>OATA01001931.1_pt1 | contig 10463 bp, 5 predicted proteins | sample 1516451 | NCBI WGS metagenome assembly OATA01 (sample SAMEA2579905, study PRJEB22360) | human gut metagenome | biome: human gut; feature: human-associated habitat; material: faeces | place: Denmark | collected 2008/2010 | reverse complement strand
TAACAAGTATAATTGAAATACCGTGCAGCCGGGGTAGTAGCGGCACCTTGAACCTGCAATCCGCTATAGCAGGGGTGATGTTCGGCAGAGGGCTGATATTTATGGAGCAGCCCGGTGTAAGTGGTGTTGACATTTGGGTCTTTCACGACGGAAATCCACGAACCATGTCAGGTCAGGAATGAAGCAGCATTAAGTGGGACCTTCCGGGTGTTGAAAGGGTGCCTGGATCGAGCTAACTGCATCGGTAACGTCTGTGGATATCAGTTCGAAGCCGGACGCACGGCTTTTGTTATTAAAATGTTACTCGTCGCAGCTAATTTAGGAATGTCAGGCAGATTCGTCATGCTTGCATGTAAGAAACTGTATGATATTCCTAAATTATCCTGCGAAGCAGGAACTTAACCGACATAAGTAAAACATAAGCTGCGAAGCAGCGGCAGACGCCGGAGGCGGATGGTTTTACGCATGAGGTTAAGGGCTGCGAAAGTAAAGACAGCGCAGAGGGAGGTAACCATGTCATATCAGGCTTTATACAGAAAATGGCGTCCGGACAATTTTAATGATGTCAAAGGACAGGATACAATAGTAACAACTCTGCGAAATCAGATTAATGCAGACAGAATAGGCCATGCATATCTGTTCTGCGGAACGAGAGGAACTGGTAAGACATCAGTTGCCAAGATATTTGCGAAGGCAGTTAATTGTGAGCATCCGGTTGACGGCAACCCTTGTGGAGAGTGCCCGACATGCAAGGCGATTGCGGCTGGAACAAGCATGAATGTAATAGAGATAGATGCGGCATCTAACAATGGTGTCGATAATATAAGACAGATAAGAGAAGAAGTACAGTACTCACCGACAGAAGGAAGATTCAAAGTCTATATAATTGATGAGGTTCATATGCTTTCAATAGGAGCGTTCAATGCATTGTTAAAGACATTGGAAGAACCTCCTGCATATGTAATATTTATACTGGCTACTACAGAAGTGGCAAAGATTCCTATTACAATCCTTTCAAGATGTCAGAGATATGACTTCCACAGGATAACAATAGAGACAATTGCCGCAAGACTGTCAGAACTTATGAAGGCGGAGGGGCTGAATGTAGAGGACAAGGCAATAAAATATGTTGCCAAAGCTGCAGATGGTTCTATGCGAGATGCGTTAAGTCTGTTAGACCAGTGTCTGGCATTCTATCTGGGAAAAGACCTTAAGTATGAAAATGTGTTAGATGTTCTTGGGGCAGTTGACACGGCGGTATTTAGTAAAATGCTTTCAACAATTCTGTCAGGAGATGTTGCCGTGTGCATGTCACTTATGGAAGATTTGATAATGCAGGGAAGAGACCTTTCACAGTTTGTTACAGATTTTATATGGTATCTTAGAAATCTGCTTCTTATTAAGACAACTAAAGATGCAGAAAGAATTGAAGATGTAATAGAAGTATCGGCAGATAATCTTGAAGACCTGAAGAAAGATGCACAGAATGTTGATATAGATACGCTTATGTACTATATAAGAGTGTTGTCAGAATTATCAAATGACCTGAAGTTTTCTACACAGAAGAGAGTTAAGACAGAGATAACATTTATAAAGCTGATGCGTCCGGCAATGGATAACAGTCAGGATATCGGCGATGTTGTAAGCCGTGTGACAATGCTTGAAGGGCAGTTACAGAAAGTACTTGATGATATTAAAAGCGGCAGACTTGTAAATGCAGGTGCTGCGGGAGGCCAGGCAGCAGTACAGCAACAGACACCAAAGAAGCCTGTAGTTAAGCGTGTATATGACGCTGTTCCGGAAGATGTTAAGGCAATAGCGGCAGGCTGGAAGGATATCATTGCAACGATAGATGATCCGGTTAATCAGACATTTTTACAGGCTGCACATGTTACATTAGCAGAAGATGGAATTAGTCTTGAAATTATGGTAGAATCACTTAGTGCCTATAATTCACTCAGCAGACAGGAAGTTATGGAGAGCATAGAGAATGTAATTGAGGAGAGAACAGGAGTAAGGGTTTCAATTAAAGTGACTAAGCTTAACGATGATGAGGATTTCCACAGCAGATTCGTGGATCTTAAGGAACTCGTAGGCATAGATATAGAAGTAGATGATAAGGAGGAACTTATATAATGGCTAAAAGAGGTGGTTTTCCAGGAGGAATGCCTGGTAATATGAATAATCTGATGAAGCAGGCACAGAGAATGCAGCGTCAGATGGAGGAGCAGCAGGCAGAGCTTGAGAATAAGGAATTCAGTGCGACAGCAGGCGGCGGAGTAGTTGAGGTAACTGTTACAGGTAAGAGAGAAGTATCTAAGGTTAAGATTGACCCTGAAGCAGTTGATCCAGATGATGTAGAGATGCTTGAGGATTTAATCGTAGCAGCTACTAATGAAGCTTTAAGAAAATGCGAAGAAGAGTCACAGGCACAGATGGCTAAGATTACTGGAGGACTTGGAGGATTAGGCGGAGGCTTATTCTAATGGACATCTACAGTGGTCATATTAACAGATTAATTGAAGAATTGTCGAGATTACCAGGGGTTGGGGCGAAGAGCGCCCAGCGCCTGGCATTTCACATTATAAACATGCCTGAGTCTGAGGTTAAGAGCCTTGCAGACACAATGATTGATGCAAAGCAGCATATTCACTACTGTAAGGAGTGTTTTACACTTACAGATGAAGAACTGTGTCCGATATGCCGCGACCAGAAAAGAGACCATAAGACAATTATGGTAGTTGAACATACAAGAGATATGGCGGCATATGAAAAGACAGGAAAGTACGAGGGCGTATATCATGTTCTTCATGGAGCAATAAGCCCGATGCTTGGAATCGGACCGGCTGATATCAGGTTAAAGGAGCTTATAGTAAGGCTTCAGGGAGATGTTGACGAGGTTATTATCGCAACTAATTCCAATCTGGAGGGTGAGACAACAGCAATGTACATAAGCAAAATGATAAAGCCAACAGGAATTAAGGTGACAAGAATTGCAAGCGGAGTTCCTGTCGGCGGCGATCTTGAATATATCGATGAGGTTACACTTTTAAGAGCATTAGACGGAAGAACCGAGCTTTAAATTTGGTGAAGAACCAAGCTTTAAGCTTAATGCCCTGGCGCACCGGGCGTTAAGACAATATGTGTAAAATGCGTGCGCAGAAATGAAGAATACTATGGCAGAGAATATGACAGGTGATATCATATCGGATCACCGTGAACGAATGCTTAATCTGAAGAAATATTATCCTTTCTTCAGACTGATAGACACATCATTTTCTAATTTCAAGGATGGCAAATACGAAATCCTTGATATGGGCTATATAGTTATGGCGGTTCTCCGTTTCTTTATAGAGGAGAATAATTTTAAGGAAAAGGATGTTACATATCCCGAATATCTCGATTTCTTAAGGCTGATACTTAAGAGAGATTTCGGGCTTGATTTGAATGAACAGGACAGCAAGGAGATTGCTGATTATATATTTGACAAGATAAAGAATGATGGCAGGCCATTTGAATTCTCGTATTTTGACCCGGTGGACAGGAAAAAGAGAGTATCAAGAATGAAGATAATCGAGAGTTCGATAAGAGACAATACCGTGTGGTATTCGATAAGCCCTGATGCTATTGAATTCTATCTTGATACCAAGGAAATCAAGGACGAGAGCAGGATAAGCGTATCCCAGCTTCTTCTTGAAAAAATGATTAATTCACAGAACTTCCGTGGCGGAGTTGAAGTAGTTGAAAGAATCAACGAAGAGGTCAACCGTCTTAAGTTAAAGAAGAATGAAGTGCTGACAATTCTGTCGGGCGATGTATTTGCAGGAATAGAGGCTTATGAGGAATTCGTCAAGACAGGAATGAAATGGTTTGATGATGAAGAAAAGCTTTTTAAGAAGAACCGTGACCTTATTGCAAAATCAATTGAGAAGCTTAATGCATCGGGCAGCACAGGCGAAGGCTATTACAGGACGATGAACGAAATATACAGTCTTGAGACTCAGCTTAAGCAGGCAATGAACAGGCATAGCGAGTTGTTAAAGGATTGTACAGAAATGCAGAAGATGACCGATGACGCAGTAAGACGCGCCAAGCTTGGCAGATTAAGAAGCCATATGGATTTCACATCGGCACTTTCAGATATGATTAAGAGGGACAATGCAGATATATTAGTCACAATGTTAAGTCCGCTTCTAAAGCCGAACATAAGAAAGACATTTGACCTGATAAGCATTGATGATGCGCTTATGGTGAAGCCTCCAAGATATGAGGAGAAAGAGCTTATAAGCAATGAAAGACCGGAAGATATTGAATTCGAAGATGAGATTGAAGAAAAGAGAATTAAGGATAATTATGTATTCCTTATGAAAAATCTCATTGTGTGTTTGAAAAAATCGGACATTATAACACTCGGTCAGTTTGCAGATGCAATGAAGAGGGCGTATGGTGAGCAGATTCTAAGAAATGCAGATTTCTTCTCTTTCTTTGTTAATCTGTGCCAGAAGGATGAGTACCAGCTTGGCGGTGATGCGGGAGAAGATACATTTCTTGATGCATACTTAGGGGAAGGCTTTAAAGATACGGAAAGCTTTACATTTGCAATAAGAAAAGGGCTTGGCGGGCAGGTTATATTGTCGGATAACTGTATGATGGCAGATGTTGAATTGGTACGAAAGGAAGCACATGGAGAATAGAAATCTAGATAAGGCGCTGGACATAGTTTCCAAGCTTATCACAGGGGAAAATGTGTCTGAGAGGGGCGAGAATGCAGCTCTTTATCAGGAATACAATAATAATGCAGAAGTGTATGACATCGTTCATATGTCACTTAAGAAACTTAATCTTAACATATATGAATATAACAATGGTCTGTATGTGAGTGCAGGTGATAATAACAGGGTGTTTGGATATTCCAACGAGGAATTAAGAAATGTACTTGGGTTAAGAGTTAATAAAGAATTATATCTTGCGTATTTCATAATCTACAACATAATAACAGAGTTTTATTCAGATACAATGAGTTCAACTTATGCTGAGTTCATAAGACTTGAGGACATCATTAAAAATGTTGATAAGACAACAGGTGGTATTGTCGATAAGAGCACAGGGCTTGTGCTTGATGAGATTGAGGAGAACAGCTTTAAGCAGATAGCACTTACATGGGACGAGCTTCCGGTGACAACAGTAGAGGATCAGACAGGAGCGAGAGCAGCAAGAAATTCAAAGTCGGGTATGGTAAAGCTTGTGCTTAATTTCTGCGTTGCGCAGGAACTTTTAGTTGAGAGTCAGGACAGATATTATCCGACAGACAGATTCAGAAGTCTTATAGAGAATTATTTTGATGATTACAGAGGACGATTTGCCGAACTTATGAATGGAGGACGCGATGCCACAGATTAACAGAATCAGAGTTAATAATGTTAAATATAATTTCGGTACACAGGTGTACGACGATTTCGTGATGCGCTTCAACTGCCAGAATACTATATATGACCTTGCCAATGGCGGTGGTAAGAGTCTGCTTATGCTGCTTCTTATGCAGAATATGCTTCCTAACTGCACACTTGATGACAAGCAGCCTATTGAGAAGCTTTTCAGACAGGGAAGCGGTAATACATGTATTCATTCTTTGGTTGAGTGGAAGTTAGATCCATGTTATCAGAAGGATGGTTTTAGGTTCATGACAACTGGTTTCTGTGCAAGAAAGGGAAGAGGCACAGACGATGAGAATCAGGATGGACAGGAACAGACAGCTGCACCGACAGCAAGTGTTGAATACTTTAATTACTGCATATTCTACAGGGAGTTTGGCGATAACGATATTAAGAATCTTCCACTTGTAAGTAATGGAGAGAGAATTACATATAACGGACTTAAGGCTTATCTTCGTGACCTTGAGAAGGGCGGGTACAAATATGTTGTTAAGATATTTGACAGAAAAGGTGATTACCAGAGCTTCATAAGCAACTACGGAATATATGAGAGTGCATGGGAAATTGTGCGTGGAATTAACAAGACAGAGGGACATGTAAGAACATATTTCGAGTCAAATTATAAGACAAGCCGTAAGGTTGTTGAGGATCTGCTTATAGAGGAGATTATCCAGAAATCCTTCAATAACAAGCTGTCAGTTGATAATGATGAGGGCATGATGGCTCAGACTCTTATGGATATTAAGGACAAGTTAGTGGAGCTTTCAAAGAAACACTCACAGCTTGGAGCATATGACAGCCAGATTGCAGCTATCGACAGTTTTAAAGAATATCTGTCGACATATGAAGCATTTTACAACAGAAAAGAAGAAATAGAGAAGCAGCTATATGACCTGCTTCTTGTTGCTATGCGGGAAAGTGATAAGAAGGATAAGGAACTTAAGAGTCAGGATGACCTTATCACTAAGATGTATGATGAGCTTGCACACGAGAAGGAAGCTATAGCAGTTGCAGAGGTTATGTCTGAAAAGAATTCGATGGCAGGAGTTGAGAGCCTTGTTAATGAGACAAGAAAGGCACTTGAACTCAAGAACGCTGCAATTGAAGAGGCAAGAGGAAAGCTTTCTTTGATGGAGTCTGCGGGTGATTATAAAGATTATGCAGAATACGAGAAGTCTTATAAAGGACTTCAGATTGCGATAGATAACAGATTAAGAGAAGATACGGATATAACAGCAGAGTTAAAGATACTTGCTGCAGGTTACAGAAAATTCTATGAGACAGAGACCAGAAGACTTAAGGAAAAGCTTGATATAGCAGCTAACCGTGTTAAGGCTCTGGAAGTCAGATTATCAGAGTCTAAGGATAACCTTAGAAATGCTGACAAAGAGGCGGCAGGTCTTGGCAGTCTTTCTGATAATCTTGAGAATGAGATACAGGAATTACAGGCACAGCTTGGAGCATCTTTATCAGAGGCAGGAACTGTCGTATGTGAAAATGCGTCTGAAGAATATGATAAGTCATTCAGGGATAAAGAACTGTTAAAGAATGAAGAGACAAGAATGTCCGAAAAATTCAATGATGTGCAGCAGCAGTTAATGTCACTTAATGAGACAATATCTGCCAATAAAGCACTTATTGATATATTCACAGAGCAGTCAGAAAAGCTTGAAAAGGCTGATGAGGCTGGAAATGCTGATAACGAGCGCATGGGCAAAATCCGTGAAATATACAGTGCAGATAATGACGAGGCAATGCTTTCGGTTATTCTTGAGACTTACCAGAAGATGCGCAGTGAATATACAGAAGAGTGTAAGGCAGCCCAGGAACTTGATAGCTTTATTGACAATGCAAGAAAGGGAACATATATCTGTAAGAGTCCTGAAAGAGACAGGCTTAAGGAATACCTTGAGAGCCAGTACGGTTCAGATGTTGTTGAGGGACATGAGTGGTTTGCAGCCCTGAATGCAGGACAGAAAAGAGATGTATTAAAGAGAACACCTTTCATTGAGTACGCATTTATAATAAAGAACGATTTCGAGAGAATCAAAGCAGATGAGATGCTTAAGGATTTTGGCAAGGGTGCGGCTGCTTATCCTGTTATAAGCGAGCAGGTGCTTATTGATACTAAGTTAGAGATTAACAAAGACCTGATTGTATTCGCATTAAAGGATATGTCGTTCCTGCGTGATGAGGCAAAGCTTGAGACACAGATTAAGCTTGCACAGGAGGAGCTTGAGTCGCATAAGGCGCAGGCAGGAAAGCTGGCCGACAGAATGGAGCTTGTGTGGAATGATTATACATTTGCACTTGTATATAATGCTGTGTCTGGAAAGGTGGATGCGTCCGAGGCAGAAGCAATCAGATTAAAGATTGCTGACAGCGAGGCTGCAATTATTGAGGCTGAGAAGAAGAGAAGTGTGTTAAATGAGGTTAAAGAGCAGCTTTCAAGGAACCTCGCACAGACAAGAGATGATATAGAAGAGAAGGAAACAGCATGCAGCCTGCTCTCGCGTATTATGGAGATGAATACTTCTATAGATAAAAAGTATGAGCGCTTAAAGGGACTGAAGGCTGATGTGGACAGTGCAAGAAACCGCATATATGAGTGCGAGGAGGCAGCAGCTTCTGCTAATTCTGAGTATGATACCGCGAGAGATTTCGAGGACAGTACAAGAAAGGCATATGATGAAATCATTAAGTCATGGGAGGAGCAGTACGCACCTTATTATGATGAAAATGTTTCAATAGAAATCGATGACGATACATACCGTCTTGATAAGGATGAAATAGAGAGCAGATTCACCGGATTAAAGACAGCACTTTCACAGAAGAACAGTGACTTTGCAGATAAGCAGGCGCTGATGAACCATCTGTCTGCATCTATGAACAAATGTCGTGATGCAATAGAGTACAGAGGTTATACATTTGACGATATTAAGGCAAAGTATGAAGCCGGTGAGATTATGGCAGCAGGTTCACAGCAGTTAAGGAATGCCAAGGATGCTCTTAATAATCTTGTGAAGAGCAGTGATTCTGTAAGGGAAGAGCTTGAGTCACAGGAAGCACTTCTTAACAGACTTGAGGGAAGTATCGCACATGGTATTAACCAGATTGAGAATAATTATGGAAGCTTTAATGAATTCCCATGCGATGACCCGGATGAATTCATTACACAGCACAAGGTACTTATTAAGAAGTTAGAGGATAACACCAAGGTTCAGGAAAAGACACGCAGACAGATGTCTGATTCATTAAAAGATATTCTTGTATGCAGAAAAGACCTTGAAAGGATTGTATCTGACGCGGGCATGCATGTTCCAGAAGAATTCCGTCCTGAGGATGCACAAGGAATTACAGCTAATCTTACAGAATATGAGGCTGTTCATAAAGAATATGCTTCAATTACCAGATTAGAGTATAAGAAGGTTGATGAATTTAATAAGAATAAATCTAAGCTTATTGACCTGCTTAACGGATTTAATGCAGTCGAGCTTGCAGATGAAGTAAGGATATCGCTTAATGTTCCTGAAAATGTGGCTAAGACCAGAAGTATGATTGAATCGTTAAATGAGACGAACACATTTATACAGTTAGAAAAAGACCGCATTGCCAAGGGTATAGAGGATATGCAGATGATTAAGGATAACTTTGAAAATCGTTGTATCCAGACATGCAGTAATATTAAGACTGAGCTTGACCGTCTGCCACAGTTGTCTAATATCAATCTTGACGGAGAACAGATTGCAATAATCAGTTTGCAGATTCCTTATATAAAGGAAGAATTATATAAGGAAAAGATGTCTGAATATATTGATGAAACTGTTTTTATGGCGGAAAGTTTTAAAGAGCCTGCGGAAAGACTCAAGTATATAAGAAACAGACTGTCATGGAAGAGACTTTTCTCAGTTATTGTCACAGATATGAATTCAATCAGAATTAATCTGTATAAGAGAGAGAGGATCAAGGACCAGAGCCGTTATTTAAGATATGAGGAAGCGGTTGGCTCAACAGGACAGTCACAGGGTATATATATCCAGTTCCTTATTGCGATTATCAACTACATATCTAATATGAATTCTTCAGGTAATGAAGGTGTTGAGGGTAAGACAATATTCATAGATAACCCATTCGGTGCGGCAAAGGATATATACATATGGGAGCCAATATTCAAGCTGCTTGCAACTAATCATGTCCAGCTTATTGTTCCGGCAAGAGGTGCAACTCCTGCTATTACAGGAAGATTCGATGTTAATTACATACTAGGTCAGAAGCTGGTAGATTCAAGGCAGCAGACTGTGGTTGTTGATTATTACAGCAGCACGAAGGAATCAGAATTGGAATACACGAGAATGGATTACGAACAGGCTACATTTGATTTTTTGTAACATATTTGTAACAATTCTGTGAACTTGGTTTACAATGAACTTAGGCTGTGCTAAACTTTAATGAGTTGTAAAATGCGATAAATAAATTATTCACAACATTCATCAAGTAAGCATTGGAATGAGGAATATATAATCATGAATAAATACGAATTAGGAATTAAGATAGACCAGATTAAGAAGCTGGCAGCGAAAAAGGAATACACAGAAGCGGCAGCCATAGCTAAGGATATTAACTGGACTAAGATTAAAGACTGGCAGGCACTTGCCACAGCCATTAATGTACAGGAAGCAGTCGGGGACTATGAAGAAGCAAGAGACATGGCAATTCTTGCTTATAACAGAAACCTTGGCGGAAGAAAGCTGGTTTATAAGCTTACTGAATTCTTTATTAAAGTTGGAGATTTTGATAATGCTAACGAGCTTTATGAAGAATACAGCAAATCTTCACAGCATGATGTGAGCAGATTTATCCTGTATTATGACCTTAGAAAGGCACAGAATGCATCAGATAATGAACTTGTAGGAATCTTAGAGGATTACAGGGAGCATGAGATTGATGAGAAGTATATGTATGAGCTTGCAAAGCTGTATTATAAGACTGGAAGAAAAGAAGAATGTATTAAGACATGTGATAATATCGTTC
>OATA01001929.1_pt1 | contig 10468 bp, 9 predicted proteins | sample 1516451 | NCBI WGS metagenome assembly OATA01 (sample SAMEA2579905, study PRJEB22360) | human gut metagenome | biome: human gut; feature: human-associated habitat; material: faeces | place: Denmark | collected 2008/2010 | reverse complement strand
AGTCTGGATTGTGGATTTGTGTGCCTCCCCTTACGAGGGCGGCACGACCCCTTCGGCTGCCGCCATCCGTATGGCGCGCCGTATCGGAGGGTTGCAGCTCAGCGTGATGGTGCGTCCCCGCGGCGGGGATTTCCTCTATTCCGATACCGAATTCCGCCAAATGCTCGAAGAGGTGCGCTTCGCCCGCGAATGTGGCGCCGACGGCGTGGTCTTCGGCGTGCTCACCCCCGACGGGCGGGTCGACGTGCAGCGTACGGCTGCCCTGGTCGCCGAGGCGGGGCCGATGCAGACCACCTTCCACCGGGCGTTCGACATGGCGTGCGACCTGGAGGAGGCGCTCGAAGCGGCGGTGGCTGCCGGATGCCGCCGGATCCTGACCTCGGGGGGCCGCAATACGGCCGTCGAAGGCATCGACACGCTGCGGGCGTTGGTGGCGCAGGCCGCCGGGCGCATCGAACTGATGGCCGGCAGCGGCGTCAACCCCTCGAATGTGCGGCAGCTGGCGGCCACGGGCGTCGATGCCGTGCATTTCAGCGCTCGCAGCGTGCGTCCGGGCGGCATGGTTTTCCGCAACCCGCATGTTTCGATGGGCGACTGCGGCGATGTTTCCGAATACGATCTTCTTTGTGCCGACGAACGGCTCATCCGACAAATACTTACCCTGCTCGAACCATGAAACGCATCATCTTCCTTTTGCTGGGGGCGTGTCTCTGTGCCTGCGGCCGTTACGGCTGCGGTGTCCCCGCCGGATACGAACCGCTGCTGGATGCCGCGCTGGCCGGCTGCCCGCGCGCCGACAGCCTGCGGCAATTGCTGCGGCAAACTCCGCGCGAGCAGCGCGAAGGGATGGCCTTTCTGATCGCTCACATGCCCCGGGGCGACCGCGACACGATGCGCCTCGACCTGCTGCGCGAGAATGTGGAATATGCCTACCGTGCCCGCCGCGAATACCCGTGGACACGTGCGCTGCCCGATTCCGTCTTCCTGAACGAGGTGCTGCCCTATGCCGCCGTGGACGAGGTGCGCGACAGCTGGCGGGCGGATTTCTACCCGCGCTTCGCCCGGCGCGTGGCGCTTTGCCGCGACATCCGCGCGGCGATCGACTCCGTGAACCGGAATATCGCGGCCGACGTCGGGGTGGAGTACAACACCGCCCGCGAAAAGACCAACCAGAGCCCTGCCGAGTCGATGCGGCAGCATATGGCCTCCTGTACGGGGCTTTCGGTGCTGCTGGTCGACGCCCTGCGCGCGGCGGGAATCCCGGCGCGTTTCGCCGGGACTCCCGCGTGGCACGACGACCGCGGCAACCACAGCTGGGTCGAGGTATGGATCGGCGGCCGCTGGTATTTCACGGAATATTACCCCTCGGGGCTCGACCATGCCTGGTTCCTTTCGGATGCCGGGCGGGCGCTCGACGACCGTACGCACGGCATCTTCGCCGTGTCGTTCCGGCCGACCGGCGACTGGTTTCCGATGGTGTGGAGCGAGGACTCGCGTGAGGTGCACGGGGTCGATGTCTCGCAGCGTTACCGCGACCTCTATGCATCCTACGAACAGGCCCTCGTGGCGCAGGGAAGGCATACGACGGTGACTTTCGTGATGTACGACAGTGCGGCGCACGAAGGGCGCTCGGACGCCCGCGTGGCGGCCAATGTCGATGTCTTCTGCGGTGCCGAGCAAATGGGCGGAGGCCGCACGGCCGGGCCGAGGCAGGACATGAACGATGCGTTGAGGTTCCTGCTGGAAAAAGGCAAGTCCTATACGTTCCGCTACGAGAACGCCCGCGGCGAAACGACGGAGGTCACGGCCGAGGTGGGCGATGCCCCGCTGACCGTTACGGGATACATGCGATAGCGCCGTTAGCTGCGTCCTCTTCATCCGGGAATCCCACTCTTTCCCGCTTCCCCGCCGATGGTGCGGGACGGGCTGTCGGCCTGCTCCCCGAAAATGGAAATCACCCCTGCCGGAGATAACTCGGGCGGGGGTGAAGTCGTAAGAACCGGGCTTGTCGGACAGCACTTTCCGTTAGGGCTGCTTTTCCGTATCCGTGCCGGGCACTTCGGCCCGGAAGTCGATGTCGATTCGGTCGATCAGCAGGCTCGGAATCGGCACGAGCCCTGTGTGCGGGGCGTGTCCGAGTTCCATATGCAGGATGGGGTAGGGCCGGCCCGACGGGTCGGTTGCGTCGCGCCCGGCGGTGCGGAATCCCATCCGTTCGTAGAAACCCGCGGCCTGCGGGTTCTGCTCGTTGACGTCGACCCGCCGCACGCCGCAGTGCCGTGTGATGTGGTTCACGAGTTGCCGGCCGAATCCCTTGCCCCGCATTCCGGGGGCGACGAACAGCATTTCGAGCATATCGCCTGCGACGCCTGCAAAGGCGGTGAATCCGCCGAACTCGTTTGCCCGGCTGTCGCGTCCTGTTTCGCCCGTTGGGCCTGTCGCGGTCGATCCCCTGTTCCCGTCTGTCCCGCCAGGCCCGTCTGTCCCGCCAGGCCCGTCTGTCCCGTCTGTTCTGTCGCCGGTGTCCCGTGTGACATACAGATCTACGGCCGGAAGCGCTTCGTTGCGAACCATCTGCCGGAAGAAGGGGATGTCCTCCTCGCTGAGGAAATCGTGCGTCGCCCGCACGGAGGCCTCCCAGAGGGCGGTCAGTGCGTCCAGTTCTGCGGGCGAGGGTTGTGTGAGGTGTTCGATCATGTTGCAATAAGGGTTATAATAAGGTTACGGGCGGTTTCCGCCGCGCGAAGTTCCGGGCGAGGGCGGCTGCAAAGGGCGTGCGGAATGTGCGGGCACCGAATGCGCACCCTTTCACGCAGGCGCAGCAGCGGATGCAGCGTGCCGGGTCGGTGTGCAGCTCGTCGCCGCGTGCGATGGCCTGCGTGGGGCACAGTGCGACGCAGCGGCCGCATTGCGTGCAACGTGCGGCATCTCCCTCGGGCAGCAGGACGACGGGGTTGCGTTTCTGCCGGCGGCGGTAGCCCAGTACGAACCGGATGAAGCGCAGCTTCGGGAGGAGCGGTGTACGCGGTTCGCGCAGCTTCGCGGGGTCGATGGGGACAAGGGCGCCCGTTGCGGGGGCCTTGGCTGCATCCATGCTGCCGGTTTTGGTTGCCCGGGTGGTTGCTGCGGTGTCGGATGCCGTTTCCGGGTTCTTGCCGGGGGAAGGCCCTGTTTTTGCTAATTTTTCGCGCACCTGAGCCCCGAATGCCGTGGCGGCAATCAGATCCCGTGCGTCGGGGCGTCCCTGTGCGATCGGGGTTGCGGGCGTGCTGTACGAATGTTCGCCGACGAATGCCCCTGCCGCTACGGGCACGAATCCCCGTCCCGCGACGAACGAGGCGAGTTCTGCGACGGCCGTGCCGACCGAGCGGTTGCCGTAGACGGCCAGAACGACGGCTGGGGTGCCTTCGCCGCGGATCTCCCGCAGGCGTTCCAGGGCTACGGGCGCCACGTGCCCTCCGTAAACCGGCACGGCGAATATGGCGACGGCTTCGCCCGGCAGCGGGGCGGGGTACCCGGCGGGATGGGTCAGGTCGATGGCCGTGACTGTCGGTTCCCCGTGCATGCTTTTCGTTTCGCCCCTGTTCCCGGCGGCAGGCTCTGGTGTCGCCGCTGCGGTTCCCGCTTCCGGGGTTTGCCCGGCAGGGGATTCCGGTGCCGTGTTGTCTCCGGCGGACGCCCGTGTGGCTCTCCCTTCCGTCCATGCCATCCCCTGCGCCACGGCCGCGGCGATTTTCCGCGATGTCCCGGTAGGCGAGAAAAAGAGGGTGTAAATGCTTGTCGTTTTCATGTTCCCGGCAGATTTTTTTCGGTGTAAAGATAGCGTTTTTCCGGCTGAATTTTTATATTTGTCCGGAAACCTGTAAAATTGAGAAGAGATGACTATGAAGATTTTTGCATGTGCGGCCTTGCTGCTTGCGTCATGCGGCGGCATGCAGACGGCCGGGGAGCAGGCACAGACCCCCGAAACGAAGACCGCGGTGAAGCACGGGCCGGAGATCGCACTCCTGAAGCCCGACCCGAAATCGGGCATGACGGTCAACGAAGCGTTGCAGAACCGCCGTTCCTGGCGTGAATATGCTCCCGAAGCCCTTTCGCTCGAGGAGTTGTCGGGCGTGATGTGGGCGGCCGGCGGCATCAACCGCCCGCAGGACGGACGGCTCACGGCACCTTCGGCACTGGCGTTGTATCCCATCCGCATTTATGCGTTTTTCCCCGAGGGCGTTTACCGTTACGATGCCAAGGGGCAGAAACTGGTGCGTGTGGCGGAAGGCGACCGCCGGAGCGTCGCAGGGGCACAGCCGTTCGTGTTCACGGCGCCGCTCAATCTGGCTTATGTGGCCGACATGTCGGTCTATGAAGGTAAGAATATTCCCGCCGGGCATGTCCGCTACCTTTGCGGGCAGGATGCCGCGGGCTATGCCGAAAACGTCAACCTCTACACTGCGGGCCATGGCCTGAAGTCGATCACGCGCGGCAGTGCCCCCGAGGCCGAGCTGCTCGAGACCCTCGGCCTTGACCCCGGCCGCTACTTCCTTGCGCTGGTGCAGACGGTGGGCAAATAGCGGTGTGCCCCTGGAATGGAAAAGGGACGGCTTTTAGGCCGTCCCTTTTTTATTTGTCCGCAGATGCGGCTGGCCGGTCGGATGGCGCGCCCCGGCTTTGGTTCGGTCACGGCCTTTCGCCCGGGCTGTCCCGGGCGCGTTCCCCGGTGTTGTCCTGAAGACTGTTTCCGGCTGTTCCGTCCTTAGTCTGCCGAAAGCGTCTCCTTTGCCGCATCCCGGCCGTCGGGTTCCTCCAGCGGGACGATATAGAATCCGCGTCCCGGTGTCCACTCCACGCAGAAAAGTTTTTCCGCATCGGGGTATCCCGCCTGCCGGAGGTGGCGCAGGAGCCACCGCTTGCCCTTGCCGCTGCGTTTGAGTGCGTCTTCCATGACCTTGCCCCCGTTGACGAGCAGGTACGATTCTGGCGGTTCGTTGCGGCGCGATATGGTTATCCGTCCGTTGGTTTCGAAACGCACGTCGTCGACGTCGAACATCGAGAAGATGCCGTTTTCGCGCAGCATGGTGCGGAACTGTTCCATTTCGAGCCCGTTGCGGCGGAATTCGCGCATCACCAGCCGGCGGTCGCGGACGAGCATCACCGAGTCGCCCTTGATCGCCCTGCGGATGCGGTGGAAGCGCATCAGGTAGCGCAGCGAGACGTTGGCCGCCGTCCACACCGCGAAGGCGAATACCAGATACCATACCGGGGTGTCGGGGTTGTAGATTACGCCGCCGACCAGCGCCCCGAGTACGAACGAGTTTACCGAATCGAGGGGTGTGAGCTGTGCCATCTGGGTCTTCCCCGATATGCGCAGGAAAAAGATCACGCCCAGCATTCCGACCAGCAGTTTGATGGCGATGGATAGATACATGGTGTGCAGGTTTTATTTTTCCGTTTCCCCTCAGCCTGCAAATTCCGCGCAAATCCGGAAAAACCTGCCCGGGCGGTGAGGAGCCCGTCCTGCGAATAGCGTGGTACGTCCGTATCTCCGGCCGCCTTCCTCGGGGGCTAAAGGCCGTATTCCGCGGCGTAACGCCACAGGGGTGCGGCCATCAGCGCCTGCCGGATGCGGCCGCTTTCGAGCAGCTCGCGAACCTCGGCGCCCGAGAACAGATGTACGCGGATGTCCTCCGTAGCATCGAGGTGCTGTTCGCCCAGGCGTTCCACGCCCGTCGCCAGGTAGCAGTACGTCAGGTTGTTCTGCGTCGAGGGGTTGGGCGCCACGACCATTAGCTCGCGCCACTGGCCGCCGCCGTACCCCGTCTCCTCGGCCAGTTCGCGCTGTGCCGCGGCCAGCATCGAGGCATCGTCGGGCTCGGCCACGCCCGCCGGGATTTCATAGTCCGTTTCGCCCAGCCCGTGGCGGTATTGGTCGATAAAGACGAATTTCCCCTCTTTCGTAATGGCGATGACGTTCACCCAGTCGGGATATTCGAAGACGTAGTAGTCGGGTATGAGGCGCCCGTCGGGCAGTTCGATGCTCTCGTGGCGTACCGTAAACCATGGTTTGCGGGCGAGGTATTCGCTCGTGAGAACTTTCCAGTTGCGTTTTTTCGGATTTTCCATGGCGGCGTCTTGCTTGTCGGATGCAAAAATAGCGAAAAATAGTTATCTTTGTAACATCCGAAAAAAAACATCCATGTTGTCCCAGAACGAACGAAAGCGTATTATCGCCCTCATCAACCGCGAAGTGGTGCCCGCCATCGGGTGTACCGAACCCATCGCCGTGGCGCTGTGCACGGCGCGTGCCGCCGAACTGCTCGGCTCGCGTCCCGAAAAGGTCGCCGTGCGCCTGAGCGCCAATATCCTCAAAAACGCCATGGGCGTTGGGATCCCCGGTACGGGGATGATCGGCCTGCCGATCGCCGTGGCGCTCGGGGCGCTCGTCGGCCGTTCGGAGTACCGGCTGGAGGTATTGCGCGATGTGACGCCCGGGGCCGTGGAGCAGGGCCGCCGCTATATCGATGAAAAGCGCGTATGTATCGACCTGAAGCAGGGTATCGCCGAGAAACTCTATATCGAGGTTGAAGCCGAAGGCGCCGGGCACCGGGCCGTAGCGGTGATTGCGGGCGGGCATACCTCGTTCGTATACCTCGAGCGCGACGGTGAGGTGACGCTCGACAAACGTACGGCCTCGGCGGCCGAAGAGGATGGGGGCGAAGTGCCCCTCACGTTGCGCCGGGTGTGGGAGTTCGCCACGACGGCACCCCTCGACGAACTGCGCTTCATCCTCGAAACACGCCGTCTGAACAAGGCTGCCGCCGAGCAGGCTTTCGCCGGGGAGTTCGGCCACTGCGTAGGGCGTACGCTCCGTTGCGAGCGCGAACGGAAGATTATGGGCGACAGCATCTTCTCGCGAATACTGTCCTACACCTCCGCGGCGTGCGACGCCCGCATGGCCGGGGCGATGATCCCCGTGATGAGCAACTCGGGAAGCGGCAACCAGGGCATCGCGGCGACGCTTCCCGTGGTGGTCTACGCCGAGCAGACCGCCGCCACCGAGGAGCAGACGATCCGTGCGCTGGTGCTGAGCCACCTCACGGTGATCTATATCAAGCAGAGCCTCGGCCGCCTGTCGGCCCTGTGCGGCTGCGTGGTGGCCGCCACGGGGTCGAGCTGCGGCATTACCTACCTGATGGGCGGCGCGTACGGGCAGGTCGCGGCGGCGGTGAAAAACATGATCGCCAACCTTACGGGCATGATTTGTGACGGAGCCAAGCCGAGTTGCTCCATGAAACTCACGAGCGGCGTTTCGACCGCCGTGATCTCGGCCATGATGGCGATGGACGGCCATTGCGTGACGCCCGTCGAGGGAATCATCGAAGAGGATGTCGACAAGTGCATCCGCAACCTCACGGCCATCGGCCGCGACGGCATGAACGAGACCGACAGGGTCGTACTGGGAATAATGACACATAAATGCTGACTATGAATAAACTGACCATGAAAATGAGGCTCCTTGCGGCGTTCCTGCTGCTCGGCCTCTGGGGCGCCACGGCCCAGACCGCCCGTGAGCAGATCGCCGCCATGCCCGAGCGGGCGGGCGGGATTTACCACTCGTACGAGTACCTGCCCGGCCCCGCCGTACCCGCCCCGAAGGGCTATGTTCCCTTCTACATCAGCCACTATGGCCGCCACGGCAGCCGTTGGCATACTTCGGAAAAGATCTATGCTGAGCCGCTGGGTATCCTGCGCAAAGCCGACTCGGCCGGGGTGCTGACCCCCAAAGGGCGCGACCTGCTGGCTAAGGTCGAGGTCATTGCAGCCGATGCCCGGGATCGTTACGGTGACCTCTCGCCCCGCGGCGTGGCGGAACACCGGGGCATCGCCGAACGCATGTATAAGGCCTATCCCGAGGTCTTTTCGACCGGGGACGGCCGCGAATGCTATGTCCAGAGCCGTTCGACGCTCGTGCCGCGCTGCATCCTGAGCATGGCGGCCTTCAACGAGCGCCTCAAGGAGCTGAACCCCGAAATCCGGATGACCCGCGAATCGAGCCAGCGCTACATCCCTTATATGAGCAACGGCGCAGGGTTGAATTCCCAGCGAAAGGCATCCGGTGCCGTGGCCGACAGCCTGCAGGATGCCCGCACGCATCCCGCCCGTCTGATGGCGTCGCTCTTCTCCGACCCCGCCTTCGTGGAACGCGAGGTGAAAAGGCCGGCGAAACTGATGAACCAGCTGTTGGCGCAGGCCGCCATCATGCAGGACGTCGAATACCTGGGCATCTCGCTCTACGACCTCTTCACCGAGGAGGAGATATACGCCGCCTGGGAAGCCGAGAATTTCCGCCGCTACGTGATGTTCGGCCCGTCGAAGCGCTTCGGCGACCCGATCATCGCCGATGCCAAGCCGCTGCTGCGCAATATCGTGGAGACTGCCGAACGGGTCGTCGCGGGGGAGGAGAACCTCTCGGCTTCGCTGCGTTTCGGCCACGACGTGAACGTCATTCCGCTGGTGGCGCTCCTGGGCGTCAGGGAGGCTTCCGGGCGCGTATGGACGGCCGAGGAAGCTGCCGGGGTGTGGCAGATACACCGCGTATCGCCCATGGCGACCAACGTGCAGTTCATCTTCTTCCGCAACCCCGAGACCGGCGACGTGCGGGTGCGGGTGCTGCACAACGAGCGCGATGCCGAACTGCCGGTCGGCGGTGGCCCCTATTATCCCTGGGAGACCCTGCGCGACTACTGCAAGTCGCTCTATGAATGACATGCCCCGTGCCGGGCATAAAAATAAAGGGGCTGCCTGCCGGTTCCCGGAATTAAAATCACCCTCGCCAGAAATGCTTCTGGCGAGGGTGATTTTTTAAGCCGGCTTGTCGGGCAACCTTTTCCGCGGCGTTTCCGGGATGGACGCCGGAGTCCCCTCCTTGGGGACGGCTAATGGAAGATGGTCTTGACGATGATGTTCGTGGCGCCCTGGTGACGGGTGGTGTAGTCTTTGGCTATACGGCTTGTTTTCTGCAGGAAATCCTCGTTGTCGCGCAAGGGGATGAACCACGTGCGCAGTTCGTCGTAGTTTTTCACCGGACGGGCAGCGCCGAGCGTCACCAGGTCGCGTGCCTCCTTGAATTTCGCGTAGTTGGGGCCGAATGCCACCGGAAGCCCGAATGTCGCCGCTTCGAGCGTGTTGTGTATCCCCACGCCGAACCCGCCGCCGATATAGCTCCACGTCGCGTAGCCGTAGACCGACGCCAGGATCCCCACCGTGTCGAGGATCAGCAGTTGCTTCGACCCGTAGGCCGTGTGGGGCGTGCACTGCGTGTAGCGGAGCGTCCCGCCCTTGGCCTCGGCCGCGAGGCGTGCCATGCGGCCTTCGTCCATCTCGTGCGGAGCCACGATGAATTTCACGTCGGGGTTGTCGTTTATCAGGCGGATCAGCAGCTCTTCGTCCGGGTTCCAGGTCGAACCCGCCACGAAGAGGCGTTTGTCCCCCTTGAACCGGTCTATGATGTCGATATGTTTGGCTGCGGCGGCGATTTCGGCCACGCGGTCGAAACGCGTGTCGCCCGCTACGATCACGTTGTCGAAGCCCAGCCCGGCCAGCAGCTTTTTCGACTCCTCGTTCTGCACGAACATCACGTCGAAGGACTCCAGCGCCTGCCTCCACATGCCGCCGTAGGGGCGGAAGAAGATCGAGTTGCGGCGGAAGATGGCCGAGACGATATAGGTGCGCACCTTGCGGCGGCGCAGGTCGCGCAGCAGGTTAAGCCAGAATTCGTATTTTACGAAGATTGCGATTTCGGGATGCGCCGCATCGAGGAACCGGCGGGCGTTGCGCGGCGTGTCGATCGGCAGGTAGAAGATGTAATCCACGCCCTGGTAATTCTTGCGGACTTCGTAGCCCGAAGGCGAGAAGAACGTGAGCAGGATCTTGTATTCGGGATGGGTCTTGCGGATGCGTTCGATGATGGGGCGCCCCTGTTCGAATTCGCCGAGCGACGCGACGTGCACCCAGACGATGCGGTCGGTCGGGTCGATGGTCTCGGCCATGCGTTTATAGAGGTCTTTGCGCCCGTCTATCCATAGCCGTGCCTTCGGATGCCTCGGTGCGACCAGCCGGATGAGCCACACATAGAGTGTCAGACCGAAATTATATAACCACATCGGTGTTTACGGTTTGCGGTGTTGAAATACTATACGTTAACGTTCGCCGGGCGGGCCCGGGTTTTCCGGCCCTGTACGCAGGGCTTTCATTTTCAGTGCGACAAAGGTAGTATAATTTGTCGGAAATGCAAAATTACCAGTTGTATTCCATCGCCTGCTCCACCAGGCGTACCTCCATGTGCCCGTCGGGCATCACGTCCACGGCCGCCAGGTCGAACTGCGCCTCGTCCTGCCCGCCCGTTGCGGCCAGGTAACGCACGGCCGCCCGCGTCAGTGCGCGGAACTTCTGCGGCGTGACGGCAGCCTCGGGCGGC
>OATA01001926.1_pt1 | contig 10475 bp, 8 predicted proteins | sample 1516451 | NCBI WGS metagenome assembly OATA01 (sample SAMEA2579905, study PRJEB22360) | human gut metagenome | biome: human gut; feature: human-associated habitat; material: faeces | place: Denmark | collected 2008/2010 | reverse complement strand
CTTACCTGTAAATGGGGAGGAGGCGACGAGGGACGGGAAGCACAACACGCAGCTAGGCATGGTTGCCACGAACATGAACGCCGCGGCTTTCGGCACGGCCGCCCGCAAGAAGGGTGAGGGCTGGGAATCCGGCTGGTTCGTCGCGAACAGCGTCGTCGGTTATCTCTACCGCCTTATCATGGGTACCCGTGATTGCCAGTCCGCGTTGAACCCGGTAAAGGACTCCAATGGCCTATATCAGGGCGGTACCGGTAAGGGAGTTACGGAATGGTCTTGGGATCCTTGGTCGAGCCATAACGGTGGTTATCCGATTATTCCGACGAGCGTAGGGATCGAGTTGGGGGACTCAGTCGGCGTGAGCGACTACGCCGTGAAGGGCTCGGACGGTGGTACCGTCCACCAAGCGCACGTCCCTTGCTTCCTAGGCTTGAAGAACTTCTACGGGCATATCGGTCTGATCGAGCGTGGCTCCTTGATAAACAAGCTGTCCGACGGTAGCGGAGATTATTATGTAGCCCCGTCCCTTTACTCGGCTTTCAACATCAACTCGATCGAGGGCCTGATAAAGGCGGCGAGGGTTCCTAAGAACGATCCCAGTGGCTGGAAATATATCACTGAGTTCAGTATGCAGAACCTATGCTCCGCCCCGACTGTCGCCTCCGGCAGCTCCAGCACCTATTATTGCGACGGTTGGTATAACGACAACGCTATTTCCGGCCTTCGCTGTCCGTTCCGTCGTGGTCATGCGAACAACGGTGCTAATGCCGGCTTAGCGTACCTCAATGGTAACAATGCGGTCTCGAACGCTAACGTGAACTGGTCGTCGCCCCTAGGATACGCCGCTGATTTATTCAGTAAGAAGAAGTGGAGGAGAGACCCTGTCACTGGACAAAAAATCAAGGCTAAGGGTATAGTCCCGGTAGGTTGATAAACCGACGGCTCATGACCTGATGGCGATTGCAGACACTGGACACTAAAAGACACTTGGGACACCATGAGGAGAAAAGGTGACTTTTCCGGGGATATAGCCCGGAAAGAAAACTATTACAAGGCTTTTGATCATGCCAGCAAGAACAAGCATGGTAAAAAGGCCATAACAAAGTTCGAGGCGGACTTGGAAAAGAACCTTTCCGATCTCCTATACTCTTTTGAAAACGGGACGTTCGTAACCTCCCCGTATCGTTTCATGACCGTCCATGAGCCGAAAAGACGTCTTATCGGGATGCTCCCTTTCCCGGATCATGTCCAGCATTGGGCGATGCTCAATGAGGTGGAGGATTATTTTACGAGATCCTTCTCCGCGTATACCTACGGAGGGGTGAGAGGACGCGGTCCCCACGCCTACATGAGGATGATCCGGAAGGTCCTGAGAAAATATCCGGAACGTACCACCGACTATCTCCTGTGCGATATCCACCACTTCTATCCGACCGTCAACCACCCGGTACTGAAAAGCCAGCTCAGAACACGTATCAAGGATAATCATTTATTGCGAAGGTTTGATGAGATCATTGACAGCGTCGAGGGGGATACCGGTATGTTTCCCGGCACGAAGCTGGCGCAGTTCTTCTCGCTTGTCTATCTTTATCTTTTCGATCACGATTTGAAGCGGTGCTTCCATGTCGGGGAATGCCCGGCTTTGGTTGAGTACTACACGAAAAGGTATATCGAGGAAAGTATCGCAACGGCCAAAACAGAACATGATTATGAGGAGTTATCCAAAGGGATCCAATATCTCTCGGACAGGTTCAAGGGATATCTGAACCGTCTGGATTTCTGCTACCGTCTCGCCGATGATGTCCTGATACTGCATGAGGACACCGTATTCTTGCACCTTGTCATCGAGTGGATCGGTCTTTATTACGCTAACGAGCTTAGGATCGGTCTTAACCCGAGATGGAAGATCGGGCACGTGATGGACGGTGTCGATACGGGGGGATACGTGCATTTCCCGGATCACGTCCGTGTCCGGAAACGTAACAAGGTGGCTCTCTGCCGCCAGATAGCGAGATTGAGAAAGAAGGGTTTGCCGGACGAGGAGATAAGGAAGAGGGCCTCTTCCCGTATAGGCTTCATCCAACACGCTGATACGAGTAATCTATTAAATAAATTAGGAATGGAAACACCAAGGAAAAGACTGGGACAGGTGATAAGGAATAAAAAAAGTCCGTGGGAGGATCTCCCGGCCGACCGGAAAATGAGATTCGAGGATATACTTTATGATACCCGGATACCGGAGGACCGGAGAGGCCCCGAGGAGGACAGGCTGATTGAGTTGATCGATTATAAGATTGAGGATAGCAAGATCGAGAGAAACGAGGACGGCACGCCAAAGAAGTGCCTCGCCATACGTTTCCGATGGAAAGGCGAGGAGCGTTACGCTTTCACCGGTTCCGCCGTCTTGATTGATCAGGCGCTCACGGACTTCTCTCACGAGGACTTGCCGGTGGATACCGTGATAAAGGTGCTCACCAACAAGTTCGGTAAGAAATTTTTCAGGTTCACTTGACCCGTGGGGATCGCTCTTGGCCGATCCTTCCGGGTCGGCTAAAAAACATTTAAATATATGGAGACAAGAGCGATTTACACGGAGAGAAAGACATTCGTAAAATACGATGACAACCATTACCTATTGTACCTGAACGAGGAGGTCTTGGAGAACCACGTTCCGGAGGGCCACGGGGGCGAACCGGAACTGGAGCCTTGCACGGCTTACGCCTATACCGGCACGTGCGAGGATGGCGGTACGCTGGTCGAGGCGACTTCCGCGAGTTATGACAGTCTCGTGTCCGGATTGGTCCGGAGAGAGTATTCCGCCGATCGGGTAGAGGCGATAACGCTGAATAAATTGAGCTCGGATAATGAAAGAAAGGCCGAGTTTGAGGCCGAGTTCGCCTGTCTGGAACGTTACCGTAACGACTGCAAGGCGAGGGTACGTGCCTTGCTGGGTATGCCCGAAAGCGTCTCGAACACCCTTTAAATACCGTTCGAGATGCGTATCTATGATAAGACGGGCGAGGTATTGCTTGACATCCCGGTGGACGATGACAGCTATCGTTACCGGGCGATAGCGCAAGCGAAGAAGGTGGAGCTGCGTTACTCCCTAGTGGATCACGTGGAGCTGCCCACCGGGGCGTATATCGAGTACCAGGGGGAAAGGTACACGCTGTGGTACCCTTCGGATTTCAAGAAGGAGGGCACGAGGGTCCTCGACTATACCGTCACCTTCGGCGGTAACGAGGAGATCCTGAAAAAATATAAGTACAAGCTGTTGTCCGACAAGCCGTACAAGCTCAAGTTCGTCATGACGGCCACGCCGGGGATGTTCATGGAGCTGCTGGTGGACAACTTGAATCTTTATGATTCCGGCTGGACGGTCGGCACGGTGATCGAGGCCCCGGAGAAACTGTTGTCGTTCAACCATGAGAAATGCTGGGCTGTATTGGGGCGTTTGGCCGAGGAGTTCGACACGGAGTTCGAGATCGTGGGCAAAACTATCAACCTCCGCAAGGTGGAGTATTACAAGGACGCTCCTCTAAAGCTATCCTACGGAAAAGGTAACGGATTCCTTCCCGGTGTAGGTCGTGCGAACCAAGGCGACAACCTCCCCGTTGAGATATTGTACGTGCAGGGCGGCGAGCGGAATATCGATTACTCGGCCTACGGAAGCCAGACCTTGCTGCTCCCCAAGTCGCAGGAGCTTTCCTACCAAGGCAGACGCTACAAGACCGACAAGGACGGCATGTATGTCACCCGTGCTGACAAGCCCCTTTCTTCTTATAACGAGGACAGCTACGACGCCAGCGACATCTATCCTTCCCGTGTCGGTACGGTGAGCGAGACCGATACGGAGCCGGGCGAGGACACGGACGGGAACGATGTCATGTTCTATGATTTCTACGACTCGTCAATTCCAGATAACCTGAATTTCGAGGATTGCCTGATCGCCGGCCAGACCATGACGGTTATCTTCCAGACAGGCCGTCTGGCGGGCCGTGAGTTCGATGTAAAGTATGTACATGACGGCCGTAAGTTCGAGATCGTCTCGTCCGAGCAGGATGGCATGACGCTGCCGAACGCCTCCCTGTATCCGGAGGTCGGCGACAAGTACGCCGTTTTCAACATATCCCTTCCCGCCGCCTACGTATGCGACAACGCCACCAAGACTGGGGCGAGCTGGGACATGTTCCGGGAGGCGGTACGCTACCTTTACGAGCGTGAGGAGCGGCAATTCACGTTCATCGGAGAGCTGGACGGCATATGGGCCAAGAAGAATTGGTTGGCGATCGGCGCCAAGCTGGTACCCGGCGGTTATGTCGATTTCAGCGATCCCCAGTTCCAGCCGGACGGTATCCTGATCCGGATCACCGGGGTGAGGGATCACATTAATAGGCCCCACAGTCCGGAGCTTGAGCTATCCAACACGCCGGTAGGCGGTTTCCTGTCCGATGAGCTGGGCAAGCTGGAGAGCGAGGAGGTGACGAACGAGACACGACACAAGCAGGCCGTATCGTTCACCCTTCGCCGTTGGCGTGACGCGGTGGAGATGCAGGGGATGCTGGAGAGAGCGTTCAAGGATTACGGCAAGGGGCAGGCGATGTCGTGGCTTCGCACCATGTCGGTATTGGTGGGACATGAGTCGTTGCAGTTCCGTTTCGTCAACCGTATTCCCACGGAGGACGGACAGGCGGTCACCGAGGTGGATCACGCCTTCACGTATGACCAGCGGAAACGTACGCTTGCCACCCCCTCCGGGATCTTGCAGCACATGACGTTGGGGATAGACTCGCTCGCCCCCTCCCACAAGGTGACGGAGTACAGGTATTGGAACGTGGCGGCTTATACGTCTCCCTATCTAGGTGATGACACGGAGGCCAGGTACCTGTACGCCCGCTGCGCCAAGTCGGGATCGTCCGGCTCTTTCCTTCTCAGCAAGGAGCCGAGGGACTTGGATGACGGCTCGTATTACAATCTCCTTTGCGGGGCCTTGAGTACAGAGGTGGACGGCCAGCGCAGTTTCTCCACGCTTTACGGCTTCAGCGAGATCGGCCCGGGCTGGATGCGGCTGAACAAGATCATCAACACGGACGGCACGCAATACTGGGACATGCTCTCCAAGGCGTTCCGGATCGGCGATGACAACGCTTTCCTCTCATATGACCAGCGAGACGGTCTCGTGTTGAAAGGCAGTATCTACCAATCGCCCTCCGGCGAGATCGACTATCCGGAGGTGGATCGGGGCGCTTACTCCGATAAGTCCGTCTATTACCCCGGCGACAAGGTATCTTACGATGGTAACGTGTATAAGTGTATATCCCAGACCACGCCCGGTACCGATCCCACGAACACGAGGTTCTGGAAGCCATTGGTATCGAAAGGCTCGAACAGCTTCAAGAGCACGGTGTTCATCCGCACGAACGCCACGCCCGATACCCCTGTTGGCGGCTCGTACGCCTCCCCGTTGCCGACCACGGAGGGATGGAGCGACGGGATACCGTCCGGCGAGGCGATACTGTGGGCCTCCACCCGGATCTTCTCGTCGGACGGGAAGGAACCCCAGCAAACGGCATGGATGTCCCCGAGGCAGATGACGGATACGGCCGATTTCGACGTGGAGTTCTCATCCGTAGCGAGCCCGTCAGCCCCGAACGGTCATCCTAATACGAACAAGCAATGGAGCGACACCCAGTCCACGGACACGGTCTGGATGGCCACCAGCACCAAGAGAAACGGAGTATGGAGCGCGTGGAGCGTATCCAAGATCAAGGGAGAGGAAGGCAAACCGGGAAAGGACGGGATAGACGGCACGGATGGCGAGGACGGGAAAGACGGCGATCCCGGTCCCCGTGGCGATCGTGGCCCCCGCTGCACCTACCGTGGCGATTACGACTCAAGCGCTACCTATAACGCCAGCTCCAAGATTACCGATATCGTATCGATCAAGAATAGCGATGGCACCCGCACGTATTATGTGGCGAAGGTGGATGATAACGAGCCTACCTTCAAGGGGAAACATCCGACCAATACCGCCTATTGGGACACCTTCGGGGCGAACTTCTCCAGCGTGGCGACCGATTTGCTGATGGCACGGAAGATAGCTGCCTCGGAGATTGACGTGGAGGAGATCTTCGCGAACTTGGCAAGGATCGGAAACTTCACCATCACGAACGGGAACCTGAACGTGGATACTTCCGTTGCGGATCGTACCCAGATAACGTTCCCGAATATGCTGACCATCGGGAAAACCACCCAGTACGCCGGCCAGTTCGGAAACCGTAGCTCGTGGGGCGGAGTCTTTTTTGAGGGATATGGCCCCTATTTTTATGACATGGGGGTAGAGAAGATATTGTACCGGAGAGGAACGGGCGTGGTATTCAATGCCCCGGGATATACCCAGTATCCGGATCTGTGTGTTAAGATAGACAACGGTAACGGCATATACGGGTGGTCTACGGGTGGGGGATACCAAAACTTGTATGTCAATAACGGGGCCCCGTCCAATTGTAGCGTGTTCCTGACGAACTATACGGGTACGCAGGCCTCGGACATTCGCCTGAAGAGCGTCTTCTTCGATATCCCGGGCGTGCTGGACAAACTGGAGGGCATATCCGCCTTCTATTACACGATGAAGGAGGACGAGGACAAGATCCTTCGCATCGGCGTGTCGGCGCAAGCCGTGCGTGAGGTTCTTCCGGAGGCGGTACAACTCATAACACCGGATAACGGGGATTCCTATTACGGAGTCGATTATATCCAGATGCTGACCGCCTTCGGGATCAACGGGATCAAGGAGCTTTACGCCAAGGTCAAGGCACTTGAGAAGAGGGTGGAAGAGTTGGAGAATAGATAGAAAATATTATAGGCCTTATCGGGGGCGGGCAAATAAAAGCCCCCGTATATATTAAAAGAAAACGAGTTATGGGAGTTGATTTGAATACGATATTGGCGATAATCGGCGCGATGGGCGGGGTTGGGGGGATAAATGGGGGCACCCGTGCGTGGGCGAACCGTAAGACGAACGCACGTATAGCGGATGCTCAAGCTGACGTGGAGGAGTTCAAGGCCCTGCGTGAGTATAACGAGTTCTTGCAAAAGCAGTTGTCTGAGAAGGAGGAACGGTTCGTTGAGCAGACCGGACGGCTCCGGCAGGTGCAGGACGAGCTTTTCGCCTTAAAAGAGAGCTACTCGGACGTGAAGATAGAACTGGCTTTAAAGAGGTGCGAGAAAAAGAAATGCGGCGATCGTGAGCCGCAGAACGGTTATTAAGAAGGGAGGATAAGGAATGAGAAATAACAATTTACCCCGGGGATTACGTAACAACAACCCCGGGAACATCAGAAGGAATAGCGATGTCTTCCAAGGCGAGAAGACAAGCTCAGACAAAGAGTTCAAGCAATTTAAATCGATGGCATACGGGTATAGGGCGATCTTCAAGATCCTGTCTAACTATTACCGGAACTATAAGCTGGATACGATCCGCAAGATAATAGGAAGATGGGCGCCGGAAAACGAGAATAATACGAACGCTTACATTAAGGCCGTATCTGATTATGCCGGTATCCCTGCCGATGATCCGATCAACATCAACGATCGTGAGCAAATGATCCGGATTGTGGCCGGGATGAGCAAGGTGGAGAATGGGAGAGAGGCTGATATGTCGGATGTGATAACGGGGTGGAGCTTGTTATGATATCCGATGAATTAGGGTTTTAACAATGGGTTCTTTGACAGGATGGGATAGCCAATAACAAATAATTTTTACATTTGTGATGTGAAAGTTATATGTTATGGAAGAAAATAAAAACTTAGGTGAAATAGTCATCTTTAATACAGATAGTGGTGATGTGAAAGTGCAAATAGATGCCATTAACGAAACTATTTGGATGACTCAAAAAGGAATGTCCGAATTGTTTGATGTTAGTGTATCGACAATAAGCAGGCATATTAAAAATATCTTTGAAGATGGTGAGCTTGAAGAAAAAGTGGTTGTTGCAAAAAATGCAATAACCACTGAGCATGGAGCTATTGACGGGAAAACTCAAACGAAGGAAGTGACGTTCTACAATCTTGATATGGTCATAGCCGTCGGTTACAGAGTTAACAGTAAACGTGCGACCCAGTTTCGTATTTGGGCTACAAAAACACTTCGTGAATACTTGGTAAAAGGTTATGTTCTTGATGATAATAGATTCATAAAAGGCCAGTCGTTGACTTATTTCAAGGAACTGTTAGATCGAATTCGGTCGATACGTATATCCGAAAGAGTGTTTTACCAGCAAATCAAGGATATCTATATGTTAAGTATAGATTACGATAAAAATGACCAGACAACACTTGATTTCTTTGCGTCCGTACAAAACAAGCTTCTTTGGGCGGTAAGTGGAAAAACAGCAGCGGAATTGATTTATTATAGGGCGAACGCAAAGTTACCGATGATGGGACTTACCTCTACGGAGAAAGAAGGTATTGTTAAGTCTTCAGATATTAATATCGGTAAGAACTACTTAACGAAAGATGAGCTTGACAACTTGAAATTAATAGTCGAGCAATACCTATCTTTCGCAGAGGCCCAAGCTATCAACCATATACCGATGAGGATGAAAGATTGGGAAGACAACCTTAATATTATCTTAACGATGAACCGTAAGAGCATCTTGACTGATTTAGGTAAAATATCAAAAGAACTGGCTAAGAAAAAGGCAAAGAACGAGTATGCTTTATATAAAGAGGCTCAAAAGGAGCAAGAATATTTGAATAGTATAAAAGAATTGGATAAGGATTTAAGGAGTCTAAGAAAAAAGAACCCTCCTAAATAGCATATAACTTTACATTTTATTGGAGAGTTTGGCGGCTATCCCATCATCATGGTTTAGTCGCCTTTTTCGTATCCGGGCGGCATCCAAATACGGGTACAATCAAATTTTTATAATAATGAAACCTAGATGCATTGTATTAATAATGATAGGTATCCTCACCCTGTCCGGGTGCCGGACCAAGATACAGCCTGTCGCTATCGAGAACCGTACTGACTCGATCTACATAGACAAGTTGGTACCTTACCCAATGCCAGCCGATAGCGCTTCCATACGTGCGTTGATGGAGTGTGATGAGAACGGCAAGGTTGTTCTCCGGTGGTTGGATATGGCGAACACGAAGAACGTGGAACTCATGTTCGCATTGGATAGTCTCGGTAACGTGATCGCCAATATGAGGGTTCCTAGGGATACGTTATATCTGCCTTCGAAAGAAATCTACGTGGATCGTAAGGTGGAGGTTCCGATTCCTGTGGAGAAGGAGTTGTCCCGATGGGAGTCTATAAAGATAGAGGTTGGTGGATGGGCGATAGGTCTTTTGTCTGGGTGTCTGATTATAGGTATTGGCTATGTCGTAAGACGGTTGCTACGAAAGAGAAGATCGTAGTTTGATATTGGTATTAGTGTTTTAGGTTTTCAGCCGCCCTGCCTGTGAAGATGGGGCGGTTTGATATTCTAATAAAAATATTGCAGAAACATATAATATTATCTTTTTTTTCACGTTTCTTTAAATAAACAGGTAATTTTTTTTTGTTTAACTAATTTTTCATACCTTTGCGCCATCATTTTATGTGTTCAAAGTGTTAGTTGTATATAAGGCGAAGATTTTTAGGTAGTTGGTTGTTGAATAAATGAAAATATATATCATGGAAGACTTAATTACCAAATTAATACAAGAGCATTTTGGTTTAGCGTTTCTGATTGGGTTGTTGTTTGTGTCTGGCTTCATCTTTGTTATATGGTGGGCTAGGGGAGTGTATGACAAAACCAAAAAGATAGATGATCTTCCGTGTACTTCTCATTCTCAGAAATTGGATTCTTTAACGGCTTTATCTACAAAATTGGATGGATTGCCTTGTGTCGATCATCAACATAAATTAGAAAATCAGATGGATAAACATTCAAATATAGAATCAGCAATAAGTAAGATAGAAACATCAATATCATTTATGCAAAAGAGTATTGATGGGTTGTCTCAAAATCTACAAAAGAATAGAGGAATAATAACAGATCCATTTACTCAGAGGCAAAGTCCTCTTCGGATAACCGAAGAAGGCTATAAGGTTGTTGAACAATTGGGTATATTGGAAATGGTTGAAGAGAATTGGATGCGTATAAAGTTCTTTGTGGAAGAAAATGCACAATCTTGCAATCCTTATGATATACAGCAATTTTGTATAGAGCAAGCTGTTGTTTACCCTGAAAAATTTTTGAGAGAAGATGAAATAAATAAAATAAAAATGGATGCATATATACGAGGAGAGGCGTTATCTTCGTATATGAAGATAATAGCGGTTCTGGTTAGAGATAGATATTTTGAAGAGCATAATATTGATATTGCTGATATTGATAAACATGCCCCCAAATATTGAGCTGTAATTTTAAAAAAGACTTACTATAAAGATTAAGCGTCTATCAATTTTTGGGTAGACGCTCTTTTTA
>OATA01001918.1_pt1 | contig 10509 bp, 11 predicted proteins | sample 1516451 | NCBI WGS metagenome assembly OATA01 (sample SAMEA2579905, study PRJEB22360) | human gut metagenome | biome: human gut; feature: human-associated habitat; material: faeces | place: Denmark | collected 2008/2010 | reverse complement strand
GTCACGGTGTAATTCAGCCTGCCGTCGTTCACAGTGCAGTCCTCTTTGCGGGCAATGCGCTCCGCATCCGGCCATGCGGCGTACAAAGCCTGCAGGCTTTGCAGCCGGGCCAGTGCCGCCGCCTGCTCCTCGGTGCGGCAGAGCGTTTCCGGCTGCTGCTCGTACCGGCAGGTCTCCCGGATGGAGCAGGGGAGCGCAAGGCCAAGCAAAGGCAGCTCCGGCTGGTAATGCCGGGCGGTGAGAACGGCGTTTTCCGGCGCAGACGCGGCAGGCAGGGCAAATGCCTGCCCGAACACCAAAAGCTCTATGCTGCGGGTACAGCCTCCGGTGTATTGAAAGACATTCTCTTCCAGCGGCACGGTGCGGGTGCCGTTCCATTCAAACTGGGCAAGCACCGTCCCGGCGGCGGGGGCAAAGATCAGCGTACCGTCGCGCTCACTGCGCGCCGTGCCAATGAGGCCCTGCCCGGCTTCCACCTGCTGCCCGGGCACCACCAGCATGGTGCCGCTGACAAGGTTCGTGCGCACCACAGTGCCGCTGCATCGGGCCCGGATGCCGTGCAGCGTTCCGGCAGCAATGTCGGGCTTGGGCTTTGCGGCGGCAGCTTCTACTTCCAGCCGTCCTTTGGCAAAATTCAGGCTGGCCCATGAGAACTCACCGCTGTGCAGCAGGGCGTATTCCCCGGCGGCGAGCTTTGCTTCGGTCACGGCAGAGCCGGGCTGCAGGCTCACCTCTCGCAGGATGGCAGACGCCCGCGCAGCCTGTCCGGCGGTGAGGGTGGAGACGTCAGCAAACCAGACGAACTGCTGCGTCCAGAGCAACCAGACGAACTGCTGCGTCCAGAGCAAAAGAGGCAGGAACACCGCCAGCCCGGCCCAGAGCCCGGCCCGGCGCAGCAACGGGCGCACCCGGAAGTACAGCCCCTGCTTTTTGCGTACCCGCAGCCGTACCCGGTATCTGCGGGCCAGAGCAGCAAGGCGCGGATACTGCCGGGCGGCACAGTGGCCGCAGAAGCCCCCGGGCAGAGCCGTCACGCCGTAGAGATGTAGCCCGGCCCGGGCGGCAGCGGTGAGCAGGGCCTCGGTGCTGCCGCTGCGTGCAGTGAACTCCACTGCGGCCCAAAGCCTTACCGGTTCCATGGGGGCACCTCCTATTCATCTGCGAAGTCCGTCCGCAGAAAGCGGCCCCGCAGGGTCAGGCGGGTGGCGGTGAGGGTGATGATCTTCAGCTCGTCGCCGTGAACGGTGAAACGGCCATGGGGCATCTGCAGGCAAAGGCAGTCCGGGCTGTAGGTCAGGATGCACCGGAAATGCTCGATCTCCATCTGTCCGCCGCTCAGGTAGACGGCGGGTGTGCGGTAAAACCCCTTGGGCGGCTGACGGAACAGTGCTGCAAGCCAGCGGTGCGGCGGCTGCGTTTTGTGCTTGGCCCACATGCCACTCCCTCCCATCCCGCAGTTCTGCCCGCGGCGCGCTGCTACATATATATGGATGCGGAGGGCTTGCTTATGAATCGAACCCACAAATTCCGGCAGGGAATGCTGCTGGCGCTGGCAATGTTCACGGCAGTTTTGGTGTTTGCAGCACCGCAGCGCTGCGCGGATGCCCTGCACGCAGGCCTTGTGCTCTGCGGCGGGCCGCTGCTGGTATCGCTGTTTCCGTTCCTCATCGTTTCGGCGCTGCTCATGGGCTGCGGGGCTGGGCAGATGCTGGGCTTTGCGTTCCAGCCGGCGGCTTATGTTATCGGGGTGCGGGCAAAGGCCGCAGGCAGTGTGCTGCTCATAGGTTTTCTGGGCGGGTTTGCACCGGCAGCGGCCGCAGCGGCACAGGCGGTACGCACCGGTCAGCTGACGCCCCGGCAGGCATCGGCGCTGCTGCCCGCCTGTGTGTGCAGCGGGCCATCCTTTGTCATTCTCACGGTAGGGGAGCAGATGCTGGGTAGCCGGGCACTGGGGGTGCGGTTGTTTGCGGCCCAGCTGCTGGCGGGGTATCTTACGGCTGCGCTGCTCTGCCGGATGCAGGGCGGTGCCGGGCAGTGCCTGCCCGCAAAGGCAGGGGATATCCCGCTGCCCACGCTGGATGTCGTGGTGGCGCAGGCAGCGGTCACGTACCTGAAACTGTGCGGTTTTGTGCTGTATTTCCGGCTGCTGGCGGCGGGAGCGGAGGCTTTGCTGCCAAAACCGTGGTCGGTGCTGCCCGCGATGCTGCTGGAGGTTTGCTCCGGCTGCGACTGCGCGTCCCGCACCGGACTGTGGGCCAGCACCCTTTGCTGTGCGGCCCTCAGCGTGCAGGGAGCCTCAGTGCTTTTGCAGGTGCGTACTATCTGCCCGCCGGAGGTGTCACTGGGGCCATTGCTGGCCGCGCGGGTGCTGCATCTGCCCCTGTCACTGGCACTGTTCTGGCTGGTGATGCCGGGGACAGAGCAGGCTGTGCAGGCGTTCAGCACCCTGTCCGGGCGGGTGGCGGTCATGCACCGCGTGCCGCTGGACTGCGCGCTGCTGGCCTTTGCCGTGTGCTGCATTACTGTGGCAGAGCTGCAAAAGAGGTGCAGCGGACAGTGCGGGGCGCTCCATGACCAACACAAAAAGACCGCTGCACGTTGATGTTTCGTGCAGCGGTCTTTCGCTTGCGGTCAGGCTGTTTGGGTCACTGGATGCCGGTTACGGGATAGTCCTGATCCTCAACGGCCTTTTTCAGCACGTCATCGGAGACATCGGCGTTCAGGGTGACGATGGCGGTGCCGGTCTCGTGGCTCACCACGGCCTCGGTCACTTCGGGCAGGGCTTCCAGAGCCTTCTTTACGCGGGCCTCGCAGTGGCCGCACATCATGCCTTCAACCTTCAGGGTCTTTTTCATAGCAGTATCCTCCTTGATGGAACTCTCTTTATTCTCATCCACTGCGGGCTGCGTGAGGGCAGCGGGCAGGGAAGCGGCGTTTTTGGGTGCACGGTCGTGCTTGGTGCTGTGCACATCGAACAGATTCAGACGCAGGGCATTGCTCACCACGCAGAAGCTGGAAAGGCTCATGGCGGCGGCACCGAACATCGGGTTCAGGGTCAGGCCGAAGGGGATGAACACACCGGCCGCCAGCGGGATGCCGATGATGTTGTAGATGAAGGCCCAGAACAGATTTTCGTGGATGTTGCGCAGGGCAGCGCGGCTCAGGCGGATGGCAGCGGGTACATCGGAAAGCCTGGAGTTCATCAGCACCACGTCTGCCGCATCGATGGCAACATCGGTGCCTGCGCCGATGGCGATGCCGGTGTCGGCACGGGTCAGAGCCGGGGCGTCGTTGATGCCGTCGCCCACCATCGTCACCTTGCCGTAGGTCTGCAGCTGGCGGATGACAGCTTCCTTGCCGTCAGGCAGCACACCTGCAATGACCTCGTCCACACCTGCCTGCCTGCCGATGGCGTCGGCAGTGCGCTGGTTGTCGCCGGTGAGCATCACCACGCGGATGCCCATGGCCTGCAGCTCCCGGATGGCGCGGGGACTGTCCTCCTTAATGGTGTCGGCCACTGCAATGATGCCCAGCAGACGGCCCGCCCCGCCGAAGAACAGGGGAGTCTTGCCCTGTGCGGAGAGGGCTGCGGCCTTCTCCTGCAGCTGTGCAGGCACGGTGACTTTGGTACCAATAAAGGACGCATTGCCGCCAAAGATCTCCACGCCGTCCATTTTTGCGGCCAGACCGTTGCCCGGCAGCGCGGTAAAGTCGGATACCTCGGGAGCGCTCAGCTGCTGTGCCTCGGTGCAGGCCAGCACGGCCTTGGCCAGCGGGTGCTCGCTCTTGCGTTCCAGTGCGGCGGCAAGGGTGAGCAGCTCGGTCTCGGAAACGCCACCGGCGGGCAAAATGTCGGTGACCTTGGGCTCACCGCTGGTGATGGTGCCGGTTTTGTCCAGAGCCACGATCTGGGTACGGCCTGCAGCTTCCAGCGAAGCAGCGGTCTTGAACAGGATACCATTTTTGGCCCCTAGACCGTTGCCTACCATGATGGCAACAGGCGTAGCCAGACCCAGCGCACAGGGACAGCTGATGACCAGCACGGAAATGCCGCGGGCCAGTGCATAGCCCAGCTCACGGCCCAGCAGCAGCCACACGATGGTGGTGATCACTGCAATGGAAATGACCGCAGGCACGAAGAAACCGGACACGGTGTCGGCAATCTTTGCAATGGGGGCCTTGGTGGCAGCGGCATCGCTGACCATCTTGATGATCTGGGACAGGGTGGTATCCTCGCCCACACGGGTGGCCTGACACCGGAGAAAGCCGGACTGGTTGGTGGTGGCGGCGCTTACCTTATCGCCCTCGGCCTTGTCCACGGGGATGCTCTCGCCGGTCAGGGCGCTCTCATTCACGGCGCTGCTGCCTTCTAGCACAATGCCGTCCACGGGCACATTCTCGCCCGGGCGCACCACGAAGATATCCCCCTTCTGCACCTGCTCGATGGGTACCGTCACTTCGGCACCGTCCCGCAGCAGGTTGGCGGTCTTGGGGGCCAGCTTCATCAGGCTCTTGAGGGCATCGGTGGTCTTGCCCTTGGAACGGGCTTCCAGCATTTTGCCCACCGTGATGAGGGTCAAAATCATGGCAGCCGATTCGAAGTAGAACTCCATCATATAGTGCATGACCAGCTCATTGTTGCCGTCCACCTGAGCACGGGTCATGGCGAACAGGGCATAGGTGCTCCACACGAAGCTTGCCATGGAGCCCATGGCCACCAGCGTATCCATGTTGGGAGCGCCGTGGAGTAGCCCTTTGAAGCCGCTGATGAAGAATTTCTGGTTGATGACCATTACGATGCCTGCCAGCAGGAGCTGCACAAGGCCCATGGCAATGTGGTTGCCATCAAACCAGTGGGGCAGGGGCCAACCCCACATCATGTGCCCCATGGAAAAGTACATCAGCACCAGCAGAAAGCCCAGTGATGCAATCAGGCGGCGCTTGAGCTTGGGGGTCTCGTGGTCGGTCAGGGCGTCAAGGTCGGCACTGGTGCCGGGCGCAGCCGAAGCCGTCCCCGCCTTTTTGGGGCTGGCACCGTAGCCCGCATCCTGCACGGCCCGGATGATAGCGGCGTCGGATGCTGTGCCTTCCACACCCATGGAGTTGGTCAGCAGGCTCACCGAGCAGCTGGTAACGCCGGGCACCTTCTTCACGGCCTTTTCCACCCGGGCAGAGCAGGCCGCGCAGCTCATGCCGGTAACATTGAATTGTTCCATAAAATCTCACTCCTGCGTTCAGTATGCTTGTAAAAGGAGCTTTTTATTTCATGAGCTTGGGCAGAAGTTTTATCAGTTCGTCCAGCTTTTCCTCGCTGCCCGCGCGCAGGTCGTCCGCGACGCAGGTGGAGATGTGCTGTGCCAGCAGCTCTTTGGAAAAGCTGTTCAGCGCGGAGTTTGCCGCTGCCACCTGCACAAGGATGTCCACACAGTAGACGTCTTTTTCCAGCATTCCGCGGATGCCGCGTACCTGACCCTCGATACGGCTGAGCCGATTGAGCAGGGCCCTGTGCTCCTCAGGGGTGCGGTCTTTGTGGCGGCAGCAGGCTGCACCTTCAGTGTCGGCTGCAGCGGGACAGCAGCTTTCAGCAGCTGCCTCGGGGGCTGCTTGGGCGGGCGTGCCGCAACAGCAGCAGGATTTTTTTTCGTTATCCATAAAAATCTCCTTTACCCTAATGGGGTATATAACTTACAATGTGAGTATAGCACGGCATATCCGATAAATCAAGTAGGGATTTGAAATTTTCACAAATAGGGTGGCAGGGTATACAGCAAAACAAAAAAGAACCCTCTCAGTCTTGCTGACGTTGCGCAGCAATGACTGAGAGGGTTAAAATGCTATTTTACTGTTCCAGAATCCGCGGCACGAACAGGCCCAGCATCTTGCCCCACCAGTACCACTCGTGGGAGACATCACCGCCCCACAGTTCCAGATGTGCAGGCAGGCCTTCCGCCTTCAGCAGGTCGGCCAGCGCCTGCGTGTCGGCTTTGGCATCGTCCTCGTAGGCACCCTGACCGGCACAGAGCATCAGGCTGTTTTCTTCGGCCTTTGCCAGAGTCAGCTTGTTGGCAATGCCCTTTTCGCCCAGATACAGCAGAGGAGAGGAGCGCAGTACCAGATCATCCTTCTCGCTGCCCCAGAAGCGGGCCAGATCATAGATGCCGGAAAGGCCGATGGCCCCCGCAAACTGCTGCGGGCGGCGCAGGCGGCAGTTCACTGCATGTACAGCGCCCAGATCAATGCCTACACACCACAGCCGGGTGCCCTTTGCGGCACCGTTCAGGGCCAGCACACGGGGAGCCAGCTCGGCGGTAAGGTAGACGAAATACTTTTCTTCCATCTCGGCCCGGCGGCGCACCGGGGCATCGCCGTTCAGCACGGCCTCACCATCGATGCTGTCAGCGCAGAACAGCTGCACCTTGCCTTCGTTCAGCAGCTGGGCGATGGCGTCCGGCATACCGTTGTTCTCCCAATCGTAAAAGCGGCCGCCGCGGGCGGGCAGAGCCAGCACCGGAACACCGGCACTGCCATACACCTTGAACTCCATTTCGCGGTTCAGTACACTGCTCCACTCTTTGTAATAGGTACCCTGGATCATAAATCAAGCACTCCTTGTTTCTATATTCACCAGCCCGGGCACAGTCGCTGCGCACCGGCACTGATCGTTCGCGATCAAAAGAAAGCTTTCTGGTAAAATCACACAAACTGGTTGCGCTGGGCGTCGTACTCGTAGCCCACAGCTTTGAGCTTTGCGCACAGATCTGCCTTGTCGGCATCCAGATCTTCGCACAGGGCATCGAGATTTTTGTAAAAATCCCGCAGCTTCAGGTTCACCACGCTCAGCAGCATGATGGGGTCATTGGGCAGAGCCATTTGTTTTGCCTCCTTACAGCAACAAAAAAAGCCGGCCACTCGACAAAGTGACCGGCCACATACACCAAATTAGACAGCGCGGGTAACTTTGCCAGCGCGCAGGCAACGGGAGCATGCGTAGACGTACTTGGGAGAACCCTCAACGACCGCCTTGACACGACGGACATTCGGCTTCCAGGTACGGTTGGAACGACGATGAGAGTGAGAAACCTTGATACCAAAGGTAACACCCTTGCCGCAGCATTCACATTTAGCCATGGTACTTGCACCTCCTGCAGTGAAGTAAGGAATCAAAATAATCAGCTTGACTATTGTAACAGATTGACCTGCAAAATGCAAGCCTTTTTTCAAAAAATATCCGTGTTTTTTGCCGGGGACTTGTGTGCAGGGCAAAAAGATAGTATTATATATGGTATAATGAAAAAAGGCAGGAATATCGAATGACCTCTCAGGGCATCTATTATCTCATCCGCGCACTGGTGGCACTGGTGGCCATCCCCTTCCACGAAGCGGGCCATGCGCTGGCCGCGTGGCTGCTGGGTGACGACACCGCAAAGCGGCAGGGTCGCCTTTCGCTGAACCCTTTTGTACACTTTGACCTGCTGGGTACGCTGTGCATGGTGTTTGCGGGCGTGGGCTGGGCAAAGCCGGTCTCCACCGATCCCCGCAACTTCAAAAACCCGAAGTGGGGCATGGCCCTTACCGCGCTGGCAGGCCCTGCGGCAAACATGATCCTTGCCTATGTGGGCATGGTGGCGTGGAAGCTCATGTACTACTGGGCCCCGGTGAACGATGCCACCCTGTATGCTGCCATGTTCCTGCAGTACCTTGTGCTGATGAATGTGAGCCTTGCCGTGTTCAACTTCATCCCGGTGCCGCCGCTGGACGGCAGCCGCATCCTGCTGGTGGTGCTGCCCCGGCAGATGTACTTTGGCCTGATGCGGTACGAGCGCTACATCATGATCGCGCTGCTGGCCGCAGTGTGGTTCGGCGCGCTGGATACGCCGCTGTACTATCTGAACAACATTGTGTGGGATCTGCTGGGTAAGGGCACCGGATACATCGATAAGATCGCGTATTCCATCTACTACGCAGGCCTTGGGACGGTGGTGTGAGCGTGGCAGAGGAACTGACCTTCCATCTGGAAGATTTTGACGGCCCGCTGGAATTATTGCTGGCACTTGTGGCCAAACATAAGATGGATCTGCACAACATCCCCATTCTGGAGCTGATCGATCAGTATACCCGCACGGTGGAGCAGGCAGACCCCGACCCGGAAGCCGCCAGCGCTTTTATTGAAATGGCTGCGCGGCTTGTGGAGATGAAGAGCTACCTGCTTTTGCCCCGCAGCGAAGAGGGCGAGCGGCTCAAGCAGGAGTTTACCGGTCAGCTCATCGAGTACGACCAGTGCCGCCGTATGGCCGCGCTGCTGCGCGAAAAAGCGGAGGCCGCGCCGGTGTTCGTGCGCCCGCCTGCAGAAATGGAGTTCGATACCGCCTATGACCTGCACCATGCGCCGCAGGTGCTGGCAGACTACTGGGCCGCACTTTCGGGCCGCACCAAACTGCGCAGGGAGCCCACACAGCAGCAGTTTGAGCCGCTGGTCACGGCACCCATGGTGTCGGTGACGAGCCGGGTGGTGTACATTCTGCGGCACCTGATCAGCGGTACAGCGGCAAAAATGAGCCAGCTGTTCAGCCGCCAGCAGACCCGCAGCACCAATGTGGCCACCTTTCTGGCCCTTTTGGAGCTGGTGCGCGGCGGCCGCGTAAAGTTGGACGAACAGGGCCAGCTGACCATGCAGCGGGGCCGCATCCAACGTGACAAGGAGAAAGAATGAACCAGAAACAGATCCGTGCAGCCGTGGAGGCTATGCTGTTTGCCTGTGGGGACCCCATTGGCGCAGACAAGTTGGCCCAGGCGGTACAGCTGCCGCAGCTCAGCGTGGAAGCCGCGCTGGAAGCCTTGCGGGAGCATTACACCAGAGAGGACAGCGGCCTGTGTCTGCTGCATCTGAACACCCGCTGGCAGCTTGCCACTAAAACGGAGTGGGCCGACTGCATCCGCCGCCTGCTGGACAGCCGCCGCTCGGTGCCGCTGGGGCCTGCCGCCATGGAGACCCTGACCGTCATTGCCTATAATCAGCCGGTGTCCCGCGCCTTCATCGAGCAGGTGCGCGGCGTGGACTCTTCGTCCAGTGTATCCGGTCTGCTGGAAAAGGGCCTCATTGAGGAAGCCGGACGTCTTGACCTGCCGGGCAGGCCGGTGAGCTTCCGCACCACGGACACCTTTTTGCGGGTGTTCGGGCTTTCCAGTCTGGCGGATCTGCCGCCGGTGCACGGCGTGGAAGCAAAGAGTGACACAGCATCGAAGGAAAGTGAGGGGTAACGCATGGGAGCATTCCTCGCCGCGCTGGGAGCGGTGCTGCTGTTTGTGCTGAAAGCCGTCGGCATCCTGCTTTTGGTGGTGCTGGTGCTTGTGCTGCTGCTGCTTTTGTGCCCCTTCTGTGCGGATCTGTGCTGGGAGCACGGTGTGCTCACCGTAAGAGCCGGCGCACTGGGGATTACCTTCCCGGTGTTCCAGTACCCGAAGCCGGAGCCGCCGCCCGCGCCGGAAAACCCGGAGCCGCCCAAAGGCTTTGGCAAAGTGAAGGCAAAATTTGCTGCATGGCGCGCTGAGCGCAAGCGGAAAAAAGCCGAAGAAAAAGCCCGAAAAAAAGCCGTCGCCGACAAGCCTGCCCGGCCCCGCAAAAAGGCCAAGATCACGCTGGAGATCATCTGCACCATGCTCAGGGGGGCGGGCACTCTGATGAAGGCCGTGTTCGGGGCCCTGCGCATCACAAAAATACAGGTGCGCCTTGGCGTGCGCGGGGAGGACCCTGCTGCAGCGGCCCGCGATTACGGCAAGCTGCAGGCGTGGCTGTATCCGGTGCTGGGCGTCCTGGATCGGTTCCTCTGGCTGCAATTTGACGAGCTGCGCATCCTGCCGGACTTTGGCAGCAGTCAGCCCACGGTAGAAGACCGGGTGTCCTGCCGGGTGAGCGCACAGGCACTGTTCATTGTGATCGCGGCTCTGCGCGTTTTGTACGAATTCTGGCGCAAAAAAGTGTTGGACATCTTCCTGTAAAATGTGGTACACTATATAAAAATATCAATGCAAGTTTTCCGCTCTGTCTGCCGCAAGGCAGAGAAGCGTGCTGACACGGGCACACTGCCCGAATTGAATGAAAAAGGAGCACTGTTTTATGGCTGAACATCCCATTCAGGGCCTGATGAACGTTACCATGGAGAAGATCCACCAGATGGTGGACTCCAACACCATCATCGGCAAGCCCATTACCACCGAGGACGGCATCACCATTCTGCCGGTGTCCAAGGTTTCCTTTGGCTTTGCCTCCGGCGGCACCGACTTTGACGGCAAAAATGCTGCCAACAAGGATCTGTTCGGCGGCGGTTCCGGCGCGGGCGTGAACATCCAGCCCGTGGCATTTCTGGTCATCAAGGATGGCTGCGTGCGCACCATCCAGCTGTCCGATACCTCCAACACCATCGACCGTGCGCTGACCATGCTGCCTGAGCTGGTGGACAAGCTTGCCGCCCTCATCAAGAGGGACGAGAAGGCTCCGGAAGCCGCACCTGC
>OATA01001911.1_pt1 | contig 10571 bp, 6 predicted proteins | sample 1516451 | NCBI WGS metagenome assembly OATA01 (sample SAMEA2579905, study PRJEB22360) | human gut metagenome | biome: human gut; feature: human-associated habitat; material: faeces | place: Denmark | collected 2008/2010 | reverse complement strand
TCTACCGTCTGCGCGGCCGGGGCGTCCCGGCGGCCCGCGCCGCCGTGCAGGGCGCTCGTCAGGTGGGCATGTCGGTGGTGGCCTCCACCCTTACTTCGGTCTGCGTCTTCCTGCCGGTGGTGTTCGCCTCCGGCACGGTGCGCAGCCTGCTGCAGCCCATGTCCATGTGCATCGGCTACTGCCTGATGGCCTCTCTCATCGTGGCCATCACCGTCGTGCCTGCCGCTGCTTCCACTGTCCTGAAAAAGGCTGAGCCGAAGCGTCTGGTCTGGTTCGAAAAGATTCAGGATAAGTATGCCCACAGCCTCGAGTGGTGCCTGCAGCACCGCGCTCTGCCGCTGCTGGCCGCTATCGTGCTGCTGGCCTTCTGCGGCTGGAAGGTCTTCTCCATGGGCGTCGTCCTTCTGCCCGAAATTTCCAGCAATGAGGCCACCATCGCCCTCTCCACCGACGACGGCCTGACCAAAGAGGAATCCTACGGTGTGGCCGGACAGGTCGTCGAGGCCGTCATGGCCGTGGACGGCGTGGAAGAGGTGGGCGTCACCACCGATACCACCGTGGCCGGCATCGACATCGGTCAGCTGGGCCTGCCCAGCGCTATCACCGACCTGCTGAGCGCCGCCAACAGCTACGGCAGCTACCAGTTCAACGTCATGCTGGACGAGTCCCTCTCCTCCACTAAGATCGCCGCTGTGGAGCAGGCCCTGAACGATGCGGTGGCCAGCGTCGAGAACTGCACCGGCACCGTCGAGATCAGCGGTATGCAGGACCTGACCAGCCAGCTGAGCAGCGGCCTCTCTGTCAAGATCTACGGCCCTGACGCCGATACCATTACCGCACTGGGCGATAAGGTCGTCCAGATGGTCAACGACACTGAGGGCTTCGCCAACGCGGCCACCGGCCTGGGTCAGGGCGATGCGACCATCAATCTGGACATCGACCGCGACAAGGTCCGCGCCTACGGTCTGACCGTCGCGCAGGTTTACCAGCAGATCGCCGCCAAGCTCACCACCACCACCACGGCGGAGACCCCCGTCACGGTGGACGGCTCCACCATGAAAGTCCAGATCAGCGACAACCTTGACCCTGTGACCAAGGAAAACATGATGGACATGACCTACACCACCAGCGTCATGGACGCCACCGGCGCCATCACCACCGGCACCTGCACGCTGGGTGACATCGCTACCTGGTCCACCGGCACCGCCCCCGACTCCATCACCAGCGAGAACCAGACCCGCTACATCACGGTGTCTGCCGACACGCTGGACGGCTACAACACCACGGTCCAGTCCCGCGTGCTGCAGAAGACGCTGGACGACTTCGCTCTCTCCGATGAGATGCCCGAGGGCTGCTCCTTCTCGCTGGGCGGCGAGTCCTCCACCGTCAACCTGATGGTCGATGAGATGGTGCAGTGGATGGCTCTGGCCCTGCCCTTCGTCTATCTGGTCATGGTGGCTCAGTTCCAGAGCCTGCTGTCCCCCTTCATCGTCCTGTTCACGGTGCCGCTGGCCTTCACCGGCGGCCTGCTGGGTATGCTGGTCACCGGCCAGCAGCTGACCATGATCTCCCTGATGGGCTTCATCGTCCTGATGGGCACCGTCGTCAACAACGGCATCGTCTTCGTGGACTACGCCAACCAGCTGCGTCTGGGCGGTCTGGAGCGCCGTGCGGCCCTTGTCGCCACCGGCAAGACCCGTATGCGTCCTATCCTCATGACCACCCTGACCACCGTTCTGGCCATGCTGCAGATGGTGTTCAGCAACGATATGGCGAGCCAGCTCATGAGCGGCATGGCCATCGTCATTATCTGCGGCCTGAGCTATGCCACCCTGATGACCCTGTACATCGTCCCCATCCTCTACGACATCCTCTTCAAGAAGCCGCCGCTGGTGGTCGATGTGGGTGACGACGGAATGGACGACATCCCCGATGATGCCGCCGAGTATATCGCGCAGTCGAACGCCGCCGAGGCTCAGCCGGAGGCGTGACCCTCGCATTGAAACGCAAAAGAGACTGCCGCAGCGCGGCAGTCTCTTTTTTGCGTGAGGGCAAAGCCTCTCCCTTTGGGAGAGGTGTCACCGAAGGTGACGGAGAGGGCAAGCCCGGTAAGATAGAGCCGCTATGCAGCGATAAGCAGACTTTTTGTCAGAGCGAGCCATCGCCGCGCTCGAAGTTTTTTATCAGCGTCCTTGCCCTCTCAGGCGCTTCGCGCCAGCTCTCCCAAAGGGAGAGCCTTTTAAGATGAAAGGCGTTTTCGCAATATGTCCAAAAAATCTCTCGAAATTTTGGAAGATAAATCTAAAAGCATTCTCACACAAGTCTGGAAAACTGTGCTATAATCATAATTATGGACGAGGTTGGGGCTGCGCTGCCCTGACCGAAAATAATGAAGAAGGAGGCGAGCCTTATGGCACAGTTCCGCTCCAAGCCCTTTGGTGTGACCAAAAACGGTGATAAGGTGGATGAATACATCATCTCCAATCCCGGTGGACTTGAGGTCAGCGTGCTGAACTATGGCTGTGTGATCAAAAATCTCTTCGTCCCTACAAAAACAGGTCCGGTGGATGTGGTCGTCGGACACGACACCCTCGCCGACTATGAGGCGGATTTCAACTCATCCGGCAGCACCTGCTGCGGTGCGTTCGTGGGCCGGTACGCCAACCGCATTGAAAATGCGGAATTTTCTCTCAGCGGCAAGACCTACAAGCTGGAAGCCAACAATGGCAGAAATCACCTGCACGGCACCTTCCCCCGCAAAATTTACGATGTGAAGATGTTCGGCGACACCCTTTTGATGGAGACCGAAAGCCCGGCGGGCGAAGACGGTTTCCCCGGAAATCTGAAGGTCAGTGTGCGGTATATCCTCACGCCGGACAACACCCTGCGGATGGACTACCGTGTGTCCACTGACGAGGACACCATCATCAATCTGACCAACCACACCTACTTCAACCTCGACGGCGGCGGCAATGTGCTGGGCCAGAAGCTCCGCATTTACGCTTCCAACTACCTCGAGGGCAACAACGAGACCTGCCCCACGGGCAAGATCCTGCCCGTGGACGGTACGCCGATGGACTTCCGCACCGGAAAGCCTCTGGGACGCGACCTCGACACCGGCTTCTACCAGACCACCATGGCGGGCGGCGGCTTCGACCACTGCTATGTCCTCGACCGGCCCCGGGGTGCCAGCCAGAGCCTCTGCGCCTGGGCGTCCAGCGACAAGACCGGCATCAGCATGAAGATGTACACCACCCAGCCGGGCATCCAGCTCTACACCGGCAACTTCCTGCAGAACTGCCCCTCCCCCGGCAAGGGCGGCGTCCCGCTGGAAAAGTACGGCGGCTTTGCCCTTGAGACCCAGCACTTCCCCTGCAGCCCCTCTCACCCGGAGTTCCCGACGACGGTGCTGCGGGCAGGCAAAGTCTTCCGGGCCAACACTACGCTCCGCTTCTTCACCGGCCGTCAGTGCGGCCGTTTGTAAGCAAATATCAGCCGCAGCAAAGGGCAGCTCTCTTGCGGGAGCTGCCCTTTGCTGTTTTTGCGTGTCCTCTCCATGCCTTGCGGACTAAAAATCTTTGCAGTTCATCAGACCGGACGAAAAGATGCAACAAAAATACATTTTAATAAAAAAGCCGGTACTTGATTCTCGGTGCAAAAAGCGGTATCCTTTAGGCAGACAGAGCACAAGGGTTCTGTGCGAAGCAACATTTGGAACAAGAGAGGTATTGGACATGGCTATTTTGGTTTCCGGCGGCGCAGGCTACATCGGCAGCCACACCTGCATCGAGCTTCTGAATGCCGGCTACGACGTCGTCGTGGCGGACAATTACTATAATGCATCCCCTGTGGTCCTCGACCGCGTCAAGCAGATCACCGGCAAGGACTTCCGCTTCTATCAGGCCGATATGACCAAACACGAGGATGTGGAGAAGATCTTCGCCGAGTGTCCCGACATCACGGCGGTCATCCAGTTCGCAGCCTATAAGGCCGTCGGCGAGAGCGTGTCCAAGCCCATCGAATACTACTACAATAACCTCAACTGCACGCTGGTCATCCTGGATGTGATGCGCAAGCATAACTGCCACAACTTCGTGTTCAGCTCTTCCGCCACCGTCTACGGCGACCCCGCCAGTGTGCCGATCACCGAGGACTTCCCCGTGGGTGCCACCACCAACCCCTACGGCACCACCAAGGCCATGACCGAGCGCATCCTCACCGATGTCTGCAAGGCTGACCCCACCCTGAACGTGGCTCTGCTGCGCTACTTCAACCCCATCGGCGCCCACAAGTCCGGCCTCATCGGCGAGGACCCCAACGGCATCCCCAACAACCTCATGCCCTACATCGCCAAGGTGGCTGTGGGCAAGCTGGAAAAGGTCCATGTCTTCGGCAATGACTACCCCACTCCCGACGGCACCGGCGTCCGCGACTACATCCATGTCGTGGACCTGGCCCGCGGCCATGTCTGCGCCATCAAGAAGCTGGAAACGAACTGCGGCCTCTTCATCTGCAACCTCGGCACCGGCAAGGGCTACAGCGTGCTGGATGTCATCCACGCCTTCGAGAAGGCCTGCGGCAAGCCCATCCCCTACGTCATCGATGCCCGCCGCCCCGGCGACATCGCCGAGTGCTATGCTGACCCCACCAAGGCCAGGAATGAGCTTGGCTGGGTGGCTGAGTACGGCATCGAGGAGATGTGCGCCGACAGCTGGAACTGGCAGAAGAAGAACCCTGACGGCTACCACACCGCGAACTGAATAAAAAACGATAAGAGCCTGTACGGCGGGTACTTCCCGGGTACAGGCTCTTATTTTTTGCACTTTTTCGGATATTCGAGGATGGCGGCATGATTTTTTTCAGAGAACAGTTCAGAACAGCCCCGTTTCTCTTGACAACGCCGGAAAGTTAGCCTATATTACTGTTGTTAATGCAAACTAACAAACGCGCTCGAGAGGAACATTCCATATGACGTTGAAAGATTTGAACATCGGCGAGACCGCCGTGGTCGGGACCGTGGGCGGCGAAGGCGCTCTGCGGCAGCATTTTCTGGATATGGGGCTGATCCCCGGTGAGGAGGTCACGCTGGTCAAATTTGCCCCCATGGGCGACCCGATGGAGCTGAGCATCCACGGCTACGAGCTGACCCTCCGGCTGGACGATGCCGCCCGCATCGGGGTCACTCTGGCCAAAGCCCCGGCGGCGAAAAAGGCGGCGGCAGAAAGTGAAAAGCCGGTGGAGCACCCGGGCCTCGGCGAAGGCGGACGCTACCACACCAAAAAGGGCGAGAACCCTCTGCCCGACGGCACGACCCTTACCTTTGCGCTGGCGGGCAACCAGAACTGCGGCAAGACGACCCTCTTCAACCAGCTCACCGGCTCCAACCAGCACGTCGGCAATTTCCCGGGTGTGACGGTGGACCGCAAGAGCGGTGCGATCCGGAATAACCCGAATACGGAGGTCACAGACCTGCCCGGCATCTACTCCATGTCGCCCTATACCAGCGAGGAGATCGTGACCCGGCAGTTCATCATCGGCGAGAAGCCCACGGGCATCATCAATATCGTGGACGCCACCAACATCGAGAGAAATCTGTACCTCACCATGCAGCTCATGGAGCTGGATACGCCGATGGTGCTGGCGCTGAACATGATGGACGAGATGCGCGGCAACGGCGGCACTGTCCGCATCAATAAGATGGAGGCCATGCTGGGCATCCCGGTCGTGCCCATCTCTGCGGCAAAGAACGAGGGCGTGGACGAGCTGGTGGACCATGCGCTCCATGTCGCAAAGTATCAGGAGCGGCCGGGCCGGATGGATTTCTGCGGCGAGGAGGATCACGGCGGCGCAGTCCACCGCTGCATCCACGGCATCATCCACCTGATCGAGGATCATGCCAGGGCCGCAGGCATCCCGGTGCGCTTTGCGGCCACAAAGCTCGTGGAGGGCGACCAGCGCATCGAGGCGGCCCTGAAGCTCGACCAGAACGAAAAAGAGATGATCGAGCACATCATCGTCCAGATGGAGCAGGAGCGGGGTCTGGACCGCGCCGCCGCCATCGCGGATATGCGGTTCCACTTCATCCACCAGCTGGTGGATCAGACCGTCGTGAAGCCCCGCCAGAGCAAGGAGCAGCTCCGCTCGGCCCAGATCGACCGGTTCCTCACGGGCCGCTATACCGCCATCCCGGCCTTTGTGGGCATCATGGCGCTGGTGTTCTACCTCACCTTCGGCGTCATCGGTCTGGCGCTCCAGAACCTGCTGGAAGTGGGCATTGATGCCCTGACCGCCGCGGTGGACTCCACCCTCACGGCGTGGAACGTCAACGCAGCCGTCCACTCGCTGGTCATCGACGGCATCTTCACCGGTGTGGGCAGTGTGTTGAGCTTCCTGCCCATCATCGTGACCCTGTTCTTCTTCCTCTCTCTGCTGGAGGATACCGGATACATGGCCCGCGTGGCATTCGTGATGGATAAGCTTCTCCGCCGCATCGGCCTCTCGGGGCGCAGCATCGTGCCAATGCTCATCGGCTTCGGCTGCACCGTCCCCGGCGTCATGGCCAGCCGCACCCTGCCCTCGGAGCGCGACCGCAAAATGACCATCCTGCTCACCCCCTTTATGAGCTGCTCGGCCAAGCTGCCCATCTACAGCCTGTTTGCGGCGGCCTTCTTCCCGGAGCACGCGGCTCTGGTGATGGTCAGCCTCTATTTCCTCGGCATTGCGGTGGGCATTCTGATGGCCATCCTGCTGAAGAGCAGTGTCTTTAAGGGCGAGGCCGTCCCCTTTGTGATGGAGCTGCCCAACTACCGCCTGCCCGGCCTCAAGAATGTGGTCCAGCTGCTCTGGGAAAAGGCCCGCGATTTCCTCCAGCGCGCCTTTACGGTCATCTTTGTGGCGACCATCATCATCTGGTTCCTGCAGAGCTTCGACCTGCGGCTCAGCCTCACCGCTGACCCGCAGCAGAGCATCCTTGCATGGCTGGCCAGCGGTATCGCGCCGCTGTTTGCGCCACTGGGCTTTGCCGACTGGCGGGTGTCTACGGCCCTGATCACCGGCTTTATGGCCAAGGAGAGCGTCGTTTCGACCCTCACCATCCTCTATGGCTCCTCTGCGGCCTTTGCCGCCGCGCTGTCCCCGGCGGCGGCTGCACCCCTGCTGGTGTTCTGCCTGCTCTATACGCCCTGCATCGCGGCGGTGGCCTCGGTCAAGCGGGAGCTGGGCGGCAAGTGGGCGTTTATCATGGTGGCAAATCAGTGCATCGTAGCATGGCTGGCGGCCTTCGGCACGCGGCTCATCATGATGCTGTAAAGAAAACGGAAACAGGGAGCGGCCTGCAAGATGCAGGCCGCTCCTTTTCTCTTGACAATCGCTGCGTTTTTGTGCTATTATTACTTCAAATTTGAATGATGCAATTTTGAATCACAAGGAGGTGTCCCATGAATACCCCGGGCATCGAATTCGGGCGGAAGACCTCGGCGGCTTACGCCGCCCTCTGCAAGCCCCTGTGCCAGAAACTCCATCTGCCCCAGACGGCTTTTGACATCCTGATGTTCCTCGCCAACAACCCCGGCTACCAGACCGCCAGCGACGTGGTGGAGGTGCGCAAACTGAAAGCAAACCTCGTCTCGGTGAACATAGACCGTCTGGTGCAGGAGGGCTACCTCGTCCGCGAGGCTGACCCCGGCGACCGCCGCCGCACCCTGCTGCGCTGCACCGAAAAAACCTGCCCTATCATCGAGCAGGGCCGGGCCTTGCAGGAGGAATTTGGTGCGCGTCTGCTGGAACACACCAATGAAGCACAGCGAAAGGCGTTCTTCGAGACGATGGACATTATAAATGAGAATCTGGACGCCATTCTGGAAGGAGAAGCATGAACGTTTTATCCTCGGCGTGGTGGTCATGGGATTCAACTGGCTCAGCTGACCGTATCCGGACAAAAAGAAATGCCTGTGCGGCAGATGCTGCACAGGCATTTTGAATGTTCTTTTAACGGACGAACTCGACCTCAACGTCGCCGTTCTTGGTGGCGAGGTTCAGCTTGTTGGGGGCATCTGCATTCTGCTGCAGGGTGTCCTTGCCGAAGAAGAGGAAGTTCTTGTCGCTGGCGTCGGAGACGCGGATCTTGCCGCCGCCTGCGGCCAGATCAAAGCCGTAAGAGCTGCCGCTGCCGATCACAGAGCCGGTGATGCTGCCGTTCTGCACCTTGGCGTTGCAGATGTTGGCAGAGATGTTTTCCAGCTTGAGAGTGCCGCTGTTCTGGATGGTGGCGGCCACATTCTGGGAGGTGACGCCGCTCATGGTGATCTTGCCGTTGCGGGTGGTGCCGCTCAGGGTGGAGCCGTTGAAGTTCGACACCTCGATGCGGCCATTGTCGGTGGTGAGGCTGGCGGTCTGTGCCGAAACGCCGTCCAGCGTGATGCTGTCGTTGGTGGTGCTGACGGTGATGTTTGCCAGCGTCTGGCGGGGTACCTGCAGCGTCAGGGTGCAGCTGCGGGTGTCCTGGCTCTGGATGACAAGGGAAGCGTTGGGCTCCCGGGTCTTGGTCACGGTGAGGGTGCTGCCCGTCACCGTGAAGTCGTAGAGCTTGGAGCTTTCAAAGGCGTAGCTCGAGGTGTAGGTGTAATCGGCGCGGATGTGGTCGATGTCGGCGGCCTGCAGAACGACCGCAGCGCTGTTATCCTGCACCACGATGGCGTTGATGCCGGCCGGTGCGTCATAGCTGGCGCTGTAAGTGGCCACAGATGCCGCCGCGCCGCAAAAGAGCGCAGCCGCCGTGACAGCTGTCAGAAGAGCGAGAAGAAACTTTTTCATAAGGAAAACCTCCTGTCGCAATAAAATAGATGAGCGGAATGTCCCGCAGAAGATTTTACTTTATCCGTCCGGGCCGCAGCTGCGGCCGGATAGAATTTCTCACCCTAAAAATACCGCAGCAGAGAAAAAAAGTCAAGAGAGAAAAAATGAACAATAAAAAACGCCTGCACAGTGGTGCAGGCGCAAAAGCAGGATAAATTATTTTTCTTCGATGGTGGAGTGCTCGATGACATAGTCGGCAGCGCGGCGGATGCCCTCGTTGCGGCGGATGGCCTCCACGTTGGATGCAGCCTTGACTTCCTCGAGGGTCTTCTTGGTGCGCTCAGCGCGCTCGGACAGGGTCTTGTCGATGTCCTCCTCAGTGGGGACGAGGTTCTCGTTCTGAGCGATCTGCAGCAGGGCCATCCGGGCGCGGGTGTTCTTCACTGCAGCAGTGCGGACAGCGGCAGTGAAGCTCTCGCGGGTCTGATGGATCTGGCTCAGGTAGCGGTCGAGGCTCAGGCGCTGCATCTGCAGCTGCTGCTGGATCTGCTCCATCTCCTGCTGATAGGCACTCTCGACGAGAACGCTGGGCAGCTCGCCCTCAGCGGCTGCGGCCAGCTGGGTGAGGATGGCGTCCTTGGCGCGGTTGAGCGCAGCGGCGTGTTTGTTGTCGTGGAGCTGCTGACGGATCTGGGCGCGGAACTCGTCCATGGTGTCCACATTGGCAGCCTTCTTGGCAAAATCGCTGTTCAGTGCGGGCAGCTGGCGGACACAGACGTCGTGCAGCTTGATTTTGAAGACCACGGGCTTGCCGGCCAGGTCCTTGACGTGGTAGCGTGCCGGGAAGGTAACGAAGATGTCAAACTCCTCGCCGCCCTTGTGGCCGAGGATGCCTTCCTCGAAGCCGGGGATCATCCGGCCGCTGCCCAGCTGCAGGGTCTGGTTCTGGGCGGCGCCGCCGTTGAAGGGCTTGCCCTCCAGCAGGCCCTCGTAGTCGATGTGGACGATGTTGCCCTTGACGGCAGGACCCTTGTGAGGCACCAGCTCAGCGGCCATGGCGCGGCGGCGCTCCAGCACAGCGTCGATCTCCTTGTCGGTGACTTCCGGGGTGACGCACTCGGTCTTGAAGCCGGTGGTCTGGGTCAGGCTCAGCTCGGGCTGCAGGGCGGTGGTGGCAGTGGCCACAAAGCCCTCGTCCTTCTTCACGCTGACCAGGTCGTAGACCGGCTCGTCCACAGCGTGGAAGCCGTGTTCTGCCATCGCTGCGTTGTACAGGGCCGGGACGTCCTTGTCCATCAGATCGTTGATGGCGTCGTACCAGAAGGTGTGCTCGCCGCGGTCGGCCTCGATCTGGGCGCGGTCAGCCTCGCCCTTGGCAAAGCCCTTGATGGTGTACGTTGCGCGGGTGCGCTCGTACACGGCGTTGGACGCAGCTTCCAGCTCCTCAGCCGAAGCGCTGAAAGTCATTTTGCAGACACTCTTTTCGGGAGTTTCCACGCTTACCAGTTTCATAGGTTCTACCCTCCGTGCTGCCCCCTGAAAGGGCAAGATTCAAAACATTATGAAGTTATTATAGCACAATAAGCTCAAAAGCGGTATAATAAAAAGAAAGAAAATCTGTTCTTTTGTCAGCGAATGGGCTCCCGGGCGCTGCAAAACGAAAGGAAGTGTACACCTCATGCGTCTGTTCGACGTTCTCGGGCCGGTGATGATCGGCCCCTCCTCCAGCCATACGGCGGGGGGGGGCCGCCCTTGGTCTAACGGCCCCACGAGGGTCC
>OATA01001902.1_pt1 | contig 10628 bp, 8 predicted proteins | sample 1516451 | NCBI WGS metagenome assembly OATA01 (sample SAMEA2579905, study PRJEB22360) | human gut metagenome | biome: human gut; feature: human-associated habitat; material: faeces | place: Denmark | collected 2008/2010 | reverse complement strand
AGCAGAAGAATTGCCCGCTGGCCTTGAAGCGGTAGCCGCCGGCATAGACGGTGACGGACACGGTGTCCTGCTGGCAGTCCGCCATCTGGCTGGCCATGAAGCGGCTCCAGATCATCCGGTAGAGCTTGGCGGTATCGCCGCTGATGCTCTTGTCCACCTCGTCGGGGGTCAGGCCCGGCACAGAGGGACGGATGGCCTCATGGGCGTCCTGCGCTGCCGTGGCGCTCTTGGTCTTCCAGGTGCGCTTGTAGGGGCAGATATAGCTCTCGCCGTAGGCCCCGGCGATGTACTCTCTGGCAGCTGCCACAGCCTCGTCGGAGATGCGGAGGCTGTCGGTACGCATATAGGTGATGAGGCCCATGGTGCCGTGGCCGGCGATGTCCACGCCTTCGTACAGGGTCTGGGCAGCCCGCATGGTGCGGGTGGCCGTGAAGCCCAGACGGCGGGATGCCTCCTGCTGCAGGGTACTGGTGATGAAGGCCGGGGTGGGCTGCTTCGCGCGCTTGCCCTTTTTCAGTTCGCCCACGGTGTACTCGGCCCCCTCGAGGCCCTTTTCGATGGCGCGGGCCTCGGCCTCAGAGTGGGGCAGGAGCTTTTTTCCCTTGTCGTCGGAGGCCAGACGGGCCGTGAAGCTCTTCCGGCCCACGCCCAGGGTGGCGTCCACGTTCCAGTATTCCTCGGGCTTGAAGGCTTCGATCTCCTTCTCGCGGTCGTCGATGATGCGGACGGCCACGCTCTGGACGCGGCCCGCCGACAGGCCGCGCCGGACTTTCCGCCACAGGAAGGGGCTCAGCTTATAGCCCACCAGACGGTCCAGCACACGGCGGGCCTGCTGGGCGTTGAAGAGGTCTTCGTTGATGGCGCGGGGGTGGGCCATGCCCTCCTTCACGCCCTTCTTGGTGATCTCATCGAAGGTCACGCGGTTGGGCTCGTGGGGGTCGAGGCCCAGGATGTTGGCCAGATGCCAGCTGATGGCTTCGCCTTCACGGTCCGGGTCGGTCGCCAGCAGCACACCGTCGGAGTGCTTGGCCTTGCTCTTCAGCTCTTTGATGAGCTTTTCCTTGCCTTTGATGCTGATGTATTGCGGCGCATAGTCATGCTCGATGTCGATGCCCAGCTGGGAGGCGGGCAGATCGCGGATGTGGCCCATGCTGGCCGTAACTTCGTAGTCTTTGCCCAGATATTTGCCGATGGTCTTCGCCTTGGCAGGCGACTCCACGATGACGAGTTTTGCCATTACGTTCTTCTCCTATATATAAATCCTCATCAGCCGCTGCTGCTCGGGCAGGCCCGCCTTCGTACAACCTCTCAGTCTGCTTCGCAGACAAGGCCGGGTTGCGGCACCCACCGCAGCGCTTCGCTTGCGTCTTGCTGGCCGCTGCCCCAACAACGACTCCCTGCTTCCGCCACTGGCGGCGGTCGTCGTTGTTGCCCCTAGTAGGGGAGCCTCTGGCGAAGAGGCGAGGCTTTCCGATATGCCAAGGCCTCCCCCTCCGTAGGGGAGGTAGCATCGCGCAGCGATGACGGAGAGGTTATTCCTCTTTAACTTGCGCTTCCTCCGCGCAGAATATACCGTTTGCCCGGCAGGCAGCTCACCCGGCCCGCAAGCTCGAGCTTCATCAGGACGCCCAGCAGCGCCGCCGTGGGCAGACCGCTCTTGACGCCCAGCTCCTCCACGCCCTGCGCCTTTGCGCCGAGACAGGAGAGCACCAGCCGCTCATTTTCACTCAGGGGCCGGGGCGTCTCCCGGGGTGCCGGGGCCGGTCTTGCGGCCTGCAGCCCCAGTGTACCAAATAAATCCGCCGCTGTACAGACCGCTTTTGCACGTCCGTCCCGCAGAAGGGCATTCGTCCCCGCCGAGGCGGGCGAAAAAATGCTGCCCGGCACGGCGAACACCGGCTTACCGTACCGCTCTGCGTGGCCCACGGTGGACATGGTGCCGCTCTTTTCCTTGGCCTCCACCACCACCAGCGCCCCGGAGAGGGCCGCGATGAGGCGGTTGCGCTGCAAAAAGCCCACGGCACCCACCGGCTCACTTTCGGGCGGGTACTCGCTGATGACGCAGCCCCGCCTCTCGATGGCCCGGCGGAGTTCCCGGTTGGCGGCGGGGTAGGTCCGGTCGATGGGGACGCCCATCACCGCGATGGTGGGGCAGTTCTCCCCTACCGCCGCCCGGTGTCCGGCGCTGTCCAGCCCGTCGGCCAGACCGCTCACGATGACGGCCCCCGCCCGGGCGAGGCCCCGCCCGATGTCCTCTGCGGCCCGCAGACCGTATTCGGTGGGCTTCCGGGTCCCCACCATTCCCACAGCGGCAGGCTCATTGAGCCAGCGGGGGTCGCCGGTGCAGTAGAGCACCAGCGGCATATCGGAGATGCGGGAGAAGGCCAGCGGATAGTCCGGGTCGTCATAGGGCAGGATGCGGATGCGCCGGGCCGCGCACCGCCGCGCAAAGGCCCGGTAGTGCTCGGGGGTGTTATCCGGCAGGCAGGCGCGCTGGACGGCGGCAGGTCCGGCCAGCGTCCCCGCCAGCCAGAGCCAGCACAGGAGCGGGTCGGGGGCCGGGTCGGGCGGGAAAAGGCTCAGCTGCCCCTCCCCGGCCCGCGTCACAGGCTCTCCTCCCGGAAATGCCACAGCAGGATGCTGCCCGCGATGCCGGCGTTCAGGCTCTCGACCCGGTCGGTCATGGGGATGCGGACAGTGCCGGTGCAGGCGGCGATGGTCTCATCGGTGAGGCCCTGGCCCTCGCTGCCGATGACGACGCAGACGCCGTCCGGGTAGCCGGACGCCGCCGCACTCAGGGGCTGGGACTGGTAGAGGGCGGCGGCAAGGCAGGTAATGCCCTTCTCCCGCAGCAGGGCGATGGCCTCGGGCATCTTCCCCGCCTCGATGACGGGGATGCGCACCGCTGCGCCCATGGAGGCCCGAAGGGTCTTGGGCGCAAAGACGCTGGCGCAGCCGTCGCTGAGCAGCACGCCGTCAAAGCCGAAGGCCGCCGCAGAGCGGAGCAGCGTTCCCACGTTGCCGGGGTCCTGCACCCGCTCGAGGGCGAGGTAGCGCCCGCCGGTCTTCACCTCTTCTAAGGGATGCACCGGGGTGCGGAAGACGCCGAACACCCCCTGATGGGTCCCCACGTCGGCCAGCTTATCGGCCACATGGTCTTCCACAAGGTAGTGTTCGCCCGGCAATTCCGAAAGCTCCGGGCATTTTTCCAGTGCCGACTCGGTGCAGAAGAGGGTCTCCAGCTCTGCGCCCCGGCAAAGCTCGGGGCAGAGCTTCCGCCCCTCGGCCAGAAAGCGGCCCTCGGCCCGGCGGAACGCCCCGCTGGACGCCAGACGGCAGGCGTATTTGACTTTTGCGTTTTCCCGGCTGGTGATCTTCTCCATCCGTCTTTCCTCCAACTACCAAAACATACAAAAAGGACGCCCGCGTATTTGATACGCGCGGGCGTCTTTTTTAAGGTCTATTAGGCGTTCTTCACGGTCTCGACCAGAGCTGCGAAGCTCTTGGGATCGTTGATGGCCATCTCGCTGAGCATCTTGCGGTTCAGCTCGATGCCAGCCTTCTTCAGGCCAGCCATGAAGCTGGAGTAGTTCATGCCCAGAGGACGGACAGCGTTGTTGATGCGGCAGATCCACAGGTTGCGGAACTGGCGCTTCTTCATGCGGCGGCCAGCCAGAGCGTAGTTGCCGCTCTTCATGACCTGCTGCTTGGCCATCTTAAAGTGCTTGCTCTTGCAGCCGTAGAAGCCCTTGGCCAGCTTCAGCATCTTCTTACGACGTTTGTGAGTCATGGTTGCGCCCTTGATACGTGCCATTTTATATATCTCCTTTAGTTATCTGTAGTAGAATGTTTGTGCCTGCGGCTCGCTCTTAGGCGTAGGGCAGCATGCTCTTGATGGTAGCTGCGTTGGTCTTATCAACGTAGCTGGGCTGACGGTAGCCACGGGTCAGCTTGGTGGTCTTCTTGGTCAGGATGTGGCTGCGGAATGCGTGGCCGCGCTTGATCTTGCCGTTCTTGGTCAGCTTAAAGCGCTTCTTAGCGCCGGAGTGCGTCTTCAGTTTCATCTTAGCCATTTTAGTTTCCTCCTAAAATTAGTCCTTATTGGGTTTCGGGATCAGCAGAATGGACATCGTGCGGCCCTCGAGCACCGGCGGCTTGTCGGTGGATGCCTGCGGCAGAGCCTCGGCAAAACGCTTGAGCACATCTGCGCCCAGAGCACTGTGCGCCATTTCACGGCCGCGGAAGCGGATCGAAACCTTAACCTTGTGGCCAGCTGCCAGGAATTTGGCAGTCTGGTTCAGCTTGGTATTGAAGTCGTTGGTGTCAATGTTGAGCGAGAGGCGGGTCTCCTTGACTTCGACCACCTTCTGGTTCTTCTTGGCTTCCTTCTCCTTCTTCTGCTGTTCAAAACGGTATTTACCGTAGTCCAGCACCTTGCACACAGGCGGGACGGCCTGCGGTGCGATCTTGACCAGATCCAGTCCGGCCTCTTCTGCAGCGCGCATAGCCACCTGAATGGACACAACGCCCTTCTGCTCGCCGTCTGCACCGATCAGACGGACCTCACGGTCACGGATCTGACCGTTGATCTCCAGTTCCTTCGACTTTCCAGCGGTAGCGATAATGAATGCACCTCCAAACAATAGTCCATAGTGTTGCGTTTTTTGGCATAGAAAACGCGGCCGCCCCAGTTTCGGGACAGCCGCGCGAAATTCACTCAAGAGCACGATTCGATCTTCAAGACGAATCGGTTCAGGGTATAGCCCGGGGGTCCTTACCCCTCAAGGCGAGCGCGGCACAGGCCGTAGCTGCTTTCTTTACTCGGGTATTCTACCACACCCCGGGGAGGCTGTCAAGCATTTTTATGCGCTTTTTCAAAAAAAGATACCCGGACAAGGGAATGGGGGAGCAGCATTTCTGCCGTTCCCCCGTTGATTGCATCTGGCGGGTGTGCCCGTTCCCGCATTTCTTTTGACCCAGTGGGTGTGTAGCAGCACATTCTCTACTTCAAATGCACTCTTATCCTATGCTTATTATACCACGATTATTCCCGGCTGTAAAGCAGCCGGTTTTTCTCCATCAGCTTTTTCAGATTGCGTTCCCGGATACGGTAAAACGTCATCACAGAATTTTTGCGGTCTTCCCGGTCTGTTTCCATCACGAGCCGGACGACTACATTCAGATTCGTTTCGGGCAGGCGCTTTATTGCAAAGACTGTTCCGGTATGTTTTTCATCGACCAGCAGAATATCCGGCTTCACGACGGTCTCTTTTCCATAAAGTATGAACAGCTCCACATCCTGCGGGTGGCGCTCCCGGATGTGCTCCATCCGTTCTTCTGTGACCACAACTTCTTTCGTCCGCAGTTCACCGAAGTATCCTTGCAGGAGCGCCGATTCAATTTCGCCTAAAAGCAGTGTTCCCATTTTTCTGTGCTCCTGTCATTTTATACTTCAATCAACTCCCCCAGCTCCAGCGAATATATCCCTTTATATGTCACCCGCCGGGGGGCGAAGCGCTTCTCAATGGCCCTGGCGTAGAGCTCCAGCTGAGCGCGGTAGGCGCGGACGAAGTCGGCAGGGGTCTTGCGGCGGTCCGTCTTGTAGTCCAGAAGCTCGAGGTGGTCGGGGTAGATGAGGACGATGTCCGCGATGCCCTGCACCAGCACCCCGGCGTCGGCGGCAGGGCCGTCGGGCAGGGCGCGGCCCTGGGCAGCCATGACCTCGGCGGCGGGCAGCGACGTGATAAAAGCCAACTCCCGCAGCACATCCTCTGCCCCGCAGATGCGGCGGAACGCCTCGCTGCGCACAAGACCGCCGCAGGGCAAGGCCGGGGAGCGTGAGCTGCGCCGCCGCCTGACGCTCCCGTTCGGCGCGGACGGCATCCAGAACGGCGTCGTCCTCTGCGTCCCGCACAGCGGCCAGCGCCCCGAAGTCGGCGTGCTCGAGGAAGGCATGGAGAGCCGTACCCATCTCGGCGGCGGTGAGGCCGTCCTTCGAGAGGAAGCCCGGGCGCTCAAGGGTGGTCTGCTCAGCAGCGTGGACGAGGCTGGTCACGCTGACCTTGGCCGGGATGTCCGCCAGTGCTGCCGCCGGATACCGCCAGCCGAAGCCCTGCCGCAGCGTCTCCACAAGGGCCGGGTCGGCCTCGGGCCGGGTTGGCTCTTCCGCCTCGGCGGGGGCTTCTTCGGGCGGGAGGACATCGGCCTGCACTGTGAGGGCGATGGTGCTTCTGGTGTCCGCAAAGGGCAGTTCGAGGTTCCCGGCCAGCTGCTGAGCACCCGCGGTGGGGGTGGACCAGCAGCGCCGCCCGCAGCCAGTCGGCGAAGCTGCCTGCCTGAGCGTTCAGGGTCTCCCCCGCCCCGGCGGCGAGGAAGGCGGCGGCTTTTGCAAAGGGGTTGGACGTCCGGCCGATGCCCAGCGGGACCGTCAAGATCAGCTTATCCTGCGCCCGGGTGAGGGCCACATACAAAAGCCGCATCTGCTCGCTCCGCATCTCGGCGGCATGGACCGTGGAGAGGGCGGTGTAGGCCGCCGTCTTATAGGCCCCCTCGCCGCCCTCGGGACGGAGACGGAGGCCCGCGCCGCAGACGCGGTGGAGCAGGACGGGCTGGCGGGTGTCGGCAGCGTTGAACTGCCGGGCCGTGTCAGCCACGAACACCACCGGGAACTGCAAAGCTGATCTGGATGGTCGTGAGGGTGACGCAGCCGGCCAGCGCCCCGCCGGGGGCAGTCTCCTGCCCGGTGGAGCCCGCCAGCGTGGCCGCGTCGATGGCACGGACGAGGGCCGAGATGCCGCCCGCGCCCGCCCCGGCGCAGAAGGAGGCGAAGCGCCGCGCGTCCTCCCGGCGGCGCTGGCCGTTCTCCATGGCACCGAGGGCGGCGAGGTAGCCGGTGGAAACAAAAATTTCTTCCAGCAGTTCCTCCACCGGCACGCTCCGGGCCATCCGGCGCAGGGCTGTCAGACGCCGGTAGAACGCCTGCACCCGGCGGGTGAAATCATCCTCCGCCCCGCTCTGGACGGTCTGTAAAACTGCGCCGTAGAGGCTGATGCGGGTGTGCTGATCGGGTGTCTGCGCCCCGGCCCGGAGACGGACGAGGTCGTCGTCCGTAAAGCCGAACATCGGCCCCAGCATGGCGGCAGCGAGATAGATGTCCTGCGCGGGGTTGTCGATGACCCGCAGCAGGGCGATGAGGGGGCGGATGTGGGGCGCGTCCAGCAGGTTCTCCCGGGCGTCGGCGTAGACCGGGATTCCCCGGGCCGTCAGGGCCTCGGCGTAGGCCGGAAAGTCGCCTCTCGCCGCCAGCAGGACACAGCAGTCTTCGTACTGCACCGGGCGGGTGGTGCCGCCGTCCCGCACCGGCTCACCGGAAGCCACCATCGCCTCGATGCGGTCGGCGATATATTTTGCGTCCGTCTCGGCGGCATCGTCGGGCAGGAAGTGGGCCTCCACACTGCCCTCGTACGCGCCGGGGGCGCCGCAGACCAGGCGCTGTCCGTCGCCGTAGGCCGTGTCGCCCAGAGCGGGCGTCATGAGCTGTTCGAAGATAAAGTTGATGCCCGCCACCACCTGCGGGGCAGAGCGGAAGTTGGCGTCCAGCGCCAGCATGGCGTTCTCGCCGGGCTGGCCGTCTTCGGGGCGGGGGCGGGCTTCGCCGCCGGGCAGGAGGGGCCAGCTCTCCAGCTTTTCCCGGAAGATGCTGGGGTCCGCCTGACGGAAGCGGTAGATGCTCTGCTTTAAGTCGCCCACGAGGAAGAGGTCATCCCCTGCCGGGCTGGCCAGACAGCGGTAAAGGGCGTCCTGCAGGGCGTTCGTGTCCTGATACTCGTCCACCATGACGGCGGCGTAGCCCTGCCGGATGCCCTGACACAGCTCAGTGGGCTGGCCGTCGGCGTCCCGCAGGAGCCGCAGGGCCAGATGCTCAAAGTCGCTGAATTCCAACAGCCGCCGCTCCCGCTTCCGGGCCGCAAAGCGGGCGTCAAAGTCCCGCACGGCGGCAAAGAGGGCGCGGAGGCAGGGTTCGGCGGCGCGGCGGTCAAGCTCGGCTTCGTCGAGGCTGCAACTGATGAGGTCTTCGATTTTCTCAAAGAGCTTCGCGGCCTCGTCGGCCCGGGTCTTGACGGCGTCCTTGTGCTCACCGGTGAGCCGCTTTTTCATATTTTTGAGGCCGGGGGCCTGTTCCATGCCGAGGACGTAGGGCGTCAGCCTGTCGTAGAGGGGCGTCCATTCCCCCGCCCCGGCCAGACGCTCCACCTCGCCCAGCAGGGCGGCGGAGTTTTCCAGCCGCTCGAGGGGTTCGGCGAACTTCTCGTTCACTGCCGCCACGGCCTTTTCCTTGGCGGCAGGGGTCTTCTTGCTGGCCTCGGCGTCGGCCTGAGCTGTCACGAAGTCCGCCTTGCAGTCGTTCAGCGCGGCGCAGAGCAGCTCCTTCGCAGCCCGGGCAGAGCGGGCGGCCTCCTGCATCAGAATATCATGCCAGCAGGTGCGGGCAAAGCCGTTCTCGTCCTGCCACGGGGCCAGCATCTCGTCCAGCTTTTTATCGTAGTCCGGCAGGGCGCGGAGGAAGTCATAGACCTGCAAAACCGCCTCCCCCGCCGCCTTGTCGGTGCGGCCCTTGCCGTAGAGGTCGGCAAAGGCGCAGAAGTCCGCATCCTGATAGGCCGCTTCCAGCGTCTCGGAGAGGGCCGCGTTCCGCAGCATCTCCACGCTGCCGGGGTCGGCAGGGGTGAAGTCCGGCGGGATGTCCAGCGCCTGAAAGTGCTTGTGGAGCAGGTCGAGGCAGAAGGCGTCGATGGTGCAGATGGGGGCTCTCTGCAGCAGCATCCGCTGGCGGCGGAGGGCCGTGTTGCCCGGCTCTGCCTGACTGCGGCGGAGCAGCGCCTGCCCGATGCGGGCGCGGAGCTCTGCGGCGGCGGCGTTGGTGAAGGTGACGATGAGGAGCCGGTCGGCGTCCACGGGATGTTCCGGGTCGGTGATGAGCCGGACGGCCCGCTCCGTCAGGACGGCGGTCTTTCCGCTGCCGGCGGCGGCGCTCACCAGCAGCGCACCGCCCCGGTCGTCGATGGCGGCGCGCTGGGCCGGGGTCCATTTTGTCTCGCTCACTGGTCTTCCTCCTTCTTTTTATCTGAATTTTCTGGCGGTTCAAACGGCTTTGCAGGGGCGTCCAGCGCCCGCTCTCCGATGCCCCCCCGGCAGGGCCTCCGGCCCGTCACCAGCGGCTCGGCGGCGATGCAGCCGCTGTAGAGCTGTTCGCCCATCCGGGTCACAAGGTCGTCCAGATGGAGCTGGATGCGGGAGAGCTTGGCCTTGTCGGCGCGTTTCTCTTTCTGGTAGGGGCTGGGTACACCGCCCCGGAAGCTGAAGGGCAGATACCGCCCCGTCTCCTCGGCGTCCATGGCGTCGAAGACCTTCTGCTCGTCCCGGACGAGGCCGTCCAGCTTGTATTCCATGCTCCGGGCGGCCTTGCCCCGGGTGGTCGTCTCGGGGGCCGGGTCGGCCAGCAGGTACAGCACACCCGCAGGTTCTGCCCCGGTAAAGCGTCCGTCGGCGTCCCGGGTCAGGCTGAACAGGTAGAGCAGCATCTGACAGTCGAGGCCGCAGTAGACTTCCCGCAGGTCGAGCTTTTTCGTGCCGGTCTTATAGTCCACCACCCGCACCCAGCGGGTGCCGTCGTCCTCGATCCACTCGTCGGCGCGGTCCACGGTGCCGATGAGCTGCACCGTCCGGCCATCCGAGAGGCGGTAGGTCTGGCCCCGCACGGCGTCCTCGCCGGGGCCGATCTTCAGCTCACAGGCCACCGGTTTGAAGCTGGACTGGCGTTGCTCGTCCCGCAGGTAGCACAGCAGGCCCGTCATGCTCTTTTTGAGGCGGGAGAGCAGATAGGCGAAGCGGGCCGTGTCCTCGGGGAGGTAGCGCTTTGCGTACTCATCCACGAGAAGCCCGGCCAGCGCCGCCATGGCCTCGTCGTCGAGGTCGAGGAAGGGTCTCAGTCCTGCGCAGGGGTTGTCAGGGCCGGGGTGGGGGTCGAGGGCCATCTGGAGCACCCAGTGCATGAGGGTGCCGCTCTGGTCGGCGGAAAGCTCGGCCCGCTTCCGGGGGCGCAGCCCCAGCACGTACTGCAAAAAGTAGCCGTAGCGGCAGGTGTAGTATTTTTCGAGCTGACTGGGCGAGATGCGGAGCCGCCGGCCCAGCAGCGTTTCCAGCGCCTCGAGGTCGCTGACCTGACGGGGGCTGCGGCCCGCCATCCGGCGCAGGAGGGCGAGGCCCTCGGGTTCTGCCCCGCCGGGGGCACGAAGGGCCTCGGTGAGGCTGGCGCGCTCGGTCTCCGTCAGGGGCCAGCCGCCGCCCAGCACGTCGAGGCCGTCGGCGGCAGTGGCGGCAAGGTCGGTCAGGTCGAGTTCCGGCGCACCCGGTCTCAGCACGTCCACGATGGGCTCGAGGGCGGCGCAGAGGGTCTGGCCCTGCCCCTTCGGCCAGCTGAGCCAGAGGCCTCTGGCCGGGGCGGTGAGGGCCTTATAAAAGCAGACCTGCTCGCGGACCACCCGGTTCTCGAAGCAGTCCGGAAGTTCGATCTCCTGCGCCATCAGGGCGTCGCGGTCGGCGTGGGTCAGCAGGCCCGTCTCGCCGGG
>OATA01001897.1_pt1 | contig 10660 bp, 15 predicted proteins | sample 1516451 | NCBI WGS metagenome assembly OATA01 (sample SAMEA2579905, study PRJEB22360) | human gut metagenome | biome: human gut; feature: human-associated habitat; material: faeces | place: Denmark | collected 2008/2010 | reverse complement strand
GGGAACGGAACGGTCGGGCCGGCCCGTCGGCTGAGCCCATCCGTTATCGACACGCGGCCGTGTGGCCGTAATACCGGAGGGAACCCGCCATCCTGGGCCCGACCCCAGGCGGGTTCCCTCCATTGTTTTTCCGACAACCGATAATCCGATGGAGGTTTCCATGTCCGATAACGAATCCAATGCCGGCCGGAGCAGGGTCCCCGCCGCGTCGTTCAGCCGACTGTCCGCCACACGCGTGGTCCTCGGCCTCGACAAGGCCCAGCTGATCGTCTGCGTCATCGGCCTCGCCATCCTCGTGGCCGGAGCGGCCATGGGCCTGAACGTGCCGATCATGATATTGGGCGCGCTCGTCCTCGCCTACGGCATCCCACGAATCCAGGGATTGAGCCTCGTGTCATGGACATGGATCTGGACGCATTGGCGTGGCCGGCTGAAGGACGGCACGAACCGTTGGGCGTACTCGCCGCTCGCGTCCGGCCGCCCGTTGGGCGTACTGGGATTGTACGGGCACGTCGAGGACCGTGCCCAGACCATCGAAGGCGACGGCGTGGAGGTCGTGGGCACCCCGTTCCAGGGAGCCTGCTACCTGTGGGATCCGGACAAACGGCAGGCCACTGCCGTATTGACCGCGAACGTGGAGGAATGGGTTCTTTCCTCCGACCGGCAGAAAGCCGGCCGTGCGATGGCGTTGAACACGATGCTCAAGGAACTGTCCGAAACGGACGGTTTCATCGAATTGAAGGAGACAAGCTTCGTGCTTCCCGGCCACACTCCCCCGGAACCCGAATACCTGAAATCGGACAAGACCCCGCAGTGGGCGCGCGAGGATCTGGCGAACCTGTGGCATCTTCCGGACATCCTCACCCCATTGCAGAACTCGAACTACGTGAGCGTGAGCGTGAACGCGGACCGTCTGCCGCACGTCGTGAGGAAGGACCGGACGGAACGGGCCGCGGTCGGCATCGCCATGGGCGACCTGATCCGCATGACCGTCGCCCCGTCCCTGCTGGACTGCGGCGCCCGCCGGAACACCATCCACTGGTGTTCAGTGGACGACCTGCGGTATCTGATCCGCACCATCGCGGACCCGGAACATGCGAACGACCGTCCACCGGTCAACAGGGACGATCCGACCGTGACCTGGTGCGAGGAAGCCAAGGAACACGACTACATCACGTTGGACTCGTGCGTGGCGCGCACCTACTGGATCTACCAGTGGCCCGACTTCGACGTGCAGGCCGGATGGATACGCGACCTGGTCACCGACCGGCGCATGATGGCGTTCTGCCATATCTGGCGTCCATTGACGATGGAACAGTCCGAAGCGGAACTGCGCAACCGCAAGAGCAGTATGCGCCAACGCGCCAAACTCCAGGACCAGCGTGAGAAAAGCCGCGACGAACGCCGTGAGGAGAAGGAGCAGCGGCTGCGTGAACTGGAACAGGAGGCCAACTGGCCCGACACCGACCACCAGGGATACGTCACCCTGTTCGCGTCCAGTCTGCCGGAACTCGACGTGTTCGACCGCGACATGCAGAACAAGGCCAAGAACTGGCATATGAAACTCAACCCGATGAAGGGCCAGCAGCGTGCCGCGTTGACGACCATCCTTCCCCTCGGCATCTGATCGGGACGGTCGACATGGACGATCGATGGATGCGGGCGCTTCTGCGTCCGCTAGACCTGCTGGCCTTCCTGTCCATGACGCCCGTCCCGTCGGATGCGCGCACCCCGCATCCAGGGCGCGTCCCGCCGGCGCGGCGTCCCATTCCCGGAAGGGCGTCGGACGGGGACTGGACCGTCCGCTGGCCGCGTCCGCCGCCGGCCCGCGCCCGGCGATAACGGCCCGCCGGCCCGTGAACTAGCTGAAGGACCGCGGCCGGGGGCTGCGGGGAACGGAGAAAAGAAAAATGAACACATCGGTGAATGAGCTGCTGTCGAATCCGGCATTCCGACCGCTGGTACTACTGGATGTGCTTGCGGTGTTCTTGATGATCATATGTCTGGTCTTCCGACGCATGAGGAAGGGCTATTACGTCGAGCAGGCGAATGACGCCCGCAAGGCGACGATGCTGAACATTGCAGTCCGCAACGTCACCGGAATGGGGGTTTATTCGGCACCCGGCTATTGGGACAACGGGGATCTGAACCTATGCAGGTTCGAGCACGCCAACGGCGACATCGTTCCCGGCGCGGTGGAGGCCGACGGGGAGGGCGGGCTGCGCGTCTATGAGATAACAGGCGGCTCACACCGGTCCGACTTCAGCTACCGGCTCCTGGGCGAGGCGGAATACAAGGAGATCTGGAAGAAGCCGATCAGGAGGAGGTTCTGACATGGGAAGGCAGAGGGAACTGCTGAGGCTCTCGATCCTGCTGATGGGACGGATATGTGCGGAGGACGAATGAAATGAAGGATATGACCGTGGAGACGTTGAACTTCATCATTCTCTGCATGGGACTGCTGTTCGTGATGGCGGGAATCTTCCTGATCGTGGGAAAGCTGGCCGGGAAACGTCCGGCGTCCATTGCGGTCGGTGTGCTCATGATCGCATGGGGGCTTCTCTGCGGCATCCCCGAATCAAGATCGTGGATGCTCGCACGCGCCACCGACCTGGAACACCTACTGGAGGCCATGTGGGCGGGGCTCGATGGCGACGGCCGGATGCTTGTCTACATCTTCGCACTGTGGCTCATGGGCGCAATCGTCATAATGGTGGGAGGCCGTCGATGACATCGATCGACGGATTGTTCGCAATATTGGAGGACCGGGGCCTGATGCCCGCGGTCGCATTGTTCTCGCTCTCGGCCGTTCTCGGGCTTCTCTACCTGAGCTCTGGGAACCTCAAGGCGCCGAACCCCCACCTCCGACAGGACGTGGATGCCAGGCATTCCATGCGCAGTGACATGGCCCGTCTTCCGATTCGAGGAATGACCTTGAATCGGGCTTGGACGGCTTATCTACCACGCTTCCCCGTCACCCGCGTTCCGCGATAACGGATACCAGTCATGTGGATTCGTCGAAAAAGGACACAGTCGGGAAGGAAAGTAAAAAACATGAATCTTGAGGATTCGATCGTATCAACCATTTCGGATGCCAAACCCATGATGATCCTGGCGCTTTGCACTATTGTGCTTTTCGTCATTGTGGCGAGCCTCATAGAGGCATGGCTAGCCAAAGCGCGGAAAGCGAAGTCCGAGGTCGATACCCTGCCTTCCGGTCCAGAGGCATCCCAGCGGTCAGTAGAGAAGAGCGAGGCTGTGGAACAGGCCGTCGACAATGCAGGCGGATTCGACCTCGACGAAAGAAGGAAGGCCCGCGCGCCGAAATCGATCCCGGACCGGCGCCCATGGTTCTTCAAAACCGTGATGGGGCGCGGGCTTGTATGCCTGCTGACGAAGGTCATCCCGATCCTTCTCCCCGTCGTATGGTTCTCGCTGGTCGTCATGGGCATGCTGCCGAACCCGCTGGCGCTATTCGACTTCTCCACGGACCCGCAGCCGTCGTTATTGAATCCAGCCAATGGATGCTTCTGGCTGCTTCTGGTCATGTTCATCGTCGTCGTCCTGCACGATTCACTGCCCGCCCTGCTGCGAAGGCTCGGTTGGATGATGGATAAGCCCAAGACCGCGTCGGCCTCGTTGACGTCCATGGTGGAGGACCATTACGGCGTATCGAATCTGGAGGTCGACTGGTTCGGCGCCGCGGCCGGAGGGGTCCCGCCGTTCGACGGACTGTACTCCTGCCGCTACGACACCGGACGGCGTAGGAACAACGGCGTACTCCGCGTGCGGAATCATCGTGTCTGGCTGTATGGGCCGGACGGATGCGAGGAGGAACGCCATGGACACTGAGCATTCCTATTACGCCCGCGTTCTGGATGAGGTCGAGCGTCTGCAGCCGGTCGGGGCTGGTGGCGGGATACTGGTATTGAATCTCATGTATCCCTGTTTCGAGCCTGGGGCGCGGGTCGGCATGGATCTGTCGGTGCGTTCCGGCGAAGACGCGTTTCCCGTGGGGACGTGGAAGGTCGGTCGACCGTACACGAACCGGTATATCCACTGTCCGGTGCGCACGGCCGGCCGCAAGGTCTCCCGTTGCGGTCTTCCTTTGGTGGCCCCTCTCGACCGGCTCAATGGAATCACTGGATTGACATGGACCGTGACGGTGGACCTCCCATATGCTGATGATCCGATCCGGATCATCCACAGGAGTCTCATATTCGACACGCAACTTAAAGTCATGCTCACACCGGAACGGCCTCACGGCAGTCTGATGGCGGAATGGCCGGCCATGGGACAACCGGACCTCACATTGAAAGTGAACGGAATCAAACGGGCCTTGTCTCCGCTGGTCGAGATTGATGGATGCGCGGGAATGCCAGGCGTGTTCATCTGATGACCTGAAAAGTGAAACGGGAATGGAAAGTGAACGGTTCCGTCACATGGCTTGTAGACGGTGTTCTTCGTGGTGCGCGTGGGCGGCCTGAATGGGTCCAGCCAGGGCGGCGAGGATCGTGGTGGCGTCGGAGTCCTCGACCGTGAGCGAGGCCATCAGATTGGAGGCCTGATCGCCCGTGAGCTGCGCGGCCGGAGCTGTCGCGGGAGCGGGCTCGTTCTCGTCCGCCAGTCGTTCATAGATATCGGTCATTTCCGTTGTCTCCATTTCATCCAGCAGGTATGTCGGCCAGATGCTCGATGTGGAACACGAGCATGTCACGTCCCTGCGGCCGGGCGAGCACTTCTATCAGCTTGTCGTTCCATGCGCCGGCATGGCATTAATCATTGCAGGTCCTAATGGATGGGCTTGTTTCGGGACCCGTATCCTTTATCGCGGCGGCTCTTCAGTGACGCATGTGAGAAAGCATAGTGAATGATAGTAAGGAGCTGAAGCGTGGCGGAGGATATCGACAAGGTGGAGCGTGCGCGTCTGGCGCGCAAGGCGATCATCGACCATATGGATTGCGACGACTGCACGGAGGATTACGTGTTCCTTCTGCGGCAGGGTGGCCGTGAGTTCGGCATGGGACTGACCACGGTGCTTTCCATGCTCGCGTTCGCCGAACATGAGGGCGCGGTGCCACCCCTCTCGACGGAATGGTGGATAAAAGTCAGCAGGAGGTACCAGTGAGTTTGGTCCTGACCGATGATAGGCGAATCGTCCTACGATTGGAACCGATATCGGTTCCGGTTAGTGGAGGTTCGCCATGGATGTTTTCAGAACAGGTCGAAGAGGACGCGTTGTGCCGTTGACGGAAGAAAATTATCGGCGGGAAACGAACCGGAAAGCACCGTTCGTGCAGATGCGGGGCGGACATCCCTCGTATTTCGCGGTATGTCCGGCGTGCGGCAATCCGATCCTGATCTGCAACCTGTTCAAAAGGACTGACGGAAGCCGGTCGGCCAATCCGTACGGCCGGCATTACTCGGCGTCGGTTCCTGGAGTCGCGGACTATGACGAGACCGCGTACATGTTCTGTCCGCTGTCCAGGAACCATTCGGATCCCGGTAACACGCGCCGGACTCCGACGGATAAGGCCGGACGGGAACTGTACGCTCTGATGCGCGACCAATTCGACCGGTATGTTTACATCTGGGAGAAGACCACGGGCCTGCATGTGGGACGTGGATACGCTCGGGAACTGCTGTCCATGTGGCGTGCCGATGAGGGATGGCGGTATTATCGCGCCTCCTATTTCAACCAGTCGTTCATGCTTTTCTACGCCGCGCCCGCCCAGAACCTGGTGGGACGGTACTTGCTGGTAGATGGCCCATTGCACTGTTATCTGAAAAAGCTACAGATCAAAAGCATTCGTTTCACTCCGACCAGGATGGATGGTTATGTCCGTATCGATAGAGCGGAGGGCCATGGTTTCGTCGATTTGTCTTTCCTTATCCACGATCAGAGTCCTGTCATGCGCGGCGAGCATTGCGTGGAAACCTATCGGCTGTCCGTATGCTTGGGTGACGTCCGGTTCGAACCTGATCTGAAACTGGTCTTGGATACCGGTTTCCTGGACAGTCTCATGGCGAAGGATGATTCACATAGGAACCGAACGTTGTTGGACATGGCCGCCGACGTGTTGGATTAGAAACCCGTATCGGCTGTTATCGGTCGGCCGTCATGTGGGATGGTTGACGGAAACGTCCGGGCTTCTCCCTCCTCCCCTTGAGGGAGCGTCCGGCGTTCCCGTCCGGCCTACGCTTCAAGGCTGGTGAGCGATCCCGTCCGGATGGGTTCTACCCCTTCCCATCCGACATTCGACGGGAGCCGTCCGCCGGACCGTTTTCTGTCCCGTTTCTTTTTGTCTATCTTCTCGACGGGAGGTCCGGCGGGCGGCCTTCTCATTTTTCTTCAGGAGGTTTCCCATGATTGACGACGACGGTTACGACGGCATACGGTCGCATGGCGTGGACCCGGATTGGAATCCGTTCTCCACGCCACGCGACGACGACCCGGACGATATCGGCTGGGATGACGGCAGTGAGACGCCTCACGCCAACCCGTCGCGCATGTCAAGGAAGGGCGTGGCCGTCCTCACCGCATGCACGCTCGTCATCGCGGTCGCGGGCATCGGCATGGTCATCACGGAATCACGGTTGAGCGTGCGCCACGACCAGCTCGTCTCGGAATGTTCGGACGCGGTGGCGTCCATGAACCGGAATCGTGAACGGTTGGAAGGACTCGTGGCCGTGGACCTCAACATCGACGGGTCCGTTCTGGACGGGAAAAGGGCCGGACGATACGAATCGTTACGGACCATACGACGCGCGCCATCCATCCAATGCGACGCGACTCTGAGGAACAGGCAACTCGAATCGAACACGGCGAAGGCGAGGAAACAGGCGTCCGCATACGTGGAACAGTCCAAACGGGTGGCCGCGTTCCGGAAGGAGTACGACAAGACCCGATCCGAGAAGTCACGGCGTGACGACATGACGCGACTATCCAGCGACCTGCGTGCCGCGAGGGACCTGCTCGACCGGACGGCCGGCATGGAACTGTCCGTCCCGTACCTGCGGTCCAGGCTCGCGGACACGGTCGAACAGGCGGAACCGTTCGACGGGGCCGACGATGCGGACCATCGACGCGTGTCGGCCTTGGCGGACACGTTGGAGGACCTGATGAATCAGGTACGAGAAAACGCCGGACTATGAGACAAGGGACGTGGCTGGCCAATGCGGGCGGATATGCCGGTCATGGGGCGGCTCCATTAGAATGGGCATCATGATCGACATCCAAGATTTTGAATCATGCGAGACTTCCGGACAGTTCTACGGCGGGAACGCCGGACGGAAGATCGGACTCGTCTGGAGGGCCGGCGACTGGTTGGTGAAATTCCCCGGAACGACCAGGAACCTTCAGGGCAGCGTTCCTTCGTATACGACCGCGCCGGTGTCCGAATGGCTGGGATCCCACGTGTATGCCGCTCTTGGCATACCGGTTCATGAAACGGTGCTGGGAATCCGTGATGGGCGTATCGTCTGCGCCTGCAGGGACTTCACCTTCCCGGATTCCAGACTTGTCAATTTCCATGATCTGAAGAACTCGCTTTCCGATGACGAGCCAGGATTCACTGAGGACGCGTCCACCGGTTCCGGAGTGGTGCTCGCCGACGTACGGTCGGCGATTCACCGCATCCCGGTTCTTCGCTCGATCGATGGAGTGTCCGACCGGTTCTGGGACATGTTCGTGGTGGACGCGTTCATCCGCAACATAGACCGGAACAACACGAATTGGGGCGTGCTCAGGAATCCACGCGGGGAGTTCTCCCTCGCGCCGGTCTACGACAATGGCAACTCGTTCAACAACAAAAGAACCGACTCGGGAATCGAACGCCGTCTCGCCAACCCGGATCTCATTCGCCAAGACGCGTTGGACGTCCGCTCCTGCTACGTGACGGATAGGGGAAAACCCATCGCCCCATTGAAATACCTCGCATCAGGACAGGACGAGGAATGCACCAAGGCGTTGGATCGCTTCATGGAAAGATACGATCCACGTTCCTTCCATGATCTGCTTGGCTCCATACCGTCCATGTCGCATGGTCTCACCGTCGTGCCTGATGGTTTCCACGAATACCATCGCAGGGTCTGCGACTATCGGTACGAGCACGCGTTCATGGAGGCATGGCGCGACCTGCATCCAACTGTGGGTGTCCCGTCCAGTCCGGAAGCATCCGTCCCCGAGCCTCTTCCTGATCCCGATCCCTCCGTCTTACCCTCATCTTCTGTTCCGACGTGTTTCGACGGTCCGGGAATGTGACGCGTCCGTCTCGATATCAATGGTCAAGGAACGTGGAACGGACAACCGGACCATCGAAAGCGTATCCTGAAAAGTCGCCTGAAGGTTCCGGACTGGGAGAGGATGACGGGCAATGAGCTGGGCGGACCTGTTGAAAAGCATCGTATGCGTTCTGAACCTCATCGCATGCGTGCGGTTGACCGGACCATATCTGATTCCGAAACGGTCCGACCGTGAATGGTCGGAAGCGCGACGTCGTACCGACCTGTACTGTCGTCTGGCCGGCTGGATAGGCGTGTTCGCCTACTCGTACGGACTGGGTCACGGGCTCATGCATGCACGGGACGGATGGACCGGCATGGCATCCGGCGTGGAAGTGATCCTCCTGCTGGTCCAAATCCTGAATCTCGCCATCTGGACGTATCTGCTCGTTCGCTCGCATGGCAGGAGCCTGTAGCCTCTTCCCTGTGCGATATCAACAAGGGGTTATGTGGGTAATATGAATCACATACGTAGTCGAGAAGGAGTCGTCATGGACGAGAAAGACAGCATGACGCCGGACACCATCCCGCAGTCCACGCCCGTGGACGGGACCGTTTCGGCCGGAAGGAAGAACCGCAGGCCGGTCGTCATCGGCGTGGCCGCCGTCGCGGCCGTCGCGCTGGTCGCGGGTGGCGTGTGCGGATACAGGGCGTACGAGAACCATCGGGTGTCGGTGGCGCGCCAGGCGTGCCAGTCGGCCGTCACGGACCTGGGTAAGACGGTGAAGTCGTATAAGGCGCTGCTCGGCGCGGATGCTACGACGGCCGCGTTGAAGACGGATGCGACAGGCGTGAAGGACGTGAAGACCCTTGACGCGCTCAAACGGGCCGTTGGGGCGGAGACTCCCGCCATGGTCAAGTGCGACGCGTCCGACAAGACCGGTCTGGACGAGGCCACCGCCAAGGCGGACAAGACGGCCAAGGGCGTGAAGGCGGCTGCGAAGGCGTTGGAGTCGGCCGTGAAGGCGGTCGAGTCGTCGAAGCTGGACAAGACGGTGGCCGACGCGGACGGGCTGTACAGGGCGACGGAAGGCAAGGTCCAGGACGATAAGACCCGTGACGCGTTGAAGCAGGCCATCGCCAAGCGCGACGCCGACGCCATCGCCAAGGCCGTCAGGGCCGTGAACGATTCGAAGACGGCGAAGGACCAGGCCGACGCCGAGGCCACCGCGAAGGCGCAGGCCGAACAGGAGGCCGCAGCCCAGGCGGCCGCCGCACAGCAGGCCCAACAGCAGGCGCAGGCGCAACGCTCGTACTCGTACGGTTCGTATTCGTCCGGCGGCTGGTCCGGTTCCGCCGGTGGACAGTCCTATTCCGGCGGATCGTATTCAGGCGGATCGTATTCAGGCGGATCGCAAGGCCAGGGTGGCGGCTCCCCGAGCGGGAACTCCCCCGCGCCAAGCATCCACTACGACTGGGAAGACAATACTGGGGATCAATACAATTGCCAGCCGGATAAATTCTGTCCGCTTGGATGATTCATTTTTCCCTTGTCCTTTCCGCAGGCCCCGTCCAACAATGGACGGGGCCGTTTTCGTCCGCACGGTATACCACCCCGAACCAATATTGCCCCTTATCGAGGCGTGCGCGCGTGGAACGGATTGGATGGGCCGGTCCCCGTGAGGGGAACCGCGCAGGGAACGTGCGTTCCCGCCGTCCCGTCCCGCCCGCACGGCGGGACGTTCTGCAAGCAGAATCTCTGAAAGGAGACGGAACATTGGGTTCCAACAAGAACAAGAAATGGGGCAAGGCCACGATAGCCGGCCTGGTCGCCGCGGCCACGCTGGCGTCCCCGGTCGTCGGCGCGTTCGCCGCCGACGGTGGCGGCGGCTCCGGTGACGGCACGGGCACGGGCGACGGCTCCGCCGGCGGCACCGGCAAGATCACATGGGTGTACAAGGACTCCTTCGGCTCCCCGACCCGCGAGAATGTGAAATCCGCCATGGGATCCGTCGGCGTGAAGTCGATGGACGGCAGCGAGTCCAACAGCGCCATCGACGAGGCCGTGAACGGCGCGAACGCCGAATGCGTGGCCCGTTCGAAGGCTTCGGGCAACCAGAATCCGACCTGCCGCCTCGTGTCCGTGGGCTTCGTGCACACGCCCGGCGCGAACGGCGACTGGTACACGGGCGCCAACGGCTCCTTCAGCGCGGACCAGTGGAAGGCGGCCTACAACGCGTCCGGCATCCCGAACGGCACCTATTCGTATCAGGGAGCCAATTACACGACCCGTTCGTTCTTCTCTGATGGACAGACTTCCATCAACAGTCTCGCGGCCCGTGAGATGAGCAAGGCCCCACGCGCGGTCGTCGCCATCGTCCTCGACCAGGACGAGCCGCCGGTCGACTATGATCTGACCGTCAGCACGCAGGCGGGG
>OATA01001895.1_pt1 | contig 10667 bp, 10 predicted proteins | sample 1516451 | NCBI WGS metagenome assembly OATA01 (sample SAMEA2579905, study PRJEB22360) | human gut metagenome | biome: human gut; feature: human-associated habitat; material: faeces | place: Denmark | collected 2008/2010 | reverse complement strand
AACACAAAGCCCTACCGATTCCATTCGGTAGGGCTATTTTCATTTTACGGAGGAAAAACAAATGAGTGAAGAAGTAAAAACAACCGAAGAAACCTTGTATTGTGAGTGTTGTGGCTGTCTTATCGATGACAATAACTACACCGAGTGGAACGGGCAAATTATCTGTTCTGATTGCCTGGAAAACCACACCACCACCTGTGAATGCTGTGGGGAACGCATCTGGGACGAGGATGCCTATGGCGATAACGACATTACCCTTTGCAGTCATTGTTACCATCACAACTACACCAGATGCAGTTGCTGCGACGCTCTTTTGCACGAGGATGATGCTTACTATCTGGACGGCGAAACATACTGCCGTGACTGCTACGAGGACGAACGAGAGGAAAGCAATCTGATTCACGAATACGGTTACAAACCGAATCCCATTTTCTACGGCGAAGGCAACCGTTACTTTGGCATCGAACTGGAAATCGACGGAGCTGGCAGAGATGATGATTTTGCGGAAGAACTGCTGGACATTGCAAACGCTCACGCTGACTTACTTTACATCAAGACAGACGGCTCGCTGGATGATGGCATGGAGCTGGTTTCCCATCCCTGCACCATGGACTATCACATCAATGAGTTCCCATGGGAAGATATTATGCACCGTGCCGTTCGTCAAGGCTACCGTTCGCATCAGACAAGCACTTGCGGCTTGCATCTCCATGTGAACCGAAACGCTTTTTCCGACAATCAGGAAGAACAGGATGAGGTGATCTCCAGAATCCTGTATTTTGTGGAACATCACTGGAATGAGCTTTTGAAGTTTTCTCGCCGTTCGGAATACACCATGAACCGCTGGGCGGCAAGATACGGCTATGAACATACCCCAAAAGCAATCATGGACAAGGCAAAAAAGGGTGGAAACGGTCGCTATGCTGCTGTGAACCTTTGCAATTACCACACCGTGGAATTTCGTTTGTTCCGTGGCACACTCAAGTACAACACGTTTATCGCCACCATTCAGCTAGTCAACCGTATCTGTGACGCTGCCATGTACAACACAGACGATTCCATTGCAAAATTGTCATGGTCGGATTTTGTGGCAGACATTACAGAGCTAGAATTGATTCAGTATCTGAAAGAACGTCAGCTGTACATCAATGACAAGGTAGAAGAAACGGAGGAATATTGATATGTGTGCATTATTTGGTTGGCTGGATTACAAAGGCGTTGTGTCGGACAGACTGTTGAAAAAGCTGACACAGGCTCTGGCAAATGCGGCGGAAGAACGAGGAACGGATGCGTCTGGCATTGCCTATGTGAAAGGCGGCAAGGTGACGATTTTTAAGCGTCCGAAACCTGCCCACAAGATTCGCTTTAATGCCCCCAACGGCACAAGAGCGGTTATGGGACATACGAGAATGACCACACAGGGCAATGAAAAGTTCAACTACAACAATCACCCGTTCTATGGTCATGCCGATGTGGACTTTGCCTTTGCTCACAATGGTGTGCTGTACAATGATAAAGAACTCAGAACCGAAAAGCACCTGCCGCAAACGCAGATTGAAACTGATAGCTATGTTGCAGTACAGCTGATTGAACAGCAGAATAAGCTTGACTTCGATTCACTCAAAAACATGGCAGAGTTAGTTCAGGGCAGTTTCTGCTTTACCGCTCTGGACGAGAACAACACGCTGTATCTGGTGAAAGGGGCAAATCCCATGTGCCTGCTCCACTTTGCAGAGCTTGGGCTTTACATCTATGCCTCAACCGAAAGCATTCTGAAAAAGGCGTTGCAGAAGTCTGGTTTCCACAAGTATCGATTTGAAGTGTTGCATGTGGAAGAGGGCACGATCTTGAAGATCGATCGCTATGGCTTTCTGACCTGCTCCACCTTTGAGGTGCAGGAAAATTTCCGGTTCAGCAAGTGGGCTGATTGGTATGACGAGTTGGAAGAGGAATATTACACGCAGCAAGAGGAGTTGCTGTTGGAGATGTGCAGCTGCTACGGCGTGACAGAAGATGACGTTCTCCTGCTGTTGGACTACGGCTATTCTGCCGATGAGATCGAGGAGATTCTGTGTGACAGCAACTTGCTTTTGGAGACGATCAACGCCATTCAAAGTGAAGAGATTTTTGCACAGCAGTAATTACAAGAAGAACCGTTCCAAAAAGTGTACTTTCTGGGACGGTTCCTTTTTTCTCGAAAACCTGTGCCAAAAAGTCCGTTTTTGACTTTTGAGACGTTCCAAAAGCGGCAGGACTTTTTGAGACAATTCAGAGGTGTTTTTATGGACAACAGAACATTTGGCTATGCCCGTGTTTCCAGCAGGGAACAGCACGAGGACAGACAGATCGAGGCTCTCACAAATTATGGCGTCAGCAGGGACAATATCATTGTGGACAAATGCTCCGGCAAAGACACTGAGCGTGAGGGCTATCAGTATTTGAAAAAGCAAATTCTCAGGAGCGGCGATACGCTGGTGATTAAGGAACTGGACAGACTCAGCAGAAGTAAATCTGACATCAAGCAGGAACTGGAGTTTTTCAAGTGCAAAGGCATTCATGTCAAAATCCTCGACATTCCCACTACATTGACCGACTTTCCACCAGAACAAATGTGGGTCATGGATATGATCAATGCGATTTTGATTGAAGTGCTTGGGAGCATTGCAGAGAATGAACGCCTGAAAATCAGACGCAGACAGCGTGAGGGGATTGATGCGGCGAAAAAGAAAGACATCAAGTTTGGGCGGCCAACGCTGGAACTGCCCGAAAACTGGGAAATCGTGATGCAGGCTGTTGAGGCAAAGCAAATCACCGTATCCCAAGCCATCGGTCAACTGCATATCTCCCGTTCTTCTTACTATCGGCTAAAGCAACATCAATAAAATGATTTGGTGTAACATTTATTGTCAGAGGCTCCTTGTGAACCTCTGACAATTATTTTTTCAAAAGATTATTTGATGATAAGGGGAGGGCTTGGCGTCTGCCCTCCCCTTAAACCCCACCACGCCCTTGACTGCGGCTTTGCAAGCCTTGTCAATTCCTCTACAGAAAGAATTGGCTGCGATGATAAACCTGCCATAATACAATTGAGTGGGATACATTATATTTTGGTTCCACGTTCCAGGTGTTCTTTGCGTTTGAAGACAAAACAGGTTTCCCTCTTGCAGACTGTCTTATTACTGTATCCTGTCCCAATTCTACGATCAAACTTGATTAAGACTTGGAACCTGGAACAGTTATACCATCATACCCTAAATTTTATTTTCAAATACTATATTTTCTGCTTTCTCTATATATAAGCCGAATGAAAAAGTACTTTTACAAAAAATAATTTCAATGAGATCGGAAACAATTCCCGTGTTGAAAGCAAGCAAGGTTCAAAGAACCGCAGGCTTGCTTGGTGGAATCAGAGATCTTTCTCTGATTCCGTGTGGAAAGGGGAAATCTCTACTCCTATTTTTTACAAAGCAAATAAATTTTTTGCATTTTTTTATCGATTTCATCAAATTCATCTTCATTAAGCATAGTTACATACTGTTTATTTATATCGAGACGTGTATTTTCATTTAAAACACACAAACCAAACTGATGCAAGACGGCTGAATAAAATTCTAGGTAATCTATACATAATCTTAGATTTTTAGAAAATTTAGTAAATAAATCGAGGTGAGCACCAGAATACTCTTGGAACTTATGTGTTTTTTTAATTGTCTTAGAAACTATTTCATAGGCCTTGGCAAGAAACTCATATTCTATCATATTGTCATCGTTACATTTTACTGTTTTCCTGTATCTCCACTTGTAGATTATATTTGCAGTAAGTAGATCTGCCATAGTCATTTCAAAACCATCGAGGAAAGTTCTGGAACCTTCTTCAATACGAATACCAATAGCATCATATATGTCTGTTACAGCATCATCAGACGATATGTAATTTTTAGTTATTAAATCTTCTCTTTCATGTACGATGTCTACTTGGTCTGCATGATCTAATAATTCTATGACCTTATACAATCCTTTGTAACTTAAATTTGCGTAGTGCTCTATTGTTCTACTGATATCTGTAGTTCCTGTTGCAAAACAAGGATTCAGATCATAAATCATTTTATAATATTGAAATATTTTAGCTGTATATCTGTTGAATTCCCAGATAAGATCAAAATTATAAATCAGTGGTGTGTCATTTGTTATATTATCAACAGAAGATATGATTATTTTCATAAAGGTTTTATTTACAATTACATCTTCTATTTCACTTTCACCTTCGAATATGTGCAGCAATTTTTCGATTATATCATATATTTTATCTATCTTTTCACCAGCGTTTTTGTCATCTTTTTTTACTTTCAGCATTGACAGATTATAATCAAATAAAGTCATCAAAGCGGCGACGCATCTATTTGCAAAGTCATGTGGTTCAATGGGTAACTTTTCAGGTGATTTTTTAGTTTCACCTGGGTCAATAGTTTGTAAGTCAGGGTAGAGGTAAAATTTTACACGGCACAGTATTGCATTTATTACTCTTGCGGTTAATCTTGCTGTCTCCTTTTTATTTTTTAGGTGATCACGTAGTGTACCTCCATGAACAATATAAATTTTCGGTTTGCAGTCAAGTGTCGTTTCTGTTTGAGATTCTACATAGTTACCTGTCGTTTTACCTGAAAATACAATATCAACGATTGTATTAACTACATCAAATTGTCTCATGTTTAATCCTTTCTAACCGTATATTTTTATGGTTTAGATAAAAAAGTGATTCTCATTGTACAAAATGCACAATAAAAAACCAGAGATTTATCATTATTTGTGTAAAAGTGTTGCAAGAATAATTGAGTTCTGTTATAATACACTTACAGCTCAAGCAGCTGGCATCTTTACAATTAAATAAAGGAGGAAAACAAGATGAATGAAACAAATTCTCATTTACCCCCTGTGCAGGGTGGAAACGGATTGTTTGTACCAATCACACTTGAAGAGATGGCAAAAAGTCCTGAAATCTTTGGAAGAGCAGGCGCAGTGTGTTCAGAAGTGGCAGGAACTCCACCTGTCGTTTCTCAAGAACTGCAAAACGCTGTGACTGAGCCAAAAGTCCAGAGACTGAATTGTGCAAATGCTAGTGAGATATTTTATCTGGTGGTAAACACACTCAATCAGCAAAAACCTCTATGGCGGTACCAAAACCACTTTTACATGAAGGAGAACAATGTATATGTTCCTTACAATAAGAAGGTCTTCATATGCAGAGTGTATTCTGATGTTACAGCGCTTGGCTATGAGTTCACACAGCCTGCCATTTGCAGTATTACAAATGAGTTGGAAATGCGAGCTGATCTGTACCAAGGAGAGCCAAATGACGAACGCTATACCTATTGCTCGAACGGCTTTCTGAATAACCGCACAGGATTGTTTGATATTGTTTCTGATTACTTTCCGACCATTCAGCTTACCGGGGCGTATCTGGGATCTGGCCCGCAGTATCATCCTAACATGGACCGTTTCATGTCAACTCTGTTTGCTGGAGATAAGACGCTTGAAGAGAGAGCATACCAGATCATTGGCTACTGTATCAGCAGTGACGCTCATGCGAAACGCTTTTTTGTTTTCCCTGGTGCTTCTGGAGATAACGGTAAATCTACCTTTATCCACCTGATACGCAGCTTGCTAAGTCCTTCTGCAGTCAAAGGCTTATCCATGAAAAATCTGCTTGGCGGCAATTTTGCAATGTCAGAGATTCAGGAGGCACGGATCAACGTTAGCTCTGATGAAGGCGCCTTGGAACTCAATACAGATCAGCTGGCAAAGCTAAAGAGCATCTCTGGACATGACCGGCTTACGGTTGACAAGAAAAATTCGAATCAGGTCAGCTTTACGTCTACTTGTAAGGTCATTATCGCAAGTAATCACAATATTGGTATGGCGTACAGCAGCAGTGACAGCGCCATTGCTCGCAGAATCTGCACACTGCCATTTGATGTGAAGATCCCGAAAAGTCAGCAAAATCCGAACATTGTTTCAGAGATACTGGGGTCTGAATTGAATGCGGTCACAACAGAGGCTTTGAATGCGTTTTTCAGACTGAAAGCAAATGGCTATCACTTTGCCGGTGACGATGCCGGGCTGGATGACTACGCTCTGCAATTCACGCCGATCAATGCGCAGTATCACAACATAGAACGTTTTGTGCAGTGTTATGTGAGATCTATGCCCGGTAATTTCGTGCTGACAAAAGACTTGTACGATGTTTTCCAGCATTGTCTCGACTTTAACTGTGATGTATTCAAAGATGTGACAGGCTTTTCACAGGCATTAAACAATTACCTTCTCTCGAATGGATACGTTGTAAAAAAAGTCAAAAAGCATCAGGGAAACGGATATGAGGGCATAGCCATTTCTAATTCATAAACCGAAAGGAGTAAAATGTTATGATGAGAACGATTAAAGACTTGAAATCAAAAACATCTTCAATGGAGTCCGACGGTGTGTATATCATGCCGTTCAATCCGAAGTATGAAAAAGATGAACTTGAAGAAAGAATGCTGAAAGTAGTAGAGGAGCAACCGAGCGTTGCTCTACGATTCTTATGTTTGATTGGCGATTATAAAGTTGGCACCTCAAAGCAGTATATCAGTCAGATCATTGATTCGAACGATATTCCAAACTTGGGAGAGTCAATGCTTATCGTCTCTCCAACTGGTTCTGGCAAGACAAGCGCAGTAATCAAGATGATCAAGCACACCTCAATGCCGGTCATCTATGTGACCAACAGAAAGATGGCGCTTTGTCAGTTCAAAAAGGACGATATCAAGGCATCGAAAGGACTAGATGTTCCTGCAGAGTTGCTTGACAGCATTTCCTTGGGAGAGAACATCATCGCCATTACCTATCAAGAACTTGCTGAGACAACGTATAAGTATAAAGGCAAAAAATACCTCCTCATACTTGACGAAGTCCATTGTCTGCTGGAAGATGCTAATTTCTCAGTGTACGCAGAGAAAATCATTCGGTATCTGAAAGCAAATCGTGACAATACCGCTAGAATTTACCTCACGGCAACACCAGATGCGGTTACTCCTGTGATAGCGGAAATAGAATGTGAATCAGGACAAGAGCAGGCGCTTTTTGCAATGGACTGGGATACCAATGTAAAATCTGTTTTCCATGCGTATGCTTCGTACAAAACAAGATTGAAGATGGTTTACTCGATGGAAAGCAATTGGAACTATATCAACTTCAAGCTATACACCCCAGACGACACAAAGGAACTTGCTGATTATATCAAACGAGAAAATGAGCAGGGCACCAAAAGCCTGATCTATGTAAATGATATCAGCAAGGGAAAAGTGCTTCAAGAAGTGTTAGGCAATACCCAGCACATCTACTCAGATGAAGACAAACGTGCAGAAATTGCAGAGATCGCTCAAAATGAGAAATTTTCAGATCGAAACCTGATCACCACCAAGGTGGCTGAGAACGGAGTGTCCTTGCACGACGATGAATTGAATCTGATCGTTGTCGAAACACTGGATCCAATCACACTAAAGCAGGTGATTGGCAGAGCGAGAGTCAACCGCAAGAATCCCAGAGAGATCACGGTTCTTATTCCTGACTACTCTATGACCGACATCGGCAATGCGATTGCAAGTGCAGAGCAGCAAATGAAAATGGTCAAAGAGGTCAAAGCAGATCCGGATCTGGCATTGGAGTATGCAGCGAAGTATCCTGCGCTCGTATATTACGACAGTAAAGTAAAGCACCCTGTTGTAAATACAATGGCAGAAAAGGCGCTTGCGTATCAGATTGCCTTCCTCAGAGGCTTGCGAAAAGACCCCGAAAAGCCTCATGCCTTTGCCCAGGCTGTCCTTGAACTCTATGGCAAAAAGCCAGTCATCTCAGACGATATGTTCCTGTACTATGACAGAATCCTTGACTTCAAGACGAAGGCTGCAGAGGCTTTTGATACATACAAGAACTCTGAGAAGAACGCCGAGTGCCTTGACAGCCTCAAAGCAAAGCTGAAGGTTGCCTGCAACAGCACCAAGGTTTACAATGATGGCAAACAGCTCACTAGCAACATTCAAATCAGTACGGTCAATGACATACTGAAGGCAGCAGGAATTGCGTACGAAATAAAGGCAAAAGTTGAAGTTTTCAACATTAGCTCTGTCTAATTATACCATTACCTATAAGCACTTGTCAATAGGGGAGAATGATTTTTCTATTGACAGGCACTATTATTTCAGTTGTATACTATAGTTATGACAGAATAATCTGGCTATATCTAAAAGGAGGAATTTAACATGGAAACACCTAAATTTACTGGACGAAACGTCCCTATCACCGAAATCGCAAAAGCAACCGGCAAGAGCCAGCAGTTTATACGCATTGGCATTCAGAAACGTATCCTTCAATTTGGATATGCCCTCAAACAAGAAGGATCCAGCGAATACAATTACTTCTGCCCAGACAAAAAGGTATGGGAGGAGACCGGCTATTTTAAGGATATGAGCAATGACGACGTAGTATAAAGTTGTTTAAGGCAAAGAAGGGAGATGATGCCAATGAAACTGGGAAACGGCGTTGGCACAGTTTATAAGCTGTCCGGCAAAAGACGTAATCCGTATATCGTACGCAAAACAGTCGGATGGGAGATCGATGTGGAAACAGGCAAGTGCAAACAGGTCTGCGTTACCATCGGTTATGCTCCGACAAGAGCAAAAGGTCTTGAGATGCTTATGGAGTACAACAAAAATCCATATGACATTGCGGTATCAAAGATCACTTTTTCTGAGGTGTTCGACAAATGGGCATCTGAGAAATTTCCGACGATCTCGGAATCGAATGTAAAGGGCTATCAGGCATCCTATAAGGCTTGTCAGCCGCTGCATAACCGAGTATTCAAGGATCTGAAACTGATGGATCTGCAGAGCGTTGTAGACACCTGCGGAAAGAATTATCCCACACTTCGTAAATTGAAGGTGCTGCTGAACCAGATGTACGACTATGCTATGAAGTACGAGCTTTGCAGCAAGGACTATTCACAGTACGTGAATATCCAGAAATTCAAGAACAAGAATCCAAACAAAATGGATCGCACGCCGTTCACAGAAAGCGAGATCCAGGCTCTTTGGATGCAGAAGGACGATATCTATGCGCAGATCGTACTGATGCTGATCTACAGCGGTGTGCGTGTGTCAGAACTGCTCGACTTGAAACGTGAGGATGTTCACATAGACGAGCATTGTTTCAACGTTGTGCATAGCAAGACCAGCAGTGGCATCAGAATGGTTCCGATACATGACAAGACCTATCCCATATTCCAAAAGTGGTATGAAGAGGGCTGTGAGTATTTGCTGCACACACCCGATGGAGGTCACTTTACATATCGCAACTACTACGATTCCTATTGGACTCCTATCATGAAACGCATCGGATGCACGCACAAGCCCCACGATACACGCCATACTTGTATTTCTATGATGGCAGCAAAGAATGTCAATCCTACACTGATAAAGAAGATTGTAGGACATTCAGGCGCAATGTCGGTTACTGAAAAGGTCTATACACACGTAAATGTGGAAGAGCTTTTGGAGGCGATCAATAAGATATAAGAAAAAGCTGAGACTTCGGTCTCAGCTTTTTTATACAATATACAGTTCAATATCGCCTACAGGTTTGACAATGTTTTTATCAAAAAAGGCATCCGTTCAAAGAACAGATGCCTTATTTTTTTGTTAGTTACCTGTTAGTTACGTGTTAGTTACCGCCTAAATAACACCCTATTTTAGGCAAAATCGAAACGACAAAAACGACGCAAAACAGGTGATTTTCAGCACTCCCAAACGGGATAAAATTATCTCTTGGAGAACTGCGGTGCACGACGTGCAGCCTTCAGACCGTACTTCTTACGTTCCTTCATTCTCGGGTCACGAGTGAGGAATCCAGCCTTCTTCAGGACCGGACGCAGTTCCGGGCTGTAAACCAGCAGCGCACGGGAGATGCCGTGACGGATCGCACCAGCCTGACCGGTAACACCGCCGCCTGCAACAGTGCAAACAACATCCATCTTGTCCATATTTTCTGTCAGATTCAGCGGCTGACGAACGATCAGCTTCAGAGTATCCAGACCGAAGTATTCATCGATGCTTCTGCCGTTGATGGTGATGCTGCCGTTGCCCGGATACAGACGAACTCTTGCTACAGAGTGCTTCCGTCTGCCGGTGCCATAATAGTATTTAACCTTAGATTCGTACATCTTTTCTGCTCCTTTCCCTTAGAACTCGCAAACTTCCGGCTTCTGAGCCGCCTGCTTGTGTTCTGCGCCCTTATAAGTACGCAGACGCTTCAGCTGGTTTGCGCCCTGGGTATTGTGGGGGAGCATTCCCTTGACAGCGATCATCATTGCTTCATCTGCTTTTTCTTCCATCATAACCTTATACTGTGTCTTCTTCAGACCACCGATCCAACCGGTGTGCCAGTAATAGTACTTCTTCTCCAGCTTGTTGCCGGTCAGAACTGCCTTGTCACAGTTGATGATGATTACGTTATCGCCGCAGTCAACGTGCGGTGCGAATGTGGGCTTGTGCTTACCACGCAGCAGGTGTGCAGCCTTTGCAGCCACACGGCCCAGCGGCTTGCCGGCCGCGCTCAGCCACTACCATCTGAAAATC
>OATA01001887.1_pt1 | contig 10719 bp, 9 predicted proteins | sample 1516451 | NCBI WGS metagenome assembly OATA01 (sample SAMEA2579905, study PRJEB22360) | human gut metagenome | biome: human gut; feature: human-associated habitat; material: faeces | place: Denmark | collected 2008/2010 | reverse complement strand
GCGATCTCAAGCTGGTTCGTATAAGGCATCTCGTCCTCTATTTTATCGGCGGCACGTGCGTATAACATACACCAACGGGCTACCAGACGGGGACTCATCTCTTCCGGGAGCGGAATGGAATCCAATGTAGTGATTACGCTATCCGGATAGGCATCAAACAGGCGTTCCGCCTGATTGATCAAACGGATTTCCTCAGATTCATTTTGGCATCCTACCATAGTATATATATAAATGACTTCATCCTTTATTATAGATAAGCAAAATTAAATATTTTTAATTCATAAACAAACGATAGAACAACAAAATAACAAATACAAGAAGAAAAAAAACAATAAGTCCATGCAAAGGTATCAAGTTATATATACATGAATATCAGTGATATAAAAACATCATCATGTTTTCCGGAAAACACGTACGTGTTTTTCCCGGAAATCTTATAAGGAAAATAAGAACACATAAAAAATAGACAATAAGCCGGATCAGCAATAATTCATTGTACAACTTACAAATGCAACCAATCATTAATATCCAACTAGCTTATTGCTTATCTCAATTATTTTACAAACCTTTGCGAACATAATATTAAACTAAAATCTTTACTATGGAATTACAAACGATACAAAACAAGATTCACGAGATCAGAGGGCAAAAAGTCATGCTGGATTTTGATCTGGCGGAAATGTATGGAATAGAGACAAGGGTACTTAAACAGGCAGTCAGGCGTAATCCTAAACGATTCGAGGGAAATGATTTTATGTTTGAATTGACCAAGGAGGAACTTTCAAGATCACAATTTGTGACCTTGAATAAAGGTAGAGGTAATAACTTTAAATATATGCCATTCGCTTTCACGGAACTAGGAGTCGCAATGCTAAGTAGTGTGCTGAACTCAGACATTGCGATCGAAATCAACAGAAACATTATGAGAGCCTTTGTCGCTATCCGGAATTATACCTTACAAGCTACCACTAGTTCCATCGAAATTAAAGAACTACAAGAACGTATCAAATCTCTTGAAATGGCTAATGAGGAAACCCTTTGCGCTATCAATGATCTCAGTGAAGACACCCAAAAGTCTTTGGATAATATTTACATAGCTCTTTCCGAACTGGCTACAAAGAAAAAGAACAATGCTAAAAGGCCTAAAATTGGTTATATCAAATAAAGTAAACTAATAAGTTCTTATACTATGGAATTACAAGCGATACAAAACAAGATTTATGAGATCAGAGGGCAAAAAGTCATGCTGGATTTTGATCTGGCGGAAATGTATGGAACGGAAACTGCCCAATTGAAACGTGCGGTCAGACGAAACATAGAACGCTTTCCTGATGATTTTATGTTCACATTAACAATTCAAGAATTTAACAACTTGAAAAACAATATGGTATGCCAAATTGGCATCTCAAAGAAAGGAGGTAACCAATATGCTCCATTCGCTTTCACGGAGCAAGGTATAGCAATGCTTTCTTCTGTACTCAGATCCGATACAGCCATTAAAATCAATATCTCTATCATGCGTGCTTTCGTCGGCATACGACAAATAATAAGTTCTTCCTCCCCTTTGCTTGAACTCCAACAAGAAGTAAAGGAACTCAAAGCGTATATCGAAGAAGCATTTGCCGATTACAACGACATCAACGAAGATACCCGTACGCAACTTGAGCTAATCAATCTGTCACTCGCTGAGTTACAAGCGAAAAGAACCGAGAATCAATCTCGCCCCCGGATTGGTTACGTGAAATAAACAGTTCATGTAAATAACTCATATAAAATAAATAAATTCACTAACTTTGTGGCCTTAAATAGAAAACGATACAAAAACGATAAACGATCATGGAGTACAATTTCAGAGAGATTGAGAAGAAGTGGCACGACTACTGGATTGCCGAAAAGGTTTATAAAGTCGAAAAGGACACGAATAAGCCTAAATACTATGTATTGGACATGTTCCCCTATCCTTCCGGTGCGGGATTGCACGTTGGCCACCCGCTCGGTTATATAGCTTCTGATATTTATTCGCGTTTCAAACGTTTGCAAGGTTTTAACGTATTGCACCCGATGGGTTACGACGCTTACGGATTGCCCGCAGAGCAATACGCCATCCAGACCGGACAACATCCGGAGATCACGACAAAGAATAATATAGCCCGTTATCGGGAGCAATTGGAAAAGATCGGTTTCTGCTACGATTGGAGCCGTGAGATCCGTACCTGTGATCCCGAATATTACAAATGGACGCAATGGGCCTTCATCCGGATGTTCAACAGCTACTACTGCAACGACGAGAAGCAAGCCCGCCCGATCAGCGAGTTGATACAAGCCTTCGAGACAAGTGGTACGGAAGGTCTGAACGTAGCTTGCGGAGAGGAACTTAGTTTCACCGCCGAGGAATGGAAAGCCAAGAGCGATAAAGAAAAACAAGAGATATTACTCAACTACCGGATCGCTTATCGTGGCGAGACCATGGTAAACTGGTGTGCCGCCTTGGGTACCGTATTAGCGAATGATGAGGTCGTGAACGGTGTTTCCGAGCGTGGAGGCTATCCGGTAGAACAAAAGATCATGCGCCAATGGTGCTTACGTGTATCCGCTTACGCGCAACGCCTGTTGGACGGATTGGATACGATCGACTGGACGGATTCCTTGAAAGAGACCCAAAAGAACTGGATCGGACGCAGCGAAGGTGCCGAGGTTCGCTTCAAGGTAAAAGACAGCGACAGGGAATTCACGATCTTTACGACCCGTGCCGATACGATGTTTGGTGTTACCTTCATGGTATTAGCTCCGGAAAGCGAATTGGTTCAACAATTAACTACGGCAGACCAAAAAGCGGAAGTAGACGCTTACCTAGATCGCACCAAGAAACGTACCGAGCGCGAGCGCATCGCCGACCGTCAGGTAACCGGTGTATTCAGTGGTTCCTACGCTATTAACCCGTTTACGGGCGAGGCGGTTCCCATCTGGATCAGCGACTATGTATTGGCCGGCTACGGTACGGGAGCGATCATGGCGGTTCCGGCGCACGATAGCCGCGACTACGCTTTCGCGAAGCATTTCGGACTGGAAATCCGTCCGTTGGTGGAAGGTTGCGACGTAAGCGAGGAAAGTTTCGATGCCAAGGAAGGTATCGTATGCAATTCTCCGAGAGCCGGCGTTACTCCTTATTGCGATCTTTCCTTGAACGGACTGACGATCAAGGAAGCGATAGCCGCTACCAAGAAATACGTAAAAGATCACGATTTGGGACGTGTGAAGATAAACTACCGCTTGCGCGACGCTATTTTCAGCCGCCAGCGTTATTGGGGCGAACCGTTCCCGGTATATTACGACGCCGATGGCATGCCTCAGATGTTGCCGGAAGAATGTCTGCCCTTGTTGCTGCCGGAAGTAGATAAATTCTTGCCTACCGAGACGGGCGAGCCTCCATTAGGACACGCCGTTAAATGGGCTTGGGACACGGTAAACCAAAAAGTCACCGAGGTATCGAAGATCGATAACCAGACGATCTTCCCGCTGGAGCTTTGTACGATGCCGGGCTTCGCCGGTTCTTCCGCTTATTATTTGCGCTATATGGACCCGCGTAATGATAAAGCCTTGGTAGCTAAAGACGTGGATGAATATTGGAGAAACGTGGATTTATATATCGGTGGTACGGAACACGCTACCGGCCACTTGATTTACAGCCGTTTCTGGAATAAGTTCTTGTTCGACTTGGGTATCGTTTGCGAGGAAGAGCCGTTCAAGAAATTGATCAACCAAGGTATGATCCAAGGACGCTCGAACTTCGTGTACCGCATCAACGGAACCAATAAATTCGTTTCCTTGAACTTGAAAGACCAATACGAGGTCACCCCTATCCATGTAGACGTAAATATCGTATCTAACGATCTGTTGGATATAGAGGCTTTCAAGAACTGGCGTCCGGAATACAACGACGCGGAGTTCGTATTGGAAGATGGTAAATATATCTGCGGATGGGCAGTCGAGAAGATGTCCAAATCCATGTTCAACGTAGTGAACCCGGATATGATCGTTGAGAAATATGGTGCCGATACCCTACGTTTGTACGAGATGTTCCTAGGCCCGCTGGAGCAATCCAAGCCTTGGGATACGAACGGTATCGACGGCGTACACCGTTTCTTAAAGAAGCTTTGGGGCTTGTTCTTCGGCAATACGGATACCCTACAAGTTACCGATGCCGAGCCTACGGCCGACGAATTGAAATCCTTGCATAAGCTGATCAAGAAAGTAACGTTCGACATCGAGCATTTCTCATACAACACGTCCATTAGCGCCTTCATGATTTGCGTGAACGAGTTAACGAGCTTAAAATGCAGCAAGCGCGCCATCTTGGAGCCGCTGATCACCTTATTGGCTCCGTTCGCTCCCCACATCACGGAAGAGCTATGGCATCAATTAGGACATGATACGACCATCTGCGATGCCCAGTGGCCGGAACATAACGAAGAGTATCTGGTAGAAAAATCAGTTACCTACGTCATCTCATTCAATGGTAAAGCCCGTTTCAACCTCGAACTTCCGGCAGATATCTCCCGTGAAGACGCTGAGAAGGCGGCCTTGAGCCATGAGAACTCAGCGAAGTGGATGGAAGGCAAGACCGTTAAGAAGGTAATTGTCGTTCCCGGCAAAATCGTTAATATCGTAGTGGGATGAACTTAAAACTCACAAAAATCTATTTTTCCGTACAGGATTATCTAATGATCCTGTTCGGAACTTTATTATACGGATTCGGATTCAACGCCTTTATCCTTTCCAACGAGATCGTGACAGGTGGGGTAAGTGGTATCTGTGCGTTGATCTTCTTTGCCTCCAATGGATTGATCCCGGTATCCGTATCTTATTTTGTCATCAACGTAGCCTTGTTGGTGGTAGCCTTAAAGATCCTTGGTCTAAAATTCTTGATAAAAACTATTTTCGGAGTTTTCTCACTCTCGGCTTCTCTCTCTCTCTTCGAGTGGCTGCTGAAAGGACAACCTATACTGCACGACCAGCCGTTTATGGCTATCATAATCGGAGCGTTCATGTGTGGTGCCGGACTAGGATTGGTATTCTCGGCGAACGGTAGTACCGGAGGTACGGATATTATCGGTGCGGTAATCAATAAATATAAGAATATATCGATCGGACGTATCCTTCTGTTTTGCGATTTCTTCATCATCAGTTCCTCTTTCTTCCTGTTCCATAACGTGGACAAGATCGTTTTCGGTTTCGTGGAGATGGTCATAAGCAATTACGTTCTCGACATGGTATTGAACGGTAACCGCCAATCCGTACAATTCCTCATCTTCTCCCAGAAGTACGACGAGATAGCAGATCGTATCATCCATGAGTTAGGCCGTGGCTGCACGATACTAGACGGTGAGGGCGGTTATTCCCGCAAACCCGTCAAAGTAGTCGTACTACTCGCCAAGAAATCCGAATCCGTCTCCATCTTCCGGATCGTGAAGCGGATAGACCACCAAGCGTTCATCTCCCAAAGTATCGTCCGAGGGGTATATGGTGAGGGGTTCGATCAGATAAAGACTTAAAAAAGAATATACAAACAATTTAAAGCATTTCCATACGTTATATATCTACCGTATAGAAATGCTTTCTTATTTAATAGATTACGAAATATGAAACTTGTATTCGCGACAAATAATCAACACAAACTGGACGAGGTCCGCAAGATAACCGCCGGATACGCGGAAATCATAAGTTTATCCGATATCGATTGCCATGACGATATCCCCGAGACGGCAGATACCTTAGAGGGAAATGCTTTGCTAAAAGCCCGCTATATTAAAGAGAAATTCGGATATGATTGTTTCGCTGACGACACGGGATTAGAAGTCGAGGTATTGAATAATGCTCCGGGAGTCTATTCGGCTCGTTACGCAGGAACAGAGCACGACTCGGAAGCTAATATGAACAAGCTGTTGTCCGAAATGAATCATAAAGAAAACAGAAAAGCACGTTTCCGCACGGTCATAGCTCTAGTCCTTGACGGAAAAGAATATACCTTCGACGGTATCGTGAATGGCTCTATCACTACCGAAAAACGCGGAGATAGCGGATTTGGATACGATCCTATATTCATGCCTGATACCTATACACAAACTTTCGCCGAGATGGGTAACGATACAAAAAACCAGATCAGCCATCGTGCGAAAGCCGTCATGAAGTTAACATCATTTTTATCTGATTACAATTGTTAATATGAGACATATACTTACTATCATTCTATTTTCATTCTTTTCATTCACTGTATTAGCCGCGAATTTTAATACAACCGGATGGAAAACGTATCTTTCTTACAATAACACAAACAGCGTAGAGGAATCGAACGACCAAGTATTTGTGGTAGCGGAAGGATCTCTTTATACGTATGGAAAAGAAGATAATAGTATTAAGCAATATTATAAAGGAAACGGATTAAATGATAATACGATTTCTTTGATCCGCTATAATAAACAAACAAAATCACTCCTTATTATCTATGATAATTCAAATATAGATATACTTGAGGGAGGAGTGACGACAAATCTACCTTATCTGTCGACCAGTACGTCCATAAGAGACAAACAAATCAATTCAGTATTGGTACATGATGAATATGCCTATTTATCGACAGCATTTGGTATCGTCGTGGTCAATATGGCCAAAAAGGAAATAAAAGATACCTACAAGCTTTCCTTAAATATAACATCGTGTGCCATACAGAATGGCAATATATATGCCTCTACAACCAATAAGGCAGAAGTATCTTCGGGGATTATATACGCCTCATTAAAAGAGAACCTACTGGATAAGGCAAACTGGAAGCCCTATGGATTATCAAACCTTTCCGATAGTCATACGATCTCAGCTATCGCTTCATTCAAGAATACTTTGTTCTACTTGGTCAGTCAGCAAGGTATCTTCTATGAAAACAATGGAGAGCTTTCCCGAATAATAAATAGCTCAACCCTAAAATACATGAAAGTAATAGGCGAAAAATTAGCATGTATAGATAACTCAAGGGTTTTCATCGTATCCGATACGCAAAAGTTTGACCAAATAAACTTAAGTATCAATGATATCAGTACCTATCAAACAGACAAATATTGGATAGCGGAAGGAAGCAAAGGGCTACGTTCTATCCAACGGAAAGGATCAAATAGTTTTGAGGCTCTTAATGAACCTATCATTTTAGACGGACCTTACAGCAATAGCGCATTCGATATTGTTTGTAAAAATGATAAAGTATATATGATCATAGGAGGTAAAGACCTCCTAAATGGTAAGCGCTTCGACAAAGGAGGTTATATTCTTACATACGATTATGATAAATGGTCTTTTATCGATCCTAAAGAAGCCCAAAAGAAACTCAATTTACCAAGAAATCCACGAGACTATACAAGTATAGCCGTAACGACCGATGATTCTAATGATGAGATCGTATACGCCTCTTCCATGGGTGATGGCGTTATCCAATATAAGAATGGAACTCCCGTCCAGTCATACAATGAAAAGAATGCCTTTAAAGAAACCGCAGGAGGCTATGGGTCCGGTTATTGTTATATAGATGGACTGGCCTTTGATAAAAATGGAAATTTGTGGATGACAAGCTCAGAGGTTAACCATGCGGTACTTGTTCTTGACAAAGCAGGAGCATGGCATCGTTTGGATATCGAGCAACTTAGAGGAGTTTATACAATAAACGATATACTTATAACCTCCACTAACGACAAATGGATTTATGTGCCTCGTAACACCCCTAAACTTGTAATGATACCGAATAGCGAGTCTTTAGACGAAGTTTCCTCGTATGAGTTTACTACACTTATTGATACCGACGGAAAAGAATTGACTCCTAGTAATTATACATGCGTAGCCGAGGATAAGGATGGATATATCTGGGTTGGTACGAATCGGGGAGCCGTATACTTCACTAAACCTAGGATCTCTTCCGCTGAGGATAAAGCCGCTACACGTTGTACAAGGGTAAAATATACCAATGAGGAAACTGGCAATCTCGCTTATTTCTTAGATAACGTTGTCGTCACGACCCTAAAAGTAGACGCAGGTAATCGAAAATGGATTGGAACCAAAGGAAATGGCGTCTATGTTCTAGATAATGATAATGAGACAATCGTTTATCAATTTAATACGACCAATAGCCCGCTCCTTTCCGATAACATATACGATATAGAGATAAACGATAAGACCGGTGAAGTTTTTATCGGTACCGATAAAGGACTAAATTCCTATCAAGGAGAAGCTTCGGAAGGTAAATCTGATTACTCGGAGATCTACGCATATCCTAATCCGGTACGTCCCGAACATATGGATAAAGTAACGATTGTAGGATTAATGGATAATTCGAATGTAAAAATCACGGATTTAAACGGAAATATTATTTATCAAACTAAATCCTTGGGGGGGCAAGCTATCTGGAATTGCCGGAACGCAAACGGATCACGTGTAGCGACAGGCGTATATCTTGTACTAGCTTCCACGGAGGAAGCCTCAGAGAGCGTCGTAACAAAAATCATTGTAGTCAAATAGAACAATGAATCAATCAGAGAAAGTTTTACTCAACTCCAGATTAATAAATCAAGTAAAAGAAGCGAATAATTTTGATTTTATTCGCTTCTTTCTTGCGTATTCTGTCATGTTCAACCATTTCAGCACACTGACAGAGACAGATCCTTTTTGGTTTGTTAGCGGAGGATTTCGAGTGAAAGGTTTCTTTATTATTAGTGGATTTCTTGTTATGTTTAGCTTCTTACGTACGCCTAATACCCGGATTTTTTTCCGTAAACGTATTCAACGTATTATGCCCGCCTACAGCTTGACTATTTTATTATGTGCCTTAATCGGATTATTCCTTACTTCCTTATCCTGCAGGGAATACCTCACCTCTTCTAGCTTATACACCTATCTTATCTGTAATTTACTTACATTTAACTTTTTATCGCCGGATTTACCCGGCGTATTCGATACCAATCCTTTACAAGCGATGAATGGGTCTTTATGGACTATCAAGGTTGAATTCATGCTATATATCACCATACCCATTATCTATTGGTTACTGAAAAGATATAACAAATTAGTATGCCTACTTCTTATTTATATCTTATCTTTCATCTACTCGACAACGTGTAATTATTTAGATGATATGACACACAACCCTATTTATGAATTCATGAAAAGACAATTCCCCGGACAAATGATGTACTTTTGTTCTGGTATTATCATACTTGCCTATTTCCCTATTTTTCGAAAATATATGAGATATTTGTTCCCTGTCAGCCTATTTCTTTTATTGGGTAGAGAGTATCTGTTGCTGAGTATTTTCGAGCCTATCGCTCTAGCCTCTATCATTATCACGGTAGCTTACGGATTCAAGTGGTTACATGTATTCAACCGGATGGGAAATTTCTCGTATGGTATCTTCTTGATTCATTTCCCGATCATCCAGATATTCATTCATTACGGACTTGATCAATATAGCTTTATATTGACATTGGCTCTTACCACTATCCTTAGCACCGGATTAGGTATGTTATCCTGGAAATACATAGAGAAACCTTGTTTATATCATCCTAAAAAGAAAAACCAGATGAACGCAATGCTCGGATGATCGGATCTGTTATCTTCTCCGCTCCTTTCGCAGCGATTAATGCCAAGAACCAAATTCCACCATCCGTAAAAGAGGGAAACAACTACGACTGCAGAATTTATTTGCAATCGTAGTTGTTTCCCGAAGACAAACCAATATAGTAAAGATACAATATCAATGCTTTATACCCTCAAACATCTCCGAGCGATCTTCTTTCGCTTGGGTGGATTTAGCCTTGAAACTATTAAATGTCCAACTCAACGTCAACGTGATTTGTGGATATTTGGGTTTGATACGTGTCAGGGAGCGTAAATCTGCCGTTTGGATATCGCTGATATATTTGGCGGAACGGAAAATATCCCGGAAAGCTAAGGTGGCGGTTAGTTTTCGGTTACATAGTTGCTGGCGGACGGCTACGTTCGCGTACCAATAAGCGTCCGTACGGCCCTGCGTCGTTACGGAAGGGCCTACAAAACTACCATCCAATTGGATACGTGTGTATTTCCCCAGATTAAACAGGTTATTCCATAGGATATCATAATTGGTGCTAGAGGTCGTATTTCCACCGGCGGCCTGTTCGTTCTTCACCTTATAGTGATAAACGTTTCCGTTGACCGTGGTATTCCACCAGCGTACCGGATGCAGACTGACGCTTAGCTCGATACCCGTCGAGTAATCATGCCCTACGTTCGCCATCGAATCCAAGGTTACACCGGCTGAATAGGGAACACGCAACCGCTCGATCTTATCCTTCCGATACCGATGAAAGGCGGTGGCGGATACCGTGTTTTCCCCGAAACTCTTCCGGTAGTTCAATTCAAAGGAGTTGATGTACTCCGGACGTATATCCGGATTACCGATCTCGGCCGTATAAAAGTCGCGATACGTGATATAAGGCTCCATATAGAAAAGCTGCGGACGTGTGGTACGACGGGAATAGGAAGCCAACAAACGATGCTCATTCGGGAACGTATAGCCCAAATGCACCGATGGGAAAAACTCAAAACGATTCTTCGTACGATCCGCTCCCTCCACGGAACTTCGCAAGACCGTATGCGTATGCTCTCCCCGAACGCCGGCTTGCGCCTCTAAATTCTTTCACGTATGGG
>OATA01001868.1_pt1 | contig 10832 bp, 6 predicted proteins | sample 1516451 | NCBI WGS metagenome assembly OATA01 (sample SAMEA2579905, study PRJEB22360) | human gut metagenome | biome: human gut; feature: human-associated habitat; material: faeces | place: Denmark | collected 2008/2010 | reverse complement strand
GCAGCTGCGGCAGCTACTGCCGCCGCGGCCGCTACCGTCGTTGCCGCCGAGGAGCAGGTTGCAGCCGATACTTCGATCATCCTCTTCGATTACAGCATGTCGTGGCTGACCCCGCAGGAGAAGACCCGCCTCGAGCTGGTGGCCGAGAAGATCAAGAACGGCCCGCAGGACATGGTTTACCAGATCGTGGGCCATGCCGACCAGCAGACGGGAACCAAGGCCGGAAACAAGCGCGTCGCCGAGCACCGTGCCAAGCGGGTATTCGACTTCCTCGTATCGAAGGGCGTCAACCCCAAGCAGCTGAATTACGAGGGCAAGGGCAACTCGCCCGATCCGTTCAAGAAGGTTCAGGCCGCCAACCGTGCCGCGATCATCCAGTAATCGGGAGCGAGGCTGCGGGCTTCCCCCGAAGTAGAAAAGAAAAAGGTGCAGGATTGTCCTGCACCTTTTTCTTGTGCTGATTCCGGGGTGTCGGCTGTGTGTTTTACCTGATAATCACGGCATTGACCAGCCGCACGCCCGAGCGGCGGTTGATCTCCTCCTTGAGCGCCTCGCGCTGGTAGAAGAGCTCCGAGCGGAGCACGCTCGACTGGATGCGGGCATAGAGGATGTGGTTTTCGATTTTCAGCTCGGTCGTAATCTCCGCGGCGCGGTCGCCCACGATCTCGCGCCAGGTGTCGGGCAGTTTCCCTTCGGCGACTTTCGCCGCAACATAGGGGCGTTTGAAAAACTCCTCCAGCAGGTCGCCCATCAGCATGGTCTTCGTCCGTCTCATGGCCGTCCTCCTTCCGATGCTGCATCCCCGGGGCGTGCCCCGTTGCCGTCGGGTTCTGCTGCTGGTTCTTCGGCAGGCTCCGGTGCCGGGACTGGTTCCGAAGGCCGCCGCGCGGGTTCTCCCGCCGGCGATTCCCCGGCTTGCCCTTCTGTCCGATCCGCGGCCGCAGTCCCGGTCTGTCCCGGTGTTTTTTCCTCCATCGGTTCCGCAGCCCCGTCCGTTACCGCATTCCCGGGCCGGCTTCCGGCCGATCCTTTGTCCGGGTCTGCCGCGGCAGCCGTTGCCGTTGCATTCCCCTGCGTCACCGCCCCGTTCCCGACCGTGAAAAGCGCATATTCGCCGCCCGCCTTGTCGAGGATCGTACGCAGCCGTGTGGGGTTGCAGTCGGTGATCAAGATCTGCCCGAACGAATCTTCGGACACGAGGCGGATCAACTGCTCCACGCGCCCGGCGTCGAGCTTGTCGAAGAGGTCGTCCAGCAGCAGGATCGGTTTTTCGCCCTTTTCCCGGGCGACGATGGTGTATTGCGCCAGTTTGAGGGCTATCAGGAACGATTTCTGCTGTCCCTGCGACCCGTATTTGCGCAGGGGGTAGCCGCCGATTTTCAGCACCAGGTCGTCGCGGTGGATGCCTGCCGTGGTGAATTCGTTGGCGAGGTCTTTCTGCCGTGCCGCGAGGAGCAGTTCGTCGAACGGCCGGTCGTTCAGCTCCGACTTGTAGTGCAGTTCGACCTGCTCGCGGTCGCCCGAGAGGGTGCGGTAATAGTCCGCGACGACGGGTTGCAGCCGTTGCGTGAACTCCCGCCGCAGGGCGTGTATTCGGTTGCCCTGCTCGACGAGTTGCAGGTCGTAAATGCGGAGCATCGTTTCGTCGGGCATGTTCTTGAGCAGGCGGTTGCGTTCGGCCAGCACGCCGTTGTAACGCATTACGGCGGCCAGGTAGGTGCGGTCGAGCTGCGAGATGAAGCCGTTGAGGTAGCGGCGGCGTTCGTCCGCGGCGTCGCTGATGAGCGCACTGTCGGCCGGCGACACGATCACGGCTGGAATCAGCCCCACGTGATCCGACAGCCGTTCGTACTCCTTTCCGTTGCGTTTGAGCACCTTGCCGCCCTTGCGCGAGAACGAGCACACGACGCTCTCCGTCTTGCCCGCATCGGTGAGGTACTGTCCTTCGGCGAGGAAGAAATCCGCGCCGTGGCGGACGCTCTGCCCGTCGGTCATCGTCAGCGACGACTTGCACATCGAGAGGTAATAGACCGCGTCGATGACATTGGTCTTGCCCGCCCCGTTGTCGCCCACCAGGCAGTTGATGCCGGGGCACAGGGCGAGTTCCTCCTGTGCGATATTCTTGAAGTTGAGCAGCGATATTTTCTTCAGATACATGGTTCAAAGATAGTGCAAGCCGAGCGCAATGCCAAATTTATTTGGGCATTGCCAAGGCGCCGCCTGTGTTCTGTAAAGATAGTGCAAGCCGAGCGCAATGCCAAATTTATTTGGGCATTGCGCCCGTCGCATGTATCCCGAGTTGCAAAAAATCGGGATGCGGCATTGTACATTGTGAATAGTTTTGTATCTTTGCTGCCTAACGTACGGAATTATAAACTAAACAAGATAGATTTTTATGGCAAAACAGCATGTCGCCGAGCAGGAAACCCTTGGCGAAGCAATGAACAAAACTGAGTTTTTCTTCGAGAAGAACGGCCGTATGTTGTCGTATGTTTTCCTCGGATTGCTGGTGCTCGCAGCCCTCGTTTTCGGCTACCGCGCACTGATCGTGTCGCCGCGTGCCGAGAAGGCCGCCGAAATGATCGCCGAGGCGCAGTACCGTTTCGAGGATCAGAATGCGGACTATGCGCTGGCACTCGAAGGCGATGCCAACGGCGCCGGATTCCTCGAGGTGATCGAGAAGTACGGCTCGACCCCTTCGGGCAACCTTGCCAAACACTACGCCGGCATCTGTTACCTGAAGGCCGGCGACCTGGAGAATGCCGCCAAATTCCTGGCCAGGTATTCGCCCGTAAAGGGTATCCCGGGCGCATTGATCAACGCCCAGAACTACGGGTTGCAGGGTGACATCGCCGTCGAGCAGAAGGACTATGCCAAGGCTGTGAAATTCTACGACAAAGCCGTAGCGGCTGCCGACAACAACCTCACCGCTCCGATGTACCTCCGCAAAGCCGGCCTGGCCGAGCAGGCCCAGGGCAACGGCGCGAAAGCGGCCGCATACTACGAGCAGATACTGACTTCGTACCCGGCGTCGATGGACGCACGCGACGCGGAGAAACTTCTCGGCAGCATAAAATAACCGGAGACTATGGCGACCAAGAAGCATAACCTTTCCCAATTCGATTCACCCCTGCCTTCGGCCGCCGAGATGCGGTTCGGCATCGTCGTGGCCGAGTGGAACCGCGAGGTCACCGAAGCCCTTCTCGAAGGCGCCGTGCGCACGTTGCGTGCCGCCGGATGCCCCGACCTGAACATCCAGATCAAATATGTCCCCGGGACGTTCGAACTGGCGCTCGGCGCACAGTTTTTCGCCGAATATACCGATGTCGACGCGGTGATCGCGCTCGGGTGTGTCATCCAGGGCGATACGCGCCATTTCGATTTCATTTGCCAGGGCGTGACGCAGGGTATCACCCAGCTGCAGATCCAGTGGAACATGCCGATCGCATTCGGTGTGCTGACCGTCAACGACATGCAGCAGGCGCTCGCCCGCTGCGGCGGCCGCCACGGCAACAAGGGCGATGAAGCGGCTGCGACAGCCATCAACATGGTCAAGTTGCAGATCGACATGGAAGCCGCTTCCCCCGACCACGAACCCGACCGGCGGAACATCAACTGACGACTTTGGTACAGATATTAAAGGGAGCCTTTCATAGGCTCCCTTTTTTGCGGCGTTTCCGGCGGTGCGTAGCGGTTATCAGTTGCGTCCGTGTGTCATGACCTATGATCCGTGTCCTGTGCTCTGGGAACCGTGCTCCGTGAACCGTGTGCTGTGCGTCTTGAACTCGTGTGCCCGCGAGTTGTGTGTCCGTGTCGGCGCCCGTGCGTCCCTCTCCGCCGCCTGATATGCTCCGGGGCGCCATTCACGGCTTGGACGGAAAGGCATGTGCCTCGGGCCCGGCGGGCCCGGCCTTCGGAGGCCTGTACCACCGCCATCGCCGTTGCCACCCGGGGCGGAATAAAAGAAGAGGGAGGCCTTCAGGCCTCCCTCTTCGGTATGGGGATCGAACGGTGTTATTCGACAACCTGAATGACCGGACTGTCGTTGTACCCGTTATCGGCGGAGCTTGCCCAGCGGATCGTACCGCCGTTGGGTTCCGTGCCGCCCGTGGTGTTGGCTTCGCAATAGAACCGGATCTTGACGCTGCCGTCGCTGATACCGCGTGCGAAGGTCATTGTCTCGTCGATCTGCATGTTGGCCGTCGGTACCAGATGCGTGTAGGTGATCTGTTCCCCGTTGACGGTTGCGGTCTGCGTGTCGGTCGCCGGTTTCCAGCTCGTACCGTCCATATATTGCAGGCTCCAGTACTTCTGTCCGGTGCCGGAGATACGTGTGAGACCCGTAAAACGAACCTTCGTTCCCGACTTGAAGTTCTTGACCGGAACTTCGAATAACCAGTAGTCGCCCTTCCATGCTCCCGTGACGTAGGGTTGTCCCGTGCCGCCGATCATGCGCGTGCTGTTGGGGTGCAGGCTGCCGTCGGAGTTGAAGGTGTGGAAGTAGGAGATATAACCTACGCCCGACGAGGCCATGAGCTTGTTGTTCTGCTCGAACTGCTCTTTCGGAACCGTGTAGTCCGTGCCCGATGCACCGTTGAAGAACCACTTTACCGGAGCGTCCAGACCTTCCAGCGGCCCGCCTTCCGCCAGGCTTTCCTGTGTCACGAAGATCTCCTTGACGGCTTTGGTGCCGAGCACCTCGTCCGAGATGATCGAGAACGAAGCGGAGCGTTCGTCGAGCGAGAGGTTGCTGGTCGCTTTCACCGTCATGACATACTCCTTGTCCGCTTCGCCGGCCGAGGGCGTGACCTCGATCCATGCGTTCTCGGCAACCGAAATCGTCCAGTCCCAGTTGGATTTCACCTTGAAGGTGAATGCATTGGGCTGGTAGGCCGGGAACGGGGGCAGTGCCAGGTCGTCGCCGATGTCCTCGCTCGTAATCTCGATCTGCGGCGTGATGTCCTGCAGGATGTTTAGGTCGGCTCTGATGTCCTTGTACTGGCCGCTGCCCTTGAAGGCGATGCTGAAATCACGGCTCAGGGATGCCGGCTGCTCGGGATACTCCTCGATGTCGAGCGTGAAAGTCCCGTTGCCCGTCTCGGTGAAGGTTGCCCATTCGGCTTTTTCGGGTTCGTAGAACGGCGTCACGTTCGACGCGACCCTGATGTCGTAATGGGCGGCATAACGTCCCGCTACGATCTCGTTCGTCTCGATGTTGTTGACGACGAACCGGATGTAAGGTTCGTTGGCGCTCTGGTTGACGACGAGGGTCGTTTCGGTCTGCCTGCCGTCCGCATAGCGGAATACGACCGTCGCCGAACGCGGGGTGTTGGCGTCGTTATCGTCCAGGCAGAAGCGTACCTTGCCGTCGCCCTGGCCTGTCTTGGGGTAGAATTTGATCCAGTCTCCGTCCGTGGAGTTGCATTCGACACTCCAGTTGCAGTTCGAACGGATGTCGTAACGGATCAGTTCGAGCGTGGCGTCGCCGATGATGGCCTCGGCGTCGAAACCCAGGTCGGAGGAGGCGGTCACCAGCTTGCTCGATACGACGGTATTCTCCAGCCGGAAGTAGGGGCTGCCGCCCTCCGTGTCGTCGTCGCTGCACGAGACGAAGGCCGCCGGGATCAGGAGCAGCGCCGACATGGCCAGGCCCCTTATGTTGCGGAATATGTTTTTCGCGTTCATAGTGCGTTCGTTTTTAGATTATAAGTTCTCTTCGGCGATGACATTCTTGCGGAACGAGTGTTCCCACGGCTGCCCGGCATCCTTGGCGACGGCCTGGCCGCTCCACCAGATCGGGAAGACCATGGTGTTGTCGTTGATGGTACCGCCCTGTGCCTCGAATGCGGCCGTATAGTTCGCACGGTTGTTGGCGATCGCGATCGACGGATAGGGATAGCGGGCGATGAACTTGCCGCCCGTGGCGTTCAGCTCGATCGTTCCCATGCCGGTCTTGCACTCGGGATACCCCGTGCGGCGCATTTCGTGGTACATCTGGAAGCCGATGACCCAGAACAGCGAGAGCCATTTCTGCTCGGCGAGGCGCTGCTGGGTATTATTCCATTTTACGTGGTCGCTCGCCAGCAGTGCGGCGATGTTCTTCTGCGTGATGGCTACGGTTTTCAGTTCGATCTTGTTCGACGCGTTGAGTTCGGGGTAGGAGGCGTAAATGCCGTATTCGCCCCATTTCTGGCACGACGCGGTGATCGCCGCTTCGTAATACTCCTTGGCGGAGCCCGATATCCAGCCGTTCATCGCTGCTTCGGCCTTGATGAAGAGCAGCTCGTCGTAGTCGAGCATGTGGTTGGGGCGCGTGTCGCCCACCAGCGTTTCGTAATGCAGGTAGGGTTCGCGTTCGCTGATGGAGGTGATGCCGTTGTAGTTGATCGTACAGCCCGAGACGGCGCCGATCATTTCGCGGATCACATCGGGCTCGGTCGCACTGGGATACTGGACGTAACGGGGCTTGATCCAGATGCGCAGGCGCGGGTCGACGAAGCCGTCCGAAGCGTCGTAGAGCAGGTCGAGCAGCTGTGCGGCGATGTGGTGGTCGCTCGACAGGCTCTTGTCGTCGGGGAACGAACTGGAGTTGAAATAGGTCTTGTAATACTCCGCGCTGCCGGAGAACTTCACGGTGGCGTTGTCGTCGTTCGACTCGAAGACGGGGTATTTGCCCGGGTTGGAGATGATCTGGTTGATCTGCTCGCCGACCGTGGGGGTGAAGGCGTTGTTACGGCCGCTCACGCGCATCAGCAGACGCAGGCGCAGCGTGTTGGTGAATTTCTGCCACTTGGCGATGTCGCCGCCGTAGATGCCGTCCTTGGTGGGGTCGTCCAGCCCCAGGCTGGCGTTGTAGAGCGAGTTGGCCAGCTCGAGTTCCTCCAGCATGGCCGTATAGACCTCCTGCTGCGAGTCGATATGCGGGGTGTTGATGCCCTCGCCGCCCTTGAGCGCCTCGCGGTAGGCGATCGAACCGAACATGTCGGTGAGGATCGACATGTTATAGACCTTCAGCGTCAGGCCGATGGCCTGGAAGTTGGGCTGGTTCTGCGCCACGGCCAGGTCGTACATGTGCTTGGCATTGCCGGCCCATTTGTACCCGAGGTTCCAGATGGCCTTGAAATTGCCGTCGGCAAGGTTGTAGCAGTGTTCGCGGCGCGGTGTCGACTTGGCCACGGTGACCTGCGAAATCTCGTTGGCGATGCTCAGCATGTAGGACGAATAGCTGTTCGTGGAGCTGTAAATCAGCGGTTCGAGCAGCGCGATGGGGGCTACGGACCCTTCCGATTGTTTGTTCGGATTGGTGTTGTAATCCTCGAAATCTTTCGTACATGCGCCCGATGCGGCGAGCAGCGCGAGTATCAGGATATATTTTGCGTATTTCATGGCGTTCGCAGTTTTAGAACTGAAGTTTGATGTTGATACCGTAGGTACGCGTCATCGGGAAGGTGACGGTTTCGATACCGGGGTAAATGTTCGTACCGTTGACCAGACCTGCCGCCTCGGGGTCGAACTGCGGCCAGTCGGTGATGCAGAAGAGGTTGGTGGCGAAGAACCCGATCGACGCGCCCTGCAGGAAACGGGTCTTGGCCATCAGGTGCTTCGGCAGCTGGTAGTCGATGCGCAGCTCCTTGAACTTGAGGAAGTCGGTGCTGAACGTGTTTTCACGGCCGTTGTCGCGCACCCATTTGTAGGACTGGTAGTAGGTGTAGATGTTCTCCGTGACGGCGGTGTTCTTCTGGTAGGAAACCGTGCCGTCGCCGTTGTCCACGGCGTTGACGCCCTGCAGAACCAGGCCGTCGTCACGTCCGGCGAGCGAGTTCTTCAGTTTGCCCTGGTACGAGAGTGCGAAGTTGGTCACCGAGTAGGCCACGCCGCCGACCTGCGCCGTGAACTGCGCGCTCAGCGAGAGGTTCTTGTAGCGGAACGTCGTGCCGAAGCCTGCCTTCCAGTCGGGGATTACGCTGCCCAGGTGCTCGAACTTCTTGGAGTCGGTCTCCTTGGTCAGCAGCGGGTAGCCGGTCTTGGCGTTGATGATCTGCATGCCCGAGCAGTCGACCTGGTTGCCGTTTTCGTCCGTGTAGGTCGAACCCTCCGGCGCGTACTCGTAGTGGCTGGCCGAATAGAGCTGGTGCATGGACTTACCCACGTACGAGTAGACGAATATACGGCTGCCGATGGTCGTCGAGGTCGAGGTCTGCAACGGCGTTGCGGGATCCCATCCGTTCTGCAGCTCGTTGAGTTTGTTCTTGTTGAGCGACCAGTTGCCGTTGATCTCCCAGTTGATGTCCTTCGTGCGGACGGGAACCATGCGGAACGTGACCTCGACACCCTTGTTGGTAATCAGGCCGGCGTTCATCTTGCGGGACGTACTGCCGGTTTCGGCGCTCGTTTCGGCGCTGATGATCTGGTTGCGGGTGCTGGTCTTGTAGAGCGCCACGTCGACATTGAGCCGGTTGCCCAGGAACTTGGTTTCCAGGCCGACTTCCCAGCTGCTGGTCTTTTCCGGGAGGATGTACGGGTAGTTGCTGGCCGTAGGCAGCGTGACGCCGCCCGGATAGTCCGTGGTCGAGTAGTCGTCGTAGAGCGAGAAGACCGAAGTGTCGTTACCCACCTGTGCCCACGAACCGCGCAGCTTGATCATGTTGACATGAGGGGAGTTGATCTTGAACGCCTTGTCGAGCAGGATACTGGCCGATACCGACGGGTAGAAATAGCTCCAGTTGGAGGGAGCCAGCGTCGACGACCAGTCGTTGCGGGCCGTGACGTCGAGGAAGTAGGTGTCGTCCCACGACAGGTTGACAAAGCCGTAAAGGCTGTTGGTCTGCCGGTTGCTGCGGTAGGGCGACGTGTCGAGGGCTACCGCGGCGTTGGCGAACGAATACATGCCGGGGCCTTCGCTGCTCAGCTGCGAGGCGGTGATGGTGGTCGAGTAGTATTTGTTGCGCAGGACGCTGCCGCCGAATGCCGCCGTGACGCCGAAGCGATCCCACAGCTTGTTGTACTTGAGCAGGAAGTCCGAGTTGTAGTCGTAGCGGCGGATGGTCTTCTCGCGGTACATGCCGTAGCGGTTGTCGAGCGACATGAAGGGTTTCTGCTGCGAGCGCCATTCGATATTGGCGTCGAAGCCGCCGCGCAGCGTGAAGGTCAGCTCGGGCAGGATCGTGAAGTCGATGCTCACGTTGCCGAAGAAACGGTCACGATCCAGTTTGTTCAGCTCCTCGTACAGCGTGCGGTAGGGGTTGTGGCCCTCGAGGCTGTTGTAGATAAGCCCCGAAGTGGTGTTGTATTTGTCTTCGCCGCTGCCTGCCAGGTAGTTGGCATAGGTATAACGGCCCTGCATGTACTCGTCGCGGTAAGCCGAGATGGGGTTGGTGTTGTAGCCCCAGATCAGGCCGTACATGGGCGAACCCTGGCTGTAACCCGACATGGGCATGTTGTCGCTGTTCTTGCGGATGTAGTTGACTTTTGCCGCCAGTTTGATGGCCTTGCTGATCTTCTGGTTCAGGGCCAGTGCGAAGGTCTGCTGTTCGTAGCCCGAGTTGGGCGTGATCCAGTCGTTGCGCAGGTCGGTGAATGAGAAGCGCGTGCTCGTACCCTTGCCCGTCGAACCGTCGATGGTCACCGAGTTGCTCCACGTAACGCCCGTTTCGAAGAGGCCGGTGAACCAGTCGTCGGCGTATACCCACGGCAGGGGGGTGAACTCCCCGGTCTCCCAGTTCTTCGACATGTAGAGATAGCGCAGCTTGCTGGAGTCGAAATGCTCGCCGTACGTGTAGCGCGAGATCTGCTGGCGGACGGGCTGCCCGTCGTAGGTCATCGTGCCGGGAAGGCCCCATGCCGATGCGACGCGGTTGGTGAGCGACGTGGTGACGGCCGAGGGGCCGTATTCCTCCTGGAATTCGGGCCAGAAGCCTGCGGTCTCGAAGGTCACCGAACCGTTGTAGGTAACGCCGATACCACGCTGTTCGCGGCCCGACTTGGTGGTGATGAGCACCACGCCGTTCTGGCCCATCGAACCGTAAAGCGCGGCTGCGGCGGGGCCTTTGAGGACGGAGACGTTCTCGATGTCGTCGGGGTTGAGGTCGGAGATCGGGTTACCGAAGTCCACCGGGGCGTTGCTGTTGGCATAGTTGGCGCCCGAACCGGAGGCTACCGTGCCGTTGCTCATCGGGATACCGTCGATGACGAACAGCGCTTCGTTGGCGCCGTAGTTGAGCGACGTGTCGCCGCGCAGCGTCACACGTACCGTACCGCCGGGGCCGGTGCCCGCCGAGGACATCGACATACCGGCGACCTTGCCGTTGAGCCCCGTCACCCAGTTGCTCGATATGGATTTGGTGAGTTCGTCGCCCGAGACTTTCGAAACGGCATAGCCGACCGATTTCTCCGAGCGGGTCAGGCCGAGTGCCGTGACGACCACTTCGTCGATCTTCTGCGCCGATTCTTTCAGCGTGACGTTGATCGTGGTGCGGCTTCCGACCGTGACCTCCTGCGGGTCATAACCCAGCGACTGGAAGACCAGCACGTCGTTGTCGCTGCCGACATGGATCGTATAGGTTCCGTCTGCGTTCGAAATCGTGCCTGTCGCAGTCCCCTTCAGGATGACGGTGGCCCCGACGAGCGGGCTTTTGCCGTCCGTGTCGAACACGATGCCCGTGATGTTGCGGCTTTGGGCCCAGGCGGCCGAAGCGACCAGCAACATTACCGCGGTTGCCAAAGCATTCCGTATGTATGTTTTAAGCTTCATATTGTTGATTTTTTTAATTCGGGTTTTTTTGTCGAACGGCTGCGGTCGTCCTGCGGGCGGCCGCAGGCGGCCAAACGACCAC
>OATA01001867.1_pt1 | contig 10836 bp, 8 predicted proteins | sample 1516451 | NCBI WGS metagenome assembly OATA01 (sample SAMEA2579905, study PRJEB22360) | human gut metagenome | biome: human gut; feature: human-associated habitat; material: faeces | place: Denmark | collected 2008/2010 | reverse complement strand
GATGACCACTTTATCCGCTACAACGCCAACAAGGGCGTGCTGCTGGCCTGCGGCGGCTTCCCCGGCAACCCCTACATGATGGAGCAGCTGGACCCGCTGGGCACCAGCGTGACCACCGCCTGCTCCTACTCCCCCGCCGACAAGGGCTACGGCATCCGCGCTGCTGTGTGGGCCGGTGCCAATCTGGACAAGGAAGCCGCTCCCATGCTGTTTGACCGCGGCGTTGTTGCCCCCGGCGTGGATGGCGGCTATGTAGATAGCGACTCCGCCTTTGGCGGCAAGGCCTTCCCCGGCAAGATCCGCCAGTACAACCCCGGTACCCAGCCCTTCCTGAAGGTGAACCGCAACGGCGAGCGCTTTGCCAACGAGAGCTGCCCCTACAACGATATCGTCTACGCTGCTGCCCACCAGCCGGGCCGCGTCTACGCACAGATCTGCGATGCCAACATTCTGGAGGACGCAAAGCGTTTCCACACCATCGGCTGCTCTGCCCAGACCCGCAACGGCGGCGAGAAGTACATTCAGGGTAAGATGGACGAAGCTATCGAGGCCGGTGCACTGTTCAAGTGCGATACGCTGGACGAGCTGGCCGACAAGATGGGCTTTACCGGTGCTGCCAAGGATACCTTCCTTGCTACCGTGGAACGTTACAATGAGCTGTACGACAAGCAGAACGACGAGGATTTCGGCAAGCCCGCTTACCGTCTGAGCGCCATCCGCACTGCACCCTTCTACGGCTGCTGGCTGGGTGCCTCTCTGCTGACCACCGAGCAGGGCATTGCCATCAACGAAAAGGGTCAGGCGCTGGACAACAACAACCAGCCCATGGAGGGCCTGTATATCACCGGTGATATGTCCGGCAGCTTCTTTGCCAACAACTACCCCTGCCTGATGGCCGGTGTAGCCATGGGCCGCACCCTGACCTTCGCCATGAAGGCTGTCAAGCAGATGGCAGGTCTGGATAACGCCTGATCCAGCGCGATTTTCCGGCACAACTTAAGCGTTTTTCCATTTCTTCTTTCTTCATGAAGAGAGGCGGTCCCTGTTTGGGGGCCGCCTCTCTTTGCCATTTTTTCGCCACGTGCCCCCTACACAAATCCCCACGATTGTGCTATGATAAGGCTGAACAGCCGGTTTGTGCCAGACAACCGGCAAAATCGAGGTGTTTGTACAAATGTCTGATCTCCTTGAAACTCTGCGGCAGGAAGGGGTAGACCCCGCCCTGCTGGAAGCAGTCCAACAGTACCGCGCTGCCCACGCCCTGCCGGACGCACTGCGCCCGCGCATCCCCTCCCCTGCCTTTACCTACTACGGCAAACAGGTGTGGGAGCAGGCGCTGGCGGCGCTGCTCTGCGGCGAAAACCTGCTGCTGGCAGGCGGAAAAGCCACCGGCAAAAACGTGCTGGCGGAAAACCTTGCCGCCGCCTTTGGCCGTCCTGCGTGGGACATCTCCTTCCATGTGAACATGGATGCGGCGTCCCTCATCGGCATGGACACTTTTGCGGACGGTCAGGTGGTGTTCCGGCCCGGCCCGGTATACCGCTGCGCCCAGTGCGGCGGCTTTGGTGTGCTGGACGAGATCAACATGGCCAAAAACGAAGCGCTGGCCGTGCTGCATGCGGTGCTGGACTTCCGCCGTGCCATCGATGTGCCCGGCTACGACCGCATCCCGCTGGCGGAGGAGACCCGCTTTATTGCCACCATGAACTACGGTTATGCCGGCACCCGTGAGCTGAACGAGGCCCTCACCTCCCGTTTCGTGGTCATCCAGATGCCCACCATTACGCAGGACGATCTGGAAAAACTGCTGCGGACGCAGTTCCCCGATCTTGCTTCCAAGTATGTGCGCCAGTTTGCACTGCTGTTCCTTGACCTGCAGAAAAAGTGCGACAGTGCGGAAATTTCCACCAAGGCGCTGGACCTGCGCGGCATGCTGGATGCTCTGCGGCTGATCCGGCGCGGCATCACGGCAGGCGCGGCACTGGATATGGGCATCACCAACAAAGCCTTTGACTCCTACGAGCAGGGCCTGATCCGTGATGTGATCGCAGCGCGCATTCCGGCCAAGCTGGATGCCGCCAAGCTCTTTGGCTGATGGACGCCCAGAGCTACACCGCTCAGGAGCGGCGTGCGGCCAATCAGGTCTGGGCTGCTGCAGGAGCCTATGGCTTTGAGCCGTTGTTTCTGGCCCGCTATACCGACGGCACCACCGATTTTTACATGAACACTGTCGTGGGTCTCATCCACAAATATTACGGTGACGCGCTGATCCGCAGCATCTTTGATGCATGGGACAGTGATCTGCGGCAGACGATGCTGGATGACATGACATGGCTGTATCTGGAAAATGCAGCCTATCGGCTGGAGCTGCCCCGCCGCCCGGTGCTGGAAGCACTGCGCCATGCTCATGCAGATTATTTCTTTGCCATCCAGTACAAGCTTTCGCGGCAGGAGTGGATGGCAAAAAATCAGCTGGTCTACACCATGCAGGCCGCACGCTGGCGGCGTGTACTGGGCCGCACCGACCCGGTGATGACCCCTTACGAGTCCGGCCTTGCCGCCGCGCTGGCCCCGGAGCATGTGCCGGAGCCGGAACAGCTGAAAGCCGAAATTTTATCGATCTACGCAAAATTCAACCTGTTCGACGGTACTGTGCACCAGAAAGCAGCTTTGCATCTGCATCTGGACGGCCTGCTGGCAAAACTTGCCACCAAAGCCATGCCCACCCAGATGATCAAAACGGACCGCGTGACCGTGGAGCACTCAAACTCCGTGGATGCTGTGGGCGGTGGACTGGCGGTGGACAAGCGCAGGGCCCACATCACCCTGAAGCAGGATGCCGCGCAGGACAGAGCCTACATCGAAAGCTGCTTCGGCCGCTCTCTCTACCCGCCGGAACGGCTGCGCAAGGCCGAGCAGGAACTTTGCGTGGGCGACCATCTGGGCTGTCATCTATGGTTCAGCGCCGGTGTGCCAAGCCCGGAGCAGGCCCCCACCCCGGAGGCAAAACATCTGGCTGAGCAGGCCGAACTTCAGGCTGACCGCAATCGCGCCTACTACGCTAAAAACCGGGAACTGCACCGTAGCGTCGTGCTACGGCTCACCGAACAGATCCGCAACTGCATTCTGGTGCATCAGCAGCCCAACGCCCGTGTGGCCCGCAGCGGAAATCTGAATGCCGGACGCATCTGGCGGGCCCCGCTTTTGAACGATGACCGGGTATTTTTATGCGCCGAGGAGGAAAATCAGCCTTCCTTCACAGTGGATCTTCTGCTGGATGCATCTGCGTCCCGCCTGCACTGTCAGGAGGTCATTGCGGCGCAGGGCTCTATTCTGGCCCAGAGCCTTGCAGCCTGCGGGATCCCGGTGCGGGTGTCCAGCTTCAGCAGCCTGCGGGGCTACACTGTGCTGCGTGTGCTCAAGGGCTTTGCAGACAAAAACCTGCAGAACATCAACCGATATTTCGCTTCCGGCTGGAACCGTGACGGCCTTGCCCTGCGGGCCGCAGGCGACCTTTTACAGTTTGCGCCCGGCCCTGCGCCGCGGCATCTGCTCATCGTACTGACGGATGCTTCGCCCAACGACAGCCGCCGCATCCCGCCCAGCCCGGAAAAACCGCTGGGCTGCGGTTACGAGGACGCCGCCGGTGTGGCCGACACTGCCGCGCAGGTGCGTGCGCTGCAGCGCATGGGCATCCGGGTGTCTGCCGTGTTCATGGGCGAGGATAGCTCTGCCGGTGCTGCTGCACAGATCTACGGCAAAAATATGGCACGCATCCGCGGCATGGACCAGCTGGCTCGTGCTGCCGGACGGCTGATCCAGAACGAGATCCGGGAACTGGGCGACTGAAATAAGAGTTTTATAAGAGCAACGGCCTGCAGACGAGAGAGTTTTCTCCGTTTGCAGGCCGTTTTATACAACCGCATCACAACCGTGTTTCGTCCGGGTTTTGCTTACCCTGCCGCATCCTGCAAATTCTTTCAATTTTCGATAAACTTATAGTTGTTTTTCGTTGTGAAATATGCTATACTAGGTTCACAAGATAAAACAATCCTGCGTAAGCCGCCCCGTGCACAGGGCTGTCTGCTGCAGAACCCGCCTGTTATACAACGAACCGCTGTATCAGCCTTTCAGGGAGGAACTCACGATGGACGCCAGCCGTTATTTTACCGCAATGCACAACGCCATGTCTGCCCAGCACCCCCGTGCGCAGCTTCTTTTAACGGTAGAGCTGCAGGATACCTGCGGCAACGATGCCTGTCTGGAGCTCAAGCAGCTGCCCGGTGAGAACACCTCCATCCTGTGCTACTCCACCATGGGGCGCCGCTGCCTGAACTTTCAGCTGTTCCGCAAGGGCTGGCAGCTGTGCCACAATGCTGATGGGCAGCTGGTAGGCCGCTTTCCTTCCAGTGCCGACGGCCTGATCGACGAGACCGATTTCCGTGCCTACTGCCGGGAAGACCGGCTGGATCTGGCACGCACCCAGCGCATCCTGTCTGAGCTGCGCACCCTTGCAGGAGCCGATCATCAGGGCAGCATCCCGCAGAACGCCCGCACCGGTGCCGTTGTTACCGTGGAGAGCTTTGTAGGGGCCGGTGCCCGCTGGACCTACTGGAGTCAGGGCCCTGCACCCAGTCAGCCGCTGAGTGCCATCCTCTACTGGCTGGCAGATTTTCTGGCCGGAAGCGAGCGCCGCGCCTTGCAGGCAGACCCGCAGGCCGCGCACCTTGCGGCCCAGTGGCTGGCCAGCGATACCGCCGTATTCTTCCATCCGTCTGTGCCGCTGACTGCCATGGGCCCTGCCGCTTCCGGCGCAGCTGCAGCAGTCAGCCGCAGCCGTTCGGCTCACGCTTCCCCCGCCCGGAACAAAAGCTGGCAGAGCATTCTGGCTGTGATGGCAAGCATGTGAATCTTCCGCTGCAAAGCAAGGGGCTGCCGCACGTCATCTGGTGCAGCAGCCCCTTGCTTTTCTTTTGATCGCTTTCCGCAGTTTTATGCCAGATACGGGTCCAGCAGGGCATCGACCGTTTTATTGCGCTTGGGATTCGGCTTTTTGACCACATGGCCCCGGCACACTACCAGTTCCAGATGCTGCAGCGCACGCAGGTCTTTCAGCGGATCGTGTTTCGTCACAATAAAGTCTGCGCTCTTGCCCGGCTCAATGGAACCGGTCACATCTCCTATTCCGGCCAGCTGAGCATTGCGCAGGGTCGCCGTGTAGAGGGCAAACCGATTGCTCACACCGCAATACTTATGGAAATAGCACAGTTCCCGCCAGAAATCATACTGGGTGATGTAGGGGCAGCCCACGTCATTGCCCAAGCCCACCGGGATGCCGTTAGCAAGCGCGGTCTTTGCGCTTTCCACCACGCCGTCAAACACGATCTTTCCGTTGTACTGATCCTTTTCCGAGGCACCGGAAACCGCTGTATCGAACAGCGCATAGGGCAGCGCCGGGGAGATGGTCGTGCACAGGAAGGCTTCCCGCTCCTTATACAAGCGGACCGTCTCATCGTCCATCTTTGCACCGTGCTCAATGGAATCCACCCCATTTTCCAGCGCCACCTTTACGCCCTCCGGCGATTCGGTGTGTGCCGCTACGGTATAGCCCAGCCTGTGGGCTTCGTCGCAGACGGCTTTGACCATCTCCGGCTTCATTTTCAGCTCTCCGGGCGTTCCCTTTTCCGTAGCATCCAGCACACCGCCGGTGATCATCAGCTTGACAAGATCCACCTTCTGACCGCTGGCCTTTCTGAGCTGAGCCAGCGCTTCGGCATTGTTATGGGCCGCAACTGCCACCGAACCCGCCATGTGTCCCCCGGGCACCGAAATGCCCTCGTTGGCGGCAAGAATGCGCGGTGCCAGCAGTCTGCCTGCAGCGGCATCGTCCCGGCAGCGAGTGTCAAAATCCGCAATGCCGCCCACGGTACGGATGGTAGTCACGCCACCCAGCAGTTCCAGCTTCGCGTAGCTGCACACCAGCCTGTAGGCCACCGCACGGGTCAGGCCATTACTCAGAATTTTGCGCACCAGCGCAGCATTGTCCCGCGGCTTTGCGCTGGGCTTGCCGTTGCCCGCCAGATGCACATGCAGATTGACCAGACCCGGCATAATGTAGCAGCCGTGCAGATCGATGACCTCATAGCCATCCAGATCCACGCCCTCATCGGCAATGGCAGTGATCTTATCATCCTCGGTCAGCAGGATTTTGTGCGCTACCGGCTGCATCTGCTCGGTGCCATCCAGCAGGATCCCGTTCGTATAGGCACGTTTCATTGGGAACATCCTCTCTTTTTCAGGTTTTTCGGACAGGAGTTGTTTTGTTCCAGTATAGCACGTTCCGGCAGATGGTGCAATGCAAAAACGGGCAGGAAAGGTTCAGCCCTCTCCTGCCCGTTCGGTGTTTTTTATTTACTGTGCGGCTGCGCTGGAAGCTACTTCGGAAGCGGCCTCAGAAGCTGCTGCCTCGCTGGCAGCGGTCTCGCCGCCCTCAACGACCAGCTCATCCTCATAGTCAAGGCCGTAGGTATCCACCAGAGTCTCCTCATAGTCCTTGTGGAAGAAGTTCTCTTCGCCCAGAGCCTTGATCTCCTCGTTCAGCCAATCCAGAACGGTGGTGTTGCCCTGGCTCACAGCGGGAGCAATGGTGTCCTGACTGCCCAGAGAGGGAATGCCGACCGTGTAGCCGGTGTTCTGCTCTGCAAATGCAATGACCTCGGTGTTGTCGTTGGCCCATGCCACGCCGTTGCCGTTCTCCAGTGCATTCTTGGCCGTTGCATAGGAATCGTACTTCTGCAGCGGAATGTCGGGGTACTCCTTGGTCAGGTAGGTCTCGGCAGTGGTGCCGGAAATGACGATCATCTGATCGTCAGCGTTCCAGTTGTCCAGAGTGGTGATAACATTGCTGTCCGGAGAAATGACGCCCAGTGCAACGTTCATGTAAGGCAGAGCGAAGTCCACTTCCTCTGCGCGCTCGGGGGTCACGGTGAAGTTTGCCAGGATCACATCCACCTTGCCGGTCTGCAGATACTCGATACGGTTGGCAGCCTCGGTAGAAACAAAGTTGATCTCTACGCCCAGATCCTCGCCCAGACGGCGGGCAAAGTAGACATCATAGCCCTGATACTCGCCGTTCTCATCCACGTAGCCGAACGGGTTCTTGTCGGAGAAAACACCGATATTGATGGTGCCGGACTCCTTGATCTGATCCAGCGTGCGGTAGACCACGCTGCTGCCGGATGCTGCGCTGCCAGATGCTGCAGTTGCGGTGGAAGCAGAAGAAGAGCCGCCGCATGCGGTCAGAACGGCAGCAGCGGACACTGCGCCCAGACCCAGCAGGAAGGAACGACGAGAAATTTTAGACTGTTTCATAGTGGATTCTCCTTTACAAAATCTTTCCCATTGGCTGCGAAACACCCGCAGTCTTTATCTTGATCTGTGACTCATTTCACAGCATCAAACGTGAATGTGCGCAGGAAGTGCTGCGCGCGCTCGGTCTTGGGCCGGTCAAAGAACTCGGCCGGTGCAGCCTCTTCCACGATCTTGCCGCCATCCAGGAAAATGACACGGTTGGCAATGGCGCGGGCAAACTGCATTTCGTGGGTGACGATGATCATGGTCTTGCCCTGCTTGGCAAGGTCCAGCATAACGTCCAGCACCTCGCGTACCATTTCCGGGTCAAGGGCAGCGGTCACTTCATCAAACAGAAGGATCTCCGGGTGCATACACAGTGCGCGCACGATGGCAACGCGCTGCTTCTGTCCGCCGGAAAGCTCACGCGGGTAGCTGTTTTTCTTGCCAAGCAGGCCCACGCGGTCCAGCAGAGCCTCGGCCTCCTGCTGCACCTCTGCTTTGGGGCGCTTCTGCACCTTGGTGGGGGCCAGCAGGACATTGTCCAGCACCGTCATGTGCGGGAACAGCTCGTAGCTCTGGAACACCATGCCGATCCGCTGGCGCAGCTGGGTGAGGTTTTTGCCGCCGTAGGCAACGGTCTCACTGCCCAGACGCACACGGCCGCTCTGGGTGGGCTCCAGACCGTTCAGGCAGCGCAGCAGCGTGCTTTTGCCGCAGCCCGAGGGGCCGACCACCACGATGACCTCACCGGGCTTGACAGCAAAGCTGATATCGTCCAGCACCGGGGTCTCGCCGTAGGCTTTGATCAAATGTTCAACGGTCAAAATAGGTTCTGCCATACACGGTCACTTCCATTTCTTTTCCAGATAGCTTGCCAGCAGGCTGATGGGCCAGCATGCAAGGAAATATAGCACAAAAACTGTGAGATAGATGCCGAAGGCTGCATTGGGGCTGGCGGTGCGGTTGGCCTCAATGATCTGCTGGGCCACCTTGATCACCTCTACCACACCGATCATCAGCACCAGACTGGTGGTTTTGATCATACGGGTGATCAGGTTGATGGACAGCGGGATCAGGCGGCGCACCGTCTGCGGGATGATGATGTACCAGTAGGTCTGGATGCGGCTCATACCCAGCGCTTCAGCGCTCTCGTACTGGTGCTTCGGAATGGCGATCAGTGCACCGCGCACAAGGTCGCTCATTTCGGCAGTGCCCCACAGCACGAACACGATGATCGATGCCGTCTCGCCGGAAAGGTTCCACCCGAACGCGCGGGTTGTGCCAAAGTAGACGAGGAACAGCAGCACCATCTGCGGCATGATACGGATAAATTCCAGATACAGCCGCAGGATCGCCTTGATGATGGGATTGCGGAAGGTCATCAGCACACCCAGCAGAATGCCGAGCGGCAGGCTGATCAGCACGGATGCCGCGCTGATCTTGAGAGCTACGCCAAGACCTCCCATCAGGCGGGCCATGTTTTTGCCCTTGAACAGGACGTCAAGACCCAAATCCAGCATAGCGCAGCCTCCTTTCGATCAGGCTGCCCACGATGGACACCGGCAGCAGGATGATGAGGTAGAACGCCACCAGCAGGAACAGGCATTCGATGGTCTTGGAATACATGCCGATGAGATCCTTGGCCGTGAACATCAGGTCCATCAGGCTGATGGCACTGAACACGCTGGTCTCCTTGAGCAGGAAGATCACGTTTGCCATGAAGGCCGGCATACTTGTGGACATTGCCTGCGGCAGGATCACATACCGCATGGTCTGCAGACGATCCATGCCCAGACTGTAGGCACTCTCGGTCTGGATGGGCTCGATGGCTTCCAGACCGCTGCGAAATGCTTCGGCCATATAGCTGCCGCCCAGAAACGCCAGACCTGCGATGCCGCAGATCTCGGCATTGGTCCGGATGCCCACCTTAGGCAGGCCATAGTAGATAAAGAACAGCTGCACCAGCAGCGGCGTGTTGCGGGACAGCTGGATGTAAACACCCACGATCTGCCGCAGCACCGGCACCTTGTCGTATTGGATCACCGCACACACAAGCCCGATGATGATGGCAAAAATGATGCCTGCAACGCCCAGCCGTACCGTCAGCACGGCTGCTTTCTGGTAGAGCGGCAAATATTGCTGGATCGCATTCCAGTCCATTGCCGGATTCCTCCCTTGTATCCTGATTTGCGGGTCAAAACAAAACGCCCGGAAGCTCCCTCTTCGAGTAAGCTCCCAGGCGGTCAGCGTCAGATCTCTCTGCGTGTTCCCACACAGAATTTGCAGATATGCTCACACGGCATACCATACTGCAGGGCGGCCGGTCCGGGAAGCGTTTGTGGTACAACAACACATTGCGCAACAACACATCATAGCCGTTTCCTCCCTGAATGATCTCAATTTTCGGATTTGCTCGACCCGATGCATGTAGTTTACACCCCATTACCCATTATGTCAATATGATTATGGGGCTTCTTTCGATTCTTTGCTCAATCACCCTAAAATGATATCATCACGTGCGTAAATTTTATTCATTTTTCAGCTTGACCGTATGCGCTGTGCGGACAGCAAAAGCCCTCCCATCGGGGAGGGCCGGTCCGGATTCAGTTTTTCCTGACCGCGATCAGCACGCGGATCTTGCCGCCTGCCGCGCGCAGGCCGCCATCGTACCAGCCGATGAGGGTGTACTCCTCACCGTTCACCTGAGAAAGAGTGGTGGGATAGTAGGTGCCTTTATACCACAGATACACCTGCATCTCATCGGCAGTTTCGTACTTTTTGTTTTCGCTCATGACCGAGGCCGCGCCCACCTTGTCAATGACTACGGGCAGCAGCTGCGTCATGGACTTGACCGTACCGGAGGTGCTGGTGCCAATGGCGATGCCGCCTGCCAGCACCGGATATTTGGTACTGGTCTTGTAGGTCGTCTGTTTGCCGTTCACGTAGCACACGTAATCTGCACCGCTTCCCAGATAGTTGAGCACGGTGCTCAGGCTGCCGCTGGTATTGTTGGCGCCCAGCTTGAGCAGGTAGCTTGCCAGTTTATCGGTGCTGCCGGTCACGCTTTCCCACAGGCTGCTGCCAATGCTGCCATCCACAAGGCCCCACAAAAGATCGCCGGTGCTGGGCAGCACGATATCCGCCACATCGCTGATGATCTGGGAATCATCTGTCGTGGTCGTGGTGGTGGTGCTGCCGGTCGTGCCAGTGGTGCTGTCGTTCCCTGTGAGTTTTTTGATCGCCGTGCTGACCGTCATACCGGAGGAGGTCGTTCCGCTGGTGGTGGTCGTGGTGTTGTTGATGAGGTTCTTCACATCATCCAGCACGCCATAGGTCCACAGATCACCGGTCACATCGTTCAGGATCAGGCGGTCGATCTGGCCGTTTTCGTTGGTGGTGTAGTAGCGCACATCGGCGTCAGAAAGTGTTACCCCCGATAGGCGGGCGGGGGCCTCCCCCCCCCGCACCCCCCCGTGTGGTGCA
>OATA01001852.1_pt1 | contig 10924 bp, 14 predicted proteins | sample 1516451 | NCBI WGS metagenome assembly OATA01 (sample SAMEA2579905, study PRJEB22360) | human gut metagenome | biome: human gut; feature: human-associated habitat; material: faeces | place: Denmark | collected 2008/2010 | reverse complement strand
GAGGGCGTGGACATCGACCCCGTGGCCGTCCGCACCGCCGGGGAAAACGCCGCACTGAACGGCGTGGCCGACCAGCTCACCGTTCTGGTGGGCGACCTGTCCGACAAGGCCAGCGGCACGTATGACATCATCACCGCCAACATCGTCGCCAACGCCATCCTGTCTCTGGCCCCCGCCGTCCCCGGCCTGATGGCCGAGGATGCCGTTTTCATCGCCAGCGGCATCATCGACAGCCGGAAGGATGAGGTCATCGCCGGGCTGGAAGCCGCCGGTCTCGCCGTGCAGGAAGTCAAGGAAAAGCGCGGCTGGGAGTGCATCGTCTGCCGCAGGAAATAATCGCTCAGGCGCTTTGCACCAGCTCCCCTGTTCGGGGAGCTCTTGGCAGTCGGATACAATTTGTATAAGCCGAACAAAACGTTCGGATTCGGAACGTTTTGAAGCGAGCAAGTTCAGGATAGGAGCCACTATGCCGCACCGCTATTTTACCACTGAGATCGCCGACGGCACCGCCACCCTGCGGGGTGCGGACGCCCACCACCTCGCCCGCGTGATGCGGGGCAAGCTGGGCGACACCGTCATCCTCTGCGACGGCAACGCCGTCGAATACACCGCCGTCATCACCGGCTTCGGCCCGGAGACCGTAGAGTTCTCGGTGGAACCGGGCTACCCCAGCGCCGCCGAACCCAGCGTGGAAGTGACCCTCTTTGCAGGCTATCCCAAGCAGGACAAGCTGGAACAGGTCATCCGCCACGGCGTCGAGCTGGGCTGCGCTCATTTCGTTCCCTTCTTCAGCCGCTACTGCGTGGCCGCCCCCAAGAAAGAGGAGCAGAAGAACGAGCGCTACAACCGCATTGCCTTCGAGGCCGCCAAGCAGTGCGGCCGGGGCATCCTGCCGGATGTGGCCCTGCCGCTGCCCAACTTCGGCGCAGTCTGCCGCAGTCTGGAAGGGTACGACCTCGTGCTCTTCTGCTACGAGTGCGGCGGTGCCCCGCTGCGGGAGCTGTTGGCCAATGTCCGCCCCGCCGACGGCAAAAAGCCGAAGATTGCCGTCATCACCGGTGCCGAGGGCGGCTTTGCCGCCGAGGAAGCCGAGATGGCCGCTGAGGCCGGTGCCAAAACGGTCGGTCTCGGCCCCCGCATCCTCCGCTGCGAGACGGCCCCTCTGGCCGTTCTCTCCGCCGTCATGACCCTGACGGGGAATTTGGAATAAGCGCTTTACAAAACAGGAGGGACAGCCCGCAAGCTGTCCCTCCTGTTTTGTTTATAATTGGTCTGCGAATGCGAACGCCTTTTGAATTGCAAAATGATTTTTCAGTTGCTATACTGGGCTTATCAAATTTTTTTCGGGAGGACGTCGCAGTGACCACACAGACAATGCTAATCGGGAACCGACCTTGCCGCATTTACGGTGAAGCCCATGCAGAATACCTACTGCTCCAAATGACCGGCGAACACGAGCTGCAAAGCATGGAAAGCGAGGTTACCGCTATTGCACAGAGTGCGCACCACTTTTTGTTTGCGGCTATTCCGGTGGAAAGCTGGAACGATGCACTTTCTCCGTGGGAAGCCCCTGCTGTTTGGGGGAAGCAAGGTTTCGGTGGCAAAGCCGGGGAGACATTGTACTTCCTGACAGAGCAGATCATTCCGTCACTGAAGCAGCAGTATCCTCTCCCGGAAAACGTCAAAATCATTCTGGGTGGCTATTCGCTGGCGGGATTGTTTGCACTGTGGGCATCCACTCAGACAAAGCTGTTCTACGGTGTCGCCGCCGCCTCGCCCTCTGTTTGGTTTCCGGGCTGGATGGAGTATGAACAGCAGCGCCCGATGCAGGCACAGCGCGTTTATCTGAGCCTTGGCGACCGGGAAGAGCGCACAAGAAATGCCGTCATGGCTGTGGTGGGCGATCACATCCGCACCCTGCACAGCCGACTTATAGAGCGTGGCGCAGACTGCACGCTTGAATGGAACAGCGGCGGGCACTTTAAGGACGCTGATTTGCGTACCGCGAAAGCCTTTCGGTGGACGATGGAGGAACACACATGACCATTTTGATTGATGCAGACGGTTGTCCGGTCGTCGATCTGACGTTGCAGATTGCAAAGCGGTTTGGCGTTCCGGTCATCATCCTGTGCGACACAGCTCACCAGATCGAGCGAGAAGGTGCGCAGACGCTGGTGTTCGACAAAGGAGCGGACAGCGTGGATTTTGCTCTCGTCAACCGGGTAAAACCGGGGGATGTGGTCGTGACGCAGGACTACGGGTTGGCGAGTATGTGCCTTGCCAAGTGCGCACAAGTGCTGAACCAGAACGGTCTGGAATACACCGCCGACAACATAGACGCTCTTATGCTGCGGCGGTATGAAAACAAAAAGCTCCTCCGTGCCGGAAAGCACCCCAAGGGGAGCGCAAAGCGGACGAAGGAGCAGGATGTCAGGTTTGCGGACACGCTTGAGAAGATTCTGAGCAAAAATTATTGATACATACTTTTTGGAAGGCTGGAGAAATCCAGTCTTCTTTTTTCATGAGAAAATTGTAACATTTTTTGCAATTTGGTTGCGTTTTGAGGGGGAGTGAATCGGCCCCGTTGTTCTTTCGGCTCGTTTTCTTGCATCTGCTTTCCCGAATCTGCTATACTGAAGTCACTTTTTTAATCGGAGGCTTTCATGATAAACCTTCTTCTCCTGCGCCATTCCATCCCGGAGCGCGGCGGTTCCAGCCCCGACCCCGGCCTTTCTGCCGAAGGTCTTCAGCGGGCCGCCGCAGTCTTTCAAAATGACGCTTTCCGCACGGTCTCGCTCGTCTGGTCGTCCCCTTCGCTGCGTGCGCTCCAGACCGCACAGCTGCTGGGGCTTCCCGTCCGGCAGGACACCCGCCTTGCCGAGCGCCGCACCGGCGACACGACCGGGCAGGACGCTTCGTTCTGGAAACGCCAATACGAAGACCCGGACTTCAAAAATCCGGACGGCGAGTCCTTCCGTGAGGTCAGCGCCCGGATGGCAGACTGCATCCACGAACTGCTGGATTCGCTCCCGGAGGGGCAGAACGCCCTTGTCGTCTCCCACGCCGCCGCTATTTGCAGCTACTTGCAGCGCTTTTGCACCGTTGAGGTGACCGACGCCGCACAGAAGCTCCGCCGGATTACATTTCAGGGCGAAGTTCTGTTGGATGGGCACTTTTGGGAGGCTGATGGATTTGTGCTGCACATCGAAAATCGCCGCCCTGTTCTCATCCGCACCATCTAGCCGCAAAAAAGGCACCAGCCTGAGCTGATGCCTTTTGTTGGCGGAGATGGTGGGCATTCTCCCGCGGGCTAAGCAACAGCCCGCAGGGCTGATTGCTTGCGGCCTGCGGGCCGCCGCCCTGTTCTCATCCTCACCATCTAGCCGCAAAAAAGGCACCAGCCTGAGCTGATGCCTTTTGTTGGCGGAGATGGTGGGATTCGAACCCACGTGCCCGGTTAAGGACAAAACGATTTCGAGTTTTTCCTGCTTCACGGTACTTGGTGGAAGATAGAGGGAATTAGCCCACTTTGCCAGAAGATACGAACCATCGAATTTACGCTCAAAATTCCGTCAAGATCCCAAATCACTAGGCTCTGTGCGGATTTGAACCCACTTTCCAAAACGCAGAAAAATCAGCCTTTTGGAGAGAATTGGGAGAGATTTTACGCCCGTTGGAGAGAACGGGCGAGAGAGATTCCGGGAGCCAAAATCCATCCACATAATATGTTGCTTCTGACGCTGACCAAATCAAAGCAGCAAAGGATGGATGAACATGAGAACGCTGTTAGAGTGCTATAAAATTCTCGAAGAATACCCCAACGGAATGACGAAAGACCAGTTCTACCGTGTTGCCCGCATCAACAAGCAACACGCAAAGTACCTTCTGGATTCCGGTCTCGTTCCGTGTATCAATACAGGAAAGAAAACACGCAAATACCATATTGCGACCCACGATGTGATCACCTACTTGTGTGACCGTGAAGATCATCCCGAAAAGTATAAAGTGCCAACGGGCTTTTATATCGGAAAGAACGGCTGCTCCAAGCGGCACCCGGACAAGCCTGCCGCAGAGATTATACGCTTCAATTTTACAGAGCCGGAAAAAACAGGGCTGTATACTATGTGGGAAAAGCTCACGGTTGGATATGATGATCTGCTGACCACCCCGGAAGTTTCGGAACTGACGGGCTACTCTGCACAAAGCATCCAGCGATGGTGCAATCAGAAGATCCTTGTAGGATTCAAAATTCGTGGTACATTGACGATTCCTCGGCTGGCAGTCGTTGAGTTTATGTCCGGCGACCGTGCAACGGGAATTGTCCGAAAATCCTCAAAGCACCTTGACCTGCTCCGCACTTATGCACAGGACTGCCACGAGGGTGCAATGACCATTACATACTAAACAGACAGGACTGCTCCACAACGAAATGTATGTGAGGCAGTCCTTTTTGCTTAGATGCAAAGATTATTCTTTAGGTAGTTATTCTTGGTAGAATAATTACTCGAAATAGAAGGAGGAAAGTTTTCCACATGAAGGAGCACTCACAGTTGAAAATCCGAGGACACACCAAATGACGCTGGACTATTTCTATGGTCAGTCGGGCGAATTGTTCTCCTACTTCCGCATCCCCAAGGCACTGTTCCACGACTGCCGCTTCCGGCAGCTCTCCACCGATGCCCGGACGCTGTACGGCATCCTGCTGGACCGCATGAGCCTGTCAGTCAAGAACGGCTGGCTGGACGAGCAGGGGCGAGTGTATATCATCTACACAGTCCGGGAAGTACAGGAATCCCTCTGCTGCGCCGAACACAAGGCGGTCAAGCTGTTCCGGGAGTTGGAGCAGCTCGACCTCATCGAGCGCAAACGTCGTGGTCTGGGCAGACCCAGCCTGATCTACGTCAAGGATTTTTCCTCCGGCTTGCCCAAAGCGCAAGTACAGAATTGCCCAAACAGCAATTCTGGTGCTGCCGAAAGCGCAACTCTGGAGCAGCTAAAACCGCAAGCAAATAATACTGATAAGAATAAGACAGAGTGGAACGATCCTGACCCTATCTATTCCGGGGGCATCCGGGAGCAGCTTGAGTATTATTTTTGTCAGGCATTGGAGATAGACCTTCTGCTCCGGCTCTGCCCGGACGAGGAGGACACCATCTATCAGATCGTAGACCTGCTTGTGGATACCTGTTCCACCAATCGCAAGATGCTGCGGATTGCAGGAGATGACAAGCCCGCCGAGGTGGTACGCAGTCGGCTGAAAAAGCTGAATGCCGACCATATCCGTTTTGTGCTGAGGTGCCTTGCAGAGAACAGCAGCCCAATCCGTAATATGAAACAATATCTGCTCGCTTCTCTGTACAACGCACCGACTACCATGCAGCTTTCCTACCAGAACCAAACCAATCACGACTTAGCGATACGGAGGTGATGAGAATTTCAAAGAAAGCAACCACGATAGCCATCGTCAACCAGAAAGGCGGCACCGGCAAGACCACCACCTGTGAAAATCTAGGCATCGGGCTGGCGATGGAAGGTAAAAAAGTCCTGTTGGTGGACGCTGACCCGCAGGGCAGCTTGACCATCAGCATGGGCTGGCAGCAGCCCGATGAATTGCCCACCACCCTTTCCACCCTGATGGCAAAAGCCATGAATGACCAAAGTATTCCGCCCGGCGAAAGTATCCTGCACCATGCGGAGGGCGTTGACCTGATTCCGGCAAACATTGAACTGGCAGGGCTGGAAGTGTCTCTCGTCAACTGCATGAACCGGGAAAAGATGCTCAAGCAGGTGCTGGAAGGAGCAAAGCACGAATACGATTTCATTCTGCTGGACTGCACCCCTTCCCTTGGGATGCTGACCGTGAATGCGCTGGCGGCGGCAGACGCTGCCCTGATCCCCGTGCAGGCACAGTACCTGTCCGCAAAAGGCTTGGAACAACTTTTGCAGACTGTCCAAAAAGTCAGAAGGCAAATCAACCCGAAGCTGAAAATCGAGGGTATCCTGCTGACCATGACCGACAACCGCACCAACTACGGAAAACAGATCAGCAACCTGATCCGGCAGGCATACGGAAAGCACCTGAAGGTGTTCGAGCAGACTATCCCACGGTCAGTCCGTGCGGCGGAAACCAGTGCGGCAGGAAAAAGCATCTTTGCCTATGACTCCAAGGGCAAGGTGGCAGAAGCCTACAAATCTCTTGCAAAGGAGGTGCTGGCAGATGCCGATCGACAGCGGAAACTTAGCTCTGAAAGGGCTAGATGACCTGTTTTCCACCGAGGAAAACCGACAGGAGGAGCAGCGGGAACAGGTGCAGCAAATCCCTATCGGTGAACTGCATCCGTTCACCAACCATCCTTTCAAGGTCGTGGATGATGAAGCCATGACCCGGACGGTAGAAAGTATCGCTCAGTTTGGTGTGCTGGCTCCGCTTATCGCAAGGCCGCGCCCAGATGGTGATGGTTATGAAATCATTTCCGGGCACCGCCGTCAGTTCGCCGCAAAGATGGCCGGACTGGAAACGCTGCCTGTCATTGTAAGAAATATGGACGATGATGCTGCCACCATTTTGATGGTCGATTCCAATTTACAGCGAGAACACATTTCGCCTAGCGAAAGGGCTTTTGCGTACAAAATGAAGATGGATGCTATGAAAAGAACTGCTGGTAGGCCATCAAAAGAAAATTCCCGACAAGTTGTCGGGAATTTTGAAACAGCCGATCTTATTGGTAAAGAAAGCGGTGAAAGTGGCAGACAAGTCCAACGATTTATTCGTTTGACGAACCTCATTCCTGAACTGCTGAATATGGTAGATGAGAAAAAAGTATCATTTAATCCTGCGGTGGAACTGTCTTATCTCTCTACTGAACAGCAGCAGGAGATGATAAATGCCATGGACGATACGCAAAATGCGCCCTCATTCTCACAAGCAAAGCGCATAAAAAAGTTGGCACAGGAGGGCAATTTCACATCAGAAGCCGTAGTTGATATTATGGGGGAAGAAAAGAAAAGCGAGTTGGATACCGTGACCATCAAAAACGAGATCCTGCGGAAGTATTTCCCACGCAGCTACACTCCCAAACAGATGGAGGAGAAGATCATCCAGCTTTTGGATGCGTGGCAGCGCAAACAGCAGCGGCAGAATGAACGCTGACTTATACCGTAACGAAAGACCCGATGGGGTCTTTTTCTTTTGTAAACAGAAGGAGAAAAGCCTATGAAAAACAACGCTACCCGTACCATCCGCTCCGAGGAGATCACCATTGATGTGCGTATTTGCGCTGCACTGGCGGCAAACCGGAGCGGCGAGGTCTACCTCGCAGCTATCGCCCCGGACATGGAGTTGACCGTCATCACGCTGGACGAAGCTCCGGGCATCCTGCCCTGCTTTGAGGAGGACGACGCCTGCCTGAACCTCCCAAACACCTCGCTGCTGCTCTGCTACAACCCGGCGCAGGTGCTGAAGATGGGCGGCAAACACTACCTGACCGGCCCGGTGATTCTGGCTCGCACCAACATGGATGGCGAGGTCATCTCGCTGACCATTGATGAGGTCTACCTGTTCCAGAAGTATCTGGCAAGCCACAGCATCACCCTGATGGCAGACGACCAGAAGCTGCCCTGCATCTGCATCGACTGAGGTGTACTATGCTGAACTTTTTTATCGGTTTCGCATTTTTTGAAGCAGGTGCCTTTTTCGGCTTCTTCGTGGCGGCTCTGCTGAACGCCGCCCATGCCGGGCAGGAGGATAACCATGAAGAAATTTGATGTGGAGATCACGGAGACCCTTCAGCGCACCGTGACCGTAGAAGCCGCTTCGCAGGAGGAAGCGGAGCGTATGGTTGACCGTGGATGGCGCGATGGAGATTACGTCCTCACCGATGAGGATTATGTTGGGGTCGATTTCAAAACGGTTGGCGAACGGGAGCTTTCGGAAAAGAAGATGCTGGACGTTCTTCTCGTGAAGCCCAATGAGCATCCCCAAAACGTCAGCATCGGCGCAGAACTCAAAGATTTGCAGGAGGCAGTGGGCGGCTCGATTGATGCCGTTTACCCCTTTGCGGACCCGGTGGCTATCATCTGCCATGACGAGGGCAAGCTCATGGGGCTGCCGTTGAACCGTGCCCTGCGGGACGAGGATGGGCAGATGTACGATGCTGTTGCCGGGACCTTTCTGGTGGTGGGACTGGGCGAGGAGGACTTTGCATCCCTGACCCCGGAACTGGCGCAGAAGTACGAGCAGCTTTTCCATCAGCCGGAAGCCTTTCTGAAGCTGGGCAACCGTCTGCTGGTGCTGCCGGTGCCCGACGAACCTCCGGGAGAAAAGCCCCGCACCAAGCCTCCGGCAGAGCATGACCGCTAAAATCCCCCTGCTGCACGGGAGGTGATGGCAGTGCAGGAAGAAATCGAACAGAAATCCTTCAACCTGATGATTTCCACCACAAAACTGTCTGCCCGAACTGTCTTGCGGGCGGTAAAGGCGGCGATCCGGCTGTACCAGTCCAAGGCATCCCAAGGCAAGCAAAGCGTCCGCACCCTGTTGCGGCAGAACCGGGGCGTGTCCAGCGTGGAGATCAGCAAGACCGGCATCCGTGGTCTGGAACGCTACGCCAAAAAGTACGGCATCGACTACGCCATCCGCAAGGACACCTCCGAGGTGCCGCCCCGGTATCTGGTCTTTTTCAAAGCCCCGGACGCAGAAGCCTTCAACTCGGCGTTCAAAGAGTATTCGGCATCCCTGCTGAACAAGGACAAACGCCCCTCGGTGCTGGCAAAACTGCATGAACTGGTGCAGGCGGCGGCAGAACTCCCCGGCAAAGTCCGGCACAAGGAACAGGAGCGTGGGCTGTGACCACGAAAAAGCTGACAAAGCTGCTGGCGCTGTACCTGCCCTATATTTTACTAGGGCTGGTGGCAACGAACTTCGGTGAAGCGTGGCGGCTTGCGGAGGGCAAGGAACTGGGCGATAAGATCATGTCGCTGATGGGCACCATCCCGGTGGCGTTTGCGAACCCTCTGCCCAGTCTGCATCCGCTTGATTTGCTGGTGGGTTTGTGCTGCGGCGCAGGGTTGCGGCTGGCGGTCTATTTGCGTGGCAAAAACGCCAAAAAGTACCGTCACGGCATGGAATACGGCTCTGCCCGGTGGGGTACGCCCAAGGACATTGAACCGTTCATGGCACCCAAGTTTGCCGACAACATCATCCTGACTAAAACGGAACGGTTGATGATGTCCAACCGTCCGCCTGACCCAAAGAACGCCCGGAACAAAAACGTGCTGGTGGTCGGCGGCTCCGGCTCTGGCAAAACGAGATTTTGGCTGAAACCGAACCTCCTGCAATGCCATAGTTCCTATGTCGTAACCGATCCGAAAGGTACAATCGTGCTTGAATGTGGGCAGGCCATGCTGAAAAATGGTTATAAGGTAAAAGTTCTGAACACCATCAACTTCAAAAAGTCCATGCACTACAACCCGTTCAGCTACGTCCACAGCGAAAAAGACATTCTGAAATTGGTCACTACCCTTATGACCAACACCAAGGGCGAAGGCAGCGGCGGAGACCCATTCTGGGAAAAATCGGAACGTCTTTTGCTGACTGCGCTTATCGCCTATCTGCATTATGAAGCCCCGGTAGAGGAACAGAACTTTGCGACCCTGCTGGAAATGCTCAACACCATGCAGGTGCTGGAGGACGACGAGGAATATCAAAATCCGGTGGATCTGCTGTTTGAAGAACTGGCAAAAAAGAAGCCCAACAGCTTTGCCGGACGGCAGTACAAACTTTACAAGCTGGCTGCCGGCAAGACCGCAAAATCCATCCTGATTTCCTGCGGCGCACGGCTCGCCCCCTTTGACATCCAAGAATTGCGTGATTTAACGATGTACGATGAGCTGCAACTGGACACGCTGGGCGATAAGAAAACTGCGTTGTTCCTCATCATGTCGGACACGGATTCCACCTTCAACTTCCTCATCAGCATGGTCTACACCCAGCTTTTCAATCTGCTGTGCGATAAAGCAGATGATGTATACGGCGGCAAGCTGCCCGTCCATGTGCGGTGCCTGATCGACGAGTGCGCCAACATCGGGCAGATTCCCAATCTGGAAAAGCTGGTAGCCACCATCCGCAGCCGTGAGATCTCCGCCTGCCTTGTTTTGCAGGCGAGAAGCCAGTTGAAAGCCATCTACAAGGACAATGCGGACACTATCGTGGGCAACATGGACAGCCAGATTTTCCTCGGCGGCAGCGAACCTACCACCCTGAAAGACCTGTCGGAGATGCTGGGCAAGGAGACCATCGACGCATTCAACACCTCGGACACCCGTGGCAACAGCCCCAGCTACGGCACCACCTTCCAAAAGATGGGGCACGAATTATTGAGCCGGGATGAACTGGCGGTGCTGGACGGCGGCAAGTGCATCCTGCAACTGCGGGGTGTACGCCCATTTTTGAGCGACAAATACGACCTGACCCAGCATCCCAATTACAAGCTGACCTCGGACTACGACCCAAAAAACACCTTCGATATTGAAAAATATCTGAACCGAAAAGAAAAGATCCACCCTGGTGATGAGTTCATCGTGGTGGACGCTGATTCGCTCCCGTCTGCCTGACCCGGTAGGCGGTTTTATTTTTGACCAGAGAGGTACGCCAGCAAATCCACTTCTGCCGCAGTTCGTGGCTCAAAAATGTACGATTTCAGGTGTGTACGGACGGTCTACAATTTTTTCAAAATAAAGGAGAAACGACTATGGAATTCTTTAACTCTGCTATCGAAGTTCTTCAGACTCTGGTTGTCGCTCTGGGTGCCGGTCTCGGCGTTTGGGGTGCCGTCAACCTGCTGGAAGGTTATGGTAACGATAATCCCGGCTCCAATGCTCATGTACGGTAAGGAAGCAAGCAACCGAAAACAAGAGATAGACCGCC
>OATA01001847.1_pt1 | contig 10946 bp, 8 predicted proteins | sample 1516451 | NCBI WGS metagenome assembly OATA01 (sample SAMEA2579905, study PRJEB22360) | human gut metagenome | biome: human gut; feature: human-associated habitat; material: faeces | place: Denmark | collected 2008/2010 | reverse complement strand
TGCCGGCGATCGCCAGCGAAAGAATGGTGAACGGCACCGCCAGCACATCGGCGGTTTTGACGACGGTCGGGCGCGATTCCTGCGCCGACGACACCAGTTCGAGGATCTTCTGATACTGCGAATCCTGCGCCAATTGCGTGGCACGCATCGTCAGCGCGGTCGATCCGTTGACCGCACCCGACAGCACGCGCGCGCCCGCATACACTTCGCGCGGCACCGGCTCGCCGTTGATATTGCTCAGATCCAACGTGGCGACGCCCGACAGCAGTTCGCCGTCGACCGGCACCGTTTCGCCCGGCAGCACGAGGATCACGTCGCCAAGCTTGACCTGGTCGACCGGAACGGTTTCGAAATGCTCGCCGGCCGCGTCGTAAGGCTTGGTTTGGGTGGTGGACTTATTCGTTTCCGCAGCGTTAGGCACATCCACACTGGCGACCTTGCGAAAGCCGTCCGCCGTCATGTCGCCCTCAGCATCACCGGCAGTACCGTCGGCCCCGGCAGCCGCCGCACGTGCACCCACGCCCGGCAAGGTCACCACATGCGCGGTCCGCGGCGCCGCATCAACCAGCGCCGTCAGGTTGCCTTCCGCCTTCGACTGTGCGAATTCCTCAATCGCCTCGCCGGAGGAAATCATCAGCACCACGGCCCACGCAGCCCAGTATTCCTGCACCGCCACCGTCGACGCGATCGCAATAACCGCAAGCAAATCCACACCGACGTGACCGTGCCGCAAATCGTCAATCATGCCGATCACAGTCACCACAATCGTGTACACGACCAGCGCGATCACGATCCACTGCCCGACACCCGGATTGAACGGTCCGAAAGTCAGCGAGACGCCCGCAGCCTCCCACGGACGCCACGAACCCAGCAATGCCAACGGAATCGCGGCAATGATGGCGATCGGCAGCAGCGGAACTTCTTTGCAAATGGAAATGATTCTACGCATGAGAATCTCCTTACGCTCGTATCGGACGCCTTGTTAACCCATCGGCGCCCCGCCTGCGCGAACCATCGATACACGGCGTAAAAAGATATTTCCAGCATAACAGAGCATTGCGATTGCCATGCGCCAGATGCACGAACGACACGCGAAAGGCATGCAAAAAGGGCTGTGCGATTGCTCGCACAGCCCTTGCTTTTCGTTGGTTTTCCAACGTTCTTGCGATTACGCGGATTGCGGTTGCGACTTCGCCGTCAGCCTATCGGGTGGCAGCCACCCGTATCGCTGTCGGCATGAACGCCGCACACCGTACGTTGCCGTACGATGCCGCGCATCCGGCTTTACCACAGACCGAACGGATCGAACAGGCCACCGCCGTCACCGTTGTTGCCGTTACCGCCATTCTGGCCGTTCTGACTGCCGCCATTCTGGCCGTTGCCGTTATCGTCGTTGTCGTTGTTCTGCTGACGCTGTTCCCGCTTGTTGGAGGAGTTCGTCTTGGTCTCTTCCTGGTCGAGCGTCACTTCGAGATCCATGGTGTTGCCGCCGCGCACAACGGTCAGCTTCACCTTGTCTCCCATGGCGGAGGCGCGCACGTAACCGAGCAGCGAGTAGTTGTTGTTCACTGCCTTTCCGTTGAACGCCACGATGGAGTCGCCGGCCTTCACGCCGGCCTTGGACGCCGGGCCACCGTCGGTCACGGCCTGCACCTGGGCGCAGCCACGGGCCACACCGTCGGCTTCGACCGTAGCGCTTTTGATGGTGATACCGAGCACCACATGCTTCACGGAACCATTGTCGATGATTTCGTTGGCCACGCGCTTGACAAGGTTCGACGGGATGGCGAAGCCAATACCAATCGAACCGGCAGTACCGGACGAGCTCGCAGTGGAGGCGATGGACGAATTGATGCCGATCACCTGACCAGCCGCATTGAAAGTCGGACCACCGGAGTTGCCGGGATTGATGGCGGCGTCGATCTGCACGGCATTGGTGACGATGGCGTTGTTGTCATCATCGGTCACGGTCACCGGACGGTTGAGCGCGGACACGATGCCAGTGGTGACGGTGTCGTCGTAGCCGAGCGGATTGCCGATCGCCATGACGGCCTCGCCGACGGCGAGATTGTCGGAATCGGCGAATTCCGCGACTTTCAGATCGCTCGGCGGATTGTCGAGCTTGATCACGGCCAAATCGGTGGTGGTGTCGGTGCCGACCACCTTCGCGGAATAGACGGCACCGCTGGCGAGCGTCACCTGAATCTGCTGCGCGCCGGAAATCACGTGGTTATTGGTGGCGATATAGCCCTTGTCGCTGATCACCACGCCGGAGCCCTTGGCTTCGCCGTCGCTGGTCGCCACGTCGATGGCCACCACGGAATCGGACACTTCCTTGGCCACCGCGGTCCAATCGACCGCCGTACCGGACTTCGCCTTGGCGGAACCGGAACCGGACGTGTTGGACTTGACGTCGGACAGCGAGCTGGAGGTCGGCACATGCACCCAACCGTTGGTGATCGCGGTGAAGCCGACGCCGAGGCACAGCGCGCCGGACACCAGTGCGGCCACAACGGCGGTGACCACATGGCTGGTCATGCCGGACTTCTGCTTGGTGACGACCGGCGTCTGGTTCGGCTGGTTCGGGAAGCCCTGCCCCGGAGCGCCGAACGGATTGCGGTTGCCCGGTCCCGCAGGGGGCATGTTCGCGCCGTACTGCGGCTGCTGCTGATTGTTCTGCTGCGCGCCGTTCTGCGCGGACGAGCCGCCAAACGGATTGCCGAACGGATTGCCATTGTTCCGCTGATTGCCGGTCGTATACGGGTTGCCGAAAGCGCCGAAGAACGACGGACGGTTGTCCTGCGGCTGGCCCTGCTGCTGCGCGCCGTACTGCGGTTGCTGGGCGGTCTGGCCGCTGGCATCGCCAGCCGGCGGCGTCGGCACCGGACCGTACGCGCCGTATTCGGGCGCCGGACGGTACTGTTCGGTCGGCGCATCCTGCGTCGCGTTGTTGATCACCGTGCGTTCACCGGCAGCGGAAGCATAATCCGGCGTATCGTCAGCGGTATTGCCTGCCGTGCCATCCGCCGCGTCCACGGTAGGAAGGGCGGTGGTGGGCCGCTCGCCCGCGTTCGGCACTGCAATCGGTTCGGTAACGGAAGTCTGTGCTTCGTCGGCGACGTTCTCGCTCGGCGTCTGCGGCGCGGTCTGCTGCGTGCCATCCTGCGGCTGGGCGATGTTCTGATCGCTATTATCTTCAGCCATTGTTGCTCCTTATTCGTCTCGCGGCATTCAACATGGTCAGCAATCGTGCCGCTCGAACTGCTATCTAAGAGTAAAGATACCTGCTCTGGAAGTTTCCTGAATGTTTGTTGAAAGTAGCAATCGAATCGCTTGGCAGTTTGCTCCATACGATGCCACCGTCGACCGCCGATGGCGCCACCGCGGCAATCGGCGCTATCGCATACAGTTGAGAGCATGACAAGCTTGAACGAACCACAGACCGGCGCGGTGGCGCACGAGACCTCAGCGGCCAACGCGGCAGCCGGCGCAACGCACGACGCAGCAGGCAACACGACCAGCGCGGCATCGACCGAAAACCTTATCGAACATCCCCGCGGCGCGGAACCCGGCAAGCCCGGCCGCCGCGACGCATTTTACTTTGAGCAGAAAACCCGCCTGCCAGATGCGGCTGACGGTAAGGGACGCGGCGGCGCGCGCTACGGCCGCACCGGCATCATCCACACCCCCCACGGCGACATCCACACCCCGGCGTTCGTGCCGGTGGCCACGCAGGCCGCGATGAAGGCCGTGCTGCCCGAAACCATGAAGGATCTTGGCGCGCAATGCCTGCTGTCCAACGCGTTCCACCTGTATGAACGACCCGGAGAACAGGTGCTCGACGAAGCCGGCGGACTCGCCAAATTCATGAACTGGAACGGTCCGACGTTCACCGATTCCGGCGGATTCCAGGTGCTGTCACTCGGCGCGGGCTTCAAGAAGACGCTCGCCATGGACGTCACCGGCATGAAATCGGACGACGTGATCGCCGAAGGCAAGGAGCGCCTCGCGTTCGTGGACGAGGACGGTGTGACGTTCAAATCGCCGCTCAACGGCTCACTGCACCGTTTTTCCGCCGAAATTTCAATGGGAATCCAGCATAAGATCGGCGCCGACATCATGTTCGCGTTCGACGAGCTGACCACACTGATGAACACGCGCGGCTACCAGGAACGTTCCGTGGAACGCACCTACCGTTGGGCGCAACGTTGCGTTGCCGAGCATAAGAGGCTTACCGAGGAGCGTCTCGGCAAGCCGTACCAGGCGCTGTATGGCGTGGTGCAGGGCGCGAATTATGAGGATCTGCGCAGACATGCCGCCGAGCAGATCGCTTCGCTTGATTTCGACGGCGTCGGCATCGGCGGCGCGATCGAAAAACGCATCATCGGCGACACCTGCGCCTGGATCTGCGACGCGATGCCGGAAAGCCGACCACGCCACGTGCTCGGCATCGCCGCGGTCGACGACATCTTCGCCTGCGTGGAGAACGGCGGCGACACCTTCGACTGCGTGGCCCCCGCGCGTTGCGGCCGCAATGGTGCGATCTTCACGCGCCACGGCCGCTACAACATCAAGCGCGCACAGTTCAAGCACGATTTCGGTCCGCTTGAGGAGGACTGCGACTGCTACACCTGCACGCACTATTCGCGCGCATACGTGGACCACGCGCTGCGCGCCCGCGAATTCAACGGTTTCACGCTGGCGACGATCCACAACGAGCACTTCTTCGTGAAGCTGCTCGACGATATCCGAGCATCGATCGACGGCGGCTATTTCAACGAATTCCGCGACGAGACACTCGCCAAGTTCTACGAGAACGGTTCGAAGGGCTGAGCCAGAGGAGCTGGATGGAAGTCGCGGGGCTTGAGCATTTGCTACGCAAACGCGGCTTTTTGAACAAAGGATGGCTCCATCGTCTGGAGGTCCACAGGGCCTCCTCCCTCCTCGCGTCGCACCGCTTTGTGCATTCGCTTTGCGAATACGGCGGTGCGACACGCCGATTTGTGCCACAGATAGTAAAGGTGTAAATTAGTCGATTGTCTGCGAGCGTGGCGGAATGGTAGACGCGCTGTCTTCAGGTGGCAGTGAGTGTATGCTCGTGGGGGTTCAACTCCCCCCGCTCGCACGGGCCGAAAAGGGCTGGAATCCAACGATTCCAGCCCTTTTGCTTTATCCAAAACGTATGAAATGTGACAAAAAAGTACTAAAAATGCGCCGAAAGCCCAGCTATCTCAGCAGAAACAGACAAACGGACATCCAAACCCAAAACCAGCACCACAAATGTCCGATTCTCCAGAAAACACAATCCGAATAACCAATTCGGCAGAATCGAACACATAGCCACCCAAAACCACACTTCACGTGACCGGTTGGAAAAACAGATACGTAACGCATTGCAGACCAATCCCATGCGTCCGATTCTGAAGAAAAACGAAATTCGCCGTACGACTTTTCCGCGCACGCAATCGCAAGCATTTCCCGGTATTTCACTGTGAGCATAACCGCGGAATGAGCAGGACACGGAAGAGTTGGGTGAAGTGAAAGGTCAAGGTCAGGAGCCCGGGAGGGTTCCGGATGCGGCAACGAACCCGGTCGCCGATCTCGCTGGATGGTGACGCCGCAGCGATAATCGCACGGCCGGCTGCCAAGCCGCATTACTCCGCGCACAGAACGCGCATTTGCTTAAGGAGTACCGATTATGGCAATGTTTCCGGCTTTGATGAATGACACGATGTTCTCCGATCTGTTCGACGATCCGTTCTTCGAGGGTTGGCGCAACATGGACCGCGCAGCCGCATGCGATCCGAACATGTCCGCAGGCATGATGAGCACCGATGTGCGTGAGACCGACAAGGGCTACATGGTCGACATCGACATGCCTGGCTTCAAGAAGGACGACATTTCGCTGGACCTGCAGAACGGCTATCTGACCGTTTCCGCGCATCGCAACAGCTCGCACGAGGACAAGGACGACAACGGCCGCTGGCTGCGTCGCGAACGCTACGCCGGCTCTTGCTCTCGTAGCTTCTACGTTGGCGAGGACGTGAAGGATTCCGACATTCACGCCAGCTACAAGGACGGCACCCTGTGCCTGGAAATGCCGAAGCCCGAAGCGCAGCAGCAGGTTGAGACCAAGCATCAGATTGCGATTGAAGGCTGATTTTCCAGCTGCCGTACGTCATATTCGCACGTCGTAAGTCACGGTAATCGCTAAGCAAAGCGAAGCCGGACGCCCGTAAGTGGATGTCCGGCTTTTTTGTTTGTCCGCACGCCGCCGCCCGAAAAGCAACGCCCGTCACGGCACTTAACGCACCAAAAACACCATGATGAGAATCATCACGAATCCAACCAAATCGGTCGGTTCGAACACCGCGTCCGTCCATGCCACCGCGGAAATCGTGGCCATCACCGGTTCGCTGGTGCCGAGCATGGTGGCACGCATCGAACCGACGCGCACCACGCCGGCCATGTACAGCCAGAACGCGCCGAATGTGCCGCCGATCACGGTGAACGCCATCAGCCCCACACCCAGCCAATCCAACTGCGGCGCCGTATCCCACGGCCGCACGAACGGCAGCAGCACAAGCCCGGAAATCAGGAACGCGATGCCATTGACGGTGAAGTTGCCCCAACGTTCGATGAGCTTAACCGGAAGAAACACCATGGCCGCCGTGGACGCCGCGTTGATAGCGCCCCAAATCAGGCCGACCAACGGCAGTTTCAGCGTGGTGAAGTCGCCGCCGGTCGCAATCAGCACGGTTCCCGCGAAGGCGAGCGCCACGCCGATGCCTTCCCGTACGCCGGGCAGTCGCCGCCCGCGCAGGCATACGACCCCCAAGACGAACAGCAGGTTCAGGCTTTGCAGCACGGTCGCGGTGCCGGAGTTGGTCCAGTTGATCGATTCGAGGTAGGCGACCTGCACCAGCAGCACGCATATGATGGCGGTGGCCAGCAGCCGCGGATATGATTTGCGATCGCGTAGCGCGCCGGTAAGCAGTTTCGGCGTCATGATGGCCGAGCAGGTGAGGAAAAGCACGCCGGCTGCCAGTTCGCGCACGCATGCGATCCACAGCGGCGAGGCGTGGTACGTGCCCATGAGGATTTTGGAGACGGTGGCGTTGACGCCCCATAGCACGCCGCCGCACAGGGTCATCGCAATGCCGATAATCAGGTCTTTCGGCGTGCGTTCGAACGTTTTTTCCGCCACTGCGGCTCCTTCCCCTTCACTGTTCGCTCATCGCACACCGTACACGCCGCATGTGTCTTGCAGTGGCAGCCGCTCACAGACTGTCCGCGGGCGCGCTGAGGAAGTCGAGAATCTTGTTCACATACGGTCCGACCACCGTGTTCGGCATGGAGAAAATCTCGTGCAACGACTTGCCGTACCGTATTTTTTCGATTGATCCGCCACCTTCGCGCACGCGTTCCACGAAATCGTCCTGCGGTCCGTTGAGCACCCAAATGTCGCGTCCGGCTTGGAACAGCAGCATCGGGGTTTCGATTGCGCCGCACATGTCCGGTTTGAGTATGGCGCGGGACAGCGCCATCGCCTGATGCGCCCATTCGAAGGTGGCCGCGTTGGTCTGGCATGCCACGTCGTCGACGCGCTGCTTGTGGAACCAGCGAACGCGCGCCTCGGACGCGCCCTTATGCTCGTCGAGATCGAGTTCGGGGGAAAAATCGGTGTGACCGAATACGCGCGCTTTGCCGAATCCCAAGCCGCACAACGCGCCTGTAGCGATGCGTGCGATCCATGTCGGCATGCCGACGACGGGGGCGATCATGGGTGCGGACAGCACGGCCTTGTCGAACAGGCTCGGATAGTGTTCCATCACGGCCGCGCCGATGCCGCCGCCCATCGAATGGCAGTACAGGTTCAGTGGCTCGCCGCACGCGTATTCGCGGCCCACAGTGTCGGCGAAGGCTGCGAAATCGGCCACGTACCGACGCCAATCGTCGATCCACACCAGGCTGGGATTGCTCACGTCGTGTGCGGAATGGCCGTGCCCGCGGTGTTCGAGGATGCATACGGAATAGCCGGACAGCAGGAAGTACCATGCCATCTCGCTGTATTTTCGCGCGAATTCGGTGAATCCATGCGAGATGACCACCACGCCACGGAAGATGCCCGAAGCGCCGTCCTCACGCAGCACGTCGAATTTGTGCGCGTCGTAACAGCAATAGTGCAACCGGCCGGGTTCGTCCAGTTTGGGCAGCGCGTCGCCGTTCCAGTCAACGGTGGCTGGATCCATCCATCCTTCCGTCATGCAGGCGTCCAGCGCGGGCAGCACCTTGCTTTCCATTTCGGCGTCGTAATTCGCCTCGTCGAGCAGCCTAAGAGTCATGCTTTCATCATACGAATCCCACATGAACAGCCTTCAGAGCCCCACGCTTCGGCTCCACGGATCGAACGCGCCTCCTCACTCGTGGACGCGCTCCCCCGTACAATGTCGGTATGAAAATCATGTCATTCTGTGTGTCATTCGTCATGCTCTGCACCATGCAGCCAGCCGGAACGATGGCCCCTTCCAACGGGAAGGCTGCCATCTTCGCCGACGCGGCGAGAGGAACCGCATCCGCCATCATCGACTGCCCGCCGCCGCTTTACTGGCTGTGTGGAAAGTGAGCCATGCGATGAATCCCACGAAATCCGCAGCTCCCATACCAAAAATCCACCGTGTAGCGCCGGTCGACAACGATCCGCGCGCGTTGGAATCGCTGAGCCTTCTCATCGAAGCGAAGGTCCCCACGGCCTACGTGGTGTGGACGGCCACTTCCGGCGACGAAGCGATCGAACGTTGCCAAAGGAACGACGACAATCTCAACCTGCTTGTATTGGACATGTCCATGGAGGGCTTGCAGGGGCCAGCCATCTGCCATCGGATCCGTCTCATGGACAGGCATCTGCCGATTCTGGGCATCACCAGCTTCTCCATCAACAGCTACCGTAGCAGGCTGATGGAAGCCGGAGCGCAGGGACTGATCGGCAAGGAGGATTCCGATCAGCTGGCGAAGGCCATCGAGCGGCTCTGTGGAGGCAACGTTATGGAGGGATTCGAACCTCCCGCCCTGGCCAACGTGCGCATCAGACGCGAGGAGGAGACCTCACCGCGGCTCACCGTGCGCGAGGAGCAAATCATCTCCCTGTGCGCCGACGGCATGCTGGACAGGGAGATCGCCGAACGACTGGACATCTCCGAAAACACCGTGCGCAAGCATATGCAGGGCATTCTCAAGAAGCTGAACTGCAAGACGGCACGCCAGGCAGTGGCATTGTGGGTAAGATCGCATGCACGCTGAACCCACAAAACCCAGACCCGTAAGCGCCTTCCGCTCCTGGCACAACCATATGCGTGCCGACCATCCGAAACTCTGGCATCCGATCCGCATAACCATCGTGGTCATCACCGTATGGTGGATCCTGTTCTGCCTGCTGCTCGCCCCGACCGACAATCCCGCGGCGATCGTCTGGACCATCATCGAAATCGCGGTGCTGCTGCTGTCACCGTTCTTTCCGAAATCGATGTCGCTGCTGTTTCTGATCATGAGCCAGTCGGGACCTTGGCTCATACCCGGAGCCGACGTCAATTCGCTGCCGGGAATCCTCTACACGTTCGGCATGCTCGCCTACGAAACCAACAACCTTGTGGCGCTGCTGCTGCTCGCTTATTCCATAGGCGACCAGCTGTTCCGTCAACTGGTCCTCGGCACGAGCAACAGCAATCCCGTGGCCATCATCGCCATGGTCAGCCTGGTACTGATGCTCGGATGCGGTTTGCGATGGAACGCGACCATGACCGCCAGCCGCGCGGAGGCGGAGCAGGCGAAGACGCGATTACGGGAGATGGAAAGCCGCAACCACATCGCGGAAGCCATACACGACGCCGTGACGGGAGATCTGTCCGCCGCGGCTTTCGTCGCGCAACGTCGCATCGATGCATTGTCCGGCGGAGACGATGGCGATGGCAGCGCCTCGACGGATGGTGACGACGGCAAGAACGCGGACGAAAGACGCGATGAGCTCGACAAATGGACGCAGGTCAACGATTACATCCTGTCCGCCCTGACCAACGTGCATCGCGTCATCGACGAACTGGATATGGACGTCACCGTCCTTGAGGAGGATGCGGACGGCAAGGCCTTCTCCGACCTGCTCAAAGCCACGATGGCCGACGGCGACCGGCGTCTACGCGCGCTCGGCTTCGACATCACCTCGATCCTCCATGTGGCGGGCGGTGCGCCAAGCGCCTCCCCGAGCCTGGCCGGAATCGCCAATGATCTGCTTCGCGAGACCTACGCCAACATCGCGCGTCATGCCCAGTCCGGCAGCAAAGCCGACCTGTCGGTGATACTCAAGCCGAACGCCGTCGAAATCACGCAGATCAACCAGGCGAGGACCACCGAAACGGATCGCACGCAGCCGGGAGGCCACGGCCTCGCGTATTTCAGCAAACAGCTCGAATCGCATGGCGGCAAACTCGAGACAACGCTGCGCGACGGCGAATGGACGCTGTTCGCCTATCTGCCGATTCCGGTGCCCGAAACCCTGCCACCCCTTGCCGGACACCCCGAATCGTGACTGGCTCCGACGGTCGCGAGAAACGAAAGGGTACTTCAAAGGGTGCTACACAGATGTGGTACACCCTTACTTGCAGAGGTGCCCGTCACCGTCCTATCTTCCCTAATGAGAAGGGATATGCGTCTCCCTGTGACACGACGGATACTTGGCAGTCCGTCGAATCGCAGGGGGGCGCGTTCTTTTTTTCTTCGGCTTTATCGGAACGATGGTTTTACCAGGACGGTGGCTTCACCGGAACGCCGTCAGGCCAGCGCGTCGGCGAGGAAGTCGCGCTGCAGCAGCAACAGGTTGCGCGCCACCGTCTCGTCGTTGGTCATGTGCGTGATGCCGTTGAGCGGCAGGAACGTGTGCTTCCTGTTCCTATCCG
>OATA01001846.1_pt1 | contig 10965 bp, 9 predicted proteins | sample 1516451 | NCBI WGS metagenome assembly OATA01 (sample SAMEA2579905, study PRJEB22360) | human gut metagenome | biome: human gut; feature: human-associated habitat; material: faeces | place: Denmark | collected 2008/2010 | reverse complement strand
CCCGGTAAACGGCGGCCGTAACTATAACGGTCCTAAGGTAGCGAAATTCCTTGTCGGGTAAGTTCCGACCCGCACGAATGGTGTAACGATCTGGACACTGTCTCAACTACCCACCCGGCGAAATTGTAGTACCGGTGAAGATGCCGGTTACCTGCGGCAAGACGGAAAGACCCCATGGAGCTTTACTGTAGCCTGATATTGGGTTTCGGAAATCTATGTACAGGATAGGCGGGAGACTAGGAAACATGAGCGTCAGCTTGTGTGGAGTCGATGTTGGGATACCGCCCTTAGGTTTCTGGAATTCTAACCTGCGGCCGTGAATCCGGTCGGGGGACATTGTCAGGTGGGCAGTTTGACTGGGGCGGTCGCCTCCGAAAAGGTAACGGAGGCGCTCAAAGGTTAGCTCAGCACGGACGGAAACCGTGCCTCTGAGTGTAAACGCAAAAGCTAGCCTAACTGCGAGGGTGACGGCCCGAGCAGTAACGAAAGTTGGAGTTAGTGATCCGGCGGTATGTGAATGGAAATGCCGTCGCTCAACGGATAAAAGCTACCCTGGGGATAACAGGCTGATCTCCCCCAAGAGTCCACATCGACGGGGAGGTTTGGCACCTCGATGTCGGCTCATCACATCCTGGGGCTGTATTCGGTCCCAAGGGTTCGGCTGTTCGCCGATTAAAGTGGTACGCGAGCTGGGTTCAGAACGTCGCGAGACAGTTCGGTCCCTATCTGTCGTGGGCGCAGGATATTTGAGGAGCTCTGTCCTTAGTACGAGAGGACCGGGATGGACGTACCTCTGGTGCACCAGTTGTCATGCCAATGGCACGGCTGGGCAGCTATGTACGGAACGGATAAACGCTGAAAGCATCTAAGCGTGAAGCCGACTCCAAGATTAGATATCCCATCGTATAACGAGTAAGACCCCTTGAAGACTACGAGGTTGATAGGCTGCGTGTGTAAGTGCCGTGAGGCATTCAGCTTGGCAGTACTAATAGGTCGAGGGCTTGACCACAAGATTTCTTTGGTCAGCTGTGTAGTATATACTTTAACCCGATTGGTCATTCCAATATGAATTTAACTAATCTTTCTTCTTAATCTTCTTTCCTTTATTCAGTTTTCAGGGTGTTTGAAAGAACACAGAGATGCACCATTAGCTCAGTTGGTAGAGCACCTGACTCTTAATCAGGGTGTCCCGGGTTCGAGCCCCTGATGGTGCACCAAGAGAAGTTGCAGGGGCTAATGAGAGCAAAGACCATTAGCCTTTGTGACGAAAGACAAGGCTCGTTGGTCAAGCGGTTAAGACTCCGGCCTCTCACGCCGGCAACGCGGGTTCGATTCCCGCACGAGTCACCAAAAGGTAAAAAAGCTGAAAGGCTTTTAAATACAAAAGAATAGTTGGTGTTGATGACGCTGAGGGTCCACCTGTTCCCATACCGAACACAGAAGTTAAGCTCAGTGGTGCCGAAAATACTTGGCTGGTGACGGCCCGGAAAGATAGGGAGATGCCAACACAAAGCATACACCCAAACGGGTGTTTTGCTATATATTCCTCCATAGCTCAGTCGGTAGAGCGCATGACTGTTAATCATGATGTCACTGGTTCGAGCCCAGTTGGGGGAGCCAGAACAGAGTAGTCTTTTGACTGCTCTGTTTTCTTTTTTATCTAAATTGGCTCTATGTCAATAGTTGGGGCAACCCGAAAAAATAGAATATATGATAATTACAAGCGGCAGAGAATTATTCTATCGCTTATTTTTTAATTATATTAAGGTGTAAAAACATTAGTTGACAAAATTAACTTTATGCGTTACTATGAAAATGTAGAAATTACACAAAGCACAAAAATACAGTTTATAGATAAAGGAGGTAATTAATTATGAAAAAAGCATTTTTATTGTTCCTTATGTTAATAATAGCTTGTTTTATTATCATCGGCTGTAAAGCCTCTTCAAATAACACCAATAATTCGAGTAATGCAAATGTTGGAGTGTTAAGAGATTAATCTGTGAATTTGGAAAAGAACTATATCGTTCCCTATTCTGACAGCAATGTAATTGAACTTGCTTCAACACCTGATGAACTTTTTTCTCATTCTAACAGCTTCAGCATTGAAATGGAAAAAGACGCGGCTGGCTACCGTGCCTTTAACCTTAATTATTATTGTAGGAGATGATATCATGTCAATAAATCAAATTATCATTGTATTTTTTATCTTTGTGATATTTTTGACTTGTTTTCTTGCGATTCTTATTACTAAAAAGAAACACAAGCTAAATGAGGTGCAAATAAAAGCTCAAAATTTGGCTTATAAAATAGCATTTATTTTTTTTTATAACATTCTCTTATTTATCTTAAATGTGTTAAATATTCAAATAGCATCATTTAAAATACAAATAATGATAGGACTGCTTTTAACTTCTATTATTTTAATAGGTATTTGCGTATTCAAAAATACTTTTATATTTCCCAATAAACACGGAAATCTTCACTTGGTATCTACAGGCGGTATGTCTGTAATTTGTAGTATTTATGGAATTATGAAGAATGATCAAGCTGATATGATTTTCTTAGAACAAGGAAAATTAAATGATGATATTATTTATCTTCTCATAGGTCTTTGGGGTTTAAGCCTATTGATGATTTTCTTTATAAAACTCATCATCGACAGAATATTTGATAATAGAAAAAAGAAATTAACCGATATGAATGATACAAGTTTATGATTAATATTACAGATTTGGATTGTGATGAAAACTATTAGGCAGTGACTAGTTTCTACCTTATGAGTCCCCAAGATATGTTGTTCATATTATATTTGCCCAAATTGGATCACTAATATATAATCAACTTGTTTTGAATATATATAGGTTTCTGTATTTATTCTGGTTCAATGTCAATAGTTGGGGTAACCCGAAAAATAGAATATATGATAATTACAAGCGGCAGAGAATTATTCTGTCGCTTGTTTTTTAATCATATTAAGGTGTAAAAACATTAGTTGACAAAATTAACTTTATGCGTTACTATGAAAATGTAGAAATTACACAAAGCACAAAAATACAGTTTATAGATAAAGGAGGTAATTAATTATGAAAAAAGCATTTTTATTGTTCCTTATGTTAATAATAGCTTGTTTTATTATCATCGGCTGTAAAGCCTCTTCAAATAACACCAATAATTCGAGTAATGCAAATGTTGGAGTGTTAAGAGATTTATCTGTGAATTTGGAAAAGAATTATAGCGTTCCCGATTCTGACAGCAATGTAATTGAACTTGCTTCAACACCTGATGAACTTTATCAAAATGACCTTAAGAAATTAATATCAATATCGGATGATGTGATCCGTGTAACAGTTCAAAATGTGGCTTATACAAGCTATGAAGGCGTTGCCTGGACAAAATTAGATGTCCTGATAACTGATACATTAAAAGGAGATTTAAAAGTCGGAGATGTAATATCAGTATTTAATTTGGGTGGATATATTCCGCTTAGTGAACATATTGAAGGACATAATGATGCGTTTCGATTTAAAAATTTAAGTGCAGAGGAAATTAAAACGACTTTTCTTAAAGAAACAATTGACGGTGAAAAAACGGTTCAAAAGTCGGATGATTTGATACTGTGTTTAGTTCAAACTCCTAAGAATAGTCCGTTGCCGAACGGTGCATATGAAAGAGTTTCTTATACAGGTCAGTTATATGCTGATGGCGACAATAAATTTGTTCAGATGATTACTGACAGTTCCGAAACAACAGAGAAAACATATTCCTATGACGATATCAAGAAAATGACAGAATAGGAAAAGTTATAAAATAAATAGCGATAATCATAGCGTGTAATGGTAGCACTACATCTAATATCAGACCATGTGTTTTCATTGATTCCAATGTTTGTTTGCGAAAATTCTCTATAAAACTATCATTTATTATGAAAATAATAAAACAAGGAGGTGTTTCTATTGAAAAAAGCAATATGTTTTACTTTATGTCTGCTTACTTTTTTCTTTATCAGCGGTTGTAATAGTATGAATTTTTCTAAGAAATCAACCGAAACAGGAACTTATGTCAATGATGAAGTGTCGCTTGAGATAAAGAATGATAGTATTGATAATTCGGGGTTAGTGTTACTGATTTCAAACAAAACAAACACCGATCTTACTTATGATTCAACTTATTATATAGAACAAAAAAAGAATGGAGTTTGGTATTCATCAGATAATGAACAATATTTTAATGCATTAGCGATATTGTTGGAATCAAAGGCTACGAATGAATTTGAAGTGGATTTTGAGACTACTCTTCCGCAAGGGGAATATAGAATAATTAAATCCATAAATGTTTCAACTGGAAGCATTCCTTTGATGGTAGATTTCAAAATATCCTAGCATAATGAGAATATCCGGATTGCGATAGTAACAGGCTTAATTTCAATAGTTCTGACAACACGAAAAATAGAATATATGATAATCACAAGCGACAGGAATTAACCTGTCGCTTGTTTTGTTGTTAAAATACAAACCATACTATTTAATTTTGCATTGAATTTAATTGAGAGGTGCTATATAATTAATATCAGAGTAATAAAACATTAAAATTCTGAATTTAAAGGGTGATTATTATGCCGTTGCAGATTGTTCGGAATGATATAACTAAGATGAAATGTGACGCAATTGTTAATGCGGCAAACAATTCGTTGCTTGGCGGAGGCGGTGTTGACGGTGCGATTCACCGTGCGGCGGGAAATGAATTGCTTAATGAATGCAGAAAACTTGGCGGTTGCAGAACGGGTGAGGCGAAAATTACGGGTGCGTACAAACTGCCCTGCAAGTATGTTATTCACACGGTCGGCCCTGTATGGCAAGGCGGAAGTTATCATGAGGAAGAACTGCTTTCGTCATGTTATCGTAACTCGTTGCAGCTTGCAAAGGCTTATGAATGCGAATCGGTTGCCTTTCCTTTGATTTCATCGGGGGTTTACGGCTATCCGAAAGAACAGGCATTACAGGTGGCAATCAACGAAATCTGTAAATTTCTTGCAGACAACGACATGCTCGTTTATATTGTTGTGTTTGACAAAGATGGATTCCGTGTCAGCAAAAAGCTTGTCCGTGATATTGCCGAATACATTGACGAACACTATGTTGAAATGCACTATTCCGAAAACCGCAGTCGTGGATTATCCCGTCTTTTAAGGCAGCTGGAGACTTATCCAATGCAAACCGCATCTTTGAATTTAGCTGATGTTGTAAATCAGCTTGATGAAAGCTTTTCTCAGATGCTTTTGCGTAAAATTGACGAAAAAGGTCTTACGGATTCTCAGTGTTATAAAAAGGCGAATGTTGACCGCAAGCTGTTTTCTAAAATAAGAAACAATGTCAACTATAAACCTAAGAAAACTACCGCAATTGCCTTTGCCGTTGCACTTGAACTGTCGCTTGACGAAACTAAAGAAATGCTTCAAAAGGCCGGCTATGCACTTTCGCACTCGAATAAATTTGATGTTATCATTGAATATTTTATTCAAAAGGGCGAGTATGATATTTTTACTGTAAACGAGGCTTTATTTGAATTTGACCAGGTTTTGTTGGGTCAGTAAATGTCGCATTTCAGGCGACCATATGTTATCCCGAAAGTTATATGATTAAGTCAAGATAAAAAACTTAATTACTTTTGGAGGTAACAACTATGAAAAATAACATTACAGAATTGGTATTCATTCTTGACAGAAGTGGTTCAATGTCAGGACTTGAACAGGACACAATCGGCGGATTTAATTCGCTCATTGAAAAGCAACGCAGACAGAACGGCAAGTGCTATGTTTCAACCGTATTGTTTGATCACGAAACCGAGGTTCTTCATGACAGGGTTGAATTGTCTGAAATTTCAAAAATGACTGAAAACGATTATACGGTTCGTGGCTCAACTGCACTCATTGACGCTATCGGCGGTGCAATTCATCACATTGGCAACATTCATAAGTATGCAAGAGAAGAAGATGTTCCCGAACACACCTTGTTTGTAATTATGACCGACGGAATGGAGAACGCAAGCCGTATCTATTCAAGCAATAAGGTCAAGAAAATGATTGAGCGTCAGAAAAATCGCTACGGCTGGGAATTTCTTTTCATCGGTGCAAACATTGATTCCGTTGAAACCGCTAAGCATTTTGGAATCAATTCCGACCGCTCCGTTAATTATCACGCTGACGGTCAGGGTACGGCTGTTGTTTTTGACGCAGTATCGAAAACCGTGTGCAATTTCAGAAAAAGCAGACCGCTTTCATCGTCTTGGAGCGATGAGATAGACAAGGACTTCGAAAGCAGAAAATAAGAGGCAAATTAGTTTTAATTTCTGCATTTATACCATAAGCAAAAGACCTATATTTACTTTAGAATAAGTAAATATAGGTCAAATTTATTGAAGTCACATTGGAAAGAATCAATCTTTTTATACTTGAAATTACTTTTAATGCATTTTGGCATTTTTGTGAGTTCATTTTTTATAAACCAAATTTTATGATTTGGGTCAACTTTGTCTGCAATTTCATTTTTGTTTATACATTCAACATTTTCAAATGCCTCAAACCAGTTTTCTTTGTAGGTGCAAAGGTGGGTGTTGTTCGGATAATAATACGACATAATTCCGAATGCACTGTCGCAGTAAACAAAAGTGTCTGATTCTGACTGTTGGGAACTGAATCTTTCACGAAAATTTGTCATTGACGGATTATATTCAAACAATCCTGTTGCAACAAGACAGCCGATATTTACAACGCAAAGCAGGGTGCATATTACTTTGTTCGGCTTTGGTTTTATATCTTTTACGCCGAAAGCAACGAGAATTGCAAAGATACCGAGAATTACAACGCTGTATCTTGCAATGTAAAACGGGCGTATAAAAATGGTTACGAACAACCCGATTATTTGAATCCCCATAACGCAGACATCTGCGAAAATTATACACAATTTTCGGTTGCTCTTTTTCATAAGAACAATTGCAGATACTGCTATGCCCGATATGAATACAATTACAGACAACGGTTCAACTCCGCTGAGCCAAAAATTACTTGATGCTGATTTTGTTTGATTTAAAAGAGGAATTATCCAAAATGAATATCCTGCCACCATAATAAGGTCTGCAATAATAACACGCTTGAACAAATTTCTGTCTTTAATGAGCAGATATATATTTGCAAAAGCAAAGATAATTGCAACTGCAAGAAGTGCGTAGATGTGATTGTATGCAGCCCCAAGTCCTGCTATAGCAAATAAAATGCAGTGATGAAACTTTTTGTTTGCTATAAAAAGCAGGGACTCAATAAAGCATAATGTAACAAAAAATATGCTCCATGAGTATGACCTTTGCTGAACGCTGAAATAGAGCATCATTGGCACAGCTCCGACAGTCAGCATATAAATTATTGATGTTTTACTGCCGTAGTGCTTTTTTATGATTGTGCATCCCAAAAACAGCGTTGCAATGTAACCGATTGCCGAAAATATTTTTGTTGCTGTTATTGAGTATCCAAAGATGCAACAAAATGTTTTCAGCGACAAAAAATACAGCGGTGGGTGCATATCGGATTTCAGAATATTGATTATGTCTGAATAATTGTGCTGAATCAGCGACAGCGTGTACGCCTCGTCAAACCATATATTGTCATTAAATATAAGTGTCAGGGAAAACAATGACAAAACGGCAAATATGATATATACCGTATGATTTGCTCTGACTTTTAATTTGTGCATCATAATATCTCCGTTTCTGAGTTTATAGGATAATTTTACCATTACAGGGCTATAAATTCAAGATTAACGGAAAACGGTCTGTCTTTGATAAGTGTTTTACACACCTGAAAAGCTGAGAACTTTTTCGACTGATTTTGAATATACTTTCCATTCCTCCTGCTTTTCTTTAAGGCATTTTGTGCCTTTGCGGGTGAGATGGTAGTATTTACGCTTTCTGCCGTCAAATTCTTCCCAGTAGCTTTCAAGCAGATTTTCTTCTTCAAGCGCGTGAAGAATGGGGTAGAGAGTACCCTCTTTAAGCTCAAACACGCTCTCGCTCTGTAACTCAAGCTCTTTAATAATTTTGTATCCGTACATATCGTTTTTCTTTAAAACGCTCATCACAAGCATTGCTGTACTGCCTTTGATAAGTTCTTTACTGATTTTCATTTTATTTGCTCCTTTCCGATTAGCTCCGACACTTTGTCGATAAAACGGTTTGTCATACTATCCCTCCTTTTCGATTTTAATCGCTGTAACAATCAACCACTACTCCGTCTTTAATAGTCAGAATTTTATAGTTTCGATTGTCGCTTTCTTCGAGATAGTCTGTACCGTTATTTAGATATATGGTAAGACAAAGTTCAATTTCTGTTTCTTTTTTATCTTCATAGAATGTTTTGAATACATAATCTGTATATTTCAAAAGTCCTGATTTTTTTATGCTTTCAAGGGTTGTTCCTTTTGAAATCTTCTGAATAGCATCCAAATCAGCTAAAATCTTCGGCGACTCATTATAAATAGAATTTTTGTTTAGAGTGTCAAAATTGAAATGCTCATTGTAAGAATTTAAATAATCTTCCGAATTATACTGTAGACATATCGAGGAATCATCATTCTTACCACAGATTAATGACAATTCACCGCCTTTATCGTAATATACAGCCTCGCTGTAAAGCATTTCGCTTTTTTGATAATAGCCTTGTGACGCCAAGTCGCTGAATACTTCCGATTTGTCTTTGGATAAGTCGGAAGTAAGAACATAATCCACCATTTCTTGCTTGTTTGCAGAATAATTGTTGTCTGTTTTACAATTCTCTACCGCCTTGTAGGTTGTTGTTGCTGTCATATAGACCAAATTTACCGATAAGAAGATGCACATACATGTTTCAAAAAAGCCTATCGGAATTTGTAAGCCCTTATTACTTAAAAGCATTTCCCTGCGGCATATTTTTATCAACAATAATATTGACCATAAAATAAATATAGCACCGATAATATACGGAAGAATTTCAAAACAGAAAACTGCAAAGCCACTGTATTGTGCAGGAACCTTTGTGAAAATGCATTGCATATATGCCGAAAAACCTTCCGTAACAGTTTTTACAACGGCAAAAACAGCAGGTTGATAAAAATATAATAAATTCGGATGTCCTGCAGAACAGATTTCATAATTATCGTTTTCAAAAAATATTGATACAAATTGCAAAATGAAAGAAATCAATATTATTATCGGAATCACATAATTATTCTTTTTTCGTGATAATGTCAGCAAGACCACATATGTAATTATAAATGCAAGTGAAATGAAATCCAAGAGTATATCGTGCCTGTAAAATACTGTATCGTATCGGTATATGAACTTGTCTTTAAAAAAAACTGTGCATAGAAACATAGCTGTAACAAGGCAAGCACAAATAATTGTAAACGGCGATAGGAAAATGTTTGTATGCAAAAAATTCAACGGCACAGCCGTGTCATCGGGATTGCCCATTTCTTCGGTAGCACGCTTTTCGGCTTCTTCTTTTGAATAGCCAATGTCAATATAGTAGTCAATTTTATCAAGCAAGTGTGATTCAAGCTCCGCTGTGATTAGCGTTCGGGAGTGTTTGTCGCTAATTTGTTCGGCAACCTTTTCTATAAAACCGTTAGTCATAATATCCCTCCTTTCAGGGTTTTCGTTTAATCACAATAATCAGTAACTTTACCGTCCTCTATGGTCAGATTCTTAAAGAAAAAGTTTGAGCCGTCATCAGAAGTATCATCGTATCCTTTAAAATAAATTGTAAAGTTTATTTCATATACTGTTTTCTTCTTATCTCGATAATATGTTTTGCATATTCCATTAGCCCATTTTAAAAGTCCCGATTCTTTTATGCTTTCAAAGTCATCTCCCTTGTCAATCTTTTTGATTGCATCTACATCGGACAAAATTTCGGGAGTTTTATCGTATATATCCCTCTCATTAATGAAAGCACCTACGCTTTCATCGTATGTAATAAATCCATTGCTCAAATTGTATGAAAGGGTTGTGTATCTTCCGTTGTTATCCATACCAGTTCCAACTGATATTGTGCCGCCTTTGCCGTAAAATTCGGCAGGGATTTCTGTATCCGCATAGTATCCCTCAAGCGTCAGTTCATCTATAATTTCAGACTTATTCTGTGTTAAATCTGCATTAAGAACATATTCTGACATTTTTTCACGGCTTGAAGAATAGCTGTTCCCTGTTGCAAAATCATTGACGGTTCTGTATGCTGTGGCAGTGACCGTTATAATAAGATTTACGGACAAAAATACGCTTGCACATATTTCAATAAGGCGAATAGGTATGTTGTATTTTTTACGATTGTCAACTCTTTCTGATTTCAATATTTTAATGAAAAGTATGATTGACCATATTATAAATAATAACCCTAAAATATAGGGCAAAACATTAAAACAGAAAGAATCGGTTTCGGCAGGAACTGCAATAAAAATACATTTTGAATACGCAACAAATCCCTCTGTAACTGTTTTTACAAGTGCATACATTGCAGGCTGGTAAAAATAAAACATATTCGGCGGTGCTGATGATGTGAGTGCAGCCTCGTTGTAATCGTAAATAATAACGGAGAAAAATTGCAGGATAAAAGAAATCGCCACAAATAACGGAATGATTTTAATGTGCTTTTTTCTTGCCAATATTAACATTACAACATATGCAATCAGAAAAGCAAGCGAAACAAAATCGCATAGTATGCTGTGTCTGTATGATTGGTTATCGTAGCTGTATATAAAAGCGTCACGAAACCATATTGTGCAGAAGAACATCAGTATTATAAGACCGCAACAGATAAATGACAGCAGGTCACGAAAGTTATTGTTGTGCAGAGCATTCAACGGCACGGCGGTATCGTCTGGGTCGCCCATTTCTTCGGTAGCACGCTTTTCGGCTTCTTCTTTTGAATAGCCAATGTCA
>OATA01001843.1_pt1 | contig 10974 bp, 9 predicted proteins | sample 1516451 | NCBI WGS metagenome assembly OATA01 (sample SAMEA2579905, study PRJEB22360) | human gut metagenome | biome: human gut; feature: human-associated habitat; material: faeces | place: Denmark | collected 2008/2010 | reverse complement strand
GGGGGCTCCTGCGGTAACTAGGGAGGCCGAGGCTATTCGTCTTCTTGCTGCGGATGCCTAGGGTGGGGTGCAGCGTGCATTTTTGGGAGTTTTCAGCAGCCGTGGGTGCCTGCATACTGGATTTTGGGCGAAAAGCAGGCACCATGGGCCGCATCCTGTAAAAAAACGAGCGGCTCTAGAGGCGTTGGGGCTCAGAATCGGGGCTTTCAGCGCAGTTTTGCACTCCCGCCCCCGCGCCCGCGGACTCCGGGATGCTGAATACTCCGGAATTTGCACGCCGCCCCCTGGGGTACCAGTGGGCAAAAAGCAACCGCCCCGTCAAAGTATGCATTTGGCGGGGCGGTTTATACAAAAAGGCGGTTGTGGACGCGTCAACGGCTCGCTAGAACTTGAATCCCAGAACAGGCTACTCGGCACTCTTGAGGGCGCCGACCATGTCGATCTTGTTGAGGGTACGATTGGTAGCGAGGTTGACGATAAACGTAAAGCCAAAGGAAAGCACCACGGCAAGCACGTAGCTCAGCGGCTCGACTTCGACGTCAAAGTACAGCGACGGCATCTGCAAAATGTACGTAAAACTCTCGGCCAGCAAGCCGCCCAGCGGCACGCCCAGCGCAGCGCCAATCGCCGTGAGGATCAACGTCTCCTTGTTGACGTAATGGTGCACCTCACCGCGACGGAAGCCCAACACCTTAATGGTCGCCAGCTCGCGCTCGCGCTCGGAGATATTCGTGTTGGACAGCGTAAACACCACCACAAACGATAGGCACGCCGCCATGAAGGTCACGAGCACCACGACCGAATTGATAATCGTAAAGTTCGCCTCATAGTTTTCCCAATGCTCGGCCGTACTCGAAATCGTAAGCCAACCGTCACTCTTAAGATTCTTGCTAAACGCAATCTGGTCGGCCGACGAGCCCTTAAGCAGCACAAAGACGCCGTTAAGACGTGCGCTTCGACCGAACGCACGCTCATAGGTGCCCTGCGTCATGTAAAGCGTGTTGCCCAGATAGTTAAGCGAAATGTCGCTGACTTTGACCTTGGCAACATTGAGCGACGAATCCTGGACGTGAGCCGTATCGCCCGGCTGAATCCCCAGCACCAGCTGTGAACTTTTGCTCAGATACACGTCTCCGTCACGCAAAGACAGCGGTTCTTTGGACTCATCCTCCAGACGCACGTAATCGCCCAAGTCACTCGTGCGGTTATCGGGCACCACGATCAGCTGCACGGTCTCGCTCTTGCCGCCAAACGTAAAGGTGACGTTGTCGGTCATAATCGGCAGGGTCGAGGTCACGGTCACGTTGAAATCATTGGCCGCGTTGCGCTCATCCAATGCCGCGCACGTCTGCGAAAAATCGTCGGGATTGGCGACCGCCAGCAGGTCGTAGCGCGTGATATGCCCGTACTGTTTGGGCGAAAGCGCCACCGACGTGTCGCGAATGCCCATACCGCAGATCACGAGCGCCGTGCAGCCGGCGATACCGAAGATGGTCATAAAAGCGCGCTTTTTGTAGCGGAACAGGTTACGTGCTGCCACCTTGTTCAAAAAGCCCATGCGGCGCCAGATAAAGCCGATGCGCTCAAGCAAGATGCGAGAGCCGGCGCGTGGGGCCTTGGGACGCATGAGCGAGGCCGGGGCCTCGGCCATCTCGTGGCGGCAGGCGATAATCGTAGCGCCCACCACGCCCACGGCAAACAGCGCCACCGAGACGATTGAGGACACGATGTCGTACGAGAGCAGCATCTGGGGCAGCGAGTACATGTCGTCGAACACCGTAAACAGGAACAGCGGCAGGCCCACAAATCCGATGATGTTGCCGAGCACGCCGCCGATCAGACATGCCCACAGCGCATAGTCCACGTATTTGGACAGGATGCGCTCGCGTGAATAGCCAAGCGCCTTGTACAGGCCAATAAGCGTGCGCTCCTCCTCGACCATGCGCGTGGCGGTGGTAAGACTGATGAGCACAGCGACGACAAAGAAGATAAATGGGAAAACCGTGGCGATGGCCTCGATCGAAGAACTGTCGCTCTCGACGCTCGAGTAGCTTGCGATGTTACCGCGGTCCTGAATGTACCAGGTGCATTCGCCCAGATCGGAAAGCTCGGCGCGGGCATCGGCAAAATGCTGGTCGGCGGCGGCGCGGCGCTGGTCCAACTCGGCCTGAGCCTGGACGCGCTCCTCGCTGCCCTCGGCCATACGGTTGATGTTATCCTGCTCGATCCCAAAGAGCATGGCGGCCTGACGCTCGGCCGTATCCAAGCTTGTCGGCGTGTCAACCGTCAACTCCTGGACGCGCGCCTTCTCACGCTCCTCGCGGATCTTCTCGATGTTGCCTTTGACCTCGTTGATCTTTGTCGTGTAGGCATCTGAATAGGAGTTAAGACTCTTGGCTCCCTCGACGATCACGTGGACTGCGGAGTAGGAAGAAGATGTCGCGGCATCCTCGCTCACATAGAACTTATAGTCCGCAGCCGAAGCAGCGCGAAAGGCGTTGACTGTCGAGTCGGAGCTCACGTCGGTAGGATCGAGGACCTCGGCCGTAATGGTGTAATCGCCCGCGGCAAACTGATCCTTGGCACTTTGGTTGGACGAGCTCGCGTCATTGGCGGCAAAACTCACCGTATCGCCGAGCTTTTTGCCCGAAGCCTTCAGGAACTTCGAAGTCACCGCGACTTCATCGGCGCTCTCGGGCAAATCGCCGCTCACCAGTACCGGCTGATCGATGTTCTCCTTGGAGAGACTTTGCACGACCACGCGCTCGCGCGTTGTGCCCACGGCGGTGTAGGCGGTCTCGGTGTAGATGCCCTCGACCGTCTCGACGCCGTCGACCTCTTGGATAGCCGCGAGATCGTCGCGCGTAAGGCCATAGGTCGACTGCACGTTAATGTCATAGACATTCTGCTGGTCAAAATAGGCGTCGACCGAATCGCACAAATCCTCGCAGCCCGCCTTAAGGCCGCACATCACGCTCACGCCAAGCGCAGTGATGACCACGATAGATAGGAAGCGCTTAAGACTGCCCCGAATCGTGCGGTAGATGCCACGGCGAAAAACCGTCGGCACCATATCGTTTGAGCTTTGGGCGGTACGGTAGGTCGCGAACTCCCGGTCGCGGCCCGCGTGCACCGTATCGTGGTTTTGGCTGTTTTGGCAATCTTGGTCCATGGGCGCTACCACTCGATCGTCTCGATAGGCACGGGATTTTGCTGGACCGTCTCGCTCTCCACGCGGCCGCTCTTAAAGCGGATCAGGCGATCGGCCATGGGCGCCAGCGCGGAGTTGTGGGTGATGATAATGACCGTGATGTCCTGCTTGCGGCAGGTGTCCTGTAGCAACTGCAAGATCTGCTTGCCGGTTTTGTAGTCGAGTGCACCCGTGGGCTCGTCGCACAAAAGCAGCTTGGGGTTCTTGGCCAGCGCGCGGGCGATGGACACGCGCTGCTGCTCGCCGCCCGAAAGCTGCGCGGGGAAGTTGGCGAGGCGCTCGCCCAGGCCAACCTGGCAAAGCGTTTGCTCGGCATCGAGCGAATCGGGGCAGATTTGCGCCGCGAGCTCGACGTTTTCGAGCGCCGTCAAGTTGGGGACCAAATTGTAGAACTGGAAGACAAAGCCGACGTCGGCGCGGCGGTATTCCACGAGCTGCGCCTCGTTGGCAGAGCTCACGTCGCGCCCGTCCACCGTCACGGTGCCGGAGGTCGCCGTATCCATGCCGCCCAGAATGTTGAGCGCCGTGGTCTTGCCGGCACCCGAAGCACCCAGAATGATGGCGAGCTCGCCGCGCTCGACCGTAAAGCTCGCGCCGTCGAGCGCATGAATGCGGGCGTCGCCCTCGCCGTATGCTTTGATGACGTCTTTGAATTCGATATAGGCCATCGATTAATTCCCATCTGGTCGGATAACTCTTTAGTATTACCCATTTCGCGCCGACCAAAAAGGGACAGGTTTATTTTGGCAGGTTTTATATGGGGAAACTGCAGCTATAGATGAGGCTACGGGGAGGCAGGGAAATCATCGACGGGGTCAGGCCGACCGCCAAACACAACGCACGCATCTCTATCTGTCAGCCAAATCATTCGAACAGCTGTTCGTTTCTATGATATGATTCCACTATCTAAGCAGGCCAATACGCAGAAAGGCGCCAACATGGCGTTCGACTTTAAGAAGGAATGCAAGGAGCTCTACAAACCTGCAAGCAAGCCGAGCATCGTAACTGCCCCGCCATTCAATCTCAGGGCGGGATTCAGTCGGGATTCAGTTTCAACAAACGGCATCATCCGGTAACCGATATGTAAGGCTGTATAAATCATTTCCATTTGCCTAACAAAATGACCGCTCGGCTAACAAGCTCGGCCCATGTCCTCACGCGATGGTACTGTTCTCTAGAGTTCTTATTAGAGAGGGGTGCTCCATGGAGATCACCATCAATCGCGAAATTGGGAAGCTCGGACTTCCCAGGCATCTTGTGCTTGGCATGGATCCAGGAATTGCAAGCTGCGGATTCGCACTTATCGACACAGCCAATCATGAAATCCTGGATTTGGGCGTCAGATTATTTGACTCTCCAACTCATCCTAAAACGGGCCAAAGTCTTGCGGTTATTCGCAGGGGCTTCCGCTCTACCCGTCGAAACATTGACCGTACCCAGGCGCGCTTGAAGCACTGTCTCCAAGTCCTCAAGGCTTATGGCCTCATCCCCCAAGACGCCACCAAAGAGTACTTCCACACCACAAAAGGCGACAAGCAGCCGCTCAAGCTTCGCGTTGATGGTCTTGACCGCCTGCTCAACGATCGCGAGTGGGCGCTAGTCCTATACTCCCTCTGCAAGCGCCGTGGATACATCCCCCACGGAGAAGGCAATCAGGATAAATCAAGCGAAGGCGGCAAGGTTCTATCCGCCCTTGCGGCCAACAAGGAAGCAATTGCGGAGACCTCGTGCCGCACCGTTGGCGAATGGCTCGCTCAGCAGCCTCAAAGTCGCAATCGTGGCGGCAATTACGACAAGTATGTAACGCACGCCCAGCTTATCGAAGAAACTCATATCCTATTTGATGCTCAACGCTCCTTTGGCTCCAAATACGCTTCGCCGGAATTTGAGGCCGCATATATCGAGGTTTGCGATTGGGAGCGTTCGCGCAAAGACTTCGCCCGCCGCACGTACGACCTCGTCGGACACTGCTCATATTTCCCAACAGAAAAACGAGCTGCACGCTGCACGCTTACGAGCGAACTCGTTTCAGCCTATGGCGCACTCGGCAACATCACCATCATCCACGAAAACGGGACCTCTCGCGCCCTGAGCGCAACGGAGCGCGATGAATGCATTGCAATCCTGTTCTCGTGCGAGCCAATTCGAGGCAACAAAGATTGTGCTGTTAAATTCGGCGCCCTCAGAAAAGCGCTCGACCTTAGTTCCGGCGATTACTTTAAGGGAGTTCCAGCCGCCGACGAAAAAACGCGCGAGGTGTACAAGCCCAAGGGATGGCGCGTGCTCCGCAATACCCTCAATGCGGCCAACCCCATTCTCCTGCAGCGTTTGCGCGATGACCGCGATCTCGCCGATGCCGTTATGGAGGCGGTGGCATATTCCTCGGCCCTTCCCGTACTCCAAGAGCAGCTTCAGGGGTTACCGCTCTCGGAAGCGGAGATCGAGGCGCTTTGCAGGCTTCCCTATTCATCCAAAGCTCTTAACGGCTATGGCAACCGTTCCAAAAAAGCACTCGACATGCTGCTCGATTGCCTCGAGGAGCCCGAGGTCCTCAACCTTACGCAGGCCGAAAATGACTGCGGTCTGCTGGGACTGCGCATCGCTGGCGCCCAGCTCGAGCGCTCCGATCGCCTGATGCCCTATGAGACCTGGATCGAACGTACCGGTCGGACAAATAACAATCCCGTCGTCATTCGCTCCATGTCGCAAATGCGAAAAGTGGTCAACGCCATCTGCCGCAAGTGGGGCGTGCCAAACGAAATCCACGTTGAGCTTGATCGAGAGCTCAGGTTGCCTCAACGCGCAAAAGACGAGATTGCCAAGGCCAATAAGAAGAATGAGAAAAATCGCGAGCGCATTGCCGGGCAAATCGCTGAACTGCGTGGCTGCACGGCAGATGAGGTCACGGGCAAACAGATAGAGAAGTACCGCCTATGGGAAGAGCAGGAATACTTCGATCTTTACACGGGCGCTAAAATCGAAGTCGATCGCCTAATTAGCGACGACACCTACACGCAGATCGACCACATCCTGCCGTTCTCTCGCACGGGAGAAAACTCGCGCAACAACAAAGTCCTGGTCCTCGCCAAAAGCAATCAGGATAAACGCGAACAGACACCTTACGAATGGATGTCCCACGACGGTGCGCCTTCATGGGATGCTTTTGAGCGTCGCGTTCAGGAAAACCAGAAACTCAGCCGTCGCAAAAAGAACTTCCTGCTGGAAAAAGACCTTGATACCAAGGAAGGCGAATTCTTAGCACGCAGCTTCACCGACACCGCCTATATGTCGCGAGAAGTATGCGCTTACCTCGCCGACTGTCTGCTGTTCCCCGATGATGGCGCAAAGGCACATGTTGTTCCTACCACTGGCAGAGCGACCGCATGGCTGCGTCGCAGGTGGGGGCTTAACTTTGGTTCGAATGGCGAAAAAGACCGCTCGGACGATCGTCACCATGCCACCGATGCTTGTGTGATTGCAGCATGTAGTCCAAGCCTCGTGATTAAAACCGCTCGAATCAACCAAGAGACACACTGGAGCATAACCAGAGGCATGAACGAGACCCAACGCCGCGATGCCATCATGAAGGCTCTCGAAAGTGTTATGCCCTGGGAAACCTTTGCGAACGAAGTGCGCGCGGCGCACGATTTCGTCGTACCCACGCGCTTTGTTCCGCGCAAGGGAAAGGGCGAGTTGTTCGAGCAGACGGTCTATCGCTATGCCGGCGTTAATGCACAGGGCAAAGACATCGCTCGCAAGGCAAGCTCCGATAAGGACATCGTCATGGGCAACGCCGTTGTGTCGGCAGACGAGAAGTCGGTCATCAAGGTGAGCGAGATGTTGTGCCTGAGGCTCTGGCATGACCCGGAGGCCAAGAAGGGGCAGGGCGCTTGGTACGCAGACCCCGTCTATAAGGCGGATATTCCTGCACTTAAGGATGGGACGTATGTTCCCAGGATTGCGAAGGCGCATACTGGCCGAAAAGCTTGGAAACCCGTGCCCGAAAGTGCCATGGCAAAGCCACCATTGGAAATATACTTTGGTGATCTGGTGCAAATCGGCGATTTCATCGGAAGATTTAGCGGCTACAACATCAATAATGCCAACTGGTCTTTTACTGACAGGCTTACCAGATTGAACCTAAGCTGCCCCACCGTTGGACAACTAAACAACGACCTATCGCCTGTTGTTATCCGCGAATCTCCCATCAAATAAAGTAACCGCTCGCCCCGTACGCTCCCATTTGACGTACGGGGCCCTTTTGCTCGATGGAGGACCCCTTCCCCAAGGTGATACGCTCATGAGGCGCTACTACAGGGACCTCTGGAAGTCTTGAGCACGCGCCCTTCCCCAAGGTGATACGCTCCGAGGCGAGAAGGGCGAGAAGGGCGACCAGTCTTGAGCACGCGCCCTTCCCCAAGGTGATACGCTTATTTCGTTGGATGATGTCGTCGAGGAGGGGTCTTGAGCACGCGCCCTTCCCCAAGGTGATACGCTGTCGAAGGCGCTCCGAAGCTCAACACCGTAGTCTTGAGCACGCGCCCTTCCCCAAGGTGATACGCTCACGAAAAGAGCAACCGCAGCGACGAGAAAGTCTTGAGCACGCGCCCTTCCCCAAGGTGATACGCTGAGGACTCGGCCCACAAGGCCTTCGACTGCGTCTTGAGCACGCGCCCTTCTCCAAGGTGATACGCTGGGCACCGAGAGCAACATGGAGTCGGAGAAGTCTTGAGCACGCGCCCTTCCCCAAGGTGATACGCTTGGCCACGCCGTCGAACCTCGAACGCCTCTGTCTTGAGCACGCGCCCTTCCCCAAGGTGATACGCTAAGTCGATCATGACTGAGTACGAGCCTGTGGTCTTGAGCACGCGCCCTTCCCCAAGGTGATACGCTTCTCGCGATGACCTCAAGCTCCTCTGGTACGTCTTGAGCACGCGCCCTTCCCCAAGGTGATACGCTGCGAGCTGTCGAAGCTCTATGACTCGCTGTGTCTTGAGCACGCGCCCTTCCCCAAGGTGATACGCTGTCAATCTCCCCGCCCATCTACACGGAGGGGTCTTGAGCACGCGCCCTTCCCCAAGGTGATACGCTGGCACCGTATAATTTCAGAGACACCTAAACGTCTTGAGCACGCGCCCTTCCCCAAGGTGATACGCTTTCATGAGCTCTACTGTCTCAGACTCCAACGTCTTGAGCACGCGCCCTTCCCCAAGGTGATACGCTTATGTCTCACATGTTGTACAGAGTTACTAGGTCTTGAGCACGCGCCCTTCCCCAAGGTGATACGCTCAAGACGAGCCGCACTGATATGGCGTTACTGTCTTGAGCACGCGCCCTTCCCCAAGGTGATACGCTTCCCCGAGTCTCACTTACCAGAGACATAGGGTCTTGAGCACGCGCCCTTCCCCAAGGTGATACGCTTCCCCGAGTCTCACTTACCAGAGACATAGGGTCTTGAGCACGCGCCCTTCCCCAAGGTGATACGCTGTGCGGCGATGAGGTCAGCTTCGATGGTTGGTCTTGAGCACGCGCCCTTCCCCAAGGTGATACGCTGCTCCATCCGGCAGCTTCACGCACGGCGTGGTCTTGAGCACGCGCCCTTCCCCAAGGTGATACGCTGCACAGGAGCGCGGTCCAGACCGTCGGTCTGTCTTGAGCACGCGCCCTTCCCCAAGGTGATACGCTATGTGTGCACAGAAAAACCCCTTTAACAGGGGCTTTTCTGTTTCAAGCCTAAAAAAAGAAGACTGATTCGGCCTCAGATCTACATCTGCGATTCATTTTTTTCGAGACAAAATGCGTCGGCACGTCGCGCTTCACGCAAGAAAAGAGCCGTATTCGGCACAGCGATTTATGTACTTTTCTTCACAACCGAATCAATCCTTAGGCGAAAAAACGCTCAAAAGGACCCGCCTAAATGCTATTCATAGCTACCGTTTACGGAATACTGGCTAACACTCGCCCAAAAAAGTTCGCCCCGCCCAATCCGAAGATTGAACGGGGGTTACTTTACGGGTAAGCCACTTAAGTGGCTCCCCTTGTCTGGAGCCGCGCCCTTCCCCAAGGTGAGCTGCTTTCGACTTAGCTGTATTGTAGCGCTAATGCGGGGAAGGTCGTCGACAAAATGGCCCAACGGACAATACTTATCCAGAGCAAGGCCCACCTCTGCATCAAGAACGGCCTATTGATGATCACCGTGGACGACCGCAGCTCCACCATTCCCCTCGAGGACATTTGGGTCGTCATCCTCGAATCCCATCAAACCACGATGACGGTCGCCTGCATGTCGCAGCTTAACGACGCGGGAATAGGCGTCATGATCTGCGGGCGCGATCATATGCCCAATGGTCTTATGCTCCCCATGGGCGCCCATTCGCGCCATGCGCGCATCGTCGAGGATCAGCTTGCCATGAGCCTTCCGTTTAAAAAGCAGCTTTGGAAACGAATCGTTCAGGCAAAGATACTCAACCAAGCGGCGGTTCTCACAGAAATGGGGTTGTCTGCAGGCCCTCTCCCCTCTTATGCCAAAACCGTTCTTTCGGGCGACACAGACAATCGAGAAGGCGCAGCTGCCTCCGCGTACTTTAAAGCCCTCATTACCGATGGAACAAGACGCAACAGTATGCAGAGCTCCGCCCTCGATTATGGTTACAGCGTCCTGCGTGCAGGCATCGGAAGAGCAGCCGTTGGCGGTGGATGGCTCGTATCCCAGGGGCTTCACCATCACAGCGTTTACAACGCATTCAATCTCGTCGACGATCTTATTGAACCGTTCCGCCCTCTCGTCGATCTAATTGTTATGAGCTACGGCGTAGCAGAGCCTTTGGGCCAGCGCGACAAAGCGTTGCTCGCTCGCGTGTTTGAGCACGTCATGACTATCGACGGAAAACGTTGCGGCTGTCAGCAGTGCATAGAGACAACGCTCTCTTCACTCAGAACTGCCGTTCTCGAAAAGGATCCTAAGAGGCTGTTGTTGCCCGAGCTAAAAGGGCTCGAGATGGTAACTGTTGAATAGGGAGGAGCCATGAGGGTTATGAGGTTATTGGTTCTGTTCGATCTTCCAACGGGAAGCAAAGCCGAGCGTCGGCAGTATAGCGACTTTCGAAAGTTTCTGATTAACGACGGATACCATATGGAGCAGTTTTCGGTGTATTCGCGCCTGTTGGTGACTCGCGAATCCGCAGCGGCGCATATCGCTCGCCTTAAGCTGAATCTTCCAAGCGCTGGAGAGGTCACCGTTATCGAAATGACCGAAAAGCAATACGAAGACCGAATGGTCCTTCTGAGCGAGCACAAGGAGCAGCCCGTTGAGCAGGGCGCGCAGTTAACGCTTGTGTTTTGACGTTGCCGCTCCTGCGCGCTTGACCTTCCCGGTCTGGCCGGCTTGCGATGTTGGACAGCGTGTGTGGCATGGTAGGTGGAGCTTTTGCCTGGTGTCTTGCCCACGCCAAGACCCTTGCGGCGCGACTGCTCCCCAACCCCTATGTGCACATCGCCGTTATGGGGCTTATGCTGTCAGCGATTCTGCTCGCACCCATCCTTATTGGCTGCGAAGTCTTCGGCTTTGGCAACTTGCCGATGTTCTTTATTGTCTGCGTCGTGGCTTACCTGTTCAACATGGATAAGTCGATCTACGCCCTGCAAGAGCGAGCGTAGAAAGATGTCCAAGCAGGTGGTCTCAACCGGAAACGGCGTCCCACTCTGAGGCGGGACTGCGGACGATTTCCTGGACCGCTAAATCGCGGCCATCCCCAGCGACGACC
>OATA01001840.1_pt1 | contig 10994 bp, 8 predicted proteins | sample 1516451 | NCBI WGS metagenome assembly OATA01 (sample SAMEA2579905, study PRJEB22360) | human gut metagenome | biome: human gut; feature: human-associated habitat; material: faeces | place: Denmark | collected 2008/2010 | reverse complement strand
CAATACAACAAAAAGCGACAGCGTACGATCATACCGTACCCGCTGCCGCTTTTTTGTTTTTCCTCCCCAGCACCGCCTTTTTTGTTGACAAAGGCCCGGCTTGCTATTATAATAATGTAGTCAAAATGGCATTATTGTGCGGCTTTGCGGCTGTGCAAAACAAATAGACAAGGAGAGATTCTCAAAATGGCACAAGAGATCAAGATGTCCGCCGCCGGTCTGAAGGCAATGCAGGAGGAACTGGAATACCTCAAAACGGTCCGCCGCAAGGAGCTGGCTGAAGAGATCAAGGAAGCACGCAGCCACGGCGACCTGTCCGAGAACAGCGAGTACGACGAGGCAAAGAACACCCAGGGTCTGGTGGAGAACCGCATCACCGAGCTGGAGCAGATGATCAAGAACGCTGTCGTCATTGATGAGAGCGAGCTGAGTGTGGACAGCGTGTCTGTGGGCACCCATGTGGTCATCCGGATGACCGGTGAGGACGAGACCGAAGAATACGATATCGTGGGCCGCACCGAGGCCGACCCCCTGAACGGCAAGATCAGCGACGAGAGCCCCGTGGGCCACGCCCTGCTGAACAAGGCCGTGGGTGCCAAGGCCGAAGTTCTGCTGCCCACCGGCCACACGGTGGAGTACACTGTGCTGCGCATTTCCCACGCAGCAAACTAAGTAGGAGTAATCATGGAAGAGCAAAAGAAGAACCCCGCACAGGGCCTGTCCGAGAGCGAGCAGGTGCAGGTGCGCCGCCAGAAGCTGGCTGACCTGCAGGCCGCAGGCCGCGACCCCTTTACCCTGACCAAGTATCCGCAGGACGCCTACTCTGCCGACCTGAAGGAAGAGTTTGCCGCCCTGCCCAACGAGACCGACAGCGGCAAGACCGTGGCGCTGGCAGGCCGCATGATGTCCAAGCGCGTGATGGGCAAGGCAAGCTTTGCCCACCTGCGGGACGATAAGGGCGACATCCAGCTGTACGTCCGCCGCGACGAGCTGGGCGAGGAGTCCTACGCCGCCTTCAAGAAGCTGGACGTGGGCGACATCATCGGCGTGAAGGGCGAGGTGTTCCGCACCAAGACCGGCGAGCTGAGCGTCCGCGCCACCGAGCTGACCCTGCTGGCCAAGAGCCTGCGCCCCCTGCCCGAGAAGTTCCACGGCCTGACCGACACCGAGATGCGCTACCGTCAGCGCTACGTGGACCTGATCGCCAACCCCGAGGTGAAAGACACCTTCGTGAAGCGCAGCCAGATCCTGAAGGAGATCCGCGCCTATCTGGACGAGAAGGGCTTCCTGGAGGTGGATACCCCCATCCTGACCCCCTTTGAGATCGGCGCCTCCGCACGCCCCTTCTACACCCATCACAACAGCCTGAACATGGACATGGTGCTGCGCATCGAGACCGAGCTGTACCTCAAGCGTCTGATCGTGGGCGGCATGGACCGCGTGTATGAGGTGGGCCGCATCTTCCGCAACGAGGGCATGGACCCCAAGCACAACCCGGAGTTCACCAGCATCGAGCTGTATCAGGCCTTCACCGACTTCCACGGCATGATGGATCTGGTGGAGGAGCTGTACAAGCGCCTTGCCCAGAAGATCTGCGGCAGCATGGTCATCCCCTATCAGGGCAAGCAGATCGACATGAGCCACTGGGAGCGCCTGACCATGGTGGAAGCCGTGAAGAAGTATTCCGGTGTGGACTTCAACGACTGGAAGTCTGACGAGGACGCCATCGCCTCCGCCAAGGAGCACCACGTGGAGCTGCCCGAGGTGCCCACCAAGGGTGCCATTCTGGCCGAGTTCTTCGATGCCTTTGTGGAGGACAAGCTGATCCAGCCCACCTTCATCTACGACTACCCCGTGGAGATCAGCCCGCTGGCAAAGCGCAAGCCGGACGATCCTGCCTTCACCGAGCGCTTTGAGTATTTCATCGACTGCACCGAGTACGGCAACGCCTTCAGCGAGCTGAACGACCCCATCGACCAGAAGGGCCGCTTCGAGCGTCAGGTAGCCGAGCGCAAGGCCATCGAGCCTGACTGCAAGGCACAGGTGGACTACGACTACGTGAACGCACTGGAGTACGGCCTGCCCCCCACGGGCGGTCTGGGCTTCGGCGTGGACCGTCTGGTGATGCTGCTCACCGACAGCGCCTCCATCCGCGATGTGCTGCTGTTCCCCACGATGAAGCCGATTGAGCAGTAAAACGCAAAAAAATGGCTTTGTTTCGTTTGAAATTGTGGTGTTCGATACTGGAACAACGTGGATTTACCACCAACTTACCACCAAATTTGATAATTTGCATCAGTAAAACGGAAAGCAGCCTACAATAAACACAAGCACCCCTGCCAATGAAATGTGCGATGACGCATGGATTGGCAGGGGGGCTTTTCATGTTTGGAAGATATTAAGAGTATTTCGGAAAAATACTGGTATTGTCTTGTTGCCCACCGAATCAAGTCGTGGTATAGTAATAATTGGAGTAGTTTAACCTTAAAGGTCGTTGCGGCATACAACTTCCGATAATATTGATTATCTGGAAGTTTTCGGGATTCTACAATGCAGGAGGTTGTCTGTATGGCGGTGCTTTCAAAGAGTCAAATGTCCGAAGAAGATGTTAAGTTTCACTACATCACACCCGCAATCACGGCAAAGTGGAACAACCAGCACATCACGCTGGAAACAAAAATCACAGATGGCCGTATCAATCTCAAAGGTAACATCGTGGCCCGTGAAAAGTCGAAACGTGCAGACTATGTACTTTACCTAAGCGCGAACAATCCGATTGCCATTGTCGAAGCAAAAGACAACAATCATACGGTTTCCCACGGATTGCAGCAGGCCATGACCTATGCGCAGATGTTGGATGTTCCGTTTGCCTTTAGCTCAAATGGGGATGGCTTTGCAGAACATGACTTCTTGACGGGCAAAGAACGCACCTTTGGCCTTGACGAATTCCCAACAGAAAAAGAGCTGGTTGAGCGGTACAAAGCAGGTGCAAACGATGGAGCTGGTTTGACAGATGTGCAGGAGAAATTAATTGCACAGCCATATTACAGCAGCCAAAACACTTACCCACCGCGCTATTACCAGCGCATTGCCATCAACCGCACGTTGGACGCGATTGCAAGAGGACAAAATCGGCTTTTACTGGTAATGGCAACTGGTACAGGTAAAACTTATACGGCATTTCAAATTGTATATCGTCTGCTCAAAAGCGGCTTAAAGAAAAAGATTCTCTATCTTGCGGACCGGAACAATCTTGTTGACCAGTCTATCCAACAGGACTTTGCGCCGCTGGAAAAGGTCATTCATAAGGTGAATTTTTCTAAGGACGACCCTCGCACGATTACTTCTTATGAGGTCTATTTTTCTCTCTATCAGCAGCTCGCTGGAAAGAACGAAGAACAAGACGAGAACGCTGAAAATGCACTCGATAAGCTGTCACAGCTCTTTAGCCCGGATTTCTTTGACCTGATTATTGTCGATGAGTGTCACCGTGGCTCGGCGAAGAAAGAAAGCAACTGGCGCAAAATTCTGGAATATTTTGCTTCTGCTACGCAAATCGGCATGACCGCTACGCCTAAAGAAACCAAATATGTTTCCAACATCGACTACTTTGGTGAACCCATCTATACTTACAGTCTGAAAGAAGGAATCGAGGACGGTTTTCTTGCACCTTTTAAGGTAATCAATGTTATGACTGATATTGGTGAGGGATGGCGTCCACGCAAGGGCCAGCGCGATATTTACGGAAACGAAATCGAAGATCGCATTTATACAAATAGCGATTACGACTACAACATTATTATAGAGGATCGTATCAATCAAGTTGCTGCTGAAATCACGCGGTACTTGAAAAGTACCGACCGTATGGCAAAAACCATTGTGTTCTGCCCAACAGAAGAGGCAGCAGAACGTATGCGGATGGCATTGGCAAACCAGAACGCTGACATGGTGAAGCAGAATCCCGATTATGTTGTCCGCATTACAGGCAGCGATACTTATGGAAAGAGTAAGCTGGATTATTTTATCTCCGTTGGCTCAAAATATCCTGTTATTGCGACTACCTCCAAGCTGCTCTCCACGGGTTCGGATTGCAAGATGACAAAGCTGATTGTTTTGGATGAAATGATTGGTTCTATGACTGAGTTTAAGCAGATCATTGGCCGTGGAACCCGTCTGCGCGAAAAAGAAGGCAAGACCCATTTTGTTGTGATGGACTTCCGAAATGTGAGCCGCCTTTTTGCCGACCCGGATTGGGATGGCCCGATTGAAATGAACGAAGACTTCGATCCTGAAAAAGAAAAGGATAAGCCCGTACCGAAAAAAGACACCGGAAACTCTGATCCTCCTGTTCGGCCAGACCCCAAGAAACCCAAACCAATCGTTGATAAAGATGGCTGCCGGGTGGAGATCATCTACAAAACGGTTTCCGTTTATGATGCAGGCGGAAAGCTTCTCCGGCAGGAAAGCATTATTGACTACACAAAAGAGAATATCCGTGGCTCGTACGCTTCGCTGGACAATTTTATCCGTCAATGGTCTGCTGAAGAAAAGAAAGAAAAAATCCGGGAGCTTCTTTTGGAGCATGGTATTGACCTTGAAGCACTAAAGGCCGACCAGAACATGACGGATGTGGACGACTTTGACTTTATCTGCCATGTTGCGTTTGATAAAAAGCCTTTGACGCGCAGAGAACGAGCAGAAAATGTCAAAAAACGCGACTTTCTAAGCAAATACAGCGGTGCAGCAAGAGATGTTCTGGAAGCACTTCTGGACAAGTATATGAATACTGGCATTTATGAGATTGAGAAAACGGAAATTCTGCGGCTTGACCCGTTCCTGAAAATGGGCAAGCCTCAAAAGATTGCCTCTTACTTTGGCGGGAAAGACGGGTATCTGAAAGCTGTTAAGGAACTGGAACAGGCAATCTATGAAGGAGAAATTGCATAACAATGGGAAATTTATCGAATTTTGTGAAGCGTGTCCGCGATATTATGCGGAACGATGCAGGTATCAACGGTGATGCGCAGCGCATTGAGCAAATTGCATGGATGCTCTTTTTGAAAGTGTACGATGCCAAAGAGGATGACTGGGAGTGGAACGAAAAAGATTATCAGTCGATTATTCCTGAACCCTGCCGCTGGCGTAGCTGGGCGCACGATGAAAATGGTAAGGGCATAACGGGCGACACACTGTTGGAATTTGTCAACAATACGCTGTTCCCCACCTTGAAAAAGTTACCTGTGGACGCTTCTACGCCCATCAAAAAAGCAATCGTGCAGACTACCTTTGCAGATGCCAACAACTATATGAAAGATGGTGTTTTGCTCCGACAAGTTATCAATGTGATCGATGAGCTTGACCTGAGTGATTATGCAGAAAGTCATGCGTTTGGGGAAATTTACGAAACTATTCTAAAAGAGCTGCAAAGTGCTGGCTCTGCAGGTGAATTTTATACGCCGCGCGCCGTAACTGATTTTATGGCGCAGATGATCAACCCACAAATTGGGGAGAAGATGGCCGATTTTGCCTGTGGCACAGGTGGTTTTATCACCAGTTGGCTGAAAGCTCTGCATAAAAATGTCAAGACAACAGAGGATGAAGCCCTGTATGCAAACTCCATATATGGCATTGAAAAGAAGCAGTTCCCATATATGCTGTGCATCACCAATATGCTGCTGCATGACTTGGATGTGCCGCAGGTGTTCCACGATAACACGTTGCTTCGGGATGTTCTGGACTATACCGAGGACGATCAGGTAGATGTTATCTTGATGAACCCTCCCTATGGTGGTTCTGAGAAAAACGATGTTAAAAATCACTTTCCGGCTGACCTTGCCAGCAGCGAAACAGCAGACCTGTTCATGTCCGTCATTATGTATCGACTGAAAGAAAATGGCCGCGCAGCAGTCATTCTGCCGGATGGTTTTTTGTTCGGCACAGACAATGCCAAAGTAGCAATCAAGACGAAGCTGTTCTCCGAGTTCAATGTCCATACCATCATCCGTATGCCGGGCAGTGTGTTCTCCCCATATACATCGATTACGACCAACATTTTGTTCTTTGACCATACCGGCCCAACAAAGGAGACATGGTTCTATCGTCTGGATATGCCGGAAGGCTACAAGCATTTCAGCAAGACCAAGCCCATGAAGTTGGAACACTTTGCTCCTGCAGTAGAATGGTGGAATGACCGCAAAGAAATTCAGCTGGACGGGTTTGACAAGGCCAAAAAGTATACCGTGCAGGAGATCAAAGACCGCAACTATAATATTGACTTGTGTGGCTATCCGCATGAGGAAGAGGAAATCTTACCGCCCAAGGAGCTGATTCAGCAGTATCAGGAGAAGCGCGCCAGCCTGAACGCAGACATTGACCGAATCCTTGCTCAGATCACGGAGATTCTGGGCATTGACCTTGATGCACAGGACTGAGCCACATAGATAAGGAAGAAAAAATGACAGGACAGCAACTGAAAAATTCCATTCTGCAAATGGCAGTGCAGGGCAAACTTGTTCCGCAAGACCCCAATGACGAGCCTGCTTCTGTGCTGCTGGAACGCATTCGTGCAGAAAAAGAACAGCTTATCAAAGAGGGCAAAATCAAAAAGGAAAAGAATCCGTCTGTGATTTTCCGTGGAGCCGATAATTTGCCTTATGAGAAGGTCGGCAAAAATGAGCCTGTCTGCATTGCAGATGAAGTGCCTTTTGACATCCCGGAGAGTTGGGAGTGGGTGAGATTTAAAAATCTAGTGTCATATAACATGGGGAAAACTCCACCACGTAAAGAAAGCGAATACTGGGAAAACGCAACCTATCCATGGGTTTCAATAGCCGATTTGGTGCTCGATGATACGGTATGCGTAACAAAAGAACATGTTAATGAACATTCTGCAAAGGTCATTTTTAAAAATCACATCAGTAAAGCTGGAACCCTTTTAATGAGCTTTAAGCTAACAGTCGGAAAAGTATCCATTCTTGGAATGGACGCTTTTCACAATGAAGCTATTATTTCAATCTATCCATTTTGTGATGTCAATCGCGTTATAACAAATTATCTATTCGCGACTCTGCCATTATTATCTCAAAATGGAAATACTAAGACAGCCATTAAGGGTGCAACTCTAAATTCAGACAGTTTAGATGCTTTGTTAATTCCAGTACCTCCTATAAAAGAACAAATACGCATTTGCGAAAAAATAAAAGCCCTTAAAAACATATTATCTATATATACCAACTTAGAACAGTCTTTAACACGATTGAATGATACTTTCCCGTTACAGTTAAAGAAATCCATTCTTCAGTATGCTATTCAAGGCAAGCTCGTTCCCCAAGACCCTGCCGATGAACCAGCTTCCGCACTACTGGAACGTATTCGTGCAGAGAAAGAACAATTTATCAAAGAGGGCAAAATCAAACGTGACAAGCATGAATCGGTCATTTTCAGACGGGATAATTCTTATTATGAGAAGGTCGATGGAATTGAACGCTGTATCGATGATGAGTTGCCGTTTGAGATTCCCGAAAGTTGGGAATGGGCAAGAATCAAAAGCTGTATGGATGTTCGAGATGGAACTCATGATACGCCCAAATATGTCGAACATGGCATTCCACTTATTACAAGCAAAAACCTCTCTAACGGCTATCTTGATTTTTCAACTGCAAAATTTATTTCTATTGAAGATCATTTATCAATTAAACAACGCTCGAAAGTTGATGATGGCGACATCCTGTTTGCTATGATAGGAAGTATAGGCAATCCCGTCCTTTACCGCGGAAGCCAAGAATTCAGCATAAAAAACATGGCCTTATTTAAGAAAATTTCTGATGAAATAATTATGGACTATGTATATATATTTCTCAGATATGCACAGACCTATATGAAAAAAGATGCTACTGGAGGCGTTCAAGCATTTGTGTCTCTTAATTATCTTAGAAATTATTTGATTCCCGTTCCCCCTCAAAATGAGCAGATTAGAATTTGCAATGCAATAATTAAGCTGTGCAAAAAAATTGATTACATATTATAAAAGTAAGGGATGCGCTTGTTTGCTGAAGCACATCCCTTGCTTTTTTACCAGTCTATGATATTATCTACTAAAGTCCTCTGTTCGGTTGCAGTTTTGCGCAAATAAATTCGCGTCGTTTCAATACTTTCATGACCCATCAAGTCTGCAAGGAATGCAATGTCGCTGCACCGCTCCAAAAAGCTTTTTGCAAACCGATGCCGGAAAGAGTGGGGATAAACCACCGCAGGATCAATGCCATACTTTATCGCCAGCTTTTTCAGCTGTCCAGAAATACCTCTTGTAGTGATTCGTTCATCAAAACGATTCAAAAAGATAAAGCCGCTGTCCTGTTGTTTTTCTTCCAACCAGACAATGGCTTCATCCTGCAATGATTTAGGAATGTAGATGCGGCGCAGCTTTCCACCTTTAGAATAAAGGTCGAGGTGTCCAAGCCTAATGTGTTCAACTTTGATTTGCACCAGCTCGCTGACACGTGCACCCGTGGCAGCCAAAAAGCGAATGACAAAATACCAAAGCATATTGTCATCGCGCTTCAGGCAGTTTTTGAAGTAGATGTAGTCTGCTTCGCTAATGACATTTTCAAGGAAGGCTTTCTGCTGCACCTTGACGGATGACAATTTCCATGAATCCTTTCCGATGCTTTCGAGGTAGCAGTTGATAGCGCGGATTCGTAGATTAACTGTTTTGGGCTTGTACTGCTCAATCAGCCAGGCTTTGTGCTCTTTCAAATTGCGTTTGGTGACGGCATCATGCCGTTCCCCAAACTGCCGCACAGCAAACAAATAGGATGTTACAGTGTTTTCTGAGAGATTTGTTCCTCTCAAGTGTCTTTCAAATTCTTCAATCATAGTGAAAGACCTCCTTTCACCATGATTTTATACAATCTCACACCAAGGCCATATATAATTCTTTGATTTTATTTACGATGCGCTCTTGTTCCTGAATTGGCGGCACAGGAATCAACACTTTGCTCAACTCAGCTTGATTTATTTTGGGCATTTTAACTCGACTTGACATTGCAGTTGCTACCTGTGCATTGAACGAGTCTGATAAAATATACCTCAATAGGTATTCTTTGTTTAGTGGAGTCTTTAGTGGGTACATATCTGCGCTACACAATCCATCAAATGGAGCAATTACAGCCTTGCGCAAAAGTGGGCGGATTTTAGAGTAAAGAATCTGTCCCTTGAAAAATAGATGATTGGGACTTGAGACTTTATCCTGCGCAACTGTTCGACATTCCAAGAGGGTTCCTGTTGATTTTTCAATATTGTCAGGAGCAATATGCATATAATCGAAATATCGTTCTGGAGAGACAAGATTTGTTGCTATCTCCACTATGGAAAAGAAGCGCACCCACTCCCAGTTTTCTGGAATCTCAAACGGCAACTCATCATCGATACAGCGTTCAATTCCATCGACCTTCTCATAATAAGAATTATCTCGTCTGAAAATGACCGATTCATGCTTGTCACGTTTGATTTTGCCCTCTTTGACAAGCTGTTCTTTTTCTGTGCGAATACGCTCCAACAGAACGGATGCTGGTTCGTCAGCAGGATCTTGAGGAACCAACTTGCCTTGTACTGCATATTGAAGAATTGATTTCTTCAAGTCATCCGGGAAAGCCAAATTCAGATTTGACAGTATAGTTTCAACTGAACCATACTTTTTAAGATACGGCGTAAGCTGTTTGATTTTTTCTACGATGCGCCTTTGTTCAGCAAGTGGCGGCAAAGGAAAGTAAATAGAGTTAAGTGAATTCTGAACGAGATGTTTTATAGTCATTCCTTTGCTATAATTGTCCAATATTTTTGCGCCCTTATAGCTTTCCATCAGTAACTGGAAGAAGCGTGGCTCGATATTACCGTAAAAGCGGACACGATGAAGTGCATTCTGATAATACATTTCTTCATCTCTATCCCATACAGCAGAACGGCCAACATCACCGCCTTCACAGATAAGCAAGTCTCCCTTGTTCAGCTGGTACTTCGATAATTCAGAATCTTCAAAACGAGCCTGTTTTACGGTTGATAAATCAATACCTGTCCAATAAACATTGATGCTGCATAGATACGGGCGATATTCACCAATGTTTTTTGATTTATCTAGTGTTTTACCTAGTGCGGTAACAGCTATCTGTTTTAAAGTAACCCACTCCCAGCTCTCCGGGATGTCAAACGGCACTTCATCTGCAATGCAGACAGGCTCATTTTTGCCGACCTTCTCATAAGGCAAATTATCGGAAAAGCCCAAGACAGTAATTTACGCGTATCGCGCTATCGACACAAAACGGTAAAGTGGATTTTATCTGCTTTGCCGTTTTTTCTTAAATTATGAAATTTTCAAAACTGTATTCCAAAACGACCCTGCGGATTCCTATTAGTGTAGGGGCTTTCAAAATCTTTTGTGAAACGGTTTTCCTCTAGTTTTATGAGTGGAAAATAAACAAAATCCATGTTCTAAAATTAGGCAGTTCAACAAAATTTGAAAATCTGTATGCCAAACACCCCTTTTAGAATGTTATAGGTATAGGGGAATGCTGAAAAAGTGAATTTTCTTTGAATTTTAAAAAGATCCGGTTTAAAAATCCCCCTTTGAGTTTGTATAGGGTGTAAGGACTATTTTTCTAAACAGACCTATTCGTTGTTGGATTCACTTGTGAAAGTCCCTGATTCCTTACAAAGGCACATCGTACCTTGATAATTTCATGAGTCACCCCAGCTGGATACCTCCGGTATTGAATGTGCATTCTGCGCATCTTACCGGAAAATACGCCGGAGAAAATCGGGCAGGAACGGGCTGGGACAGAGTGGACGGTAGTTAAGAGCAAGATTCGCCTTTGTATACGAAACTGCTCCTACGGGCGGTTTCTCCATAGCGGCATCTTGATGGGGATTGCGCTCCCCATACCCGCACATCGTGCAAAATCACATGATTTTGCCTGTTGGTGGCCTGTCGCAGCAGGTCA
>OATA01001839.1_pt1 | contig 10995 bp, 9 predicted proteins | sample 1516451 | NCBI WGS metagenome assembly OATA01 (sample SAMEA2579905, study PRJEB22360) | human gut metagenome | biome: human gut; feature: human-associated habitat; material: faeces | place: Denmark | collected 2008/2010 | reverse complement strand
TTGTGTGGTAACTTAATTATAACTGAAAGATGAGCTCTCGGCTCTTTTTTATATAAATTTGTAATTTACACCATTATATGGACTTTATCTGCGGTAGGGTCAGTATTATAACGAGTTTATGTGGAAGAGCAGATATGCGGAGTGTATTTCTGTGGATGAGACTATTGAGAGGATGAAGGGGTAAGTGCAGAATGGAAGAAGTTATTAGAAAATATTTTCAATGCTGGCTGGATAAAGATATTGATGCTGTAAAAGAGATTTTCAGCGATGATATTATTTACAGCGAGTGTTATGGCCCGGTGTATAAAGGAATTGGACAGATAATCAGATGGTTTGAGGATTGGAATCAGAAAGGTACTGTTTTGCAGTGGGATATAAAACGTGTGGTTGTTTCTGGTAATACAGCTGTTGTGGAATGGTATTTTAAGTGCAACTACAAGGGCAATGTGGATGGTTTTGATGGTGTTACCATTGCAGAGTTTGATGCGGATATAAAGATTTGCGATTTGAAGGAGTTTCAGTCGAAGGTAGAGCATTATTGTCCGTATGATTCTTGATAATTGAAATGATTTTGAGAGGAAAAAAGTAATGGACAGAGGAAATGAACTTCTTAAAGAAAGTGTTGTAATGGCAAATGAATTGGATGTTGCGGGTGAGTTTATTTATGCGGCAATTGATAAATTTAATAAAATGAATAATTTTGACCAAGTAGGAGATAATTTCTTTTTTTTGTATCACTTAGCAGTTGGTATTGAACGTGTTCAAAAAATTTTACTGGTAATAATTAATGATGTTGAAAGAGATGAAATAGAGGATTTTCTGGAGAAAATCAAGAGCCATAATCACATGATGTTACACGGTAAGATAAAAGAAAAAGTGAATATTTCGTTTTCAAAGGAACAAAATGATTTATTGAATTTGTTGTCTGAATTTTACAATGCGGAAAGATATGCTCGATTTAATTTCTTTTCGTATAATTTTAAAGATAGAGATTTGCTGACAGAATATGTACAGAAATATTGTAAAAATATTAGTTTTGATTATTCTTTATGCAAAAAAATACCACTAAATACGGATGAGGTAAAGGAGTTTTTCGGAAGAGTAATAGGAAGATTGTGTCAAAAATATTATAAATTGATAGAAGAAGAGTCTAGAAATAGAAATATTTATTGCTACGAATTAAGATACAATTCAGCAGCTGAACGAGTATTTTGTGGAAACGAGGATAAAGGATCATATCAAAAGAAAATTGACAAAGAAAAGCGGGCAATAAAAGAATTGTTACTTTATTTAAGAAGTCCTCAAGAAATGAACAAATTCATTGAACATATGGATCAAATAGAATCTTTACCGTTTGATATAGCATTAATACAAGAATATGTCGCAGATTTATGCAATAAAACGGTATCGGTAGATTTGATTGATGAAGTTGATTTTATGTATGAAGAATTTGTTGAAGACAAACGTGAAAGAGAAGAGATGGTGTCATTAATTGGTGACAAAGGAGTTATGTTTGATTGGGAGGAAGAGGAGTGGTAGATTTGTAGAGGCTGAAAAGATAATACATAAAAGGATGTAGTTGGTGAAATATGTAAGTATTTGTTGTATAATAAACTTGACTGATAATACATGATTATCACTGAAGTTTATGAAAAGATCAGGAGAGTCTCATGAAAAAAATATCATCTGCATATTGGGAAAAATTTATAAATATAGATAGTGATGGAAATGAAAAAGGAAATGGAATTGAATTTGAAAACTTAGTCAATTGCTTATTAGTTTCAATGTATAGAAAAAAATGGGTGGTTACTGGCGGCAGTCACGATAATAATAGGGATTTTTGGCTTTATTCTGAAAACCAACATTTATGGGCAGAATGTAAAAACTATTCAAACACGATTGCAATGAACATTCTGGCACCCACATTGGTGATGGCACAAATATATGAAGTAAATGAGATCTTGTTTTTTAGCCGTTCCACTATCAATAGATTTGCCAAAAATAAAATCTTAGCTTTTGGTGAAAAGACGAATAAGATGATTCGCTTTTTTGATGGGGTAACTCTTGAAGCTCTAATTTGTACCTACGCATCAGAGCTTCCTAAAAAATATTCTCCGGTCAAATATATGAGCGATTGTGAGATAGCAAAAGTAGATGATTCTTTTGTCAACGTATTTTTTTTTCAAAATGCTGTTTCTAGTGTACATCATGCGTTGGAGGACTTTCAAAATTATACATCTGCAGAAAAGATTTATTATAACGAAACCTTTGCACTGACATTCAGCTTGCTGAATCCTTTTCAGGAAGATCAGGTTGATGTTTATATAGAATTCATGGATGAAGAAAGCAATCGTTTTTCTTTTCAATATTTTTATCCTACGATTAAACCAGAAGATAAAGGGTGGTATCATGCATGTCTAAAAAAAGGTGAAGGACGCGCAGTCTCCTTAAACATGAGGCAGAGTGTTTATAAACCTGAGATTATGTTGCCCAGATTTCATATCGCATTTGTTGGTGCGCAAAGCGGTAATCGTTTTGAATGGCACTCTGAAAAGGTCATCGTAAAAAGTCATTGGGTTGGTTCCACCAGACTTATTGGTAACAATTATTTAAAAATTTTAGATGACACAAAGCATCTATTGGTCAATAATCCTTACATTTCAAGTTTAATACTGACAGGAAGCAGCGGAACAGGAAAAACAAGAGTCCTAACAGAATGTCAAAACATCTTTTTAGCAAATGGATATCGAATCATTAGCCTGTCCGGACAGGCGGGGCAAGCAGAACAGGAGAAGCAGGAAGATGATTTATCACGTTATCTAATAAAGGAATTGATTGCTTTTCTTTATGAAATACCGAGTGATGAGATATTAAGTTTGTTAGAGAAAAAAATATGTTTGTCACAATCTGATTGTGAAATTTCAGAACGCAGTGAAGTAGAGAAAGCCATTCGTTTATTGCAACTAATTGTGAATCAAACAGAAGAATCATTACAAACTGCATTAAATAAGTATGCAGTTATTTTGTATGAAAAGATTTCAAAAGATAAAAATGTTCTGATTATTGATAATATGCAGTTTACCGGAAAAGCCTTTCAAGCTTTTATTGAAGGGTATGCTTCTTATGCGGTAAATCAGCAAGCACTCAATTTATCGATTCTTGTCTGCGTATTTAATACCGACTATATGACACCAAAAACTTCTGAACTGTTATATAATCTTCTGCATGCAGATATGAAGCGTTGTCTTACGGCTACATTGTTAGGATTTCAGGAGAAGAAACAAGGCATCCTTTTTTTGCAGGAGTTGACCAGAACAAATTTGGATGAGAATGAAGAATATTTTTCTGACATTATAAGTAAAATTTCTTTAAAACCATATAATTTATTGCAAGTGACAAAGTATTTGGAGGAATCAAACATTGTAAGTATTTCTCCTGATAAAAGGGGATATATTGTACCAAATTTGGAAAAATACGAGGCACTTTCCAATATTTCAAATGGAATCACGAGCGTTTTAGAGAAAAGATTTGCTTTTATATACAAAGATATACCGGAAAGCAGAGTGAAATTTATTTTGTCTATCATCTACATTTTTGATCATTTGGATAAAAAATTGCAAGATATTTTTCAGATTGATTCAAAAGAATTAGATTTTCTATGTAAAAAGAATATTTTACGGGTGCAAACGTTAGCAATCTACATATTTGACCATGATATTATCAGAAATTTCTTCTATCAAAATAATTCAAAAGATATTTTAATGTGCTTAGAATATGTACAAAACAAAGGTATCGAAAAGAAAATTAGAAGATATCCTATCCCTTATTTATTATATAGAATTGCGATTGAAAAAGATACGGACACGATGATAGATACTGGTGCCAAGGTAGTCAATCTGGTCTTGCCGGAAAGAATCGCTTCTTTATTTTACAATTGTCTACTGGATGCGTTTATTGAATTATTGGAAAATCAAAATTATGAAGGTGTATACATAAAATATATTCACCAGATTTGTACTTTTATCCGCCAGTATGATGGTTCGCTAAAAGCATGGTTCCGTTCCAAAGAAGCATATGACACGATACAGGCTTATTATCCGTGTGCGCTATCTGAGGATCTAAAATTTTATCGTCCTTTTATTCATTTTTGTTGTGATATCGCAGTGCAGAAACACATGTATAAGCAAGAAGTGGATTTTTTAAGGGAAGTATTGAAAATGTGTAATAATGCACATCCGGTTGGGTTCGAAAATCAGGACGAATTGAATGTACTTCGGGCAATTATGTATAATCGATGGTATATTTCTTACAATACAGAGAGCTATAAACAAGAAATTGTATCAGTGAGAGAAACGCTTATGCAAAAGTCCCGAGATTATGGGGAGAAAATTAGTGATCCTCAAAAGCGGGGACTTATAGATTATATGAATAATTCAGATGAAGGTTATAATTATTATGGATATTACAAAGATAAGGACAAGTTGTTTTCTATCTGGAATCACTGTACCATCTATATACCCACATTAGTGCCGGAAAAAACTCTAAATTATTATAGAAAAACCGTGCAGTATGGACTGATCGAACAGGATTATGAGAAGGTAACTTCTGAAATTGACAAAGCAATGAAATATTTAGCGGATGGCAAATATTCTCATGAACCAATTATTTTCAAAACATTCTTCTCAATGGCAGAGGTTATGGCAAAGCTTCAACATGAACCCGAAACAAACTATTTTTATAATGCCAGAGTTATTGATGACATTTTGAAGATGCAGCAGCTCTTGGATAATCACAAATTAGGAGACATATTGCTTTTAAAAGGGGTAAATGCATATTATGCCAAAAAGAAAGATGATGTTTATTATTCTTTTAAAGAAGCATATAAACACTATTCTGCCGGTGAGACTTCAAGATATTGGATCAAAAAGGACTTATTGGAAGAAAATATCCAATATACATTTACGGAGCTTGGAATATATAAAACAGGTTATGACATGTCATTTCTCCCTGCTGAATGTCGTCAGCCTTTGACGATATTTGAAAATGATCAGTCTATTGCCAGCGGCATTCAGCGAACAGGTGATTTACATCTTAATTTGCCTTTGATATAATTAACATTTTTGCTCAGCAATCAAATGCAGGGGCAAAATATTTCCATGACGGTCAACTACGAGATCATGTTGTATGTCGCGCATTTGAAACCACAATTTATTATTGAATAATGCCACAAATGTATCAACAAAATAAATAATCGGAGTAACAAGATCAATAAATTCAAACGATGAATTATTATACAAAACAATTTGTTCACTGTCTCTTTCAGCAACAGGTCTTTCAATAATATCAAGATAAGTTATGCCAAGGACTTCTTTTATCATTTGATGAAAAGAGTCCCTGTCATATAATGTTGAAAAGTCAAGCATTACAAATTGGTGAACTTCCAATGGATATGTTTTCAAAAAATAGCCTGCACTTTTTTTATACCATTCCGCATTATCATAAACAATCTTTGCATAATCTTTCATTCCATACATACCTTTTGCGTCCAGGCGATAATAGCTGAAAGCAGATTTTGAATTATTAGGATCTGTTCCTCCTTTATGATATGCAATTGCTCCTGCTGATACCCATGTTTCAAAACCGATATCTCTTAAACGAAAGCAATAATCGCAATCTGTATAGGAATAGGGGATGTCCTCATCCATTCCGCCAATTTTTTGATACAAAGTTTTGGTAGTCATCATAATTGCACTGCACACAGTTTGTACACGTCGATCCATTTTTGCCAAAGGATGATCGTATAATAATCCCATCATTGTATGGGCTGCATTATATTTTGAATACATAATTCCGTAATCAATAATACGGTTCGTAAGGGGATTGATAAGTTTTGCACCGGCTACGCCTATTTTATCTGAGCTTGTAAATGTTTTGTATAATGCCTCATACCATCCGTCCCATACAAAAATATCTGCATCTACAAATGTAATTATTTCACCCATACATTGTTCAACAGCTATATTAAGAGCCTTGGGATATTGTAAATTTTGATCATATTTCAGATATTTACATCGGGAATTTGAGATATCTACATCTAATTCTGCTCTGTTCACATTGTTGCCAATAATTAAAATTTCCACATCATCCGGTGTGGTTTTCAAAAGACGGTTAAGACAAAACAGCAACATATCTTTATTTTTGTGATATGTAATAATAATTGATTCTTTCATTGGTTTCCTCCTCTGTTATGTTTGTGTGTTGTGAATTCTTAACTGATAATCATGTATTATCAGTCAAAAATGTAGTAGGGGAGGGATTATAGTGATAACCTATATCTCAAAATCCTTCCTTGGATGTTTAGTAGTCAAAATATCCTTTTTCTTTGACATAGCAACGTGTGTATATATCTCAGTTATATTAATAGAACTGTGCCCAAGCATTTCCTGAATGTAGCGGATATCAACATCTGCCTCTAAAAGACAAGTTGCAAAGGTGTGGCGAAACATATGTGGCGTGATATGTAATTCAATAGCTGCCAGAGCTGAATATTTATTAATCATTCGTCGTACGGCTTGATCGGATAAGAACCTTCCGGATTGATTAACAAAAAAGTGTTTGCAGTTTTGTATTTCGATAGAATACTCCTGTTTATATTCAAGCAATACAGAAAGTATTTTATCGTTTCCAATGTGCATACAACGCTCTTTAGAGCCTTTTCCATATATTAATATAGTACCATCCTGTAAATTTACATCATTTACGTTTAGAGAACATAATTCTGATATTCGTATACCTGTGGAGAATAGCAGTTCAATAACTGCGATATCGCGTATTGCATTTCTTCGTTGATAAATAGTTTTAGCACAATTACGTTGGTGATATATTGTGGCAAGAAACGTTTCGACGGTGCGAAGAGGAATTGTTTTAGGCAGAATCACAGGTTCGCGAAATTTTACATGTATTTTGTTAAAAGGATTTCTATCAATAATTTCCTTATATTCGAGGTAGTGAAAAAAAGCTTTGAGGGATGCTATTTTTCTCTTTACTGTTTTGGGCTTGTAGCTCTGGTGGAGATGAGATATATAGTTTTCCAGCATATCAGGAGTTACAGCCTCAATGGATATGGAATGGAGTTGCTGAGAAAACTGTTTTAAATCTGTCTTATATGCATTCAAGGTTTTCCGGTCTAATCTCTTTTGATATTGACAAAATGCTATATATTCTTCAAAAAAGGTTTGTAGGTTGTTCATAATAAAGTCTCCTTTGTTTTTATAAATATTGTATCAAGAAATGGTGAACTTGGTTGTGCTACATACCAATAGAGGTATATTCTAATTTGCTAAAATAATTTGAAAGATTATCTGTGAATTCATAAGGAAGTATGGTAAAATATAATAATCGGATACAGGAAGGAGGCGAAGCTGATGGAAACGAATAAAATGAGTAATTTAAATAGAATATTTACCCGCAATATGCTTCGCCACTTTATAGATGGGAAGGTGGATAATGTATATTCGTCAGTCGTTAGACGATATACAAGTAATGCCGATCAAAGGAATAACCGAGAATTAATAAGTGAAATTTATTGTGAATTGAAGAATAATTATCGTAATGAGTATTTTTATAAAAATACTTTGCTTAATAAGTTACTTCTAGGTGTGCATAGTGTTAATACGACAACTGCGTTGACAGAAGTTGCGATAGCAAAATCGAAAGCAGATTTTGTATTAATAAACGGTAAAGCTGTTGTATATGAGATAAAAACAGAACTTGATAATCTGGAGAGACTAAGTTCTCAGGTAGATGATTATTACAAGGCATTTGATCATGTAGCTGTAGTTACTTATGAGAAAAATCTGCAGCAGTTACAAAAGGTGCTGGATAGTATAGATAAACCTGTGGGGATTTATGTGTTAAGAAAAAATGGGAAGTTGGGTACGGTCCGGAAACCGCAAAGGCACATAAGCGATTTAGACAAGGAAATTATTTTCAAGTTACTAAGAAAAAGTGAATATGAAGATATAATTGCTCAGTGGTATGGCTATTTACCGGAAGTTACACAGTTCAAATATTATGCTGCTTGTAAAAAACTGTTTTTACAGATACCAATAGAAGAGTCATATTTATGTGTTTTGAGAATATTAAAAAAGAGAATGCAACTTGAGAAAGAGGAGTTTGTTAAGATTCCATACGAATTAAAGTTTTTGGCGTATTTTATGGAATTGACATATGATGATTATCAGAAACTTGAAGTGTTTTTAGAACATCAATATGGAGGTGAGTAGTATGTATTTCCCTTATTTGAGAGGACGACAATTTGAATTAATTGCGTTGCGTGAGTTGGTAGAGAAAGGTGTTTTGAGTAGCAGAATCACACCGATTATTGAACCTGTAAAATTATCTTCTACACTTGTTAAGACCATAGAAGCATATGGGGAAAATAGTAAGCAGCTTGCTATCATTACCAATCCTAAGGTGGGGAGCTTTAGTAGTGATGCCAGAGAAGAGAAAAATCAGAAGTTAAAGGAAAGCTTGTCTGCAAGTTTAAAAGAAAATAATAACATTCTCTATATGTATTTATTAAGGGCGAGTTCAAAACCAGAGAAGTTTATTGCAAGACATGCAGATAATATGGGAACGATTTGTGATGACAAAGATGCAATTTCTGTTTATGAAGCATACTTTGCAGAAACAGATGTTAAGTACAATTTAATTCCGGATGAAAGTGGGTTTAGAAGGAAAATAAGTAAAAACAGAGTACTTTTGGCGGATAAGTTTAACAAACTAGACAGAAATAATGATTATATTGAAGTTGACGACGAACCTTTTTCAGAAGATCATTTGTACTATCAAGAAGATGGATATGTGGGATTTGCTGATTATTCTGTAGTTGGTGAAGAATATAATGAAACGGGGTTTGCTCCTTATGCGGTTGCGATACATATTGTATATTTCGATAAAGATGATAGTTTACGCGTAAAGCATTTTGTGTCTGATTCGAATGATGATATTAGTGATCCTGCCGGGAAATTTCAAGAAGCGTTGTCGAAACTCGTGGCATGGAATGAAACAAAGCAGCTTGATACTGTGGCAATGAAAGAGTTTGAAGATTTATATCACCGAGAAGCTTATCCGGGGTTGGGAACAGTGAAAAAACTATCTATTATGCATCATTTAGAGTTAATAGGAAGATATTTGGATAAGGAGTAGCTTATGGTAATTTGCGAAAGATGTTTTTGCGACACAGAAGTTATCTCTGTTATCCGGAATAAAGCAGAGATTGGGGATTGTCCACTGTGTAAATGTAAAAATGTACATATATATGATACGGATAAGTATGAAGACCTGAGCATGATGTTTGATGAACTGATAAGCATATATACACCGGTTTCTTTGTTGCCAGATTCGTATCCGAAGTCAGATACTCGCTTGTTGAAGACTGAATTGATTAACAACTGGAATATTTTCAATAAAAAGAGCGAATCCGATGTGTATAACATAATTACTGCAATATGTAAAGAAAAGTATGAATATAATGCAGAGTTGTTTGACCAGCCGGTTGGTATTCAGGAGTTATATGACCAAGAGTATTTATCAAAACATTCTCTTTTGACTACAAATTCTTGGGATGATTTTGTAGAGGCACTAAAAACAAAGAATCGTTTTCATACGCATTATGTAGATTTGAACTTATTAGAACGATTTTGTTCATATATTCGTAAACCATATAAGACGGGAGAGATGTTTTATAGATGTAGAATTTCAACAGAAGAAGGGATTCCTATTGAAGAAATGGGTGCACCGCCAATTGATAAGACTACAGATGGTAGAGCTAATGCAAGAGGAATTAGGTGCTTGTATTTGGGTGACACTGCTGAGACTACAATATATGAAGCAAGAGCTGGTGCATATGATTATGTAACGGTTGGTAAATTTAGGCTCAAAAAAGATATTATTGTTGTCGACTTAAAGAAAATCAATCAAATAAGTCCATTTTTAGAGGGATTAGATTGCTTAGAATATGCGATTAATAAAGAGCACTTAAATAAGATAAATGACGAAATGGGTAAAATCATGCGGAGGAGCGATAGTGCCTTGGATTATGTTCCTACGCAATATATTACCGATTTTGTTAAAAGTATTATCCATGATGATGTTGCGGAATATGCGGGCATTGAATATAAAAGCGTAATGCACAGCGATGGATATAATTTGGCTTTGTTTGATCCGGACTTGTTTGAGTGTGTGGAGACGGAAGTTTATGGAATAGATACCATTGATTATAGAAAACATCCAATTATGTGAATACATGCCCTGACGAAGTGGTCAGGGCATATGTGTTAAAACACTTCCAAACTATCCTCCGCATCCACACATGTCTGCATCTCACCATTTAGAGCAAGCCGGGCATATTCTAGCGGATTATCAATCACTAGAGCATTCAGATACCTCTGGGAATTAGGAGTTGTACGTATCCCAGATTCAGCCTGATTGCAGTCAATCCGGAGGATGTAGCCGTTATAGTGGTTAATGTCGATGCTGTTGTGCATCGGGTTATATTCTGCGTGCACCAATTTCATTGTTATCAGTCCTTTCGTTTGAATTGGAAGTAAAAAGCCCATGGGCTTATTTTGGACTTGAAATACTTTTGAAATAGATAGAATAATCACAAAATGTATCATTATATAAAATGAAACATCACTAAAAATATTCAGAACAATACAAGTTGTGATATTAACAGTAGTGTGGTAACTGCATTTGTATATGTAAGTATATTAATTACCTGTTAATCTTAATATCACCCATATTAACATCAGCATTTATACTTTTACCGCTGCCTGCATTATTAGTATAGCTGTGAGAATAAGTAGAATCATTGACTTTAATGTCGCCCAAGTCCACAGAGAGGTTGGCGCTGTATTTATCAATATCCATACCGCTTATTTTCAGAGAACCCATATCGACAGAAAGGTTAAGGACATCACTGTCACAGTT
>OATA01001838.1_pt1 | contig 11008 bp, 9 predicted proteins | sample 1516451 | NCBI WGS metagenome assembly OATA01 (sample SAMEA2579905, study PRJEB22360) | human gut metagenome | biome: human gut; feature: human-associated habitat; material: faeces | place: Denmark | collected 2008/2010 | reverse complement strand
ATGCTCTAACCAACTGAGCTACTCTCACCATATCCGCCTTTCAAAGGATTCCTCCTTTAAGACGGCGCAAAGATAGGTATAAATTCTGATTACACAAACCTTTTGCGAACTTTTTTATCCATCCACTTACTTATAGATCGCTTTCTTTCCCGCTAACAATGTGTTACGCATCAAAGAAATGATTGTCATAGGCCCTACGCCACCCGGAACCGGAGTGATATAGGAACATTTAGGAGCGACCTCGTTAAACAAGACATCTCCCGTTAACTTAAATCCGCTCTTGGTTATGCTGCTTGGCATACGGGTTGTTCCCACGTCAACGATCACGGCGCCTTCCTTCACCATATCCCCTTTCAAGAATTCAGGAACACCTAAAGCCACGATAATAATATCAGCAGACAAGCACATCTCCTTCAAGTTCTTAGAACGGCTATGGCATACGGTCACCGTACAATCGCCCGGATAAGATTTCTGCATCATCAAGGTAGCCATCGGCTTGCCGACAATATTGCTGCGTCCCAAAACCACGCAATGCTTTCCTTGCGTCTCGATATGATAACGCTTCAATAATTCCAAGATACCGGCAGGGGGGGGCGCTACGAAAAAAAGGCAAAACAACTTATGTGGAAACAAGGCAAACCGATAGACATACGTCCCACGTTAATCGGATGGAAACCGTCCACGTCTTTACGATAATCGATCGCCTCAATCACCTTCTGCTCGGATATATGTTTCGGAAGCGGAAGCTGTACGATAAAGCCATCCACATCCGGATCATTATTTAACTCATCGACCTTACGAAGCAATTCTTCCTCCGTAACATCCTCCTCAAAGCGAATTAAGGTAGACTTAAAACCAATCTCCTGACAAGTCTTGACTTTACTAGCCACATAAGTCTCGCTACCACCGTCATGGCCCACCAAAATAGCAGCCAAGTGAGGGATCTTACCTCCGGCAGCCTTGATCTGGGCTACCTCCTCAGCCATCTCCTTCTTCATCTGAGCGGAAACGGCCTTACCATCCAGCAATTGATAATGTTGTTCTTCCATATTATTGATTGTCTCCTGTTAATTAACGTCTGAACGAGGGCTTCGAAGGTAGCTTCATCTTCCCCGACTTCGCGGAAGTAAGCATACGCATCATCTTACGGGTCTCATCAAATTGCTTGATCAGCTTGTTTACCTCCTGGATGCTCGTACCGCTACCTTTGGCGATACGCTGACGGCGTGAGCCATTCAAGATAGCCGGGTTGCTGCGCTCATCCGGAGTCATCGAATAAATGATAGCCTCGATACTCTTGAACGCATTATCATCGATATCCACATCTTTCAATGCCTTTCCTACACCCGGGATCATGGATGCCAACTCTTTCAAGTTACCCATCTTCTTGATCTGTTGGATCTGGGAGATAAAGTCGTTAAAATCGAACTGGTTCTTAGCGATCTTCTTCTGCAAACGTTTCGCTTCTTCCTCGTCATATTGCTCTTGCGCACGTTCCACCAAAGACACGATATCACCCATGCCTAAGATTCGATCCGCCATACGTTCAGGGTGGAAAATATCCAAGGCATCCATCTTCTCGCCCGTACCGACAAACTTAATCGGCTTATCAACAACCGTACGGATCGACAAAGCGGCACCACCACGGGTATCACCATCCAACTTCGTAAGTACGACGCCGTCGAAGTTCAGCCGCTCATTAAATTCCCTCGCGGTATTCACGGCATCCTGACCCGTCATGGCATCTACCACGAACAAGGTCTCATCCGGCTGGATAGCGCTCTTGATAGCGGCGATCTCGTTCATCATCTGCTCATCGATAGCCAAACGACCGGCGGTATCCACGATCACGACGTCATTGCCTTTAGCCCGTGCCTCGCGGATAGCGTTCATAGCGATCTCCACCGGATTCTTATTCTCCAATTCCATGTATACCGGAACACCCACCTGTTCTCCGACTACACGCAACTGCTCGATAGCTGCCGGACGATACACGTCGCAAGCGGCTAATAATGGTTTCTTATTTTTCTTGGTCTTTAATAAAGACGCTAGTTTACCAGTGAAAGTAGTCTTACCCGAACCTTGCAAACCGGACATCAATATAATGGCGGGGTTTCCCTGCAAATTAACGTCGACTGCCGTACCTCCCATCAAGCTGGCCAACTCATCGTGAACAATCTTAACCATCAACTGACTAGGCTTAACCGATGTAAGCACGTTCTGTCCTAAAGCCTTCTCTTTTACCGTATCCGTAAAACTCTTGGCAACCTTATAATTGACGTCGGCATCCAACAACGCTTTACGCACATCCTTCAATGTTTCCGCCACATTGATCTCGGTAATCTTGCCTTCGCCCTTCAACAGTTTAAATGATCTGTCTAACCTTTCGCTTAAGTTCTCAAACATAATTCGTATGTGTATTTATATTATTTTCTACTGGATTAAGAGGCAAAGGTACGAAAAAGAGATGAGTATGCGATGAAAGCGATCTCGAAATTCTTCACTTCTCAACGTTTTAGTATACGGATCGAATTAAGAACCGCCAGCAAAGATACACCTACATCCGCGAAAACAGCTTCCCAAAGCGTGGCAAAACCGAAGGCTCCCGCCACAAGGACTATCACCTTCACGCCAATAGATCCCACGATATTCTGACGGACGATATTCCGGGTAGCCCGTCCGATAGAAATAGCTTCCGCTACTTTAGAGGGCTGGTCCGTTTGGATAACCACGTCCGCGCTCTCGATGGCCGCATCCGATCCCAATCCACCCATCGCAATACCGACATCACTTAAAGCCAGTACCGGCGCATCGTTCATCCCATCGCCCACAAAGGCAACCGACTTATCCGGTTCCGCCGTTAATCGCTCTATATAAGCGGCTTTATCCTCCGGCAGCAGATTACCATACGCTTTATCGACACCCAAACGCTCAGCGAATTGATTCACGATCTCTTGCTTATCCCCGGACAACAAGCAAATATCTTTAACATCCAAATCCTTTAACCGACGAATCGCATCCACGGCATCCTTCTTCAAGGTATCCGAAAGGAGAAGATGCCCCGCATATTTCCCATCGATCGCACAAACCACCACGGTAGAAACACTATCGGATAATTCCTTCGGGACAGGAATATCACGTTCGGCCAATAAACGAATGTTACCGACAAGCACCTGCCGACCGTTCACGATAGCCTCGACACCATGCCCTGCCAATTCCCGCATGTCAGTGATTTCCATCGGCACGCTATCTTGTTTTTCCGCATAGCGAACTACAGCCTGCGCTACCGGATGGGTACTTTTCCGCTCTACTGATAACAAAATACTCAAAAGATCAGAAACCGGGATCTCCGTGCTTTCCACCATTGTGACCTCAAAACGCCCGGTAGTCAATGTACCGGTCTTATCGAACGCTACCGTATTTACCCGTGTGATCGCATCTAAATAATTACCACCCTTAAATAATATCCCGGCACGAGAAGCGGCGCCTATACCACCGAAATATCCGAGCGGAACACTTATAACCAAGGCACAAGGACAAGAAATAACCAAGAAAACCAATCCCCTATATAACCAATCCGAGAAAACATACTGGAAAGAAGGCGTCACCATCCCTACCAAGGCTGGAACCGACACGATTAGAAACGACAGAAGAATCACGATTGGGGTATAAATCCGTGCGAAACGCCGAATAAACAATTCCGCCGGCGCTTTCCGCTCCGAGGCATCTTTCACCAAAGCCAAAATACGGGCCAAGGCACTTTGCTCGTACGGCCGATTCACTTGTATACGTACCGCCTGCCCCTGCACGATCATTCCGGCAAGCACCTCCTCACCCTCACGGATAGAACGAGGCATACTTTCCCCGGTTAATGCCGAGGTATCGAACTGTGCCTCGGCTTCCAATAAAACGCCATCCAAAGGCACACGTCCGCCGGGTTTCACCTCGATCCGCTCGCCTACTTTTACATCCTTCGGAGATACATTCATATATGTACCCGTCCGCCATACATCCGTTCGTTCCGGCCGGACATCTAACAAGTCACTGATATTCTTCGAGGCTTTATTCACGGCTAGAAGTTGCAACCTCTCTCCTACCGTATAGAAAAGCATCACGGCTACGGCCTCGGGATACTCCCCAATACAAAACGCCCCAATCGAGGCGATCGCCATTAACGAGAACTCACTAAAAAAGTCTTTCCGCAAAGCCGCTTCCCAAGCTTCTCGCATAACAGGAAGTCCTACCGGCAAAAAAGCGACCAGAAACCAAATGGCCTCTATCCAAGACTCAGCAAACCAACTTATCCCCGAGTACTTCCCGATAAGTCCTATCACCAACAAAACGAAAGAAATCGTCGGCATCCATAAACCGGAACTTCCGTGCGAATGGCAATGTTCGCATCCACATGTTGTACTCATAATCTTATCTATTTTAATTATTTACTTCTTGATTACGGTACAAAGGTAAGAGAAGGGAGTTGCAACTTGATTGCAAATTATCAGGGTTTCTAGGAACGTCGCTTATTACACAATGGGCAAACACCCTTTACCGTATAATTAATGGTATCCATTATATATCCTTCCGGCAATTGAGCGACCGGGATCTTGATATTATTCAAACAAGAGGTTTTACGGCATACCTCGCAGAAAAAATGAATATGCCTATCACCCACTGGGCATGTCTCCGAACGGCTCTGGCATATCTCATATTTTATAGAGCCACTACCATCTTCGAAAGAATGGATCGCATGATGTTCCAATAACAAGGCCAATGAACGGGAAATGGTCGATTTATCCAACGTCTCCAACTCCGCCTCCAATTCGAACAGGGAAGCCGGGCTGGTTCGTTCTGATAATTTTTGCAAGACAAGGATCCGTGCGGCAGTAGGCCGTACTCCTTTTCCTACCAACATATCTTCACATTGCTTCGTGGACATGAGTTACCTTTCTTATTTGATTACAATACAAAAATACGAACAATTTCCCAATATTCACAGTTCAAAAAAAAACGTACGTGTTTTTTCCCCTCATATACTTATATTCTTTTATTTTGCCAAGAGGCTTTCTTTAAATAGATTACGCTAGCGACGAGCAATCCACTATAGTAAATAGCCTCTGTCAAGAAGCATACGGCTACCGGCAAACGTAAACGCATCCCCGCGACATATACAAAAAGCACATACAGAATCAATACCGCCGCTTCCATAAAAAGCGCAGAACGTGTATTTCCCGTACCCGACCCCCCGTTGAACGCCACATTAGCTACCGATCCGATCAATAAAGAACCGACAATCACGTAGACGGATGGAACCGAGGCCGCCACTAATGAAGCGTCATTCGTATAAACAGACACGACCCATCCCGGCATCAAACTGACAATAGCGGCAAACACGACCATAATGCCCAAAGATAACTTACAGATCTTCCAGATAGTCGGTATAACTTGATTGATCGCTCCCGCCCCGATACTATTACTCACGAACGTGTTTGTCGTGGTCGCCAAGGAATTAACGGGAATCAACATCACGACGTAAATACTACGTACGATATTCGCCACCGCCAACTCCCGTTGCCCCAAATGCTCCACAGCGATAAAGAACATAAACCAAGTAGCGATAGACAAGAAATATTGCAGCATCGTGAACACGGAAATATCCAGCACCCGTTTCAACAAGCCAAAATCGAAAGAACGAATCTGGTTAAGCGCATATTTACGTATATCTACGGTAAGTCTCGTGTAAACCACGAAAAAGAGAATCGATACCGCCTCGGCTATGACGGAAGCGATAGCCGCCCCTTGAATACCCATCTTTGGGAATCCGGCATGTCCGAAAATCAAAAGATAATCCAGTAAGACATTCGTCATTGCCATCAAGACAGCGTTCAATGTCAACACCTTTGTACGGGTAATACCAATAAAAAGAGCCCGGAACATCACGTTCACGAAAGAGAAGAAGAAGCCAAACACACGCCAATCCAAAAATTCCTCCGTGGCATTCAAGATAGCGTCCGAAGAAATCAATACACGCATCACGTCTCCCGCGAAAAAACGAGAAAACAAGAACAATATAGCAGCCAGCGACAATAGGAAGAAAACGCCTTGTATCATGACAGGCCCTATCTGGTCATAACGTCCCTCTCCGTTTCTACGGCCAATCACGATTTGAGATCCCGTACTAAAACCGAAGGCGATCGTAAAAGCGCAGATATAATAAAGTCCTCCCATAGCGGAAGCCCCCAACTCGACTTCACCAACCCTACCTAGAAAAGCCGTATCAGTCACGTTTATCACGTTTTGCGCCAACAAGCTCAAAAAGATCGGGTAGCTAACATTCCATATATTCCTGTTCGTGTACATAACTCGCTTATTACTTAAATTTATGAAGATAAAAAAAGCCCGCCGCATCCCGACGAGCTTTTCTTATGATTAGAGATCTCTACAAAGCCTAGCGTCTGCTATATCAACTTATTTGTCGCCGTATCGGGAAATACCACGGAAGGCTTGAATGTTTTCGCCTCCTCGAAATCCATCATGGCATACGACATAACGATAATAATATCTCCGGGTTGAGCCTTACGGGCAGCCGCTCCGTTCAAGCAAACCACTCCCGAGCCACGTTCGCCCTTGATAATATACGTCTCAAAACGTTCTCCGTTATTATTATTCACGATCGAGACCTTCTCGTTCGCGATCAAATTAGCGGCGTCCAACAAATCCTCGTCGATAGTGATGCTACCGATATAGTTTAAGTTAGCTTCCGTTACCGTTACCCGGTGAATTTTTGACTTTACTACCTCTATAAACATGTATGACTTATAATTAGTATTTGATATTGTCGATCAAACGTACCTCTCCGCAATATACCGTGATGCAACCTACCGGATAATCGGTATCCGACCAGTTCTTGATAGACTCTAACGTATTGCCATCTACGATCTCGTAGTACTCAACTTCCATGACTGGATCGCTATTAATCGTATTGACAACATAGTCAATCACTTCTTGTACGCTTTTTCCGGGCACAAAGGTAGTACTTTCTTTTAACGTACGAGCAATTAACGGAGCTTTTTGACGTTGTTCCGGTGTCAAACGGGTATTCCGGCTACTCAAGGCCAAGCCATCGCCCTCACGAACGATCGGACAAGCATTGATCGTTACAGGGATATTCAATTGTTTCACCATCGCCCGGATCACAGCGATCTGCTGGAAATCCTTTTCCCCGAAATAAGCGTTATCCGGCTCTACGATATAGAACAACTTACTTACTACCTGCGCTACACCGTTAAAATGCCCCGGACGCTTAGCGCCTTCCATTACCTCAGATACCGTTCCCAAATCAAATGTACGGGTATCTGGCTCCGGATACATCTCTTCTACAGAGGGAGCGAATACATAGTCACAGCCGGCAGATTCTAATAACACACAATCAGCCTCCAACGTACGGGGATACGTTTCCAAGTCGTGTTTGTCATTAAATTGGGTTGGATTTACAAAAACACTGACTACACATACATCATTGTTTTTCACGCAATGTTGTACTAAGCTAAGATGTCCATTATGCAGTGCTCCCATGGTAGGAACAAAGCCAATTTTCTTATTATCCTGCTTTGCCTCAGCAAGATAAGCCTTCAAATCTTTAATACTATTTACTATTTTCATCAGATAGATGCTTAATTGACGGTGCAAAGCAACTAAATAATTACCGTAAATAAAAGATTTTTCGTATCTTTGTAGCGTCTTTATAAAACTAGTTTACAGAATGGATGCAAAAAAAATCTTGTTTATAGCCCAAGAAATCACTCCCTACCTTCCCGAATCCGAGATTGCGACAATATGTAGAAATTTGCCGCAAGGAATTCAGGAGCGTGGTCGCGAAATCAGGACATTCATGCCAAAATTCGGAAATATCAACGAGCGCCGCAATCAGTTGCACGAGGTTATCCGTCTGTCTGGTATGAATCTTATTATTGACGACACGGACCATCCTCTGATCATTAAGGTAGCATCCATTCAATCGGCCCGGATGCAGGTTTACTTTATTGACAACGAGGATTTCTTCCAACGGAAATCCACGGTCAGCGATGAGAATGGAAATGAGTATGAAGATAATGACGATCGTTCGATCTTCTATGTACGCGGAGTATTGGAAACCGTAAAAAAATTGCGTTGGATTCCTGATGTAATCCATTGCCATGGCTGGATGTCAGCGTTAACGGCTCTTTACATCAAGAGAATGTATGCCGATGACCCGTGCCTGCGTAATGCGAAAATCGTTTATTCGATCTACAACGATGACTTCAAGAACCCGCTAAACAAAGATTTCGCGACAAAACTGAAGGCGGACGGAGCCAAAGAAGCTGACTTGAAGTTAATCAAGGCAGATACAAGTTTTGTGGGCCTAACCAAATTAGCGATTGATTTCGCTGATGGTGTAATCCAAGGTAGCGAGACGATCAATCAAGAAGTCCTTGATTATATCTCTGCCAAGAAAGATACTCCTTTCCTTCCCTATCAGTCACCGGAAACTTATATGGACGAGTTCAATAAGTTCTACGACGTGGTATTGGATTCTAACACGAAATAATAAATGTAGTAATGAAAATCAAGCTTTTAATACTTGGACTTGGCCTTGGTGCTAGCATTTTGGCCGGGTGTAATGATGATTTTAGTTCGATAGGAACAAGTATTCAGCCAGGCGACGATACAATTGCGGTATATATGGACACGTTCCAGATACAAGCCACTACGGTGCAATTAGATTCTATTTACGCAAGGTCTACTAGCGCCCAGTTGGGTGAACTCTACGATCCGCTGTATGGTAACCTTGTATCGGATTATATGTGCCAATTCTATTGTCCGAGTGATTTTCAATTTAAGCATACACCTTATGAGGGAAAAATTGATTCGGTGGAATTCAATATATATTATAATGGTTCCAATAAAAACGGTGTATGGGTAGGAGACTCCTTGGCGCCTATGCGTGCGGAGATCTTTAAAATTACAAGTCCGTTACAAAAGAATTTTTATACAAATATTGACCCTAAGCAATATTGCAATATGCAAGAGTCAATGGGTGCTCAAGCTTATACAGCTTATAACACAAGTATATCCGACTCCCTTAGAAACTCTGATGGTTACAGCCCTCATGTAAGCATTAAAATGCCTACTGAGTTCGGACAAAAATTTTATGATGAAACGATTAATAATCCGGGTACATTCAAGAATCAAGAAACTTTCAATGAGTTTTTCCCGGGGCTTTATGTAACAACTACCTTCGGTAGTGGTAATATATTGTCCGTGGCTAGCTCTGTCCTTAAGATATATTATAATTATGCGGTTAAAAGCACAGCAGGAAAAGACTCTTTAATAACCACGTGGGAAGCTTTCTCCGTCACTAAAGAGGTCATTCAGCTAAGTCGTTTCAAAAATACGGATATGAGTCAATTGCTACAACCGAACGACAGCTATGCATTTTTTAAGACTCCTGCCGGCGTTTGTACACGCATCGTTCTTCCGACACAGGAAATTACTCCGATCATGGAAAAACGTATCGTGAATAATTTACCACTAGAGTTAAAAGCGATGCCGCAAGAAGATTGGCAATATGCGCTGGCTCCTCCTCCTTATTTATTGATCTTGCCGGAGGATTCTGTAAAGAGTTTCTTTGAGGGTAGTCAAATTGACAATAATGTAACCTCGTTTCTATCCAAGGCTTACGATGCGACTACTCGTACGTACTCATTCCCGAATCTTGCCAATTTATTAAAATATCAGATGGAGAATAATCCGGACAAAGATTTGAGTTTACTTCTTATCCCTGTTCAACGGACAACGACCACAGGTAACAGTTACGGTCAAAGTACAGTTGTTACAACAGCCATCACGAATTATCTAGCTCCCTCAGGTGTAAAGATACGAAAGGATGAAGAGGTGATGAAAATTGGTATTACATCATGTAAATATGTCAGATAGCAAAGAATCTATATAATAAAAAAAGCGAGATGAAAAACATCTCGCTTTTTTTATATCCGTATCTCTAAGGCAAAAAATAACGGGTCCCTAAAAGGACCCGTCACTCTCCAAAAATAGTCTAGTCAAATCAATTAACGACTTATTTCTTCGCCGCCTTCTTTTTTAATTTATCTAATTCTTTCTGTAGACTCTCGATTTCCTCTCCTTGATTCTTAATCGTAGAAAGCAATGAATTCAATTCCTCATTCTCTATATTCTCCGGGAATTCCGCATTTACACGAACAATGAAATCGGAAAGAACATTCATATAGTTATTAAATGCATCATACGGATTATCGTAAGGGCTAAAGCCACCTTGTCCCATATGCTTTGTACTCATATAATAGAAATGGTCACTGCTCTGCAGATAGTACCAGTCCTGACGGATACGACGAGTCTGAGACAAACGAACACGTTCACCGATCTCATTAATCTTACGGAACGCTTCCTGCTGCAATACATTTCCTAACCAAGAACTACAATCTCTCTCCTCATCTACCCAAGAGATCGGATAAGGAACGGAGATAGAGTCTACCGGCTTGATCAATGTAAATACTTCCGATGGAGTAGAGAAGCTAATCCCCTTATCCGCAGCAAAACGAGGCAAAGCCTTGAAGAACTCAAAAATACCGGTTGAAGCTGGATGCAAAGATCCCAGCACCTCATAATTCATAAACAAATTAATGATTTGCTCTGAATCCGGAGTAGCAGCGATCCATGACATATACTTATCGGCTGTCAAAGGATACTCATTCCAACTATAATCACTGAAACGGTTCGATAAATCCTCGCTGAAACGGTCATTCTTCAATAATAAACTCAACTTCGGAGCTACGCAAGAAGAATACATATAGTTCGGACTCTTCCAACCTAAGATATGCTTAGCACCCTCCGTCAACATCCCCTTATAGCCCATCTCAGAAACCATAGCGGAAATATCATCCGAGTAAATCAACTCCGTATTACGGAACACTTTCGGTTTAACCCCGAATAAAGT
>OATA01001832.1_pt1 | contig 11061 bp, 9 predicted proteins | sample 1516451 | NCBI WGS metagenome assembly OATA01 (sample SAMEA2579905, study PRJEB22360) | human gut metagenome | biome: human gut; feature: human-associated habitat; material: faeces | place: Denmark | collected 2008/2010 | reverse complement strand
ACCCGCTGGACCCCCCCCCGCCCCGCCCCGCCTCACGGCGGCCCCTGCCGTAAAGTCCATCGTCCCGGCGGCAATGCGGCAGTTCCGCACGCCGGGCACCGGTTCGCCTGCCATGCCCATATCCACGGGCACCACATCACAGTGGGCCGCGCGGGCCATCTGGCACACACTGGTGCGCCGCATTGCAAGGTTTTCGGCCACGGCGCGGGTCACTTCCTGCCCGGTCTGGCTCACCCCCTGCGCCACCACACCGTTGTCCGCGCAGAGCACCACCACCGCCCGGCGGGAGAGGTCAAACTCCGCACTGCCTGTGAGGGCAGCGGCGTCCTCCAGCATGGTCTCCAGCCGGCCCAGCCCGCCCAGAGGCTTTGCAAGGCTGGCCCAGTGGGCGTGTGCCGCCGCGCGGGCGGCTTCGTTGGCCGGGGTGATACCCGCCAAAAGTGCATTCAGTTCCGTTTCGGTCATTTTGGTCATCCTTTTGTTTTGCTGTATCGTTCTGCCGCACGCACAAAGCGTCCCGGCAGGGGCGTACCCGCCCAGTATAAATGCGGGAAGCCCGCATAGAAATTCTCGTTTGCAAAGCCGCATTCCCACTGCATTTTCTCGTTTTTACGGGCCGTAAATGCAGTGCCGTTTGCGGTGGAATCCCAGTGGTGAAATTCGTGGACGGGCAGGTTTTCTCCCGCGCGGAACAGCATACTGTCCCGCTTTGCAGTCAGGACGGCATAGCCGAACCGCACCAGCCTGCCCGCCCGGACGCCTGCGCCCGGCAGGACGCCCGCCATGGGCCAGCTCTTTCCCTCGGTGTCCTCCAGACTCTGCCCGAGATACAGAAAGCCGCCGCACTCTGCCGCTGTCGGCAGGCCGGCGTTCACAGCCTGCCGGATGGAGGCCCGCATGGTTTTGTTTTCGCTCAGGGCCTGCGCATACAGCTCCGGGTAGCCGCCGGGCAGATACAGCCCGCAGACTCCCTCCGGCAGGGCAGTATCCCGCACCGGGCTGAAAAATACAGGCTCTGCGCCCGCCTCCCGCAAAGCGTCCAGCGTTTCAGCATATGTAAAGCAGAAAGCTCCGTCCCTCGCCACGGCGATGCGGACAGAAGCGGAAACTGTTCCCCAGGGAGAAAGGCGTCCGCCCTCGGGGCACGGCCTTTCCGTCACCGCCGCCAGCTTCTCCCAGTCCATCACCAGACGGTCTGCCAGCAGAGCGATCTTTTCCTGAATGTCCGTGATCTCGCCTGCGGTCTTCAGGCCCAGATGGCGGCTTTCCACCGCCGCCTGCGGCAGGCGGGGCAGATAGCCCAGCACCGGCAGGCCGGTCTCTCTTTCCAGCAGGTCTTTGAGCATTTTATACAGCTTTTCGGAGCAGCTATTGAGCAGGATGCCCGAAATATGGCTGTTTTTGCGGAAGTGCACAAGGCCCTGGATCTCTGCCGCCAGCGTTACGCTGGCCCCTCCGGGCTGCACCACCAGCAGCACCGGAAGCCCCAGCGTGTCTGCCAGCTCCCATGCGCTGGCCCGGGTGGTCAGGCCCTGCCCGTCGTAAAAGCCCATGGCCCCCTCGCACACGGCAGCGCCGTGCCCGGCGGCGCAGCGGGCGTAAAGCGCCTGCACCGTGGGCCGGTCCGAGAGGAACAGATCCAGATTATGGCTGTCCACCTGCAAAGCGGAGCGGTGGAACATGGGGTCGATGTAGTCCGGCCCGCTTTTGAAGGCGCAGGGGTCGGCCCCGCGCTTTTTCAGTGCCGCCAGCACGGCGCAGGTCATCGTGGTCTTGCCGCTGCCGGACCGTGGCGCGGCGATGAGGAATTGCATCATTTGCGTATACCCGTAATGAGGAAGATGGGGTTGTTTGCCATGAGCAGGTGAAGACGGCCTGCCTGCTTTGTGCGGCTGACCGCCAGCTGCACCACCTCGGCGGCAAGGCCCCGGGCCGTGAGGGCGGCAGCCGCAGTGCTCAGCGTTTCCAGCGCAATGGCGGAAATGCAGATGCGCGCGTCCGGGTTTTTGGCAAGCACGGCATCCAGCACGCCCTCCATGCCGCCTTTTGTTCCGCCAATGAACACGGCGTCCGGCGCAGGCAGGTCTGCCAGTGCATCCGGGGCGCGGCCCTCGATGAGGGTGAGGTTGTAAGTTTGGAACTTTGCCCGGTTCTGCCGGATCAGGGCACAGGCGTCCGGATCGCACTCCACGGCATACACATGCCCTTTGGGCGCTGCCAGTGCCAGCTCCACGCTCACACTGCCCGTGCCTGCCCCCACGTCCCACAGGATATCCGCAGGCTTCACGGCCAGCTTTGCCAGCGCGGCGGCGCGCACCTCCTGCTTGGTCATGGGTACCTGGCCCCGGATGAAGCTTTCGTCCGGGAAGCCCGGTGTGCGGAAGTGCGGGACATCGAAGTTTTCCACCAGAAGCACGCTGAGCGGTGCAAAACTCTGTCCCGCCAGCTCTGCCGCAGAGCCGTAGCGGATGGCCTCTTCCCCGGTGCCAAGGTTTTCGCCCACCACGCCGTGGGCTTCGCCCATACCGGCATCAGTCAGCTTCCGGCAGAGGGTGGCGGGTGTTTCGGCCCCGCCGGTGAGGAAAAAGACGGAGCGCTCTGTCATGCACTGCGCCACCGGGTCGCAGGCACAGCCGTGGGCCGACACCAGCTTCCAGTCCTGCCATGGGCGGCCCAGCGCCGCCGCCAGCAGCTGGATGCTGGAAACGCCCGGATACACCCGCGCAGGGATGCCCAGCGCCCGCAGGGGCGTGAGCAGGCCGGACGCACCGGAATAAAACCCGGTGTCCCCGCTGTAAAGCACGGCGGCATCCTGCCCGGGGGCCTGCGCCAGCGTTTCAAGGATCTCGGCAGGCTGATAGAGGGCAAACTGCCGGGCGGTGCACTCGGGCGGGAGGCCCGCCAGCAGCCGCTTTGCGCCAAACACAAGGCCTGCCCTGCGCACAGCGTCCTGCGCCTGCACCGACAAAGCCTCCCAGCTGCCGCTTCCCATACCGATCAGTGTGACCATTTCAAAATCTCCTGACAATGCGTGAATAATCCTGCCTCGGTCTCGCCGACCTCCTCCGGACGGCGCAGCACCACCAGCTGTACGCCGGTCTCGGCTGCGGCCTGCACCTTTTCGGCAAAGCCGCCCGCCGCGCCGCCGTCCTTGGTGACGAGATACCGGATGTGGAACTGTTCGATCAAAGCTTTGTTCAGCTGGCAGGAAAACGGCCCCTGCATGGCAATGATGTTCCGGTGCGGGATCCCGGCTGCCTCGCAGGCGGCAATGCCCTCCGGCGTGGGCAGGACCCGGGGATAAAGCCGCGCCGGGTCCAGCGGCGCAAACGCTGCCAGCTCCTTGGCACCGGTGGCAAGCAGGATGTTTTCCTTCGTTCCGGCAAGGTACTCTGCCGCCTGCGCCGCGGTCCCGAACACCACACAGTCCTCGGGCAGCGGGCTCCGGGCCCGCAGCAGGCGGCGGTATTCCACGCCGGCCTGTGCCGCCGCAGCGCGGATGTTCCGGGTCACATCCACCGCATACGGATGAGTGGCATCCACGCAGAGGTCTGCACCCGTCAGCAGCGCCGCCATGGCATCCGGTCCCAGCCGCCCGGCGTGGACCGTGATGCCCGCCATCTCACCCTGTTCCTCGGCTCCCAGCGGCGTTGCCACACACACGGTCACCTCAGCCCCCAGTGCCGCCAGCTTTTTGGAGAAGCGGCGTCCCTCGGTGGTGCCGCTGAACACGACAGCTTTCATTTGCGATACCCCCGGGGTGTGACCATCCGGCCCGAAAGGGCGCGGGTGTTCCCGTTGCCGATGTACACGGTGGTGAACATATCCACCGGCGTGTCTTCCAGCTCGGCCAGCGTCAGCACCCGGGCGCTCTGGCCCTCGCGGCCAATGTTGCGCACAAGGCCGCAGACCGTCTCCGGTCCCTTGCCGTTTGCGCGCAGGATGCGCACCGCCTTTTGCAGGTAGTCCGGCCTGCCCTTGGAAGAGGGATTGTACAGTGCCACGCAGAAATCGCCCTGCGCGGCGCAGGCCAGCCGCTTTTCGATGACCTCCCACGGGGTGAGCCGGTCGGAAAGCGAGATCACGCAGAAATCGTGGGCCAGCGGTGCGCCCAGCACCGCTCCGCCGCTGAGGGCGGCAGTGAGCCCGGGCACCACCTCCACGGCAACATCCGGGTAGTCCTCAGCCAGTTCCAGCAGCGGGCTGGCCATGCCGTAAACACCCGCGTCGCCGCTGCACACCAGCGCGACCCGCTTGCCGGTGCGGGCCTTTTCCAGCGCCCAGCGGCAGCGGTCGATCTCCTGCGTCATGCCGGTAGCATAGTATTCCTCGCAGGGGAACTCAGGCTCGATCAGGTCAATGTAAAGCTTGTAGCCGCAGATCGCATCCGCATGTTCAAGGGCGCTCTGGGCTTCCTGGGTCAGATAAAAAACATCGCCGGGGCCAAGGCCCACCACGCAAACAACATTCTCGGGCCGGTCCATGTCCCATTCATCCATCTCAAATTCGTACCTGTCAGACATGCTGCCACCTCCAATCTGGGGCGAAGGGCCGCGCAGCCAGCGCAAAGGTCACGCCGGTGCGGGCAAATTTGTGAAAAACCAGCGGTCCGTCTGCAGCCAGCACCGCAGCCCGCTCGCAGACGTTATCCACGCCGGTGACGCTCTGCACAAAGGCCGAGGGCGTAAAGCTGCCGGGGGCCTGCCGCAGCTGTTCCGCCGTGAAAAACTCCACAGGCCAGCCTCGACTCTGGCAAAAGGTCAGAAGGCCCGCCTCGTTCTGTTTTAGATCGATGCTGGCCGCCGCCGCGATGCACTGCGGGGCAAAGCCTGCCTGTGCGCAGAAGGCCGCAAAGGCTTCGGCCAGCGTGTCGGCGCCGGTGCCGCGCCTGCACCCCACCCCCAGCACGCCGATGCGCGGCACAAGATGCAAAGCATCTCCCGCCGGGCACAGGGTGAGGGCAAGCTCCGGGGCCGCTGCATCTTCTGCAAGGCCCGCAGGCGGGCTGCCCGCAATGGGCCAGTCGGATGCGAACCGCACCGTTCTGCCCGCCAGCAGTGCGCCGCTGACCTTTTTGATGCGCTCCGGCTCCAGCACGGCGCAGTTCTGGTGTCTGGCCCATTCATCCACCGCAAACACACCGTTTGCGTCCGTGGCAGTGGTAATGACCGGCACCGCGCCGCACACAGCGGCCAGCCTCCGCGCCAGCTCGTTGGCCCCGCCCAGATGGCCGGAGAGAACGGGCACCGCAAAGCGTCCGCACTCGTCCAGCACCACCACCGCCGGGTCAGACGCCTTGCTTTTGCAGTGGGGCGCAATGGCCCGCACCGCAATGCCCACCGCGCCCACAAAAATAAGGGCATCACTGTGTGCAAACTGCCGGGCCGTCCAGTCCGCAAGGCCCGGCTGCCCGGGCTCATGGCCGCAGCGGGCCACGCTGCCGGGATATTCTGCGGCCAGCTTTTCCGCCAGCGCAAGGCCCTTTGCCGTAAAGGCAAGGTAGGCCCGGGTCACTGGTCTGTCCCCTTGCGGAACTCGGTGGTAAAGGCCGGGTCGTACAGCTTGCTGCGCTCGTAGTTCCGGCCCAAAAAGTCACCCACCACAATGAGCGCCGTTTTGGTGATGCCCGCTGCATGAACGCTTTCCGCCAGCGTGCCCACAGTGCAGCGGACGGTCCGTTCTTCCGGCCATGTGGCCTTGTACACCACCGCTGCCGGGGTATCCGGCGTGTAGGCTCCGCCCGCCAGAAGTGCCTGCTGCACCTTTTCCACAAGGCCGATGGACAAAAAGATCACCATGGTGGCCCCATGGGCGGCAAGGCCTGCCAGCTTTTCCTTTTCCGGCACCGGGGTGCGGCCCTCCATGCGGGTGATAATGACGGTCTGGCTCACGGTGGGCAGGGTGTACTCGGCGTTCAGCGCCGCTGCCGCGCCGCAGAAGCTGGAAACACCGGGGGTATCATCGTAGGGAATGCCCTCGGCATCCAGCACATCCATCTGCTCCCGGATGGCACCGTACAGGCAGGGGTCGCCGGTGTGCAGACGCACGGTGGTGCGGCCTGCGGCTTCCATCTGCCGCATTACCGCCAGCACCTGTTCCAGCGTCATTTCCGCGCTGTTGTAAACCGCACAGTCCTCTCTGGCAAGGCCCAGCAGCGCCGGGTTGACCAGACTGCCCGCATAGATGATGCAGTCGGCTGCCTGCAGAAGGGCCGCACCGCGCCGGGTGATCAGGTCCGGAGCACCGGGGCCTGCGCCTACAAAATGTATCATAACATCACTCCTTTACCAGAACGGTGGTAAAATAGCCCGGCTGGACCTGCGACTGCCCGCAGGAAAGGTCCGGGCAGACCTGTTCATCCGGCAGTCCGCAGTTGCACACAAGAGCGCTGTTTTTCAGCTTATCTGCCTGCCGCAGGGTATCCAACAAGGCAGGCAATTGCCTGCCGGTCTTCATCAATACTTTGGTGCCGGGCGTTTCCAGCACGCGGCCCGCCCAGCTGCCCGGCGCAATGGTGAGCGGCGCATCCATGCCGCCGGTCAGCGGCACATTCAGCCGCGCCGCCGCCGCACAGAAGCTTGGCACCCCCGCCGCCATAGCGGTGGGATAGCCCTCTGCTTCCAGAAGGCACTGCAGATAGCCAAAGGTAGCATAGATGGAAACGTCCCCAAGGTTCAGCATGGCAGTATCCTGCCCGGCATCCAGATAAGGCCGCACCGCCTGCACTGCCTCTTTGTGGGAAGCCGCCAGCACGGCCGGGTCGCGGCTCATGGCAAAGTGCAGCGGGATGATGGTCTTGCCGTCCAGCGCTTTTCCCAGCGCACTGCGGGCGATGTCCAGCGCCAGCATCTGGCCGGAAGAAGTCTGCGGCGCAGCCAGCACCGGGCATTTCCGGATCAGCCGCACCGCCTGCAGGGTCAGCAGCTCCGGGTCGCCGGGGCCTACGCTGACGCCGTAAAAGGTGCCTTTCAGTTCTGCCATTCCTTCATCAGCTCCTTTGCAATACAGGTCTCGCCCAGCGGGCCGTGCTGGTTGGAGAACAGCACCGCGCCCACCCGGAACGCCCCGCCTGCCCGTCGGTCCAGATGCATCTGGATGGCCGCAAGGATGCTTTCCAGCACCGGGCCGCGCAGCCCTGCGCCGTCCAGAATGTCAAGGCAGGCATCCGTGGTGGCGGCATCCATCAGGGCAGCGCACACTTCGCGCCGGGCCCCGCACAGCGCCGCATGGGCGCAGAACACCTCGGCACGGCCATCCGCCGTGTGGGAGTGGGTGTTCATGACCCCTGCCGCCAGCTTGCAGAGCTTACCCACGTGTCCCACCAGAAGCACCTGTTCAAATCCTGCCGTTGCCGCCATATCCAGCGTATCCCCGATGAAGTTGGAGGTCTTGACCACCGGGAACCGCTCGAACTGCGGCAGAGCGGAGGCCAGATAGTCCAGCCCGTAGTTGCCGGGTGCCAGCACCAGCCGCCGGGGGCCGGGGGCATTTTTTGCCCGCAGCGCAGCCTGATTCATTTCCAGCTGGATGGTATCCAGAATCGCCTGCTGGCTCATGGGCTCTACGATACCGCTGGTGCCCAGCACGGAAAGCCCGCCCTCCACCCCGATGTGCGGGTTGAAGGTGCGCTTTGCGGTCTCGGCGCCGCCCTCGATGGAAATGGTCACCGCAAAGCCGCCGGTGTAGGCAGCATTTTCAGCTTCCCGTTCCAGCGCCTCGGCGATCATCCGGCGCGGCACACGGTTGATGGCGGCTTCCCCTACGGGCTGGTCAAGGCCGGGCTTCGTTACCCGGCCCACCCCCTCGCCGCCAAAGATGCGTACGCCGGGGGCATCCGGTTCCAGCACCACCGATGCAATCACCGGCAGGCCCGTGGTCACGTCCACATCGTCGCCGCCGTCCTTGCGGATGGCACATGCGGCACCTGTGTCCGTTCTGCGGCACCAGAGGGGCGCCACCTCCACCACGATGCCCTTGGGCGTGCGCAGGGCCACCGTTTCCGGTTCGCGGCCGGTCAACAGCAGACGCGCCGCCCCGGCAGCTCCCAGCGCGGCACAGGTGCCGGTGGTGTAGCCGCAGCGCAGCAGTTTCTGGCCGCTGCGGACGTAATGCTCAAACTGCGTCTTTCCGGCAGGTGCCTTTTCGGCTTCCGGCTCCGGCGTGCCGAACAGAGCCGTGTACTGCTGTTCGGTCAGGCCGTACAGAGCGCGGATGTTCTCCGGCTGAAATGCCTGTTCCGGGGTCAGCACGCCGGAAACACCGCCGGGCGAAACGCACACCACCGTATCCGCTATTTTTTCGGCCAGTTCCAGCTCGTGCAGGCTCAAAATCACCGCCAGCTTTTGGGTGTGTGCAAGCGTTCCGAGGATGGTGAGCAGTTCAATTTTGCCCTTGATATCCAGAAAAGAGGTCGGTTCGTCCAGCAGAATCACTTCCGGCTGCTGGCACAGGGCCCGGGCCAGCAGGATGCGCTGGCGCTGGCCGTCGCTGATGCGGTTAAAATCCCGGTCTGCCAGCTGCGCCGCCCCCACCAGCTCCAAGGCCCTGTGCACCTGCTGCCTGTCCTCGGCAGACAAAATGCCCAGCCGTCCGGTGTAGGGATAGCGCCCCGCCGAAACAAAATCAAAGCAGGTGGTCAGCTCCATCCGGCGGCTGTGCGGGGCCATGAGGGCCAGCTTCTGTGCCCGCTGGGTGCCGGTGTAATCGGCAAGGCTTCTGCCTTCCAGCAGCACCGTACCGCCCATGGGGGCCAGCTGGCCCGCCAGCGTGCGCAGCAAGGTGGATTTGCCTGCGCCGTTGGGGCCGATGAGGGTCAGGATCTGGCCCGGCTGCACCCCGAGGCAAATATCCGAGAGCAGCGGTGTCTTGCCATAGCCGATGGCAAGACCCTGTGCTCCGCACAAAAAATGTTCCTTCATCGTGCCCCCTCCTGACTGCGCCGCACCAGCAGCCAGATGACCACCGGTGCACCGAACACGGCCGTGACCGAGCTGATGGACAGCTCCGTGGGCGCAAACAGACTGCGGGCCAGCAGGTCGCAGAACAGGCAGAAAGCCGCACCGCCCAGACAGCACCCGGGCAGCACATGCAGCGGCTTTGCGCTGCCCAGCAGCTGCTTTACAAGGTGCGGCACCGCGATGCCCACAAAGGAGATCGGCCCCGCAAAGGCAGTGACACAGGCGGCCAGCAGACTGGAAAGCAGCACCAGCACCGCCGAGAAGAGTCTGACGTTCACGCCAACACTGCGGGCGTACTCCTCGCCCATCTGGTAGGCCGCCATGGGTTTGGAGAGCAGAAAGGCTGCCGCCAGTACAGGCAGCGTCACCAGCGCCGCCGCCTGCACGTTGGCCCATGTCATGCCGGAAAAGCTGCCCTGCGACCAGTTGTGCAGGTTGACGATGTTGGAGTCCTGTGCAAAGGCCACCACGATGTCGGTGACAGCGGAACAGATGTAGCCGATCATCACACCGCAGATGACCAGAATGCTCATGCGCTGCACCCGCCGGGCCACCGCCAGCACAAAGGCCATGGCCGCCATGGCGCCCGCAAAGGCAGCCGCGATCATGGTGGCCGAGCTGGTCAGCATCCCGCGGTCCAGAAACACCACCATGGTCAGGGCCACCGCCAGCTTTGCGCCGCTGGAAACGCCCATGACAAAGGGCCCGGCAATGGGGTTTGCAAAAAAGGTCTGCAGAAGGTATCCCGCTGCACTGAGGGCTGCCCCCAGCAGCGCCGCCATGACCGCGCGGGGCAGGCGCAGCTGCAGGATGATGTTCCCCGCAAGCGCATCGCCGCCCTTGCCCAGCAGCGCCGTCAGCACCGCTCCCGGTGCAAGGGATACGCTGCCCCAGAACAGGTTCAGCGCAAAAAGCACCGCCACGGCTGCCGCAAGGGCAATATAGGCGGCTGCAAGGCGTCTGGTACGGGTCATAGGCTTTCCTTTCTGTAAAGTTTTTCTGCTTTAATCCACATGGGTGAGGAATTTCAGGGTACCGGCGGCAGGTGTACCCTCGGTGAACACCCGGTTCATATCCACGATCAGGTCTGCCAGCTCCATGCTCTGCTGGAACAGGCTCTGGGTGGTGCACCACACCTGACCGTTCTGCACCGCTTTGAACTCGTTCAGCAGCGGGAAACGCTCGGTCAGCTGGCTCACCGATGCGATCATGCCCTCGATGGCGCTGTTGTAGATGAGCACATCGGCATCCTTTGCGCCTGCATAGAAGTCCTCAAGCGGCAGGTTCATGGTAGCAAGGCTGTTGCCATTGTCCGTCAGGTCCGCAAAGACATAGCTGCCGCCTGCCATTTCGATCATGCGGGCCACATAGTCACTGCCCTTGCGCACAGTGGCAAGGTTGTTGGTGGTCAGCGAGAAGAAGGCACAGCTTTTTCCCGTGGGTTCCTGCGAGAGGATGGGCTGAACGGCTGTCTCCTGCGCGGAAAACACCTGCTCGGCCTGTTCTTCCCTGCCCAGCAGGATGCCGTAAAGCTTGATCCACTCCATGCGGGCCAGCGGGTCGCTCTCGTAGCTGGAACGCTCCACCAGCACCGGGATGCCAAAGTGTTCCAGCTGTTCCTTTACCTCCGGCGTATGCAGGATCATGGTATTCTCAATGGCAAGGCGGCAGCCCGCCGCCAGGATCTGCTCGTAATCCGGGGCGCTGTACTTGCCCGCATACGCGATTTTTCCCTCTTCCATGGCCTGCTGCACTGCGGGCAGATACCAGCCCTCGGCCTTGGTGCCGGAAAAGGCCACGCTGTCCAGTGCATCCAGATGCAAAAGCAGATCCATCACCGAGGTGGAGACCAGATAAATATTCTCCACCGGCTGGCGTAGCACAGTCACATCAGCAGGCAGACTGTCCACCTCCGCAGCATCTTCCGGCACAACAAGGAACCGTGCATCCGACTCCGCAATGGTCAGCATGGTATAGCCGCCCTCATAGCAATCTGCCGTGAACTGCTGTGCATAGTCCAGCTGGTAATGATGGGAGAAAACAAGACTTTCCGTATTGGCAGGCTGAGTCTTGCTGCCGCAGCCGGCGCGCGGCTGGACACGTC
>OATA01001822.1_pt1 | contig 11085 bp, 5 predicted proteins | sample 1516451 | NCBI WGS metagenome assembly OATA01 (sample SAMEA2579905, study PRJEB22360) | human gut metagenome | biome: human gut; feature: human-associated habitat; material: faeces | place: Denmark | collected 2008/2010 | reverse complement strand
GATGTATTGGACATAAGCTGGATGAAACAGAGACAGGATATCTGGCAATGCATATTCAGAGAGTGTGTAAGGATGCGGTATGATTCGACAGTTCCTTTTAGATTATAGTAATTTCCAACTAAATAGTAATGTATGATTTGACTGTGAGCGCAATTTTATTATTTTCGGTCAATCTTGAGTAGGATTTGTCCTGACAATAAAATACACCAGTCTACGAGATTTTTTTCTCTCATAAACTGGTGTATTTATCTTATGAAATTTAATTTTTCGGCAATGTATCTTTGAATTCTGAATACTTACTATCTTCTGTAATTATCTTTACGTATGCATCATAAGCATTTTGTAAAGTAGTATATTTCTTGTCGTCCTTATTAGCAATATTCTGATAACCTTGATTATTAAATTGACGATCAGCAATTACCATGTATGGTTCTGTTATTTTATCTCCATTTCGCTGGGCAGTTGTTGACTCGGAAACATAGTATTCTCCATCTGCTCTGCAGATAATAACAGGAATTGTTGTCCCTTCCTGATAGTTGCTAACGTTTACAGAAGTCCAGAAAAGATAACGTCTCTTCTCGTTATATCCACTGCCCAGATATGCCCAGGTACCTTTTTTTAGCAGACTATCCTCTTTTATTAATTTTAAAATCGCTGGAACCATTGTTGAGTTTGTAGCGTTAGAATCAAGTTCAAAATTATTGTTGTTACTCAATGTGTTTTCCAATAATTTTGAATCTTTAAGTGGTCCCATCAAATCTTCATTAATCTTAAACGGATATTTTTTTCCGTCACTCTCATTTCCGCCTGACCATTTAAATTTCACACTGTTATCATCATTGAGGGAAATCTCACATGTTCCATTGGCGACTGAAATCCTTCCCAATTGGCAGTATCTTCGTCACCTACAGTATGGGAAATCCCGGCGATGGTGATAGTTTTTGCGGATTGCCAGTCATTTATTTTCTGTTTCAGCTTAACTGTTCTCTTAGCCTCTTCGGGATCTTTGCCATCCAGATTTATATCTGCCATCATTTCGCCATACTCAGTGCGGACGTTTGCTAGGTCTGTTGATTCGCGGCTTCGTTCCACATATTTTGTGTAAGAAGGTGCCAGGAGTCCGACAAGAATTGCCAGGATTGCGATCACGACTACAAGTTCAACCAGGGTAAAGCCTTTATCTCTTTTTTGCATGTATTTTACCTGTAAATAAAAATGTTAAATAATAGTTATGCCAGGGGTAAAATATATACTACTTTACCCCTTAAGCTTTTTTTAGCATGATAGCACAGAATCGGTTACTGTGCAATATTTGCGAAAAAAATATTTCATTACAGGCATAGAGCAATCGTATGGATCATTTTTTCCACATCCAGTGGCTTGGCCAGATGTGCGTTCATGCCACAGTCCAGTGCGTGGCGGACATCTTCTGCAAAAGCATTGGCGGTCAGTGCGATGATGGGAATGGAAGAAGCATCCGTCCTGTCAAGCATCCGGATCTGGCGTGTGGCTTCGTATCCATCCATCAGAGGCATCATAATATCCATAAGTATCACATCAAATGTCCCCTCAGGGTGACGGGAGAAAAATTTCACAGCTTCCCTGCCATTGGATACTGCAGTTACCACAGCACCCTCCTCTTCAAGGAGTACCTGTGCCACCTCTCTGTTTATCTCATTATCCTCCGCCAGCAGGATCTTTATGCCCTGAATGGAGTTTCGCTCAGCTTCCGTCTCAGAAGAGATATCCCTTTCTTCTGCCTCTTCAAATGGCAGTGTGATCACAAAAGTACTTCCGATACCCGGAGTACTGGTAATCTCAATGGTACCGCCCATCTGCTCAAATAATGCTTTGGCAATGCTCATACCCAGTCCGGTGCCATGGTATACACTCCGGGCATCCACGTTCTCCTGAGTAAAGGGTTCAAAGATCTTTTCCAGATATTCGCTGCTGATGCCGATTCCCGTATCAGAGATCGTCCATCTGCAGATCAGTTTATGATCATGGGAAGGGAGAGCATCAACCTCCGTATGGATTGCCCCATTCTCTCTGTTGTATTTGATACAGTTACTGTAAATATTCATCATGGCACGACGGAGGTGCAGAGGGCTTCCGTATACAAAGGGATGTTCGTATATCTCCGGTGCGATATGAACGGTGAAATCAATGCCGTTTTTCTGTGCCTGCATATCAATCAGCATCTGTGTCTCTTTTTCATATCTGATCAGATCAAAAGGTTCATGGTTGAGTACAAGTCCGCCTTCCTCGATCTTGGACATATCCAGCACATCATTGATGAGAGAGAGCAGATGACTGGCTGAAATGAATGCTTTTTCACGATTATTTTTAAGGAATTTAACATCATTTTCATGTTTTTTATCAATTTCCAGCAGACCAATGATCCCATTCAGCGGCGTACGCATATCGTGTGACATGCGGGAAAGAAAATTGGACTTCTCTGCGTTGGCTCGTTCGGCAGTGTCAAGAGCTTCTTTAAGGAGCTTCTGGTGCCGGATTTCTGATTCCACCACATCGTCCACATTCAGAAATCCCAGAACAATGATACCGGAGTCTTCGTTTTTGATAAAGCGGAACTGATAGTAGTGGATACCATCCCTGTCATTTATCCGGTAATTTCCCTTGTATTCGGACTGACCGGACAAAACACCCATTACATTGCCCAGGTCCAGGGATTCTTCCAGCATTGTACGGTCATCAGGATGTACACGCTGCCGGATATAGTCTGAGAGGAAAAGATCATAGGGGTATGTATCCTTGTGTTTTTTGTCCTGATCAGGGACATCATGGTCTTCCTGCTTGATCACAGAGAGAGTTTTTTCTCTGGGGTTGATCAGGTATACGTTTAGGTAGTTGCTGCTCAGTGTCTGGACAATACTTACCTGTGTCTCATAGGCTTCCTGTGTTCTGGTGACATCTTCACCGTAGAGGATTGCTTCCAGATTTATCTTTAATATCGAGATCCGCAAAAGCATCAGTAAATCTGGAACGATATACGGAGATTTTCCCGGTTTCCCGGTTTACGCCATAAACAGACATGTAGTCAGAAGCAAGCAGGTTGATGGCACCCAGCAGACGGAGAGAGTTCTCACCTGTGGGAATAGACTTTGACAGGCTTTCTCCTTCGGCTACTGTGCTGAATACAAGTGCATGTCCTCTGCTGCCATCGGGCTGTACAGTCTCTACTGCATCAACTGTTTCATAAATATGGCGGATCGGATCCAGGTAAGTCTTTGGTCCCTGTATCCCCAGTGCTACAGGGCAGGGCGGGCATGGGGAATCAAGCCCCATAAGTGCCTTATAGCATTTCACTCCCGGCTGGAGATTGGGGTACAGCTGTTTGGCAGTGTCGTTATAGCTTAGGATATTATAGTCTTTGTCTATGCTGTAATATCCGGATGAGTGTGTGTTCATAATTTTGTACTCCTGATGTTTAGTATTTCAAAGTATACTCTTTTTACCAAAAAATAGCAATGATAATGGGGAAATTTATAAAAATTGTACAATGTTTCTGATGCCTGCACACGATTCCCAGGTTGACATCCCATCTGCCGTTTGCTACACTAAAACCACATATCTGACAAAGGAACGGGAAATATGAAGAAGAAAAAAATTATAATTTTATCTATTATGATAATTGTGGTTGCCTTACTCCTTGAAGCGAGCATTCTAAAATATGTTAATGACAGAAATGCCCATAGAACATCAAAGGTACTTCTTGATCGTGTGATTACTGTGCTTGATAAAAATGATGAGAGCAGGAACGAGCTGATCGAATCGTTAAAGGACGATTATATTGTAAGGGCTAAAGCTGTGTCATATATGATTGATGCTGATCCGGCGGTAGAATATGATGTGAATGAGCTGCAGAAAATAGCAAAATTAATGGCCGTTGATGAGATACATCTGTTTGATGATCAGGGAACTATTTACAGTGGTTCTGCGCCCAAGTATTTTGGCTATAATTTTGATTCCGGTGCGCAGATGGAGTATTTTAAGCCCATGCTTAAGAATAAATCGCTGACCATGTGCCAGGATGTTACTCCAAATACTGCAGAGGGAAAGAAAATGATGTATGCCATCACCTGGAATGAAGACGGAACCAAGATGATCCAGGTGGGAATTGAGCCAAAGAGACTTCTCAATGAAATAAAGCAGAATAACATTTCCAATGTAGTTGCCAGAATGCCGGTATATAAAGGCATTGAAATTATAGTTGCAGATGCGGATACACAGGTAATAGAAGGAGCCACGGACAGTAGCAAATTAGGGAAAAAACTGGAAGATGTGGGGATATCAGCGAATCCTGACAGTGATGACGGTGCGACTGTAACACAGATCAGAATGGATGGAAAGCACTGCAGATGCATGATGCGCCAGAATGATAACTATATTGTTTTTGTAACTGTAGAGGATTCATTTTATCAGCAGGGCGGCATGATTGCTATTTTTATAGTAGGCGCATATTTGGTACTGGCATCCTGCTGTATAACCTATATGTTTTCCAAAGTGATGAAAGAAAGACTGGAAAAAGAAAAACTGATATACACCTCAAATACGGATGAGCTTACCAGATGTTTAAACAGGCACGCATATGAAAATGATATGAAAAAGCTTAATCTTAGTGAGGAATGGGTATACATTTCTGTAGATCTGAACGGATTAAAACGGGCAAATGATTCTTATGGCCATATGGCAGGAGACGAGCTTATATGCGCAGCGGCAGATTGCATGAGAGACAGCTTTCATGAGTATGGAAAGGTATACAGAATCGGTGGAGATGAATTTGCAGTGATCATCACAGAGAATCCAAACCAGGTGGAAGAGCTGATACATAGCTTCGACTCCAATGTGGCAAACTGGCATGGAAAGTTTGTTGATTCAATGACTGTTTCGTACGGATGGGTTTTCAGCACAGAGAGAAACTGGGGTAGTGCATATGAAATTTCAAAAGCTGCAGATGCAAGAATGTATCAGAGCAAGAAACGCTACTATAAGGAAAGCGGTACAGACAGAAGATAGGCAGGTTACAAAAAAGCCACAGACTGGTTCATCCAGCCTGTGGCTTTTTTCAGGGATCGTCAGGGGTATTACCATATTACTTTTATGGTAAAAATACATCGTCAGCAGATATGTCAGGCGATAAATTTTTCACATTTTCTGACATCTCTTTCATTGAAGTTGTCTGGGATTTATGATAATCTTGTACTTATAGCAATCCTCTGAAGCAATGTACGCTAAGAGAAAACGAAAGTGTTTTTTTCTGTGGGAAAAGGAAAAGTTGAATTATAAGATAACATCATAATTATACATCAAGGAGAATAACATACATGATGAAGATCAGGCATAAAAAAATAGTGGCATCAGGTACAGCGGTTGTCTTGGCAGGCATCCTGGGTGTGGGAGCCCTGCTGCAGTCCAGCGTTTCTGTACAGGCATCCCCGGCTATGATGCCCGGTATCGAGCAGATTGTAAATGACACAACTGCTGAGAAGCCTTTTAAAATATTAGAAATCGTTGATGATACAAGTGAAGCGGAGATCGGCTATTACGTATCCGGGCAGGAACCGTATGTGAAGCTTTATCAGTACCAATATACTGATGATAAGAATCAGGCGCATACCATCACATTTGATTCGCTGGATGAGGGTCTGTCAAAAATTTCTGATCCTGTGAAGCGCAAAGAATTTGCCATGAATGTAAAACTGAATCAGGATGGCATTCCTGATACAAGTAAAAGTACCGGAATCAAACAGATTCAAAGTGTGTGTTATCAACCAGATGATCCAAGTACAGGAGAATCGGCGGATTATCCTCTTTCTTATGGTAATTACCAGGAGAAATATTTCCTTACCCAGGAAGAGAAGGATTCAAAATTATGGAAAGAAATCGAACAATTTATAGATCCGACCACTGATAAACCTACAACATATACAGTAAAGATAAATGGAACCTATCAGGAAAACCCATCCGGAACCGGTGACTATACTAAAAAGGAGCAGCAGTATTATCCGATTCGTGAAAAGGCAAATGAAACAGATACAGGGGATGCTGGTAATCCAAATGCCAAATACAGAGAAAATATTCAGAATTTTTATTATGCTGACAGTGACGGGGCAAATGCACCTTATTTTCTGGAATTTTCCGAAGTAGAGAATACTACTGTAAACAAGGCGCTGAAAGATTCTTCTGATCAGGGAAAGAAAACAATTCTGCCGGAATATAATTATGACAATGGCAAATATGGATATTACGAAAATGTTTACAGTGACCTGACTACTGAAATTGCAAATAATATTTTCAGCAAGAATTATACCTTCCCTGGCGAAAACCCTGCCAGCCCAAATGGAAATAAGCTTCTTATTCAGGATAATACATCTGCTAAAAATGCTTTTTCATCAGGCGGTGATGAATTTACATCGGCAGATGAAGGAAATGGGACAGAGCAAAGCAACACAGAAGACAATATAACCGGACAAAATCAGCCGGATGCTGTTGTGAGTGAACCTCAGATAGATTCAGGAGCGGCAGATGCGGGATTTTCCGATGGTGAATTTTCTTCTGAAGAATTAAACGCAGGAGAAAGTGATGTAAGTTCCACAGACAGCAATGGACAGGATAATAATGTATCTTCTGCTCCGGAAGAGGAAAACGTTACTGATAATGAGGCAACAAAACAGGGAGATACTGATAAAACCGGACAAAACAAAAAACGTTTAATCGAATATACACCATTAGTAGAAAATGGTACGGCAGTAGATGTCAATACACCTGAAGACCCTCTGGTATATTATGGTATCACCATAGACCAGTATCCGTTTTATCAGTATAAGTTGATCAGTAATCTGAATAAGATCAAAACAAAGGCAATTAACGTTGATGCAATTACAGATCCTAATTTCAAACTTAAAGAGACACTTGAAGCAAACCAAATTGAGACAACCGAGGGAAATCAATACTGTAATATTACGATTCAGGATGGACAGTACTGGTTCTGGTTATGGAACAAGGGTGAAAGTGTCAATAATGCTGTTAAATATCCAATATCTATTGTAACTCAGCGTCAGCCTGTAGCATACAGTGATATTCGCCAGCTTCCGGAGGATTTGGGATACAATTACTATTATAAAGTAGATAAAGTCTATTTCTGCTGTAAAAAGGGTGAAACTGCGGCAACAGGAGATTCCCATGCCTATAAATATTATGGCTGGTATTCACCTTCCTATGCTGATGAGAATAATCCATATATTCCTGTTAAAGACGGAGAAACACCAACCCATTATATTTCCGATGCCGAATACGAATTAACTCCGGGAACGGGAAATTATGATTTTGTACCTGATGATAATGCCCCAGAACAGACTGTGGAAGTAGACCATATGTATTATCAGGGGGGATATACAAACCATGACTGGTTTAAGCAGTATGTATTCCATCTGGAACCGGGTGAAGCGGGAAGTGATGAGAGGAAACAGTTTGATGCCTTTAAAATCGAGGTAACTACCATAACGGCAGAGGATTTTAATGCGACATATGGAAGCGCTGAGGAAACGGCATCTGCGGCATCCGGTGACAGCGATGGTACGGAAATAACTGATGACGGCGATAGCACTGCTTCCAATCATTCATCAGCAGATGATAGCGTAAACTCAGATGATGCGCAGACAGATGATATCCAGTCAGATGATATGCAGACAGACAACACCTCTGATATTCAGGATACCGACACTCAGGATACAAACGAAGCCCAGACAGAAGATCAGGCAGCAACTCAGAATGATGGAGATACTTCAGAAGTAGATCCAATGGTCAGTGAAGCCGGAGTAGAACTGGTGTCTATCGAAAAGGAATTTAGTGACAGTACAGATAATGAGGACAATCAGGAAGACAGTTTCCAGGATGGCACAGAAAATGAGGTCATGCCGGAGGCAGAAAGTAGTTCTGATGAGTCATTTTTTGCCGGAGATACAGATTCTGATTCCGGGAAAACAAAGCTGGAAGATTATAATCTGATTTATTTAAATGCAACTGGATTAAATGAATCTTCCTACCAAAAGATTCTTGACATAGTTTCCCCTCAGAATTCAAAGAAAAAACCATGTATTATTAATCAGACAAAATTACAGAATAATTATACTTTTAAGAGTAGTTTCACATCAATCATGAATGATAACGATGCGGATGGTCATTACGTGAATTGCAATGTATATTTCTTTGAAAATAGTTCCTTATCTGATGGTCAGGATTTAGGCAGCCTGTTGAATGTATCATTTGACAAAAATTTTAATCCCGCCTATATGGAAGAGTCCGATAGTTTTTCGGATGGTAATAATAGTCCGATGGAAGGTTTTGAAGAAATTCTGAAGTATATAGAAAAGGAGAATAAATACAGAAAAATAAAAGAAAACTCAACAAATGAGAATAATACAGAAAATCAGGAGAATCAGGAGGAAAAAAAGGTTACTCTTCTAAGTACCAAAATCAGCCAGGCCAGAGCCATTGAGTATATTATAAATTACAGACTGAAAAGAAATGATCTGCCTACCGGAAAAATCAGGGTTCTGGAACTCCAGCCAGCCCGCAGTCAGGGCAAGATTACGGATTCACAGGTATTAAACTGGCTGGGATATGAAACGACAAGCCGTGAAATGACGGTGAAAAGTTCTAGTGAAGATACATCTTATCCCACAGGAAATGTTTTAAATGCTGATGATAACTTTTGGTGTTCACAATATGATTCAAACACAGGTCGGCATTATTTGCAGATATCATTTACAAATCCGGAAGACATTGACGGATTTATTTACAGAGCAAGACCTGAAATATATAATACAAACATGGATAATAGAGGGGCGCTGTATACATATATTTTGGAACTATACAATGGGAATGATCGTGTAGCTTCTATAGATGGAAATATACAAAGCCAGACAAAGTTTGTGGAGAGAGACAGAAAAACGATTTCATTTCACCAAACATACCAGAATATAACATCTATGAAATTAATTTTTAAATCTACATTTGCCGAAAATTGGAATAATTTAGATCATTATGCCAGTGCTAGCGAATTTCTTCCAATTTTTAGTGATGTAGACATAACTACCATGACAACATCTGAATTTGTCGGACATATTGATGACCTGAATGCAAAGTATGATATGATTTATCTGGGGGATGATGATAATGATTTGAAATATGATGGTAATTTTCGACCAGATGATAAGGTGCTTTATTATCATGTTGGTGGAAATAAATTGGCACGTTATGAATTACAGGGCTTGATGAATCATGATTATGTCACAAATGGAAGTCAAAAGACAGCCGCTACGGTGGGGGATAAAGATTCGACTACAGGTACCACTATTGGCTCTGTTCGTGGTTCTGGAAATGATATTACGAAAGAAATAAAAAATAAACTGGTGAATTTTGCAAAAAGCGGGTATCCGGTAGTAGTTGCAGGAAATATTTATGGTGAGAATAAAGAAACGATATCTACAGAGTTGGTAGATAATTCTTCCTATATTTATGATTTCCTTAATGAAGTAAAAGGATTTGATAATGTATACAAAGAGGGAGAGATTACAGCAGATGAGGATATAAATTTCTATGCGGAACTTCCAAAACCAAAGATTGAATTGAGCAGTTCTCCTCCTTCTGCAATTGGAACAGGGGATGGCCCATCGAATAAATTTCTTATTGGAGAAAATATGACTTTTCAGTTTAAGATTATTGACGAGGCACAGGCTTCACCTGCTAATGCAGAATATAATTGTGAATTATATATTGATCTGAACTGTGATGGTAATTTCTCAAACACGGAGAAGTTGGAAGATATAGCTGTCATGCAAAACGGAAATGTTATACAACCGGACAATGACGGGATATATCATCTTTCCCTTAACACAGATTATACAGTGTCAAGAAAAATCCCGGAGGAATATATCAAACTAATGCCATGGAAATTGGTAGTTACCAACAATAATAACAGCGAAATCCGAACATCTGAAATTGGATACACAAAAAGACAAAATACAAATTCAACTGCGAATACAATTAAGGTATTGCAAATTATTCCAAATCCATCAACAGCGCAAAATGCCCAGTGTACATGGAACTTGGCTACTGATACTACGTTTCGAAATCTGTTTGATAAAGTAAAAGATTTTAATGTTCAGATTAGTACAATTACTGTAGGAAAATATGAAACTCAGCATTCTACAGATGCAACCTATCTAAATCAATATAACATGTTAATCATTGGATTTTGTGATGGTCCTGGTTATAGCGATAGTTATGGTGGAAATAATCCTACAAACTTTTCGGCAGAAGGTGCTCAGAGGATTCTTGAATTTGCAAATACAGGAAAGAGTGTGATTTTGGCCCATGATAATACGTCATCCTCTGTGTATGATAGAACTGCGCAGAATGGAGGTATTAATGGTAATACTACGTGGCAAGGTTGGGCATACTATTTTAACCAGATACTTCGCGTAGCTTCTGGAATGGACCGGTATGGGATCACTGCTCCGCAGTCAACTTCTAATATATTAAAACAGGCAAAAGAATTAGATACACATGAACAGTCTGCAGATTGGAATACCATTTCTAAGAATTCCAGTGATATGGCATATTATCTGAACAAAAACAAAGAAAAAACATATTCAGAAACGCAGGGATTCACCAATGGAAAATTAAGAATTGCAACTACAACACTAGGAAGTACGGAAGAAACAACTACAGCATCTCAGGTAAATGAAGGTGCAATAACAGAATACCCGTATAAAATTGATAAAAAAATAACCGTTGCACCTACACATTTCCAATATTATCAATTGGCATTGGAAGAAAATGCAGATAAGGATGATTCAGGTGATCTTGTAGTGTGGTATTGTCTTGGCGATAAAGATAATAAAACTGGAAATGGATATTATGATCATTCACCCAATGATGTCAGAAATAATTATTATATCTATAGCTATAAAAATATAATTTATACAGGTGTAGGGCATAAGCCTGTTACTAATAATGGTAATCTTATGGAGAAAAAGTTGTTTGTCAATACTATCA
>OATA01001815.1_pt1 | contig 11137 bp, 8 predicted proteins | sample 1516451 | NCBI WGS metagenome assembly OATA01 (sample SAMEA2579905, study PRJEB22360) | human gut metagenome | biome: human gut; feature: human-associated habitat; material: faeces | place: Denmark | collected 2008/2010 | reverse complement strand
CAAACAATGTCATGATCAGAAACAGAACACACAGTGTTGAAAGAACTGAGGAAAATGTTTTTCTATGAATTCCATTTAAGCAGATCAATGTAGTCAGTGAAAAAAGAACTGCGATGACATTACAGATATTTAAAATATTTTTCCCTTCTGTAAAAGCCTGAAATCCATACGCAAATATGACTGTATTCAGTATCACCGATACGATCGTGTAAAATCCCTGCTTTCCTGTAATGCAGATCAGAAGAAAAAATAATCCTCCTGCCAGTAATGCCAGATACCCATCCCTTTTTACAGAACGTATCGTTTTTCCGGGGCTTTCCTTTGAACCGCTTAAAAGAACGGTGTCTCCTTTATGATATTTCTTGGTCTGAACCTGAGAAGATGTATATTCATTAGAGACCGTTATTTTTTCCCCTTTATGCGAACCGTTTAATATCCGTGCCGTAATATTCTGAGTATAGTAATATTCTTTTGAGCCCCTGGTTCCTTCTCTGCTCAGAGTCTGTTTTTCTGTTACGGAACATATTTTTGCCAGCGGTGTATGATAAAATCGGGAATTACAGCAGGTAAACAGAACAAAAATAATATATATGCCGGCTAAAAGATATTTTTTGTGAAATATGCAGGATTTCATTAACTTCATTCCCCCTGTAGAAATATTGCAATCGTAAACGCACTGACCGGTTGCCTTTTATCGAAGTAACATTGTACGCTTTTTGAAAGTATCGGTCAATATAAGGTATACAAAAAACAGCAGCAGAACCGTTTTCACAGTTCTGCTGCCCCCATAATTATTTTAACAAATACCTGACTCCAAAAAAGCCATTATTTACAAAGCTCAGAAAATGCATCTGCAACAAACTGAACCTTGGTTCCGATAATAACCTGTACAGAAGTTTTTCCAGGTTTGATCACGCCTGCAACACCTGCAGATTTGATCACCTTATCATTTACAGCTGTAATATCCTTAACCTCAAGTCTCAGTCTTGTGATGCAGTTATCGATGCTTGTGATGTTCTCTTTTCCGCCACAGCCTTCCAGGATCTTCGCGGCAATAGCAGTATAGTCATCATTTGCAAGCTCGATATTCTTCTCTGCCTCAAGATCGTCATCGTCTTCTCTTCCCGGAGTCTTCAGATCAAATTTCTTGATGGCAAAAAGGAATACAACATAGAATACGATAAATGCTGCAATTCCAAGAGGAAGGATGAGCCATGTCTTCTGTGCTGCCGGAAGTGAGGATGAGAAAAGTAAATCCATCGCACCGGCGGAGAAGCTAAAGCCTGCACGGAAGCCAAGAGCAACTGTGATCATGGTGAAGATACCGTAAAGTAATGCATAGATCACATAGAGGCCAGGAGCAAGGAACATAAATCCAAACTCGAACGGCTCAGTTACACCACAGATAAATGCACAGATCGCTGCGGATGCAACAAGACCGATGGCAACTTTTTTCTTTGCAGGTTTCGCACATTTAACCATTGCAAGTGCTGCACCAGGAATACCAAACATCATACATGGGAAGAATCCGGACATGTACATTCCAAGGCTCCAGGATACATCTGCAGAGGTTTCACCTGCCCAGAAGTGCTGAAGATCACCAAGTCCGATGGTGTCAAACCAGAATACATTGTTCAGTGCGTGATGTAATCCGGTAGGGATCAGCAGACGGTTCAGGAATGCATAGATACCTGCACCAACAACATCCATACCTGCAACTGCTTTTCCTAATGCTACAAGTGCACTGAAAAGTAATGGCCATACAAACAGTAATACAACAGATACGATAATGGAAACCACTCCTGCGATGATCGCTACGCAGCGCTTGCCGCTGAAGAATGACAGCCAGTCAGGAAGCTTGGTGCTCTTGAATTTGTTATAGCATGTAGATCCGATGATACCGGCAAGGATTCCGATAAAAGGATTCGCAATTTTGTCAAACGCAAGAGTTTTTGTTGCATTGTCAGCGATTGATGGCATGATGGTTGTAACAAATCCTGTAGAAAGAAGTGTTGTGAGCATCAGCCAGGATGCAAGTGCAGCGATTCCGCCGGTTCCGTCATTCTTTTCTGACATACCGACACCGACACCGATAGCAAAAAGGATTGCCATGTTGTCGATCAGAGCTCCGCCTGCCTTAACCAGAAACAGACCGATCAGATTGGCTGCGCCGTGAATGTCTCCCCCCTGCATGGTTGCCGGACATAACCAGTATCCGATACCCATGAGGATACCACAGATTGGCAGTACTGCCACCGGAAGCATTAACGCTTTTCCCAGTTTTTGAAGAAATTTCATATATTTCCCCTCCCTTAAAATAAATATATTTGACCGGATCACTCCGGTTATAACACCCCGAAAATTGCTACTATCTCCGGGCTGTTATAAGCCTGTCAGCTGCATGAAGATGATCATGAAAGCTTGAGGACTGCTTCTTCTGTCGAAACATCCCCCTCCTTCTGGAGGCTTATCTTTCCGTAATCATCTGTGTTGCAGATCAGAACCGGGATAATTGTGTTTAAACCGGCTTTCTCGATTTTATCCAGATCAGCTTCTATCAGAAGGTCACCTTTTTTGACCTTGTCACCTGCTGCAACGTGGGCTTTAAAGGGTTCGCCCTTAAGTGTGACTGTATCCAGTCCGATATGTATCAGTATTTCTGCTCCCTGAGTACTTGTCAGCGTAACAGCATGAAGAGTATCAAATACCATTGCCACCTCACCGTCTGCCGGAGCATATATCCTGCCGTCTGCCGGGATCACGGCAAAACCGTCACCCAGTACCTTATCCGCAAAGACCGGATCCGGAACCTCCGCAAGGGGAACCACTCTACCCTTACAGGGTGCATAAATTAAATTTCCTTTATCTTTTCCTTTAAAAAATTTCAACATATCCTCTTCCTCCCGTTGTTTTCCCACTTCCTCAGGTATTGATATCCGTGATGTTGATTTGTAAATATATCTATATATTTTTTATCAACGCCGGGTTTATATTATATATTTCGCATAATTTTCATATTTTGTTTTTTAGGCATGTGTATATATTAACCATTATTTTTGGTTTTGTTCACATTTTTATCGGTATTTTTCAAAAAAATAAGCTGTAGCACATTAATGCGACAGCTTATGCAAGAATATTCAGTTTACTTCAGCAGTTCTTTTTCGATCCTTTCTCTCGCCTCCGGAGCCTGCTTGTTCATCTTCTCGGGGAAGCCGAACATGGATACACAGGCGATATTGTCACCACCCACCTTCGGGGCATCCGGTGCAAGCTGCTTCTTTGCAAAATCCATTTCTCTTAAGGTACGGAAGATACCGTCAAAATCAACATCTCCCTCGCCCATGGCCAGATGCTGGTGCACCGTCACATCTGCTTTTCCCCTTCCGTTCAGTGACGGCGGATTCAGAATGTAGCGGCAGTCCATAGTCTGATTAAAGGTATCTGCAAAAAGCACATGGGTCAGTTCATCGCCTGCATATTTCAGCATGCTTTCCACATCACCCTTTCCCTGATCGTAGAAAAATCCGTGAGGGGAAGAATATACGTAACCCAGATTTTTGGAACGGAAGGATTTTACCATATCGCAGGTTTCATTATTCAGCTCACAGAAATCATAGGGATGAGACTGGATCTCCACACGAAGGCCTTCTTTTTCAATGATCGGAAGAAGTTCTTCCATGGAACGGAACCACATACCGTTGCAGATCTCTGCCTGGTTCGGATCACCGGAAAGCTCGGTATTGATCACAGGAACTCCCATGTTTACTGCGATCTCGATCATTTTTTTCCAATTGGCAACTGCAAACTGACGCTCCTCCTCTGTAGGGCCGGACCAGCGGTAGACACAGATGAAGGAAGAAATCTCCACGCCGGTCTCACGCAGCGCATCCCGGTATTCCATTTCACATTCCTTCGAAAAAAGCGGATGCTTGTAAAAAGGATTGATCCTGGGGTGCGGAGACTGTTCAATATATTTGTAACCCCAGTCAGCAACCTGGTGGACCATACGGTTGATATCCATCTGTTTTGCCAGAACATCTACATCAAATGCAATTTTCATGTTAAAACCCTCCCAATTTCTCAGTTAAAACAGAAGGCGGGAAATTTACCTTCCCGCCTTCCGCCCGTTTTCATATATTTCGCATATCTCTGTTTTACTTATTTTGCAATGGCATCCAGTGCTTCCTGAGCATTGTCTGCTGTGTAGTATACGTTATCTACGATGGTCTCGGAATCAACTTCCTTGCCATCCAGAAGGTCTGCGCATGCATCTGCTGCAAATTTTCCCTGGTCAGCAGTACCCTGTGCCATGGTTCCCTGAAGCTTTCCATCCAGAACTGCCTGAAGTCCTTCCGATGTAGCATCGATTCCATATACTTTGATCTCACCTGTCTTCTGTGCATCTGCAATGGCTTTCGCAGCACCTACAGCCATACTGTCATTCTGTGCAACTACTGCGCTGATCTCTTTTCCTGCGTTCAGCCAGTTCTCAACAATGGTAAGTGCCGGCTCTGTTTGCCACTCTGCAGTATCCTGGAATGCTACGGTTACATCCGGATAATCTGCAAGTACCTGGTCAAAGCCTTCAGAACGTCCAAACTGTCCGTCAGAACCCATAGGTCCAAGAAGAAGAGCTACATTACCTTTTCCGTCGATGTCCTTCATAACCTCTTCCATCAGTTTGGAACCTGTGGTTGCCGCATCTGCACCTACATAGCAGTCAGCAGCTTCCGGATCACTGATTCTCTGGTTTACGATAACGACATCAACGCCTGCCTCTTTTGCAGCTTTAACAGATGGTACGACACCGTCAACAGATACCGGCTCGATGATGATACCTTCCACACCAAGGGTGATAGCCTGCTCGATCTGATCTGCTTGATTCTGTGCATCCTGATTTGCATCGTAGATATTCAGCGCATAGCCTCTCTCTGCAGCCTCATCCTTTGCTGCATTGGAAAGAGTAACGGTAAACTCATTTGACATATGTGTCATAAAAAGAGCCATTTTCTTTTCGATAAGATCTCCGCTTCCTGCATCCTCGGATTCCTCTTTGGAAGCATCTGCTGTGCTGTCTGCCTCGGAACTGTCCTCAGAGCTGTCTGCTGCCGCACTCTCCTCTGTCTTTGTGTCAGAAGAAGAGCTTCCGTCGGATACCAAAGAGCATCCTGTCATCATGGATACTGTCATTGCCAGTCCCAGTCCTGCTGCGAGTAATTTTTTAAACATACCTTTTCCCTCCGTTATACATTTAGTTTTTAATATTTACATTATTATTTTTTATTCCTGTTTCGCTTTGCCTCGTAAGTCTACATATACGGCAACTGCGATAATCACACCTTTGATGATCTTCTGATAGTTGGATGATACACCCAGGATATCAAGTCCGTTTCCGATAACCGCCAGGAACAGAGCACCGATGATGGTTCCGTCCCATTTTCCTGCACCACCTGACATGCTGATTCCACCGATAACAACGGCTGCGATGGCATCCATCTCATATCCTTCACCGGCTGTCGGAGAACCCTGAACAGTTCTGGATGCAACCAGAAGTCCGGCAATACCTGCAAGTACACCGCAGATAGTATAAACAGCCAGTTTATAACGTTTTACATTGATTCCGGAAACCTTTGCGGTTGTCTCACTTCCACCGATCGCATATACTCTTCTTCCGAAAACCGTTTTTGTAAGAATGAATCCGCAGAAAAGAACGATCAGTATAAAGTAAACTGCCAGAAGCGGGATCTTTCCGAAAAGGAAAAAGCTTGTCATGTGCTCAAACGGTTTGTTCAGTCCGTAAACCGGAGAACCGTTACTTAAGATCAGCGCCAGACCTCGGATTCCTGTCATGGTTGCCAGTGTGATGACAAATGGCGGAAGATTCAGGTACGCAACACCAAATCCGTTGATCAGACCTACGATAGCACCTGCTGCCAGAGCTGCCAGGATCGGAACCAGGATTCCTCCGTCCGGATTCTGTGCACAGTAGGCAGCTGCAACACCTGCAAAAGCAATGGTAGAACCAGCTGACAGGTCGATTCCTCCGGAAATGATTACGAACATCATTCCACAGGAAAGAATACCGTTAACAGATGCCTGTTTGATGATATTGATCAGGTTTCGTGGTTTTGCGAATGCATCTGGTGAAATGATCATCAGCACAATTACCAGTGCAAAAAACGCTATAAAAATACCAAACTCTTTAAAATTTATCTTATTCTTCGTAGTCGCTGCTGCTTTCATTTCTGTTCCCCTCCTGTTATATTAGAGGCATATCCCATAATTACTTCCTGAGAAAATTCCTCTCTCTGGACCTCTCCGTTGATCCTTCCTTCTGCCATGACCAGAATCCTGTCACAGATTCCCATAACCTCTGCCATTTCCGAAGATATTACGATCACCGCTTTTCCTTCTTTTGCCAGATTGTTGATCAGAAGGTAAATATCTCTTTTTGCTCCGATATCGATTCCTCTGGTTGGTTCATCAAAGATTATGATATCCGGCTCATCCAGAAGCCACTTGGCAAGTACTACCTTCTGCTGATTACCACCACTTAAGTTTCCTACAATGGCGTTTCCGTCAGGAGTTTTGATCTTCAGCTCTTTGATATATTTCTCAGATACTTCATTGATCTTCTTATCATTTACAATTCCGTGATTGGAAAGTTTTCCAATGGATACAGAAGCGATATTTTCTTTTACAGAAACGATCAGGTTCAGTCCTGTCTGCTTTCTGTCTTCTGTGATCAGGGCCATTTTGTTTTTAATGGCATCTGCCGCACTTTTTATATGTACTTCTTTTCCATGAAGGAAAATCTGTCCGCCGGTTTTCGGATATAATCCAAAGATCGTCTCCACCAGCTCGCTCCGGCCGGCTCCCACCAGACCTGCAATTCCAAGAACTTCTCCCTTTCTCAGTGAAAAACTTGCATCGCGTACTTTCTTTCCTCTGGAAAGATTTTTTACTTCCAGAATCACATCTCCGATCTCTACCGGATCCTTTGGATAGATGTCAGTCAGCTCACGACCTACCATCATCTTGATCAACATATCGTTATCCAGCTCTTTTGCCGGTTTGGTTCCAATCCACTGACCATCTCTTAAAACTGTGATGGTATCTGAGATCCGGAAGATCTCATCCATCTTATGAGAAATATAGATAATGGCAACACCCTGTTTTTTCAGTCTTTCGATCTGTGCAAAAAGTACAGTTGCTTCTTTCTCTGTGATGGCGGATGTAGGCTCGTCCATAACAATGATCCTGGAATTCAGTGAGATTGCCTTTACAATCTCTACCAGCTGCATTTCCGCTACACTTAAGGTACGCATCTTTGCCCGGGGATCAATATCGATATTCATTTCCCGGAAATATTTGCCGGTCTCCTCTCTCATTCTGGCGATATCCACGATCTTCAGCTTCTCAAATCCTTTTTTAAGAAGCTCTCTTCCAACAAAAACATTCTCTGCCACTTCCATGTCCAGCACTGTGTTCAGCTCCTGATGGATCATGGAAATTCCTTTGCTCATGGCATCCTTCGGCCCGTGTATGACAGTTTCTTTACCTTCCAGAAAGATACTTCCCTGGTCTGCCTTGTAAATTCCCATTAGAATCTTCATCAGTGTGGATTTACCGGCACCATTTTCACCCATCAGGGCGTGTACCTCACCTGGTCTGACCTGAAGGGTAACATCCTCGAGAACCTTCACACCCGGAAATGACTTATAGATGTTTTTCAGCTCAAGAACATATTCCATAGATTTTCTCCCTTCCTCTCCTTTTTCCTCGCTTAATAACCATACAGGGGAATTAAAAATCCCTCCTGATAATGTTTTGGTTTGTTTATGAGCATATATTAAACAATTTATGCTCACTTTCCAACCGACATTTTTCATATCAGGGGGGATGATTTTTGGATTTTTATATTTTTCACACAATACGCAGGCGATTTAAGAACTCTTTGTTGTTACATCTGCTGGAAATCCCGCCTGCTTCTCCGGTGAGAAGAAGGATTCCCATGCTTTTTCCAAGGCACATCAGCATCATTTCCACAACCTGGTCATACAGATAATATTCCAGTCCGTTAAAAGGAAAAAAACAGATCAGGATTCCCGGATTCAGCATATACCACTTCAGATAAGAAAGGATCAGGTAATCCTTCTGGGACCACTCACCTGTTTTTTTCAGCATCTGTTCTTCTGAAAACCACCGGCTGCTCTCCTGAAGGATATTCTGCTCCAGTTTTTTTCTCACAATGCGTTTTCCTGCTTTCGGTGCAAGGACCAGGCTTAAATTTTCCAGGCCTGTGAGATTTTTAAACAGGGTGCTTTCCTTTCTGCTGGTAACAGAGGTCTGGATGCCGATCTTTTTTCCAAGGTAATTTTTCAGAATTCCGGGGGTTGCTTTTTCTCCGTTAATGCGGATTTCTCCTTCTCTCCATCTCTGTTTGCCGGCCAGCGTGTTTACCAATCTGCTGGCTGTTTTGTAATCGTTGTCACGGATCACCGCGATCTCTCCGCTTCTGACCTTCAGTGAAAAAGGTTCCTCTTCCTGATCATGAAATTTTATATGATCCATTTCCAGAATGATCCTTCCTTTTCCTGCCGTGACCGGTACAGCGCCTTTCCATACACCAGAAGCTGCTGTATACAGTTTTTCTTTTTCATACTCATCCACACTAAGCCGGTAACAGATCAGACCTTTTTTCAGGATATCGATCCTTCCGGCGTAGCGGAACAGAAATTCATAACTCTGATCCTGAATATAAACAGCCTTTCCTCTCTGGAGAAGAAGCTCGCTGTATTCCATAAAACGTTCGATATCATCAGGCCGGAGATACTCTGTCAGGAAACTGAAAACCAGGATATCCACATCATACAGCCAGGACTGGAACAAAAATACCCTTCCATAATCAATGGGGCTTAGATCCCGGATGCGGTCCTTCCAGTCAATTTCCCCACACAGCAGCTCCTTCATTTCCAAAGCCTCCTGGCTTTTGAACCTTTTCTTCATTTCCCTGCGGTCCCTGATCCCAAGATTTCCTTTCAGGGAAAAAAGATAATCTCCTACTGTCAGTTCCGGCGAATAATTGGTTTTTCTCTCCAGAACCGCAACCCGGTTGGAAATCTCCCTGTGTATGGACATACTGTCCGCCTGTTCCTCACAGATAAATGTTTTTCCCGTTTTCAGATCCATAGTCCCGCGAAAAAAATTCAGGATCATATCCGAGTCCGAGATACTGTCCGGAAAAATTCCCACGCATTCTCCTCTGGAAATTTCCAGATCCAGAATGATCTTTTTATTTTTTACAGGCAGAAGGCCATTTTCAATTCTAAGAAGTTCTTCTTTCATTTACGCTACCTCAGATTGATTTCTCCGTCATCGTAGATCAGCGGGAGAAGCATGCGGATCTCGGTTCCCATTCCTTCCGAACTGAACACATGCAGTCCGTAATCTTCTCCAAACAGCAGCTTAATGCGGCTGTTTACATTGGGAAGTGCAATACCACCCTTTCGGTTCCTGCCATCTCCAAAGCGTTTCCTGGTACGGTTCTGCGCAGAAAAGATTTCGTTGAGTTTCTCCATCTGTTCGGTATCCATACCTACACCATCATCCTTTACATAAATATAAAGAACATTTCGGCTGCTTTCCACTACCACCTTCACGGTTCCCTCTCCTGTCTTTTCTTCCAGGCCATGGGCAACCGCATTTTCCACAAGAGGCTGCAGCACAAGCCTTGGCATCCTGGCGCTTAAGAGCTCCTCATCGTTCAGTTCCAGTTCCAGATTCATCCGATCACCGAAGCGGAATTTCTGAATGGTAAAATAATCTTCCACATTTTCCAGCTCATCAGACAAGGTCACAAGCCGTTCCACATCCGTGATGGTATAACGGAAAAAGGTAGCCAGCGCTTCTGTGGTATCTGCAATCTGATCCACACCTGCGATCAGGGCATCCGCACGTATGGCTTCCAGGGTATTATAAAGGAAATGTGGATTGATCTGGTTCTGCAGTGCCAGATACTCCGCCTGCTTCTGTTGAAAACGCATTTCCGGTCCGGCCTCCGTGATGCTTGTGATATCCCTGCAGAATTCTTCCAGCTCTCTGCATGACGACCAGTCCTCCCGAAGCACATTTTCCAAATTTCGATTTTTATGAAACTGCTTCAGTTTTTTAATAAAACGAATGTATGTCATAAAACGGCTCATTGCACTCTCACAGGCCTCCTCCTATTGATACATTTTCTTATAATCGGACGGGCTGATCCCGGCATTCTTTTTGAACAATCTGGAAAAATATTTCAGGTCCTGATAGCCTACAGCCTCTGCCACATCATTCACAGACATCTCACCACTGCAGAGGAGCTGTTTTGCCTTGTTCATGCGAAGCTCTGTCACATAGTCCAGAAAGTTCTTCCCTGTTTCCTTCTTGAAAACCGAAGAAAAATATGTAGCGTTAAATCCGATGTGTTTACTTACATCTTCCAGCTTCAGAGGCTCCAGGTAATGCTCCTGGATATATTTTCTGGCTTCTGTGATGGGTTTCTGCTCTTTTGTTTCTTTTTTCTTCTCAAAGTTTTCGATCAGATCGGAAATATATTCTCTCAGGAAACCAAACGCCTCGGAGGTTGTGGTACACCTGTAAAATCCATAGATCAGATCTTTTCGGATTTTGTCGATATCCAGTTTTTCATTCTGACGGATTCCTGTGAGGACTGCATCGGAAATTTCCATATAGCAGTCATAGATCTGACTTCCGGATGCCCTGCGAGCTGTCATGATCCCTTCTGTTCTGGCAACCTCCATGGAGATTTTTTTGCTGTCCAGATATTCTCCGATCTCCTGGAAATATTTCCGTTCCTCCGGAAGCATCTCATAATCTTCCCTTGTCTCATTGTCGCCGGCATCCCAGGAAAGCCAGCCGCCTTTTCCACCGGTGATGCGATTCTTGCAGAGCTGTACGGCTTCTTTCATGGACTGTGGAAGCTCCTGGATCCTGTGTTTTTCGCCACCCATTGCCATGGTGACAATGATTCCCCAGAAAAGATCTCTCTGATTTTCAATCTCTCTGCGGACTCGTGTAAGAAACTGGCGCAGCTGTACCGGATCATACTTTTCCTTATAGATCACAACCATGATCC
>OATA01001808.1_pt1 | contig 11186 bp, 10 predicted proteins | sample 1516451 | NCBI WGS metagenome assembly OATA01 (sample SAMEA2579905, study PRJEB22360) | human gut metagenome | biome: human gut; feature: human-associated habitat; material: faeces | place: Denmark | collected 2008/2010 | reverse complement strand
CTTTATTATCAAACATTACTTTGAAAGACCTGCTCCAAGTGTCCGGCTCGTGAAAGCCATTCACCTCAGGGCTTTGCTATAAGCATTGACTGATCCGTGAACTGTAAAAAAACGGCCCAGGGTTTTCACCCTGGACCGCTTGATTTAAATAATAACAATTATTCAGTTATAGAAAATTACCAAATGAACAGCTCGTCTCCAGTCAGCTTCCAGATTGCCTCGATAAAGTAGTAATCTGCGTAGATCATTGGGAAGTTATGATCTGGCTCGTTGTAAGCTGCTGTACATTTCTCAAGAAGCTCGTCTACGTTTGGATCGTAGTTACAGCCCTTCTCATCAATTGCCTTCAAAAGTCTGATTGCTGCGTCCATGTACTTCTGCTTCTTCCAGTTCTTTGTTACCTTGCTCAGCTCGATAAGACCACATGCTGCAATTGCTCCTGCAGTATCATCTCTCCAATCACAAGACGGATCCTGATAGAAGTCTACCGGAATCAGGCCGCTCTCCGGAATACAGGAGATGAAGTAATCAGCAACGCGCTCTGCTGTCTCTAAGTAACGCTCCTTCTTTGTATGCATATAGCTTAAGGTAAAGCCGTACAGTGCCCAGCCCTGTCCTCTTGTCCAAGAAGAACCATAGGACATACCCTGTCCACCGTAAGAACCATTACAATCGCCTGTTACAGGATCAAACTCAACGATATGGCGGGAAGAACCGTCAGGACGGATAAATACCTTTACAGCGGTATCAGCATGATTCATAGCGATATGTAAGAAGCTCGGATTTCCACTCTCCTTATATGCCCAGTACAGAAGCGGAAGGTTCATCATACAGTCGATGATTGCCCAATCTGCTCTTGAGTTCCATGCAACAATATACTCACCCTTTGCATTGTAACGTCCTGCAAGGTTGGAAGCTGCGATCATACCTCTGTTTCTGGACTCCTTAGAACCAGACAGACGATAGTTTGCTACTGCAGTCGGCAGCCAACGGAAACCACTGTCATGATCCATTACGCTAGAATCCATTAATACAGAATCCATCTTCTTCTCAAGATTTTCTGCAACCTCTTTATAAATCGGCTCTTTTGTTGCCTGATACAACTGCCACATCATACCGCCCCAGAAACCATTGGTCCACCATCCGAGTCTTGTCTCAGAAAGATCATCAAATACACCATTCTTTGCGATATAAGGAACCTTGTTTACACTTCTCTTGATTACTTCAATTTCTTTTTCCTTAATCTTCTTGGCAACTCCCTGTGCCCATGCCTTGTTATCCATAACGTTTCTCCTTTTTAATCTCTATTTTTTATTAAAAACAACAGCAAACCTTTCTTTATTCCAGATGGTATCGCTATTGCTTTCTAGCGTAAAAATTTTTACCACCCAGGCAATTACTTATCTGGCTGTTCCAGATAAAAATACATTTTGCAATCTACATTTTGTTCATTATGCAAAACTTCCCAGCTGATGCGATTAACCAGCTCATCTTGTGCTTCATGGTTGACGTGCGGCTCTTTTGTAACTAAAACAGCTCCGGCTGCCTCGCCAAACTCAATAACAAGTTTGTGTCTTTCTCCATGAATTACCACTTTATTTTTGTGATCCTGACCTGTGTGTACTGTTACTGGATAGCGTGTTACCAGATTTTCAAAAACTGGAACATCTGCATCACATACAACATGATCTCTTACAGTAAATGAACCTGTTTCTTTTTCAAATGATATTTCTCGCAAAACAGTATCCACACTAGATACGTCATATGCCTTCGCAAAGGAAATTAAAATAGTATTCTCATCCTTTCGCTCAAATGCATCTGCGCGATACTTTGATCCAGCCTTCTGGTCTACACCGCCGATAATTGGCATGTTATGGCCTTTTCCGCGTGTACAGAAAATTTCATAGCGTTCATCTGAGAAATACTTCTTTGTGTATTCACCTGAACCTAAATCCTCTAAAAGTGCCTCGCCATCTGCCAGATATAAGAAACTTCCTACATCATTATGGTTATGAGGTTCATCATTATTTCCACCCTTAGCAACCAATGCTGTATTATCTTTACCTCTAAGAATACACCACTGCGCATCCTTTAAAAAATCAGTACCTTCTTCTAAAAGTGGCTTTGGCTCCTCTACTATCTTCTTTTCAACATCTTCCAGATAATTCTTAGTCCAATACCATCCTGTATACAGCTCGTTCCAGTTCCAGCAACGATCTCCTGAAAAGCCTCTTGCGTATATTGGATCCGGGAACCTAATATCCTTGTAAAGATTTGCCAGACAGCATGTCAATCCCATTGGATATTCTCCATTGCTGCTTCCATCTGAAAAGCTGATCGTGCGGCCATGTGAAAAATAACACATTTCCTGGAAATGAGCAATTTTCTCTACCTTCTTTAATGCCATCATATCATAAGTCGGATTATATAATCTCTGATCCATAGCAAAGACTACCATATTCATAAAGCCATATACCCAGTAGCCAAGACCTTCTTCGCAGACACCATCCTCGCCAAAGCCAGCAAGATAATAAGTTTCAATAGCATAGCGAATACGTTCTAAAAAAGCATCCTTCTCTGATCCATCCTCTAACAGATATATCGCTGTGCTTCCGATATTTCCGCAGCAGACTGCATTCCAGTTATTTGTTACATCCTCCCACCAATATGCCGGTGCCTTCGCACTCATAAACGGTGTCAGAATACGACGAAATACTTCCTTGCGAATACATTCCTTTGTCTCCTCAGACAGCTCATCTTTAAGCAGCGTATATAGATGTGCCAACGTATGTCCTGTCTCACTTGCAGTAAGATCAATAGTCATACGCCAGTTTGGATTCTCCAGACGCTTTACGTGTGCAGAGAGTGCCCAGCATTCCTCTGAGCAAATTTCTTTTATAACATACTCAAGCTTTTCAATATCTTCTTTCTTATGCCAGATCACACTTGCAAGGCCAAATGTAGATAAAAACTCTCTTCTCTTGAAGTAGCCTTCCTCATAGCGCAGACGATTTCCTGTAATCTCATATTCGTCAAACAATTCTCTTGAAAGCTCTGGCATCATTTCATCTCTTAGCTTATTTGAAATGTCGCGCACTTCGTTTTCATAATATTTAGCATAATTCTTGAGTTTATCAAGCATTTTCATTTTTCAAACATATTCAACACAAGACTGTTGTTTTTATGCATTGCATCAATCAACTATGTCCTGTATTTTTCATCCTCCCCTTTTGATTATTGTATATTTTTTCCTATATAAAGTATTTATATTAGTCATCTGTTTGTATGTTATGTTCAAACAGTATTCTTTTTTCATTTTCTTTTATCATACATCATTGACAAACTTGATGCAATAACATAAACTAGTAAGAAAACTAACATATCCTATCATGTAACTATTCAGAAGGAGGTATATGTTTCATGATCAAGGCAATCACAGGAGGATATATTAACATTCACCCAAGCACTTTTCGAATGAGCCGTCCAAAAGGGCTACCTCATTTTGTACTGCTCGTTGTTCGTTCACACGGAAGCTTTGATATCGGTTCAGAGCATTTTTCCGTTGAGCCTCCGCAAATAATTATCTTAGCACCACACACACCAAATTATTATGGAAATCCAGACGGTGATTATGTAAATGACTGGCTTCACTTTGATACTGATGAACCCAAGCTCATTGAACGCTTAAATGCAATCAGCAACCATCCGTTCTCAGTTGAAGACACTGATATTTTTTCCTTCTGCATCCGTCATATTCTACTAGAACTTTCCTTTGGACAGCCTGACTTAAAGGATGAAAATATGCGTGCTCTGTTTACCTTTTTATTTAACAGCCTTTCTACAGCACATGCATCTTTCAAAAGCCGTACATATATCACACCTCTTGAAAATCAGCTTAAACAGCTTCACCTTGAAATTTCTAATTCACTTGAACAAAAGCATTCGATTGCACGATGTGCCAAGCAGCTTAATATAAGTGAATCATATTTTCAGCTTATCTATAAAAAGCTGTTTGGCATTTCCTTTCAGCAGGATCTGATTCTTATGCGTGTGACACGAGCGAGATTCAATCTGTCTACCAGCAATCTTTCTCTCTCCCAGATTGCTGAATTTTGCGGATATAACAATGAAGTGCACTTCTATCGTCAATTTAAGAAGCTGACTGGGGTAACACCTGCACAATACCGGAAGCATCCATTTTAAGAGACACAAAAGCAGAGGCAAATCTTTTTACCGATTTTGCCTCTGCCTTTTTATCTAATTTATTTTATTTCGTATATTCTTTATGCCTGCGGTAAAATTTCCTTTAACGCTGCCTCAAGTGCCTGCATCTGCTCATCAGTACCGATCGTGATACGCAGATAATTATCAATACCTTGCTTGTTAAAGTAACGAACAAAAATATTTCTAGCCTTTAATGCTGCAAAAATCTCCTTTGCAGGCATGCTCTTGTGTGCTGCAAAGATAAAGTTTGACTGAGAGTCTGGGAACCAAGCGCTGCCAATGCTTTCTTTGTCTTTTCACGAGTTTCACAAATCTTTTTTACATGTTCCTCAAAATAAGCTTTATCATTTACAGCCTCAACACCGCAAAGAAGCGCCACACGGCTCATTGTATAGGAATTAAAAGAATATTTTACATCATTAAGTGCTTTAATCAGTTCTTTATTTCCCATCGCATATCCAATACGCATTCCAGCCATGGAACGTGACTTAGAGAAGGTCTGAACAACTAGCAGATTTGGATACTTTTCAATCAGAGTGCGTGCTGATGGGCCGTCTGCAAAATCCACATAGGCTTCATCGACAATGACAACAACATCTGTGTTCTTCTGTAAAATTTCCTCAAATGTCTTAAGCGGCTCATACACTCCAGTCGGTGCATTCGGATTTGGAATGACAATACCGCCATTTTCTTTGAAATAGTCTTCCTTTTTGATCATCATCTTATCATCAAGCGCGCATGTCACATACGGGATACGGTACAGATCAGCCCACACATCATAGAAAGAATACGTCACATTCGGAAACAGAATTGGTTTTCCAGAGTTAAAAAATGTCAGAAAACTCATACTTAAAACATCATCAGAACCAATTCCCACAAAGACCTGATCCTCTGCTAACTCATAGTAATCTGCCAGTGCTTTTACAAGACAGCCATTTGTCGGGTCTGGATAAAGACGCAACAAATCTGCGTCCATGCTTTTTAACACACGCGCTACGCCAGGTGCAGGTGAATATGGATTTTCATTTGTATTTAGCTTTATCACGTCTGGATTTTGTGGCTGTTCTCCCGGAACATACGGCACTACTTTTCTGATATTCTTTTCCAATGCTTCTGTCATTTTTTATTCCTCCTGCTGTCCTATATGATGTCTTGTCTTTGGCATCTTCGCTTTCATTTTTTTGCTTTGATGCCTTATTTTGTCTTACTTTTATATATTACTTTTCTGTCTGCCTCTGCATTTTTCTTACAAATTTTCTTACTATAAGCACCATGGCCATCAGTGCAAGCAGACATCCAACTGCTGCTCCTGAGCTGTCTATACACACATCTCTTACCTGCGGGGAACGCTCTCCGGTAAACATCTGGTGAAACTCATCACTTGCTGCATAAAGCGTACCTGTGATCCAAGCAATAAACCAGATGCGGCGTAGGCGAAGCTTCATTATATGCATATTTTCCTTTTGCGGCACCAGAAAAATCTTCGGTCTCAACTCATAATAAAATAAAAAAAGAAGCACGCCCAGAATCATGTATTCTGTAAAATGCGCTCCCTTGCGTACAAAAAATGTGACCATCTCCCGAAATCTGATCTGTTCGCTCTTTGCAAGGCTGTTAAAATCAGGTTTTACTACGGCAATCACCCGTTCTACTACCCGACCGCTCGTCTCAGACGACGCAGCGCCGTCCTGACTGGAGAACATGAAAATCACGCCCATCCATCCAAGCACCAGCGCTGCCAGCAATATCACACGATATTTTCTTTTCATCATTATTTTATTTGTCGATGTACTTTCCATTCATGACATCTAACAGATAAGCACCGTACTGATTCTTCTTATAGATCTCATAAATCTCCATTAACTGCTCCTTTGTGATCCATCCATTTAAGTATGCGATCTCCTCCAGACAAGCAATCTTTCTATGCTGATGTGTCTCAACGGTACGCACAAAGTTAGTTGCATCTACTAAAGACTCATGTGTACCAGTATCAAGCCATGTAAATCCCTGTCCCAAAAGCTCAACATTTAATTCACCGTTCTCCAGATAAATACGGTTCAGATCAGTGATTTCAAGCTCTCCTCTTGCAGATGGCTTTAAGTTCTTTGCATACTCAACAACACGGTTATCATAGAAATAAAGACCAGTTACACAATAGTTGCTCTTTGGATGTGCCGGCTTTTCTTCGATAGAGATTGCCTTTCCATTCTTATCAAACTCAACAATACCAAAACGCTCTGGATCGTCTACATAGTAGCCGAATACAGTAGCACCGACTTTGCGGTCTGCTGCTTCCTTTAATCTCTTTGTCAGACCATGACCTGCAAAAATGTTATCGCCAAGAACCATTGCTACATTATCATTGCCAATAAAATCAGCGCCGATAATAAATGCCTGAGCCAGTCCGTCTGGGCTTGGCTGCACAGCATAAGACAGCTCGATTCCAAACTGATGACCATCACCTAAAAGTGCCTTAAATCTCGGTGTATCATCTGGTGTAGAGATGATTAAGATCTCACGGATTCCTGCGTTCATAAGAACAGACAGCGGATAATAAATCATCGGCTTATCATAAATCGGAAGCAGCTGTTTTGATGTTACTCTGGTCAGCGGATACAGTCTTGTACCACTACCGCCTGCTAAAATAATTCCCTTCATTGTTTCATTTACCTTTCTTTTTTTGTGGTGCTCTCTTTGGCAAACGATAGCATTTAAGCCAACATCTGCCGGACAGCTTCTATTCGCAGTATAGCATAAGCGTTACTGGTTGTAAAGGAAAAAACATGATGCTTATCTTTTCTGATTTTTCATTTTGTGCTATACTGTTTTTGTTACAGTCAACAAGTTTGCTGCAAAATGCCTCGCAGCAGAATGGAGTCTTATGTTATCTATACAATCTATTTCAAAATCCTATAAAAAACAGCAGGTTTTGCAAAATGTATCTTTTGATGCTGCACCTGGCGAATGCATTGGCTTACTCGGTCCTAACGGCTGCGGAAAGTCTACACTTTTGCATATTCTTTCAGGAACAGATACGCCAGACAGCGGAACTATTCTATTTGATGGAAAGAATCTGTTAAAAAATCCGTCTCTGCAGTCCACAAAAATCGGATATGTGGCTCAAAATAACCCACTTTTCCCTGATATGACTGCCATGGATCACTTAAAATTATGGTACAGTGCTACCAAATATTCCATTGAAGATGATTTAAAGGATGGCTTTCTATCCATATTAAAAATTGAACCTTTCCTCCACAAAAAGGCAAAGGCTCTCTCCGGCGGCATGCAAAAGCGCCTAAGCATTGCCTGCGCACTTGCATCGCGCCCAACGCTTTTACTTCTCGATGAGCCTGATGCTGCGCTAGATCTTGTCTGCAAGGAGGATATACGCGAATATATTCGTCTGTACTGTGCTCAGGGAAATACCGTTCTTCTTGCTACGCATGAGGAGGCTGATTTTGATTTGTGCAGCAAACTGATTCTGTTAAAGGACGGTCATGCAAGAACGCTTGCAGCCGACACACCAGTAAAGGAGATTATTGAATACTTATCATGAGTTCTACTTTAAATTTGCATCGTTGTTATCTGGCTTTTACCTGGAAGCGCTGCTTTAGAAGACTCGGAAAGCTTTTTTGCGGCCTCGCTCTTTTAGGCATCATCTGCGCAGCAGCCATATATGGCCTTTCATTCGTCAATCAAAAAAACGACACTTCAGCCGCTTCTCACTTTAACGTTGTCTTCGTTATGCCCAAAAATGCAGGACTTCATTACTCACTTGCACTCGGCATGGTCTCAAACATGGAAAGCTTATCCTCGATGGTCACAATTAAACAAACCACCTCTGAGGACGAAGCAAAAGCCATGCTCGATTCAGGTGAGGTTAAGGCAGCCGTCATTATCCCAGAAGGCATGATCCACACTATCATGAGCGGCACGAATGATCTTCCTGCCCGCATCATTTATCCTGGTGAGCCAAGCATTGAGACAGTAATCTTTCGTCAAATTGTTGACAGCCTCTCCCAGATGGTAGCAAGCTCTCAAACTGGAGTTTATGCGCTGTATGAAATCTATGATGACTTTGATGCTACCGAAAAGCAGCAGGATAAAGCAAACACACAGCTAAACGATTTGTATATCAATGCTGTTTTGAAGCGTGATGCACTGTTTCAAATTGTTGGAAGCGACATAGAAGAGAGTAGTCTTGAAAAGGAAGAAATCTCTTCTGACAACGCACCTGCCACAGATTTCGTTCTTGTTGGCTATCTATGCAGTGGACTTGCTCTTTTGTTCTTGCTGTCGGGCATAAATCTGTGCTTTTTCTTTGTTGCTCCAAACCGTACCGTACTGCCTGCACTCTCGCGCCTTGGCCTTTCTGATTCTTTTTGTCTGCTGGCAGATTTTTCAGCAGCAGTAATATGTCAATGGCTCATTTTTTCAGCCATCTGTCTTTTGATCGGTACAATTGGAAGCGCAGCACATATTGTTCCTGCCTTTTTGATTGGACGCACTCTCGTTTCATGTTTTGTATGTGCATTTTTTTCATGCGCACTTGAACTTTTTATCTGCCGCATCTGCCATGGCAAGCAGGCCTGTATGATAACCACATTTGCTGTATCTCTTCTTGTAATGTATGCCTCAGGCTGTCTGATTCCTTCTGCATTCTTGCCGGATATGCTTCGCCGCATAAGTGCCACACTGCCTGGAAGCCAATTAAAAAATATGATATTCTGGCAATTTGGTCAAAGCGTTTCCAGTTTTGACATCATTATTCTGATTATAGAAGGAATCCTTTTGATAATCGCTGCGCTCCTTGCTGGCACGTTCAAAAAAGGTAAGCTGACGCATTCTCTCAGAGAAAGGAGCAAGTATGAAGAAAAATAAAAATTTAAAATTACTTCGTGCCTGGTTCTCATTCCTTGCCCGCTATACAAGAAAGAAAAAATCACTCTGGTGTATGGCCGCTATTCTTCTTGTTATTGGCATTGCTGCGGCACAAAATGCAGACCGCCACGAAATCATCCGCATTGGATTATACTGTGCCAATCCTGATGAAATGACCGAAGCTGTGCTTACTAATCTTGAGTCACTTGATGATGGATTGTATCGTTTTTACCGATCTTCATCACTAGATTACATGCAGGAAGATATTAATCTTCGAAAAGCAGAGTGCGGTTATGAATTTCCAAATGATTTAGAGTCACAGATGCAGGCTGGTGAAGACGGATGTATCAGCGTTTACACTTCTCCTTCAACTGTTCTTACGGCTGTTGTAAACGAAGCTGTCTACAATGCAATTTTTCAGGAATATGCAAAGACAATGCTTGCTGATTTTATTGCATCTTACGATGTCGTCTCAGTAAAAACAACGGATGAACTAAAAGCACTTGTCGATGAGCACTATGAATATGAAAAGGAAAATACACCAGTCTTTCATGTTGTATATGAGGATATTCCAGAAAACTTCTATGACGATCAGGCACTATTTCAAATTCCAGTTCGCGGACTTGCCATACTTTTTATAATGCTGACTGCACTTGCAGGCAGCTCCCAGTATCGTCATGATGCAAAAAAAGGGCGCTTTCTGCTTCGCCGCCCAGATGAAAAATGGTTTGTCCCTTTTTTGTATAGCTATCTTCCAGCTCTGTTTCTTTCTGTTTTTGGTTTGCTTGCACTTATCATCGGCTCTGTCGCCCCAGTAAATGTAACGCTTATCGCAGAGCTTGCACTTTTGATTGTTTTTTCTGCGCTGTGTAGCATCCTCTGTACACTTTTAGGCCAGATCATAAAATCATCGCTCGCCTTTGATGCGCTGATTCCAGTGATTTTACTATTTTGTCTTTTGTACTCTCCGGTTTTAATGGATCTTAGAGATTTCATTCCAGGGTACAAAGTTTTGTCGTGGCTTGCGCCGACGAAGTGGTATTTTGCGCTGCACAATTTCATTTTGTAACTGGTTAGGCCAAATTTTGCTGTGCAACCAGATGCTCGGCACCATATTTCTTTCGAAGGGCCGGCTTTTCGATCTTTCCAGTTGCATTGCGCGGCACTTCGGCAAAGATAACTTTCTTTGGTCTCTTATAGCGAGGCAGCTTCTGACAGTACTCATTAATCTCTTCTTCTGTGCATTCCATACCATCTTTTACTTGAATGACAGCTCCCGTGATCTCACCAAGACGGCTGTCAGGCAGTCCAATGACTGCGACATCCTGCACCTTCTCATAGGCACTTAGGAAATTCTCAATCTGAACTGGATAGATATTCTCACCACCGCTGACGATGACATCTTTCTTTCGGTCAACGAGGAAGTAGAAGCCATCCTCGTCCTGCATTGCCATATCTCCAGTGTAGAGCCAACCGTTTTTGAGTGTCTCAGCTGTCGCTTTCGGATCGTTATAGTAGCAAGTCATCACACCAGGACCCTTGACACAAAGCTCACCAACCTCGCCCTGCTTGACCTCGTTGCCATTTTCATCGACAATTTTACAGGACCAGCGATAGCCTGGAATACCGATGGAACCAACTTTATCAATGTTATCAAGTCCAAGATGCACACAGCCAGGACCGGTGGACTCAGACAAGCCATAATTGGTATCATACTTGTGGTGTGGAAAATACTGCTTCCAGCGGCGAATTAATGACGGTGGAACCGGCTGGGCACCAATGTGCATCAGTCTCCACTGGTCAAGCTTATAGTCTTCTAGCTTGATATCTCCTCTATCAAGAGCGGCTAAAATATCCTGAGCCCACGGAACCAAAAGCCAGACAATTGTGCACTGCTCCTTTGAGACAGCATCGAGAATAATCTCTGGTGTGGTACCTTTCAAAAGGACTGCCTTACTTCCTGCATATAAGCTGCCCATCCAGTGAAATTTTGCTCCGGTATGGTACAGAGGCGGGATGCACAAAAAGACATCATCACGGCTGGGCAAATGGGGCGTTTTCTCCCTCTGTGTGGCTCTGAA
>OATA01001782.1_pt1 | contig 11351 bp, 7 predicted proteins | sample 1516451 | NCBI WGS metagenome assembly OATA01 (sample SAMEA2579905, study PRJEB22360) | human gut metagenome | biome: human gut; feature: human-associated habitat; material: faeces | place: Denmark | collected 2008/2010 | reverse complement strand
CTTTTATTACGCCTTAAAGATGAAAAATAAGTTTGTTATAGTGTGCTTGATAATAATAGAGATTTAGATACACTGTTAAGTGCAGAGATCAGCGTAGAAGTGTTACAACGTGCAATCTTGCAGGTGTGCCATAAAGGTGAATATTGCCGGAGATCAGAAGCATTAAGACGTATAGATGAATGCAGGTGCCATAAGTCAACCAAAGATAAGTTAAAACTGATTATAAAGGCTGTAGCAAAGCAAAGACAAAGCATAGCCAAGGTAAGAGATAAGTTTATAGAAGATGGTATAATGACACGTGAACAGTTTAGAAACTATATTTACAAACTGGATGAACTGAATATTAACCCTGTCACAATCAGCGATAACACTCATTTGCAGGATAAGAAGCTGAAAGAGGGTTTATCGAATATATATGACTTATATTTTGATGCAGTCATGCAGGAAGTAAATGAGCCGTAAAGCCGGACACATGAAAAACAATCGAACATATGTATCTATGTGACAAACACGAATTTGTCGTATAGATGGTACAAATTATAAGTGCATATTGCACAAAAATAACAATGATAATTTGTGCATATTAACGAATACGGTTTTCATGCTTAAATTGTGTCAAAGTTGTGTGTGATCAGAACTAAATTGTCAGATAATTATAACTGAAAATCAGTACATATTGTACTTAAAAGGGGTATGCAAGTATGTATATCTCTTTTTGTATGACAGGGGGTAAGCAAAACATATTTGATGCAGGAAAGCTGTACAAGACTCCTGATCGTGATTGTTGTTAATCTCACAGGCTGAAACCATGCTCGAACAGCTCAAATACATGGGGGGTACTTATGACCAAAGAACATGATCTAACTATCTGGAAGCTGTACAGCTAGTTTATTGTGACACTGACTCCGGAAATGCGATACCGATAGCGAAGCGGAAACATGAACCTTTATCCTGCCAGATCACAGCATTTATCTGATGTTTATGTGTCTGTATCTGTCGAACTATGCTCGAACACTCTTTTTTCTGTTGGTTGGGTCACTGGAATAGCCGTAAAACCGCGTAGAATGGGCGTTTACGGGACTTTTACAGATAGAGACATATTTCATCAAATGACGACAAAAAAGCTCTGAAACCGCGATTAAATAAGGATTTTATCGAACTCACATAATCATGCAGCGGATCGGCAGCAGTAAGCAGTCCAGGAACTTCGGAAACACTTGATACATGGGACTTTAAGCAGTTTATAGGATGGATCACCGAACTATACAGGTTATAGCGAAAAAGCCTATAAATACGTGCTGTCGAACTATATCTCGAACTTTGTCGATATGATATAATACTAAATATGGAGAACACCGAGAGGGGGAATATGAAATGAAAGGCAGAATTAAACGATATATCAATAAAAAAGGCTATGGATTTATCACAGGTGAGGACGGACAAGATTATTTCTTTCACATTTCACAATTCAAAGATATGATGGAACCACAAAATTGTATGTTCGTAGACTTTGATATTGTGGATGGAAAAAGAGGAAAGAATGCGATTAATATTGCTGTACAATCCCCAGTAGGGAATAATAAATCAAAATTTATCAATTTTGGAAATAAGAATATTCGAGTAAATAACATAAAAGAGTATGGAATAGGTTATGGATATTTAGAAGAATATGGATGTTATAATAGTTCTATAAGAGAGATAAGTGAATCTGAATATAATAGTTATAAAGCTTATTATGATAGTCTGGGAGATAAAATAGTAAGCTATTTGTATATAAAAACATATCAAAAGGAGTGTATTAGATTTTATAAAGATAAAAATGATTTTGATATTTTTGAAAAATACAACGAAATCGACGCAGCTATGAAGAAGTAGATCAGACAGCTGCATCCGGCAGGGCGGTATTTTACATCTTTCCGGAAGCAGCAGATCACCGGCAGCAGCGTATGTGATTGGCACACACTACAAGTATAAAAAATATTAATGGATAAGTATATAAAATTAATAGACATAAAAGCTCGAATATGATATAATGAGTCTATAAAATAAATAGACGACAGGAGCGTGTATCATGGAAGCTACAATACAGGTGAGTTTTTACAATAATGATGAAAAAAGTAAGCTGCATGAGCTGAACCAGTTGCTGAACCCGTATGGGATTACTTTTATTTCAGATCAGAAAGAAGTAAAAAATGGCAAAGTACAGAGGCAATGGCACATCAATGTTGATGAGGAAACCTTGCAGCAGTACAGTAGATTAGAGAGTAAGAAAGCCGGCAGACCAGAAATACAGATCGACTATGATAGAATCGTGCAGCTACGCCGAGAGGATAAAACAAATGTCGAAATATGTAAAGAACTGGGAATCAGCAAGGCACTGTTTTATCAGAAAGTGTGTACATTGGATAGCCTGGAAGTAGGAACCAGAGTTGAATATCGTACCATTGATGAAGAGTGTTGGTGCAGAGCTACGGTTCAGATCGACAGCTATGGACGGAGATATTTGCAGTGTGATGATGGAATTGTTGATTATCCGAGAAAACGTGATGTAATCAGAAAGATATAAAACGAGGAGAAAGGTGTATGAAAAAGAAAATAAAATTAGACTTACAGGGAGACATGGAGTTTCTCATGGACTTAAAAAGTTATTTATATGGATATAAGAGTTGCAATGAGTACATAGAAGCTCTGATACAAAAAGATTTAGAAAATCCGGAGAAGTGGGTACCAGAAGGACTGGATCAGAAGTTTCCAGGATAATGCAGCTGAGATTTATGATACGGGAATATGGAGCTTTAAAGATGCTGTAGTCCCTATATTGGACTTTACTGGCAGCAGGGTACAATTGTTAGGGTACGTGTGTTAGGATGGATTTTAGGGGTGAAATTCGTCGAAAAAGATAAAGGTTATTGATAAAGTTTGGAAAGAGGTTAAACCTATGTCAAATTATGAATATAACAAGAAATATTCAAATGAATGGAACAAAAACAACACAAAAACAATAACTATCAGACTGTCAAATTTACAGTATGAGAAGTTGCAGGAATACTGTACAGAGCATGAGATCGCACGTGCTACACTTATAAAGTCTCGTCTGTCAGACATAATCGAATAATTTTTTTTACTGCCACCTGCAAAAATAACTTGATATATGCAGAAAAGTGGCATAAAATGAAATACAGACATGAAAAAAGCACTAGGATTGCCGTCCCAGTGCTAGTTTTCAAAATATATAGCAGTTGAAATATTGGATTGCCGTCCTTTATTTCTTCTTAAATGTACACAGCACGTACACATAAATGACTACTGCATGAGCCATCAACCAAGCTTATTGTAGATTTTTTTTATATAAATGTCAAGTCTTTCGACTCTTTATGTGTGCAGAAAAATAGCATACGTGAAGAGTTTTTTTTATATAAATAAAATTTTTAAAGGAGAAGAAAAAAATGAAGAAGAAACAAATTGTTGCATTGATGTTAGGAATTAGTGTATTAATGGTTGTGCCAGGTTGTGAGAAAAAGCCAAATGCAAATAAAATGCCATATAGTGAGGCTATAGATGTATGCGGAATGATAAAAGATGAAATGGATTTTCCGAGTACATTTGAAGTAGAGCGTGTGGATTATCATCAGGGAGGAAAAACAGGAAGTATTGATTATTACTGGGTTGAATTTTCATGTGAAAATGCGTATGGAGTTAAAGATTCAGCAATAATGAATTTTTATTATGAGAGCGGAACATTAAAAACAATAGATGATGAAGACGAAGAAGAGCGGAATGATGAGTTTGATTTATTTACGAGTAATGGAAAAAATCCAGATGAAATACAGAGATTAGATGCTTCTTTTATCATGGAAAATTTAAAATAAGATTATAACTTTTACTTAAATTTATAAGTAAACACCTGGACACAGTAACCAGAATTAAATAATCTGTAGACTTGACAAGCGTCTGACACAAAAAAATCTTGTTGGCTCTCGTGGCAGGCGAGATAAAATAATCAGTGCGGAGTGGTAGCACCGTTGTGGGGTGTGACTCATCAGGCATGGAGCGGTGTAATGTCTAACAAGGTCATAACTAATGATACAGCCAATGCAGTCCGAAAGGGCATATATGTATCAAATCCCCCCGTTTCTGGGGGGAAACTATGTCCAAACCATACAAAACCGAAGAGCATATAACTCCTGTGGTTGTAAGTCAATAACAATCTGGAAGAAATGTAACGATTTAAGGCAGATTATCCGTACATGAAAGACAAAAAGAGATAAATCTGGAATATGTTGGAGTGGATCGGAACTGGATCAGGCAGAAAGTGTCCGTACATGAAAGAATATGGAGATGCGAAAGAGATGAGTGATACAGAATATTTATCAATGAAACAGATAGCAGATCAGTTGAATGTGTCGAAACAGAGAGTGTATCGGTGTATCAAGTCGAACTGTATCAGTGAAGCACATCATAAAGTGGTTAAGGGAAACACTGTATTGATGTATGATATAGCAGCAGTTGAGCGGATAAAGCAGCTTTTAGGTGTGACAAATAATGAAACAGTTGAAGTACATCGTGAAGTGCATCAAGAAGCAGGTGAAGCACATCAAGAAACAGTACATGATACAGTGTATGAAGCACTGTTGAAACAGTTGGAAATCAAGGATCAGCAGATCAAAGAACTAAATGAACGTCTGGCAGAAGCACACAAGAGTCTGGATCAGGAGCAGCAGTTACATTTATTAAGTAAGCAGCGGATAAAAGAGCTTGAAGAGAAACCAACAGAGCCAGAAAGTACGGATCAGGAAGAACTGGCAAAAGATGGATTTTTGAAAAAACTTTTGAAAAAATATTTTAATCCTTGACTATTAATAAATTTGGTGATATCATGTAAATGTGAAAAGTTACGAAGATGATTAAATTACTACAGAAAGCATTTTAAAATTACATAGATATATAATCAGAATCCCCTGTATTTATGGGGATTTTTTGCTATATATAAATTTTAGAAACTTACGAAAAAGGATGGTGATAAAATGGTACATACTGCAACAATCACGTGTATGCTTTCAAAGAATGAATATAAAAATTTTATACAGTTGCCAGAATCAGTGTGGTATCAGCAGGAGAAAAAATATCACAATGATAGTTACAGGGATGATGGAATAAGGATTGTAGCCTACGAAGTATATGAGCAGAAGATATTTAAAGGCAGAGTAGCAAGCTGTAGAATCAACTTTAGGCGTCTGATTGAGAAAGATGACAAGATCAGCGTGTACGTGGAAGCAGATCATGATGAGGTTGTCAAAAGATTTAATGAGATCATGCAGATGCTACAGCTTCCTACGTGGACGTACTGGACAGTTAATCGGATGGATTATTGTGTTAATGTGAAAACGCCGTATGTTAAAGAATACATAGCATTATTTCAAAAAGGTGATATACCGTCACATCAAAGATTATCATACGATAGAAGAACACGAAACAAGTCTCATAAGGATGGAAGCCTGTACTTGCCCGCCAGAGCCAGAGACAGCCGTAAAAGAAAAAATAAAACTGGAAGCCAGACCATAAACTTTTATGATAAGCAGGATGAGCTGATAAAGGAAAATGCTACAGCAGAGGAAATTGAACAAGCAAAAGATATCTTACGTCTGGAAGTGCAATGTAACTATCCGAAACTTGATTATATCAAAAGAAAATATGATCTTGATAGAGATTTAGATACACTGTTAAGTGCAGAGATCAGCGTAGAAGTGTTACAACGTGCAATCTTGCAGGTGTGCCATAAAGGTGAATATTGCCGGAGATCAGAAGCATTAAGACGTATAGATGAATGCAGGTGCCATAAGTCAACCAAAGATAAGTTAAAACTGATTATAAAGGCTGTAGCAAAGCAAAGACAAAGCATAGCCAAGGTAAGAGATAAGTTTATAGAAGATGGTATAATGACACGTGAACAGTTTAGAAACTATATTTACAAACTGGATGAACTGAATATTAACCCTGTCACAATCAGCGATAACACTCATTTGCAGGATAAGAAGCTGAAAGAGGGTTTATCGAATATATATGACTTATATTTTGATGCAGTCATGCAGGAAGTAAATGAGCCGTAAAGCCGGACACATGAAAAACAATCGAACATATGTATCTATGTGACAAACACGAATTTGTCGTATAGATGGTACAAATTATAAGTGCATATTGCACAAAAATAACAATGATAATTTGTGCATATTAACGAATACGGTTTTCATGCTTAAATTGTGTCAAAGTTGTGTGTGATCAGAACTAAATTGTCAGATAATTATAACTGAAAATCAGTACATATTGTACTTAAAAGGGGTATGCAAGTATGTATATCTCTTTTTGTATGACAGGGGGTAAGCAAAACATATTTGATGCAGGAAAGCTGTACAAGACTCCTGATCGTGATTGTTGTTAATCTCACAGGCTGAAACCATGCTCGAACAGCTCAAATACATGGGGGGTACTTATGACCAAAGAACATGATCTAACTATCTGGAAGCTGTACAGCTAGTTTATTGTGACACTGACTCCGGAAATGCGATACCGATAGCGAAGCGGAAACATGAACCTTTATCCTGCCAGATCACAGCATTTATCTGATGTTTATGTGTCTGTATCTGTCGAACTATGCTCGAACACTCTTTTTTCTGTTGGTTGGGTCACTGGAATAGCCGTAAAACCGCGTAGAATGGGCGTTTACGGGACTTTTACAGATAGAGACATATTTCATCAAATGACGACAAAAAAGCTCTGAAACCGCGATTAAATAAGGATTTTATCGAACTCACATAATCATGCAGCGGATCGGCAGCAGTAAGCAGTCCAGGAACTTCGGAAACACTTGATACATGGGACTTTAAGCAGTTTATAGGATGGATCACCGAACTATACAGGTTATAGCGAAAAAGCCTATAAATACGTGCTGTCGAACTATATCTCGAACTTTGTCGATATGATATAATACTAAATATGGAGAACACCGAGAGGGGGAATATGAAATGAAAGGCAGAATTAAACGATATATCAATAAAAAAGGCTATGGATTTATCACAGGTGAGGACGGACAAGATTATTTCTTTCACATTTCACAATTCAAAGATATGATGGAACCACAAAATTGTATGTTCGTAGACTTTGATATTGTGGATGGAAAAAGAGGAAAGAATGCGATTAATATTGCTGTACAATCCCCAGTAGGGAATAATAAATCAAAATTTATCAATTTTGGAAATAAGAATATTCGAGTAAATAACATAAAAGAGTATGGAATAGGTTATGGATATTTAGAAGAATATGGATGTTATAATAGTTCTATAAGAGAGATAAGTGAATCTGAATATAATAGTTATAAAGCTTATTATGATAGTCTGGGAGATAAAATAGTAAGCTATTTGTATATAAAAACATATCAAAAGGAGTGTATTAGATTTTATAAAGATAAAAATGATTTTGATATTTTTGAAAAATACAACGAAATCGACGCAGCTATGAAGAAGTAGATCAGACAGCTGCATCCGGCAGGGCGGTATTTTACATCTTTCCGGAAGCAGCAGATCACCGGCAGCAGCGTATGTGATTGGCACACACTACAAGTATAAAAAATATTAATGGATAAGTATATAAAATTAATAGACATAAAAGCTCGAATATGATATAATGAGTCTATAAAATAAATAGACGACAGGAGCGTGTATCATGGAAGCTACAATACAGGTGAGTTTTTACAATAATGATGAAAAAAGTAAGCTGCATGAGCTGAACCAGTTGCTGAACCCGTATGGGATTACTTTTATTTCAGATCAGAAAGAAGTAAAAAATGGCAAAGTACAGAGGCAATGGCACATCAATGTTGATGAGGAAACCTTGCAGCAGTACAGTAGATTAGAGAGTAAGAAAGCCGGCAGACCAGAAATACAGATCGACTATGATAGAATCGTGCAGCTACGCCGAGAGGATAAAACAAATGTCGAAATATGTAAAGAACTGGGAATCAGCAAGGCACTGTTTTATCAGAAAGTGTGTACATTGGATAGCCTGGAAGTAGGAACCAGAGTTGAATATCGTACCATTGATGAAGAGTGTTGGTGCAGAGCTACGGTTCAGATCGACAGCTATGGACGGAGATATTTGCAGTGTGATGATGGAATTGTTGATTATCCGAGAAAACGTGATGTAATCAGAAAGATATAAAACGAGGAGAAAGGTGTATGAAAAAGAAAATAAAATTAGACTTACAGGGAGACATGGAGTTTCTCATGGACTTAAAAAGTTATTTATATGGATATAAGAGTTGCAATGAGTACATAGAAGCTCTGATACAAAAAGATTTAGAAAATCCGGAGAAGTGGGTACCAGAAGGACTGGATCAGAAGTTTCCAGGATAATGCAGCTGAGATTTATGATACGGGAATATGGAGCTTTAAAGATGCTGTAGTCCCTATATTGGACTTTACTGGCAGCAGGGTACAATTGTTAGGGTACGTGTGTTAGGATGGATTTTAGGGGTGAAATTCGTCGAAAAAGATAAAGGTTATTGATAAAGTTTGGAAAGAGGTTAAACCTATGTCAAATTATGAATATAACAAGAAATATTCAAATGAATGGAACAAAAACAACACAAAAACAATAACTATCAGACTGTCAAATTTACAGTATGAGAAGTTGCAGGAATACTGTACAGAGCATGAGATCGCACGTGCTACACTTATAAAGTCTCGTCTGTCAGACATAATCGAATAATTTTTTTTACTGCCACCTGCAAAAATAACTTGATATATGCAGAAAAGTGGCATAAAATGAAATACAGACATGAAAAAAGCACTAGGATTGCCGTCCCAGTGCTAGTTTTCAAAATATATAGCAGTTGAAATATTGGATTGCCGTCCTTTATTTCTTCTTAAATGTACACAGCACGTACACATAAATGACTACTGCATGAGCCATCAACCAAGCTTATTGTAGATTTTTTTTATATAAATGTCAAGTCTTTCGACTCTTTATGTGTGCAGAAAAATAGCATACGTGAAGAGTTTTTTTTATATAAATAAAATTTTTAAAGGAGAAGAAAAAAATGAAGAAGAAACAAATTGTTGCATTGATGTTAGGAATTAGTGTATTAATGGTTGTGCCAGGTTGTGAGAAAAAGCCAAATGCAAATAAAATGCCATATAGTGAGGCTATAGATGTATGCGGAATGATAAAAGATGAAATGGATTTTCCGAGTACATTTGAAGTAGAGCGTGTGGATTATCATCAGGGAGGAAAAACAGGAAGTATTGATTATTACTGGGTTGAATTTTCATGTGAAAATGCGTATGGAGTTAAAGATTCAGCAATAATGAATTTTTATTATGAGAGCGGAACATTAAAAACAATAGATGATGAAGACGAAGAAGAGCGGAATGATGAGTTTGATTTATTTACGAGTAATGGAAAAAATCCAGATGAAATACAGAGATTAGATGCTTCTTTTATCATGGAAAATTTAAAATAAGATTATAACTTTTACTTAAATTTATAAGTAAACACCTGGACACAGTAACCAGAATTAAATAATCTGTAGACTTGACAAGCGTCTGACACAAAAAAATCTTGTTGGCTCTCGTGGCAGGCGAGATAAAATAATCAGTGCGGAGTGGTAGCACCGTTGTGGGGTGTGACTCATCAGGCATGGAGCGGTGTAATGTCTAACAAGGTCATAACTAATGATACAGCCAATGCAGTCCGAAAGGGCATATATGTATCAAATCCCCCCGTTTCTGGGGGGAAACTATGTCCAAACCATACAAAACCGAAGAGCATATAACTCCTGTGGTTGTAAGTCAATAACAATCTGGAAGAAATGTAACGATTTAAGGCAGATTATCCGTACATGAAAGACAAAAAGAGATAAATCTGGAATATGTTGGAGTGGATCGGAACTGGATCAGGCAGAAAGTGTCCGTACATGAAAGAATATGGAGATGCGAAAGAGATGAGTGATACAGAATATTTATCAATGAAACAGATAGCAGATCAGTTGAATGTGTCGAAACAGAGAGTGTATCGGTGTATCAAGTCGAACTGTATCAGTGAAGCACATCATAAAGTGGTTAAGGGAAACACTGTATTGATGTATGATATAGCAGCAGTTGAGCGGATAAAGCAGCTTTTAGGTGTGACAAATAATGAAACAGTTGAAGTACATCGTGAAGTGCATCAAGAAGCAGGTGAAGCACATCAAGAAACAGTACATGATACAGTGTATGAAGCACTGTTGAAACAGTTGGAAATCAAGGATCAGCAGATCAAAGAACTAAATGAACGTCTGGCAGAAGCACACAAGAGTCTGGATCAGGAGCAGCAGTTACATTTATTAAGTAAGCAGCGGATAAAAGAGCTTGAAGAGAAACCAACAGAGCCAGAAAGTACGGATCAGGAAGAACTGGCAAAAGATGGATTTTTGAAAAAACTTTTGAAAAAATATTTTAATCCTTGACTATTAATAAATTTGGTGATATCATGTAAATGTGAAAAGTTACGAAGATGATTAAATTACTACAGAAAGCATTTTAAAATTACATAGATATATAATCAGAATCCCCTGTATTTATGGGGATTTTTTGCTATATATAAATTTTAGAAACTTACGAAAAAGGATGGTGATAAAATGGTACATACTGCAACAATCACGTGTATGCTTTCAAAGAATGAATATAAAAATTTTATACAGTTGCCAGAATCAGTGTGGTATCAGCAGGAGAAAAAATATCACAATGATAGTTACAGGGATGATGGAATAAGGATTGTAGCCTACGAAGTATATGAGCAGAAGATATTTAAAGGCAGAGTAGCAAGCTGTAGAATCAACTTTAGGCGTCTGATTGAGAAAGATGACAAGATCAGCGTGTACGTGGAAGCAGATCATGATGAGGTTGTCAAAAGATTTAATGAGATCATGCAGATGCTACAGCTTCCTACGTGGACGTACTGGACAGTTAATCGGATGGATTATTGTGTTAATGTGAAAACGCCGTATGTTAAAGAATACATAGCATTATTTCAAAAAGGTGATATACCGTCACATCAAAGATTATCATACGATAGAAGAACACGAAACAAGTCTCATAAGGATGGAAGCCTGTACTTGCCCGCCAGAGCCAGAGACAGCCGTAAAAGAAAAAATAAAACTGGAAGCCAGACCATAAACTTTTATGATAAGCAGGATGAGCTGATAAAGGAAAATGCTACAGCAGAGGAAATTGAACAAGCAAAAGATATCTTACGTCTGGAAGTGCAATGTAACTATCCGAAACTTGATTATATCAAAAGAAAATATGATCTTGATAGAG
>OATA01001772.1_pt1 | contig 11492 bp, 8 predicted proteins | sample 1516451 | NCBI WGS metagenome assembly OATA01 (sample SAMEA2579905, study PRJEB22360) | human gut metagenome | biome: human gut; feature: human-associated habitat; material: faeces | place: Denmark | collected 2008/2010 | reverse complement strand
ACAAATACACCTAACAGTTCAGCAAAATCTTTTAGCTTGTAATTTGTGATATTTGATGTGTTCATAATAATTTACTCTTTTGAGTAAATTCAAACACATTTAATCATATCAGTCAACAGTTTTGATCACTTAAGATATTCTCCTGATATTTTCTGAGAACAAAATACATGATCGTTCCGATCCCCAGCCGGCTTGTAGCCCAGACCTTTCCACCATGATCCTCCATGATCTTCTTTACGATGGAAAGTCCGATACCGCTTCCTCCCTTGGAAGAATTTCTGGAAACATCGGTACGGTAAAAACGGTCAAAAATATACGGCAGATCCTTGGCGGCAATACCCTTGCCGTTATCCTCGATCTCCACCTGGATAAAATCACCCACATCCTTCACCCGAAGCTGGATGATCCCCCTTGGCTTCTCCATATACTTAATGGCATTACTCACAATATTATGGATCACACGGCGGATCTGCTCACCATCCGCAATAACCTGCACACCCTTCTCCACATAATTGGCATACACAAGCTCGATCCCCCTGGTCTCCATCTCAAGCCCAAGCTCCTCCGCACAATCCGAAAAATAATCCTCCACATTCAGCTTGCTGAACGTATACGGAATACGGTTGGTATCGATCTTGGAATAAAAGGTCAGCTCATTGATCAGATGATCCATCTCATTGGTCTTATTATAAATGGTACGCACATACCGGTCCATCTTCTCCGGCGTATCCGCCACACCATCCATGATTCCCTCCACATAACCCTTCACCGCAGTGATCGGCGTCTTCAGATCATGGGAAATATTGCTGATCAGCTCCTTATTCTCCTTATCCATCAGGATCTTCTCTTCCGTGGACTCCTTCAGACGCTTACGCATCTCCTCAAAATCCTGGCAAAGCTGGGAAAATTCATCATTCCCCTCAACCTCCAGCACAAAATCCAGATTCCCCTCCTTGATGTTCTTGGTAGCCTTCTTAAGCTTCACCAGCGGAACCGCAATGCTCCGATAGATCCACAGCCCTACGGACAACGCAGTAAAAACAAGGATGATCGTTGCGGTCAGGATCATATCCTTGGCCATCAGCTTCACCTGGCTGCTGGAAGACTGCGGCAGCGAAATATCATAGACCATCTGGCTGGAATCCGAAGCCTGGCTGCTGCTCTCCTGCACATGCTTCGCCTGCGTCTGGCTGAACCCGTACAGACTTGCGGAAAAAAGAAGCAGCGGTAGCAGGATGATCGCAACGAAGCCCACAATAATACGTGTTTTTAACTTCATCTGTATCTCCGTCCTTTATAAATTCACACATTCACATACACGTATTATAACATAAACTATATTCCCTATCTCTAAATTTTCTATAAAAAACCCCATCTCACCATGCAAAAAGCCCCCGGTACTTGCACTACCGGGGGCTTCACTCTTTATTCTTCTGAAACGATTATTCGTAGCTGTTGCAAAGATACTTCTTCAGAGTCTCAACCTTGTCCAGATGCTCCCATGGAAGATCAACATCTGTACGGCCGAAATGACCATAAGCAGCAGTCTGCTTGTAGATCGGACGGCGAAGGTCAAGCATCTTGATGATACCAGCCGGACGAAGATCAAAATTCTCACGAACGATCTCAACAAGCTTAGTCTCAGAAAGCTTACCTGTTCCGAAGGTATTCACACTGACAGAAGTCGGATGCGCAACACCGATTGCATAGGAAAGCTGGATCTCACACTTGTCAGCAAGACCGGCTGCAACAATGTTCTTTGCAACATAACGTGCAGCATAAGCAGCAGAACGGTCAACCTTTGTGCAATCCTTACCGGAGAAAGCACCGCCGCCGTGACGTCCTGTTCCGCCGTAGGTATCAACGATGATCTTACGACCTGTCAGACCACTGTCACCGTGAGGTCCGCCGATAACAAAACGACCTGTCGGATTGATGAAATACTTCGTATCCGCATCAACCATATCAGCCGGAATGATCGCATCAAAAACATACTTCTTAATATCCTCATGGATCTGCTCCTGAGTAACATCCGGATCATGCTGTGTAGAGCATACAACAGCATCGATTCTCTTCGGCTTGCCGGCCTCATCATACTCAACAGTAACCTGAGTCTTTCCATCCGGTCTTAAATATTTCAGAGTGCCGTCCTTACGAACCTTTGTCAGCTGCTGAGCAAGCTTGTGAGCCATGTTGATGGCATATGGCATATACTCCTCAGTCTCATTGGAAGCATAACCAAACTGAAGACCCTGGTCACCGGCACCGATGGAATCCAGCTCGTCCTCATTCATATCGTCCTCTTTCTGCTCAAGAGCCTTGTCAACACCCATAGCAATATCTGTGGACTGCTTGTCAAGTGATGTGATAACCGCACAGGTATCTGCATCAAAGCCATAATCCGCATTGTCATATCCGATCTCACGGATAGTATCGCGAACGATCTTCTGGATATCAACATTAGCCTTGGTTGTGATCTCGCCCATAACAAGTACAAGACCTGTTGTAGTAGCAGTCTCACATGCAACACGGCTCATCGGATCCTGTGCCATCATAGCATCAAGGATCGCATCGGAAATAGAGTCGCAGACCTTGTCAGGATGACCCTCAGTTACAGATTCAGATGTAAATAAAATTTTCTCCATGATCTTCTCCTTTTGTAATAAAACAATGGTTATATACATAAAAAACAGCCCGTACAATCCGGACTGTTTAAGTTCTGTAAACAATCCTCTTATTGTTCGATTGCTCGCTCAGGTTGGCACCTTCCTGGATTCTCCGGGGTTGCCGTGGCTTCACAGATCCTTTGTATCTCCACCACTCTGAATAAAAGGCTATCTTTTATGAAATTTGCTGCAACACATACAATATACTTATCATACCAAAATGTCAAGAGCAATTTTCGAGAAAAAATATCACCCGCTGCTTTTTCATCCCCAATACGTAAATATTTCAAAAAAGAACCGGGCGTCCACATCGCCCGGTTCTTCCACCGATCATCCTTCAGAACGATCCGTTATTTATTTTTTCTTCTTTCTCTTAACTCCATAAGCTGCACCACCGCCAACAATGATCGCTGCTGCAAGGATTCCAACCCATACACCGATCGGTGTATCATCGCCGGTCTTTACAGAACGTCTTGCTGTACCGCTGGTATCGTTCGGAGCAGTTCCGCCCGCTGTACCGTTATTCGGGATCGGAGTGATCCGATCATTTCCACCATGATTTGTTCCAGGTGTAACAGTCGGAATCGGTGTCGGCTCGGAAGAAAGACTGTTGGTGATCTCCTTTGTTACAGTATATCGGTTATCATTATTCAGTGTAACCTCACCCTGACCGGTAACTGTATACTTAAAGGTATCATCATCAACCGGATTTCCATCCTTATCCGTCTCCAGAACAGTATACGTAACACTGTTGATCTCCTGATCCTTTGGAAGATCCAACATTACCTGAACACTATCATTCTGTTTCAGAGTCACTACCTTCTCAAGCGTCAGCTCACCGTTACTCTCAGTGGAGAACACACCTGCATAGAACGTATCATCCACAGTAGAAGCAACACCATCGATCATCACATTCTTCTTAATGTTGATAAATCCGTTACGGCTGAATATATCGGAAATCTTTGTATAATAGTTATTTACATAAGCCGCTGCCTCAGTAGCACCACTATCTCCACCGATCACAACCTGATTGGACTTCTCTTCACTCTCACCATTCGGCTTCGTTACATTGTAGTAGTAAAGATTCTCCTCATCCACCTCGATCTTCGTATTCTGCTGAAGAAGATTTCCATCCTCATCCAGCTCAAATACATAATAGGTGCCATCCGGAACATCCGTCCATGTAGCTGTACCACTGGAAGCATTCTGGATATGGATATCCTGTAAATAATCATCACGGAACGGGATCGTACCTTCCGGATCCGAAAAAACGCCAACCTTATAAGTTACATCCTCTTTCGTTTCCAGAGGAATCACATTGTCGTTCTCATCAACATTATAGATCCTCTTCGTAACCTGGATCTGTGTATGCTTCTGCGGATTACTTACAGACTTCGGATAAGCCTGCACATCGTACATCCAGCCCTGCTCCTGATCTGCAAAAGGAACGGAGATCAGCATCGGTGAAACCGTAACACTGCTGTTTCCATCTGTCTGCACCACCAGGTACATACCCTCAGCCAGATCAGCGAAAGTCATATTCCCCTCTGCATCAGAGGACTTGGACATACCCCACACATCCACGCTTCCGCTGACGATCATAGCCGCCAGCTTCTCTGCCGCTTCATACCAGCCATCAGCCGTCGTGATGGAATCAAAATCGATTGCTGCGGCAGCCAGTGCCTCATCCAACACGAAATGCACATTGCCATCAAAATTCACACTGCCAACCCTGTAGATCGTCAGCCCTACACCCGGCAGCGGAGTCTGATTTCCTTCCTCATCCGCCTGCTGAACCGTCAACGTCAGATTACCCTTTGTTCCAGCTACATAATCCCCGGCGAAAACCGGCTGCAAAACACTCGTGACCAGCATAGCCGTCAGCATCAGAACAGCCAGAAGGCTCCGGAATATTTTCCCTTGCTTTCTTCTATTTTTCATCGCTCTCTGCCTCCTCTTTCCTTTCTGAAAGCTGTTTCATTCTGCGTTTTTTATCCTTGCGGCGGACAATCAGGTAAATCAGCAGAATCAGAATAACAAGCGCTGCCGCACCGCCGGCAAGAACCCTCTTCGGATCCACAACCGCAAGCTTCTGCGGAATCGTTTCGTCATTCTTAGTAACTTCTTCCTCCACATACTTCGTCCGAATACCACGAACAAGAAGTCTGTGGGTATTCACCGCATAAGGCGTACACGTAACCAGTGTCACATGATCCTCGCCCTCAACAATATCCAGCTCACTGGTCTCATCCGGAAGCACCGTCTTGATCTGATCCACCTTGTAGGCCAGATTCTTGCCAAGAATATGCAGGATAAAAATATCTCCCTTTTCCATCTGATCCAGATCTGTAAAAAGCTTCGCGTTAGGAAGACCTCGATGCGCCGCCAGAACCGCATGGGTGCTCTTGCCTCCGATAGGAAGACTGGTGCCCTCCACGTGGCCCACACCCTTTTCCAGCACGGTCTTGCTCAGTCCGTGATAGATAGCCAGCTTCGCTTTGATCTTTGGAATCTCGATACTGCCCATCAGTCCGTCACCGTTAGGATCCAGGACTCCGTCATAGGGATGACTCAGTTCATAAGTATCCTCTTCCTCAAAAGCATCTACAATGGCATTCACCGGATGCTCGGCATTATACTCCTTCGCCTCTTTCCACAGCCTGTCATAGTCATTGTCCGAAAGCTCCGTTACCGCTTCCTCGTACTTACTGACCAGCTGGGCGTTACGGTACTGGTTCCACATATCACTGATCGTAGGATAAAGGAACACTCCCGCTCCCGCCAGAAACACCAGGGCGATAAAAATGTTCAGGACAACATTACTCTTTTTCTTTTTTTTCTTTTTAGCCATAAATCATTTCCTGCGTCGTTTTTTGTTCTGAACAGAATTGATACCGGCAACCAGGATCACCGCGATCACAATTCCGATCACAACACAGAGAGCAAGCATCGGAAGCGTCGGATTGGTGATTCCGGTAACCTTCTTCTCTGTTTTCTGAACCGCCTTCGCAGCCTTCATCGGAACTCTGTGTCCCCTCACCAGAAGTCTGTGCGTATTCACCGCATAAGGCGTACACGTAACCAGCGTTACATAATCATCCCCATCAGTGATACCCAGAGACTCTGTCTGCTCCGGAAGAACAGTAAGAATCTGATCCACCTCGTAGGCAAGCGTCTTACCCAGCACATGCAGGTAAAAAACATCTCCCTCTTCCAAAAGATTCAGATCTGTAAAAAGTTTCGCACTTGGAAGTCCTCTGTGTGCCGACAAAATACAATGGGTACTCTTGCCGCCAACCGGAAGACTGCTGCCGAACAAATGACCGGCACCCTTCTCCAGAGACTCATCTGTCGTGTAATGATAGATTGGAATGCTCACATCGATCACAGGAATCTCCACATACCCCATCATTCCATCACCATTCAGGTTCAGAAGAGACTCATATGTACTGTCCGTCTGGCCATCCCTCACGGAAAAAGCATCCGGCACACTTTCCTGCTTGATCTGTTCGTTATACTCCTGCGCTGCCTTCCACATGCTGTCAATCTTCTCCGCATTATCATCCGAAGAAACACTGCTGCTATAATCACTGATCAGCAGGCTGTCCCTGTACCGGTTCCAGGCATCACTGACCATTGGATACAGCAGTATGGACAACCCTATCAGAAACAGCAAACCAAGTCCAATATAATTTTTCTTCTTATTCTTTCTCATAGGTTTCTCCATACTGTTGTATTTACCACTCCCGGCCCCCGAAAGGGCCGGGCGGTAAAAGATTTACTACTTTGTTTTAATACTTGCTTTGTCGTTGCTTATAAATAATTTTTGAATTGAATCGATCCGGCAATCAAACGATTACTCCTCAGATCCTTTTCTGCGGCTGATGAAGAAAGCACCAGCAGCGCCAGCCATAACTACAACACCGATGATAGTGAAGAGGTATGTTCCCATGCCACCTGTGGATGGAAGGGAGTTGAGTTTTGTATCATTTAAGCCACCTTCATTATACAATTTAGCTGTAGCAACTTCTCCGTCTACAGTAAGTGTAAGTGTCTTACCATCTGTATTAATAGAATATCCTTTTGGTGCTTTTGTTTCTTCAAAGTGATAAGAACCAACATCTAAACCTTCTACGTCAATATAACCATTTGCATCTGTCACAAGTTTTGAATCAGCATCTTTTGTATCTGGAGCATATTTATATTTTCCAGTTTTTTCTTCCTTTACGAATGTTAACGGTACTTCTTCTCCATCTTTATACAATACAAACTCAGCACCTTCCAATGCTTTATTTATATCACCATCGCCATATTTCATCAGAACTAATTCTCCAGTAAATAACTTAACTGGAACATTATTTCCGCCGTAATCTACACCTGCTGCATGGCTACCTGCTTTATTTTCTACTGTTGTTTCATTTACTTTTGCTGTATAAGTAACTGTAATTTTCTTTCCAGCATTCGGATTAGCTGTATCTGCAACTAATTTACCTAAATCAACAGTAAATCCATTGCCTTTATCATTTACTACGATTTCACCAACCTGGCCATTTTTGCCTTCCATTGTTACACTATTAACAGCATTTGGTCCTGTTAAATAGTAATCAGCACCAGTAATTTTATCAGTGATTGTAAATGTTCTGTTCTCTGTATTTGCTGCATCAATAAAAGGTACGTATGCGTCGATTGTATAAGTTACAATATCTCCAATTGCTACTACATGATCGGCATCTTCTGTTGTTTTATCTACAGATGTTGAAGATTTTTTAGCAATTACTTCTGTACCTGATAACGCTGGATATGGCTCGCCAAATCCTACATAAGCAGTTGCTGTTTTATAAGTATAGCCTTCCTCTTCTGCTTTAATTGCATAAATACCAGCTTCACTTACTTCAATTTTTGTCTTATCTGTTAATGTTGTAAATCCAGTAAGTGCTGCAACTTTACTTAATGCTAAGTCAATATTTGCTGCTGTTACATTTGCTGCTGTTACGCCAGTTGGTAAAGCAACATTAGTATCTTTAAACTTAATTAATCCCCAGATAACTTTCTGCTGTGCATCAGCGGAATTGGTCATTCCTAATGCTTCTGTGAAGCATGCTCCTGCTCCATTCACAAATGCCCAACCAGAAGTTGTGCTCTCATCCTTTTGAATGATCTGCATACACTCAACACTGTCTGCCGTATTAAAACCTGTAAGTTTAATTGTAGCATTTCCATCTGCAAATACCGCTGTGCACATAGACAGTACCATAACCGCTGCCACTAATAATGCACCAATCTTTTTTAATAAATTTTTCATAAGGTTTGCTCCTTTCTTTCTCTGCATTTTTCTTTTTCGCCCTTCATCGGCCATTTACAATTAATGTGTTACGATCTCTTTGCTTCTTCCTCCCTTCGTTTATTCTTTATAAACAACAGGAGTGCAGTTGCAAGAATCGCTACACCACTGATTGTAAATCCATAGGTTCCCGGACCACCGGATTCTGGTAAGGAATAAAGTTTAGCATTTTTGATTGTTAAAACTTTATTCGTTTCATCCAAAGTCCACATCTCACTACTATTTGCTGCCTCACCATTTTCATTAACAAGTTCTACTTACTGCTACCCAGTATTGAATATCCCTTCGGAGCGATAATCTCTGTCAGCCTATAAATACCCGATTTCAATTTGGTCAGTTCAATATCTGAATCCCCATTGATTACTTTTATACCATTCTGAATAGTTTTCCAATTATCACCATTTTTTATTTCCAAATTAAATTCAGAACCTGTTAATAGATGATTTTCTGTATCTGTCTTCTTCAGATCCAGTTTTGTTACTGCTTCGTTTGTGTAGGAAGCAACACCCTTCACACCACCATCAGTTTGTTTATACGTATAATTCTTAATGACATTATTTTTATCCGTGTCATAACCAAGTCTGAAAGTCAATGATTTGGATGTATCTGATTTAGAGTTTTCGCAATCTGTCTGCCCGTCAACCTCAAATGCTTGAATTGTATATCCATCTGCTTCTACTTCCGTTACAGTGTAATATCCTCTTGGAAGATTCTCTAATTTTGCAACTCCACTAGTCTGATCAGCTTCAACTATCACCTTCAGCGGACTACCAGAAACAGCATTTCCATCTGAATCCTCTACATTAAATTTAAACGTTCTGGCTTCTGTAGACGCTTCTGTCACATTCTTTATAATCTGAATCTGACCGCTGATAACATTGATTTTATAAATACCATATAGATTGTTATTACCAGGATTTTTCGCTGTCTCAGTTCCCACGAAATGTCCGTCTGTATTAGTTTTACTCGTATCCGTTGATTCTGTTGGAGCAGTATAAGTTACTTCCAGATAATACTCAGTTCCATCATTAAGTGCAGTTTTTATTTCAGACTCATCGATGTTTGTTCTAACACCGTTGTCTTTTTTAAACCACTGTAATTTAATTAATGATGTACCATCCTCTTTTTTAGAATCTGTTTCGTTTACTGTACCATCTTTGTAAGATGTTGGTTTACTAGTGGCAAACAACTCATTCCGAATTTGCTCATCCATTGGTACGTAATCACCTTTGTAGATAGTAATCTCTTTATCCTTAACTACCAGATTAACTTTGACATTAACCGTAGGCTGATCCAATACTTTCTTCAAATCTCCTACGCTAATCTTAGAATCAGGGGAGACGTTGGTAGGAATATTGTTACCACCGATGAAACTATCTTTTACAGTAATGGTTCTTCTCCAGCCATTTGTACCATCTGTCGTGTGTTTAATGGTCTGATCAGTCCACTGTACCTGATAAGTACCGTCATTACGCTTTGTTACAATCCCACCATTCTCTAATGTATATTTCCCACCTTCGAAATTGGTTTCGGTGATAACATTACCTCTATCTACAATTTCAAATCTACTGTCGATCACATCAGTAATTGTTGCACCGGTAATGTCAACGTTCTTATTAATTGTACTACTGATACTCTGGAAAATTTGTGTAAGCGATGCTGCATCATCTGCTGTTTTTGCGCAATGAAGCAATTCCTGGATACTTTTTACCATCATACGTACCACCAGACAAGAACGTCTTCGCGCGATCTCCTTCATCATTAAGTGCAAAGCCTATGGTGTATACTGTATATGGATTTTTTGCATTATCCACATTATTTCTTAGGCCTGTTTTTAATTCGCCTGCCTGAGTTTCAGCATTTTTTTGTGCATTACTATTCCACTTATTACCTCCGCCAGTCGGCTTACCATCGGTGAACAGAACCACATACTTAGGATTTGTATCAACCATAGCATCCAACTTGTTCTTTGCATCCTCAAGTCCTACCGCAGGATCCGTACCTCCATTCGCCTTCAAATCTTTAACGAAATTCTTAAGTTCCGTTACCTTTGCACTATCTGCAGTACCTACTTCTCCCAGACTTACAGATGTTCCATGATTACCATATGGTCTATTGTAGTCGTCAGTACTGCTAAATACAGTAATACCTATTTTACTATTCGGAGATTTCTTCGCTGTATCATCTATAAACTGATTTACAGCATTCTTAAGTGCATCAAGCCGGGTTTCTGTTGTGCTAGTTCTTGTATATATTTTACAATTATTATATTTGTCTTTCGCTGCATCATCTGATGAACCACTCGGACCCACACGCCATCCTTTGTTATAATAAGAAGAATACCACATCTCCTTATAAGAACCATCCACCTCAATATAATACGTTACATTACGATTTAGAAGCTTCTTGTCATCTCTTGCTTCAGAAGTATTATTAGCAACAAATGTGTATGAATAAGAAGTAATATCCTCTCCCATCGATCCGGACACATCCAATACCAACATGATATCTGCCACAGACGTTTTCGTTTCAATTATGGAACTTGTACTTGTGGATGTTGCGTTAATGGTAATGTCGTAGGTTCTCTGATCCCAGTCTTTCACTTTAGCCGTTTTGCTAGTCACCATACTGGAGTTGATAATTTCTTCCGGAGTCTCATTCAGAATTTTATTGTCTTTAACTGCTGTTCCTGAACTGTTTTTTAATGTGGTTGTAACATTATTATTTTCTTTTGTTACCGTTACCGTCCATTTTTCATTGGAAGCAACATATCCCACTGGCGCCTGAATCTCTTTCAGATAATATGTTCCTGCTCTCAGCTTATCAAATGTAACTTTTCCGCTATCATCAGATGTAGCTGTTGCAATCTGTGTTGTGCACTCTTCGTCATTATAAAGAGTAAATCTTGCATCGCTAAGTCCAGCACCTTTTTTATTAACTTTTTGGAAATTCAGAGTTCCAAGCGCATCCGTTGTTACCTGTGAAATTGTTACGTTTGGAAGGGTAAAATTCATGTAACAGTTAGAAGCACCTGCTCCTCGTTCCATATAAAGAACCGTTAATGTATGTGTAGATTTATCTCCTTTATCCAAATAATCCCTCAAGTTCACAGTTTTAGTTGCCGCATTATGAATTCCACCTAAATCAATGATAATCTGCTGATTTTCTTTTCCTCCATCCATGACAACCCACATATCGTCATCACCGGTAAAAGAATAATTTAATGGACCTACATAATCACCAATGTTGAACTCCATGTCATAACGCATTCCAAAATAATAATTATGTTCTTTACCATCATTCCCAAGTGCACTTTGCGTTTTTCTAGTATATCCTTTCTCATACTTTGAAGCCACAGTATCTAATGGAAAGAAATCTTCTCCCGAATTTTCCTTTTTATTTAACTTATACTGTGTTGTTACGTTAGTGCCACTTCCATCTGTTACACCCGTTAATGTATATGTGTCACCACTTCTTTCAAAATT
>OATA01001721.1_pt1 | contig 11846 bp, 8 predicted proteins | sample 1516451 | NCBI WGS metagenome assembly OATA01 (sample SAMEA2579905, study PRJEB22360) | human gut metagenome | biome: human gut; feature: human-associated habitat; material: faeces | place: Denmark | collected 2008/2010 | reverse complement strand
GGCTCCACGGCTCCGCTGCCTTTCCCGCCGCTGAACGGCTGCCGCCGCTGGATCCGTCTGGGAGGACTGACCCTGCAGACCTCTGAGGTAGCTAAGTTTGAGATGATCCTGCTCACGGCGCATCTGGCGTCCAGTGCACCGCAGATCGGGCGGTTCCGTCCGTCCCTGAAAGAAAAGGTCCGGCTGAAGGACTGGCTGTTCATCCGCATCGTGCGGCAGATCATCCTGCCGGTGCTGCCGCTGGTACCGGTGCTGGTGCTGCTGATCATGGAACCGCACATGTCCGGCATCCTGCTGACCACCGCCATTGTGGGCACCATCCTGATGATGAGCGGCAGCGGCGGCATCATTACATGGGCAGGAGCAGGCACTGCGGCGCTGCTGCTGGAAACGCTGCTGACCCATGTGGATTCAATTGAGTACCTGCAGAACCGCCTGAAAACATGGTCGGACGATCTGGAAAAAGTGAACCCCCAGACCAAGCAGAGCCTGTATGCCATTGGCTCCGGCGGCCTGAAGGGCCTTGGCCTTGGCAACAGCGTGGAAAAGCAGCTCTGGCTGCCGGAGAGCACCAACGACTTTATCTTCAGCGTGGTATGCGAGGAGCTGGGCTTCATCGGGGCCACGCTCATCATCGTGCTGTTTATCCTGTTCATCGTGCAGGGCCTGCTGATCGCCTACAAGGCCGAGAATCAGTTCTGCACCATGGTGGGCATCGGCATTATGGCACAGATCGCATGGCAGGTGTTCTGCAACATCGCCGTTGTCACCAATACCATCCCGAACACCGGCATCAGTCTGCCCTTCTTTTCGTCCGGCGGCACCAGCCTGATCCTGCTGCTGGCAGAAATGGGCGTGATGGTGAACATTGGGCGCAACGGAGAACGAGCGGCCCAGCAGCGGGCTGTAGACCACGCCCGGCGGGAGGCAGAGCGTGCGGCGCAGGAGGCCGAACGGGCCAGCAGGACCATCAATCTGGAAGATGCCCGCCGTGCACAGAACGGGAAATGAGAGGCTCCGGGCAAAGGCCGGACACATATAGGAGGAAATCAGTATGCGAGTTCTCATCGCTGCCGGCGGCACTGCCGGCCATATCAACCCGGCACTTGCCATTGCAGGTGCCATCAAAAAGTCAGATCCTTCTGCCGAGATCCACTTTGCCGGCCGCAGGGAGGGCATGGAGTACCGTCTGGTGGGTCAGGCGGGCTATCCGTTCCACCACATCGAGATCACCGGTTTCCAGCGCAGACTGTCGCTGAACAACATCAGGCGCAACATCGTCACCCTGTGGAATCTGGCCCTTTCCGGCCCCAAGGCAAAGAAGATCATGAGGGAAGTCCGGCCCGATCTCGTGATCGGCTGCGGCGGCTATGTATCCGGCCCGGTGGTGCGCTGTGCTGCAAAAATGGGCATTCATACCGCTATCCATGAACAGAACGCCTTTCCGGGCGTGACCAATAAGCTGCTGGCACCGGATGTGGACATCGTGTTCGCCGCTGTGCCTGCCGCTGTGGAAAAGCTGGGAGCACCCGATAAGACCATCGTGGTGGGCAACCCGGTGCGCCCGGAGGTGTTCACAAAGGCAAAGGAGCGAGATGCCATCCGTGCCGAGCTTGGTGCAGGCGACCGCACCGTGGTGCTTTCCTTCGGCGGCAGCCTGGGCGCACGCCGCGTCAATGAGGTGGTGGCCGGCCTGTGCGCATGGGAGCAGCGGGAGCACAAGCCGGTGCTGCATCTGCATGCCACCGGTCAGTACGGCGTACAGCTGTTCAAGGATCTGGAAAAGGAAAAGAACTTTGCCGAGGGCAGCAGCCTTGTGGTGAAGGAATACATCAACAACATGCCGGAGCTGCTGGCAGCGGCAGACCTTGTCATCAGCCGTGCCGGTGCGCTGACGCTGGCCGAGCTGGAGGCCGTGGGCCGCGCTGCGGTGCTCATCCCCAGCCCCAACGTGGCAGAGAACCATCAGTATTTCAACGCGATGGAGCTGCAGAAGGCCGGTGCTGCCGTGGTCATTGAGGAAAAAGACCTGACGGGCGAAAAGCTGGTGGGCACCGTCGCCAATCTGCTGGCACAGCCCGGTAAGCTGGCCGAAATGGGCAGAAATGCGCGCAGCCTGTCGGTAGACGACAGTCTGGACCGCATTGCCGCTGCCCTGATGAAACTGGTGCAGAAGCACTGACGAGGAAAAAACGGAAAGGAGGTGCACGCCATGCAGCGATCCGGTGGAAACAACGGCAATATCTACGACCTGCGGAAGGATCTGCAGCGTCCTCAGGCACCTTCACAGAAAAAGGAGACCTCCGGCAGCACCGACAGCCGCTATGGCTTTAATGGTGAGCCGCTGAGCTTTGCGCCGGACCGGACGTCCAACGGCGCCGTCCGGCGGACCCGGACGGACAACAGCATCGAGTTTCCCACCCAGCCGCGCCGCACAGCCCAGAGCAGTGCCCCGCGCACCCGCAGTCAGGGCCAGAACCGCAGCGCACCGCGTTCCCGCACGGCGTCTGCAGGCCGGAACAGCTCCGGCACGGCACGCAGGCCCCAGCAGCGCAGGCCTCAAAATCAGCAGACCGGGCAGACGGCAGACAGAGCCGCCCGCCAGCGCTACAAAAATCAGCGCCTGCGCCCGGCGCAGCAACAGCAGGTCCGGGACCCGGTGCGGCGGGAAAAACGCAAGAAACGCCGCCTGACCCGCGCCGCGCTGAAACGGCGGCGGATGATGCGGCGTCTGATGGCCTTTGTGACCCTGCTGGCCGTGATCGCCGCCGGTGTTTACCTGACCATGACCATGCTGTTCAAGATCGGCACCATTCAGGTGCAGACGGAGGACGGCACCGTGGTGCAGGAGGCGGGCGGCTATTCCAGCAGCGAGATCATTCAGGCGCTGGGTGTAGCGCCGGAGGAAAATATCTTCAGCTTTGACCCCGGCGAAAAGGAGGCGGCGCTGGAACGCCAATTCCCTCTGCTGGAATCCATCAGGGTGGTGCGGGATTATCCCAACACGGTGGTGGTGCAGGTGACGGAAGCGGTGCCTGCCTACGCCATGCAGACCCAAAGCGGGTGGCTGACCCTCTCGGATCACTTCAAGATCCTGGCCTGCGGGTCGACCCAGCCGGAGGAACTCAAGACCCTGTACGGCGGTGAGGCGAAAACGACTGCCCCCGGCGAGCAGCTGAGCTTTGCGGCAGAGGATGCCGCCGACAGCACGGCAGCGTCGGACAGCGCAGCAGCCAGCAGCCCGGAGGAAGCGGACAAAAAGATGGAGACCCTGACGGCGCTGCAGGCAAAGCTGGAGGAATATGAACTGCTGGATGATGTGACCCGCATGGAATTTGCGGACACCGATCAGGTGGCATTTTTGTATCAGGATCGGGTCAGCGTGCTGCTTGGCACCCTGAACGATCTGGATTATAAGCTGGACCGCGCACGCTATGTGCTGACCAATGCCGACGGTAAGGGCTGTGCCCCTACCGACACCGGCAGGCTGGATTTCAGCCATGTGAGCGCAGGCAGCACCCGCAAAATTTATTTTGCACAGGGAGAGCCGACCCTGCCCTCCGGCTATGTGGTGCCGGAACCGGAGGAACCGGCCCAGACCGAGGAACCGTCTGCCGATGATACCACGGCAGACGGCGCAGAGGATGCCGCAGCCCAGCCTGCGGGCGATACGGCTGCAGCGGAGGAAACGCCGCTGACCGACCCCGCCCGCATGACCGCCAACGAGACCCAGGATCCCATGTAAGAATACGACCGTTTGAGGAGTGAGCAGCAATGAAACTGGAACAGTTACTGGAAGGTGTGCCCTTTACTCTGGTGCAGGGCAGCCTGAATACGGAAATTTCGGATATCATCTATGACAGCCGCAAGGCAGCCCCGGGGCTTGCATTCGTGTGCATCGTGGGCACCCAGCGCGACAGCCACGAGTTCGCCGCCGACTGTGCCGCAAAGGGAGTCAGCGCGCTGGTCATCCAGCACGACATCGACCTTTCCGCCCTGCCGGATGTGACCGTGGTCAAGGTGGAGAGCAGCCGCTATGCCATGGCGCTGATGAGTGCAAACCTCTTCGGCAACCCGTCCCGTCAGATGACCATGATCGGCGTTACCGGCACCAAGGGCAAGACCACCACCACCCACATGATCAAGAGCGTGCTGGAAGCAGCGGGCCGCAAGGTGGGCATGATCGGCACCAATGGCATCTACTACATGGGCTGCCACAAGGAGACGGCCAACACCACCCCCGAAAGCTACGAGCTGCAAAAGACCTTTCGGGAATTTCTGGATGCAGGCTGCGACACCGCGCTGATGGAGGTGTCCAGTCAGGGCCTGATGATGGACCGCGTGGCGGGCGTGCATTACGATGTGGGTGTGTTCACCAACCTTTCGCCGGATCACATCGGCCCCGGTGAGCACAAGACCTTTGAGGAGTACCGCAGCTGGAAGGGCCAGCTGTTCAAGCGCTGCGACGTGGGCGTGGTGAACATTGATGATGAGAACACCGAAGCCCTGCTGGAAGGCCATACCTGCAAACTGGTCACCTATGGCCGTGATGAAAAGGCCGACTATCGCGAGACCGGCTTTGAACTGCTGCGCACCCACGATTTTCTGGGCGTGAAGTTCCATGTGACCGGCAAGGACGAGATGGACGTGAAGGTGAACATGCCCGGTGAGTTCAGCGTGTACAACGCGCTGGCAGCTCTGGCGGTGGGCAAGGTGCTGGGCCTGCCGGATCAGGCGATCCACGACGGCCTTGGCAAATGCGTGGTCAAGGGCCGGGTGGAGCTGGTGCCCATCAGCAAAAAGTTCACCATCCTGCTGGATTACGCCCACAACGAGGTGTCCACAGAAAGCCTGCTCACCACTCTGCGGGCCTACAAGCCCCACCGTCTGGTGGTGGTGTTCGGCTGCGGCGGCAACCGCTCCAAGCTGCGCCGCTACGGCATGGGCGAGATCTGCGCCAAAATGGCCGATTTCTCCATCCTCACCGAGGACAACAACCGCTTTGAAAAGGTGGAGGACATCCTTGCCGATATCCGCGTGGGCATGAACAAGGGCAACCCGGACGCAAAGTTCGTGGAGATCCCCGACCGTCTGGATGCGCTGCACTACGCAGTGGATCACGCGCAGGAGGGCGACCTGATCGCCGTCATCGGCAAGGGCCATGAGACCTACCGTGACCGCGAGGGCGTCAAGACGCCGTTCCTGGAGCGGGAGCTGCTGGAAGAGTACGCACAGCAGATCGGGCTGGAATAAGAACGCAAAAAACAACGCCGTGTCTGAACATTCAGACACGGCGTTGTTTTTATGCAATGGTTCAGGCCTTCAGCTGCGGGGCCCTGTTCTCCGGCAGGAGATTGGTCATGCTCTTCAGGCTGATGCCAATGGTGGACAGATTATGCAGCATGGCAGAGGAGGCCGGCTGCAGGATGCCCAGAGCACCCAGCGCGATGAGGGCGGAGTTGAAGGTGAGCACGAAGCGGTAGTTTGCGTGCACGCGCTTCTGCAGGGAGTTGGCGATGGCCTTGAGCGCCACCAGCTCCTCCAGACTGTCGGCCTTGATGGTCACATCGGCGATCTCGCGGGCGATGGCAGCGCCGGAGTTGATGGCAATGCCGATATCGGCAGCGGACAGGGCAGGCGAGTCGTTGATGCCGTCACCGATCATCACCACGGTGTGGCCCTCGGCCTTGGCCTGCTGGACAAAGTTTGCCTTATCCTCGGGCAGCACCTCGGCAAAGAAGCGGTCCACGCCCACCTGCTTTGCAATGGCGGCAGCGGTGCGCTCGCTGTCGCCGGTCATCATGACGGTGTTCCGGATGCCCAGCGCACGCAGGCCGTTCAGCACAGCGGCGGCTTCCGGGCGCAGCGGGTCGGAGATGCAGATGACACCCACCAGCTGCCCGCTGGCAGCCATGTACAGGTGCGAATACGCGGGCTTGAGGGCATCGAACTTCTGCTGCTCGGCTGCGGGGATGGTGCACTTTTCATCCTCAAAGACGAAGTGGTGGCTACCGATGACCACCCGTTCGCCGCCTACGCGGCTTGCAATGCCGTGGGCCACGATGTACTCCACCTCGGAGTGCATCTCCTCATGGGAAATGCCGTGCTCTTTGGCGGCACGCACCACGGCGTTGGCCATGGAATGGGGGAAGTGCTCTTCCAGACAGGCGGCCAGCTGCAGAACTTCGCGCTCGTTACAGCCGGAGAAGGGCACGACCTCCACCACCTGCGGGGTGGCACGGGTGAGGGTGCCGGTCTTGTCGAACACGATGGTGTCTGCCTTGGACAGGGCTTCCAGATACTTGCCGCCCTTGACGGTGATGTGGTAGCTGCCGCACTCACGCATGGCAGAAAGCACGGCCAGCGGCATGGAGAGCTTGAGCGCACAGGAGAAGTCCACCATCAGGCAGGAGATGGCGCGGGTGGCGTTGCGGGTGAGCAGATAGGTGACCAACGTTGCGCCCAAACACCATGGCACCAGCTTGTCGGCCAGCACCAGCGCACGGTTCTCGGTGCTGGACTTGAGCTTTTCGGATTCCTCGATCATGGCCACGATCTTGTCGTAGCGGTTGGAACCGCCCTCGGCCTTGGCGATAAAGACGCACTCGCCTTCCTCCACAACGGTGCCGGCATAGAGGGTGGAGCCCTCTGCCTTGCGCACCGGCATGGCTTCGCCGGTCAGAGCGGCCTGATTCACCATGGCTTCGCCTTCCAGCACGGTGCCGTCCAGCGGGATCATGTTGCCGCTGCGCACGACCACCTCATCGCCGGAGCGTACTTTGGTCAGAGGCACCAGCACTTCGGTGCCCTGACTGCGCACCCACACCTTGTCCACGTTCAGGGCCATGCTGCGGGCCAGATCGTCCAGACTCTTCTTGCGGGTCCACTCTTCCAGCAGAGAGCCCAGATTCAGCAGGAACATGACAGAACCGGCGGTGCCAAAGTCGCCGCGCAGCAGCGAGACGCCGATGGACAAAGCGTCCAGCACCTCCACTTCCAGCCTGCGGCTCAGCACGCAGCGCACACCCTTCCAGAGGAAGCGGATGGAGCGGAAGGCGGTGTAGGCAGCGTCAAGGGGTGCGGGCAGGAACAGCTTGCGCAGGCAGCGGCCTGCCACCAGATCGAACATTTTATCCTGATATTCCCGGTTCAGCCTGCGGCTGTCGGCAGAGGTGACCAGAGCGTCATACTCGGCCACATCGAACTTATAGCCCGCCAGAACAGCGATGGCAGCGGAACGTCTGCCGGTATAGGTGATGACCACATCGCCGGTGCGCTCGTAAACGGCGGCATGGACAATGGCGTCATGGTGGTTCAGATAAGCTTCCAGCACATCGGCACGGTGCAGGGTCATGCGGACTTTTTCCACATGCACGCGCATCCGGCCCTTGCCTTCATGCAGAATGGTACATTTCATATTGCGCAAAGACCTTTCTTATGCAGTAAAACGGCGGGGTGCGCCTGCATCCGATTTACAGGCTTGCCGCCTTATTCCCCACTTTGTCACTTGCAGTGACATTTCTCTATCGTTCACAAAAAAGAGCCGCCCAAAGGCGGCTCGAAAGCCACACAGGGGCTTTCCATGCTTTAAGGAGCAAAGGCTCACTCAGCGGTCTCTTCGGTGGTCTCCTCGGCGGCATCCTCGATCACAGCAGCCTCGGCTTCAACAGCACGAGCCTCGTTGATGGCCTTTGCATCGGCCAGAATGTCACCGGCCTGCTCCTGCACCTTGCTGACAGTCTCCATGGTGGAGTCCTTCATGCGCAGCACGGCAGCGGTGGTCTGGGTATAGACCTTCTTGGCGTCCTTGCTGGACAGCAGCTTGAAACCGGCAGAACCGAACAGAGTGCCGGCGGCGAACAGTGCGATCTTCTTGATATCCATAGTAACTTCCCTACCTTTTCTATTTCCTGTCAGAGGCCCTGCACCGCAGGACCTATAAGATGAATATGCCGGCCCAAAAGCCGGAGAACAGGGTGGACATTTCCCTTCTGTCGAGCCTATTGTAGCACAGAATTTACCATTTTCAAGCTTTTTCTTGAATGTTAATACATGTAAACTTTTTACGATGCGTAGTTAGAAAAAGCTATCTTTAACGCGTTTTTTGAGACAAACTACAGTTTGTAAATGGAAACTAACCGGCAGATGGGACGAGAAAGAATTTCCAGTTTGTAAAAAATCCTGGTTTGGAAATGCAGTTTGCCGCCACGGCCCTTCTCGGTGAAAAAGCAACCCGGAAAAATCCGCAGACTTTTCCGGGTTGCTAAAATAAAAATCGTTTTGCTTTACAGGATGCGCACCCGGATCACGGCGGGGATGGCAGCCAGCTTTTCGGCCAGCTTCCTGTCCACAGCACCGGTGGCGTCCAGCATGGTGTAGGCCATGTTCTTCTTGCTCTTGTTCACCATGTTTTCGATGTTCAGGCCGGCTTCAGTGGTCAGGGCGGTGATCTGGCTGATCATGCCGGGCTCGTTTTTGTGGATGATGCAAATGCGCTTGCCGCCTGCGCGGGGCTGGTTGACCTCCGGCATGTTCACCGAGTGGATGATGTTGCCGTTCTTCAGGTAGTCGCTCAGTTCCTTTGCAGCCATGACAGCGCAGTTGTCCTCGGCTTCCGGGGTGGAAGCGCCCAGATGCGGGGTGCACACGATGCCGGGCTTGCCCAGAATGGCCTCAGACGGGAAGTCGGTCATGTAGCCGGACACCTTGCCGGTCTCCATGGCTTCCAGCAGGGCTTCGGTGTTGACCAGTTCGCCGCGGGCGTAGTTCAGGATCTTCACGCCGTCCTTGCACAGGGCAAGGGTCTGGGCGTTGATGGTGTCCTTGGTGGTGGGCAGGTAGGGCACATGGATGGTGATGTAGTCGCACAGGGGCAGCATGTCGTTCAGGTTCACGCAGTGGTGTACCTGACTGCTCAGGTTCCATGCGGCGTCAATGGAGATGTAGGGGTCGTAGCCGTAGACCTCCATGCCCAGCTCAATGGCGCAGTTGGCCACGCGGGAGCCGATGGCACCCAGACCGATGACGCCCAGCGTCTTGCCCTTGATCTCGTTGCCCACGAACTGCTTCTTGCCCTTTTCCACGGTCTTTGCCATGGCGGGGTCGCCGGTCAGGCCCTGACACCACTGGGCAGCAGCAGCCACATTGCGGCTGCCGGCGATCAGCATACCGATCACCAGTTCGGCCACAGCGTTGGCGTTGGCACCGGGGGTGTTGAACACTACGATGCCCTGCTCGCTGCAGCGCTCCAGCGGGATGTTGTTCACGCCGGCGCCGGCGCGGGCGATGGCCAGAAGATTGTCGTTGAAGGCGGTATTCAGCATGTCGGCGCTGCGGACGAGGATGCCGTCCGGGGTATCGGTGTCTACAGCCACGTCAAACTGCTTGTTGTTCAGCTTTGCCAGACCCACCGGGCTGATGGCGTTCAAAGTTTTGATGGTGTACATATATAAAAACCTTTCTATGTGTTCTGTAATTGATGAGCGTGCTTGCCCTCTCAGGCCGCTTTGCGTCCAGCTCTCCCAAAGGGAGAGCCCTTGGCATAAAGATGAAGTTTGCATGGACTGCCAAAGCCTCTCCCTTTGGGAGAGGTGGCATTGCGTTAGCAATGACGGAGAGGGCGAGGCCGTTAATATTTACGCGTTCTCCTTGCGGAACTTCTCCATGAAGTCCACCAGCTTGTCCACACCCTCGGCAGGCATGGCGTTGTAGATGGAAGCGCGCATACCGCCCACCAGACGGTGGCCCTTCAGGTTCACGAAGCCTGCTTCTGCAGCTTCGGCGCAGAACTTCTTGTCCAGATCTGCATTGGGGCTGGTGAAGGTGACGTTCATGGTGCTGCGGTAGCGGTGCTCCACAGGATTCGTGAAGAAGTTCTGACCATCCAGATAGTCGTACAGCACCTTGGCCTTGGCTTCGTTGATCTTCTGCATGTTGGCAAGACCGCCGATGTCGTTTTCCAGATACTTGAGCACCAGACCGGTCATATAGATGCACCAGCAGGGGGGCGTGTTGTACATGCTGTCCTTGCCCAGCAGGGTGGTGTAGTTCATCATGGTGGGCACATTGTCGGAGGCATGGCCCAGCAGGTCATCGCGGACGATGGCAATGGCCATGCCGGCGGGGGCCACATTCTTCTGCACGCCGAAGTAGATGCAGCCGTACTTGGTCACGTCCACCGGCTTGGAGAGGATCATGGAGCTCATGTCTGCCACCAGAGGCACACCCTCCACCTGCGGCACCTCCACGAACTGGGTGCCGAAGATGGTGTTGTTCTGGCAGATGTGGATGTAGCTGGCATCCTTGTCGTAGTTGATGGCGTTCACGTCCGGGATGTAGGTGAAGTTCTTGTCTTTGCTGGAAGCAACGATGTTCACCTCGCCGAACTTGGCGGCTTCCTTGGCGGCAAGGTTCGAGAAGTTGCCGGTGACAAGGTAATCTGCCTTGCCGGTGGTCATGAAATTCAGCGGGACCATGGCAAACTGCTGGGTAGCACCGCCCTGAAAGAAACCGACCTTGTAGTTGTCGGGAATGTTCATTACCCGGCGCAGGGTGGCCTCGGTGTCCTTGATGATGGCATCGAACCACTTGCTGCGGTGGCTCATCTCCATCACGCTCTGACCGCTGTCGCCGTACTCGAGCAGCTCTGCCTGTGCCTGCTTGAGCACCTTCTCGGGCAGCATGCTGGGGCCTGCGCTGAAGTTGTAAACTCGTGCCATAATGAACTCTCCCTTTCCTGTATCGCACAGCACCGCGGTTTTCTGCGGTGCGTTCTGTTGATTGCTGTAGCCGTAGTATACCGGTTTTGCGGGGGCGAAAACAAGAGCATCTTTGCACAAAGATACGGCGCAAAAGCCCCTGTGCAGGCACAAAGCACACAAATGTCCTTGACGAAAAGACAAAAACAAAGACAAACGTAAAATACAGCCGGAAAAGCCTGATTCCATCGGTATTTCCGGCTCTTGCACTTTTACGGGAAAACAGGTATAATGAAGAAACAAAGACAAATGTAAAAGCAAAAAAGATGCGGAAAGGAGGGAGAACAGCAGGATGTATGGCATCCCGGACAGTGTAAAGCCGCTTTCGGCGGCAGAGGAGCAGGTGATGCTGGCGGTGTGGGCCTGCCGTGCGCCCGCGACCCGGCGGGATATCGACGAAAAGCTGCGCGCAAAGGGCTGGGCCCCGGCGACCGTGCTCAACTTTCTTTACCGGCTGGAGGAGAAAGGCTGGGTGAAAAGCGGCAAGGACGGCAACCACAACACCTATACTCCGGCCATCACCCGGCGCGCCTATCATGTGTGGAGCATGCGCGAACGGCTGGACACCCTCTTTGGCGGCGACCTTGCGGCGGCTGTGCACGCGCTGGTGAGTGAGAGCGGCTGCGGCCAGAGCGAGCTGGAACAGGCCATGAAGGTGCTGGAGGAAAAGCATCTGGAAGCGGAAGAATATGATTTGTATGACCCTTATGGGTAAAAAGGAGAGCGGAAGATGGATTGCAAACTGCGTGCCAAAAACTGCGGCGGCTGCCCGATGCTGGGCATGGACTACGCCGCACAGCTGAAGCAGAAAGAAGAGACCGTGAAAAAGCTGCTGGGCAGATTCGGCCCGGTGGAGCACATCCGGGGCATGGAAACGCCTTACCACTATCGGAACAAGGTGATATCCACCTTTACCACCGGCTGGGGTGGAAAAATTACTTCCGGCATTTACGCGGCAAACAGCCATAAGGTGCTGCCGGTGGAAAGCTGCCTTTTGCAGGACGAAGTGCTGGACAAGACCATGCTGGCTGTGCGCGTAGCGGCGGGGACCCGCCCTTTTCAGCCCTTTCATAAGGGGACTTGCCGCAG
>OATA01001713.1_pt1 | contig 11905 bp, 21 predicted proteins | sample 1516451 | NCBI WGS metagenome assembly OATA01 (sample SAMEA2579905, study PRJEB22360) | human gut metagenome | biome: human gut; feature: human-associated habitat; material: faeces | place: Denmark | collected 2008/2010 | reverse complement strand
AAGCCACGATAACCGAGAAGGGAGAGACCGAGGAAGGGGTACCATTGGCGGAATTAGATCTTACCATCCCGCAAGGACAGGACGGGGCGGTGGCCGGCGTATACAAGACAAGGGAGATCGACCATGTCCCGGGGGCTAACGACGTGACCTACGAGGAGGGCAGTGAGACCAAGAGCTACCCTATAGGCGGTGAGGTCTATCTAAGGGAGGCTCCCGGAGACGTTACGTTCTACAAGCTCCACGACATAGTGGAGGGTAAGGCCATATGGGAGGAGGCTTCCGGAGCCGCCTTGCCGGGGAACGTCTACTTGACCGGGGCGAATTACTACAATGAATCAGTAAAAATAATAAAGGGAGGAATATTATCATGAGCAAGACAGGAGCTTACGTATATCAACAGATAGTACAGACCACCGCTGAGTGGGAGGCTGACAAAACCTTATACCCTGCATCAATATGGCTTTTCGAGAAGTTGGATAACGGGAACTTTAACATAAAGTTCTCAGACCATATCCATACCTACTCAGAGCTTCCGTTAATGTTTATGGGAGTGTATGTCAAGGTGAAGACTGACACGGACACGGAATACGTCTTGGAGATAACCTCCGCTGAGGGAACCATAACCACGCCTAACTTGCGTGACCATTACGACGATACGGATATCCGGAATCTGGTCACTAAGGACGGACGTTAATAAGTTAAAGCCCGTTGTCACCTCCACCCCGTCTAACGGACAGATAACCATAACGCCGGACAAGGCAAAAAATGACGATCCGGACGTGTCGATAACGCTGGAGACCAAGGGAGACAAGGATAAGTCTCTGATGGCCGACGGTAAGTACCGCAAGCTGCCCGTGTACGGGAGGAACCTGTTGCTGGGATCGGGGAAGGAAATCACTTCTACCAGTTATTGGGTTACCGATTGGTATACAGCGGAAAATATTCCAGAATCTAAACAAGTAACGTTTACTATATGGGCGGATCTAGGATCTGATGTTACTTCTGTCTGGTTATATAAAGCTGGAGGTTCGGTTTTTTTAGCCTCAATCGCTAGGGATAAGTTTGTTGATGGGAAAGCCTCTGTTACGTTTACATGGAAATCTGGAGGGATTGCTGAAAATGTATTAAAGTTGTATCAAAAATCACCAGGCAATAACACAAAAGGAAATATAACTATATATAAAGTCAAGCTCGAGTACGGCGACATCTCCACCGAGTGGACCCCCGCTTGGGAGGACATCCCGGATATAGAGGAGCGGTACGCCTACGGTGTAGAGTGGGACATGGCATCGTCAAGCCCGGACGGGAAGCGTGTGGGTAATATGCAACTACATCGGGAGTTGCCTATCCAAAGCGGGATGAGAGGAGTCGTGTTAGATAATAATGGGGGGATAAACGCTTATCTTGGTAACAAATGGAGCGATCCAGACGTTCAACTAGCTTCCGGTGAACCTGAAAATTTTTCAATAATGACAATGATACCTAGACATTGGTATAAATTTTACTTCAATGGTACCAAGTTTAGATGCATGATATCTGCAATCCCATTACCAGGATATAAATACGTGGATGATTTTTTTATAAGTTCATATGAGGCTACAATATACAGAAGCAAAGATCTTCTTATGTCTCGTCTGGGTGTTGATTCAACTTATAATGAATATCGTGGTGGTGACAACACCGCCGAATGGGACGGCACCTACCGTTCCTTGCTAGGCCGTCCCGTCACCAACCTCACCCGAGACCAATTCCGGCAAGCCGCGAGGAAAAGAGGCAGCGGATGGGAGATGTACACCTACAACGCCCACAAGATACTGTTCTGGTTATTCGCCGTCGAGTACGCCACGCTGGACAGCCAGAAGCCTTTCAACGCCCAGAAGGACGCTAACGGTTTCGCACAAGGCGGCCTAGGTCCGGGACCAACGCAAATGACGGATTGGACTAACTTCAACAACGTCAACCCCCTTATCCCATGCGGCTATACCAACGAGTTCGGGAACGGCTCGGGAGAGAAGGCATATGTGGTGAAGAACGCTTCCGGCGGTACTCACGCCACGTTGATGGCTAACAGGTATCGTGGTATAGAGAATCCGTTCGGCCATATATGGAAATATACTGACGGGGCCAATATACAGGTCACCACGGGCGATGCGGGATTATCCATATTATGGACTACCGATGACCCGTCGAATTTCAGCGACACCTCTTACACCGGCTATGACAAGAAGGGCAATATCTGCCGTACAAACGGTTATGCCAAGAAGATGTTGCTTGGGGAAGATGGCGATATAGTGGCCACGGAGGTCGGCGGTAGCTCCTCTACCTACTGGTGCGACTACTACTACACCAACACATCGGCTAACCGCATGCAGGTGGCGCTGGTTGGCGGTCCACGGGTCGATTGCGGGCCTCGCTGGCGTGAATGCGGATACTGCGCCTTCCGCTGCGAGTCGTGACCTCGGTTCGCGCCTTTGCTTTTTCCCCGAATATCGTAAAACGTCGGCGTAGCCGCACGTATCACGTCGGGAATTTTTTTGTATAACGATTAAATAACAAGACATGAAAAGAACATATAGCGACACTATACCGATCACTATGGAAAAGGACGGTGACGGATCCTACCTTTACCGGTGGGACGTTAGAGAGGAGAGAAGGGAGATGGGTGACGATATGGCCCCCGTGATCTCCTATAGTTACAACGAGGTCAGGGTATGGCCCACGTTGACGGCCAACAAGATATTGGAGGCATGTATCAACGCCCTATGGGACAAGGACGTGGAGCAAAAGAAGCTGAACGACTACAACGCCGCCCAGCTGGGCATACTGGACTTGTTATACGTGGAGTCTTATAAGACGTTCCTTAACGAAAGGAAGGCGTTGAAAGACCGTGTGGATAGCGATTTCGCCGAGTGGGAGGCGGCGAGAGAGGATGAGAGCATAGTGGTTGTTTAACTAATTAAAAAAAAAGGATCGGAAGAATGGATTGGACGATGATGTTAACCGCCGTATTAACCTTTGTTGGAGGAGGTGGTCTTGGAGCAGTGCTGATGTTTCCGCAAAAGAGGAAATCGGCCGAGTTGGAGAATGAGACGAAAGCGAGTGAGCAATGGAAGGAATTGTATATCAAAAGTCAGGAGGAAAAGAAAGGTTTGAGCAATCTTATAGATAAACTATACGACGATCAGGGACATTTTCGTGACGAGAATAACCGTCTTACAACCCAGATAGCGGTATACAAAGTACTTAAATGCAGAGATTTGAAATGTACCAATAGGAATCCTCCTATCGAGAACAATATAAATAGTGAGGATAAGGAGGATAAAGATTGCGATAAAGAAGGCTCCCCAGATCCAAAAGGATAGGGGAGCCGGATAAATTTTAGCTTCCTGTCTTTCGCAAGGGAGGATAGCAAGGTTAACAAAGCGCATAAAAGTATAAAAAATAATTGATATGAGAACGATTAACAGGAAAATCAACTTGATCGTGATCCATTGTTCGGCCACTAGGGTAGATAAGGATTATACCCCTGAGCAATTAGAGAGAGACCACAAGGCGAGAGGATTCAACTCCGCGGGTTATAACTATTATATCCGGAAGAGCGGGGAGATAGTATCTATGCGTCCATTGGAATTGATTCCGGCTCATGTGACCGGATATAACAAGAACAGTATAGGAATATGCTATGAGGGTGGTCTTGATCCGGACGGGAATCCGGATGATACACGTACGGAGGCACAGAGACAGTCGATTATAAGGCTGTTGTTGGATTTGGTCGTACAGTTCCCGGATAGTAGGATCTGCGGTCATCGTGACCTATCCCCGGATCTTAACGGTAACGGTAAGATTGAACCGGACGAGTGGATGAAGATGTGTCCGTGTTTTAATGCCGAGGAGGAGTATCACAATATATGAAACCTTGGCAAGTAATATTAATACTAGTGTGTTTGGTAGCCAGTTTCACGGCTGGCTACCATATCCGGGGGGATGTGGCTAGTGATTCGATATCCAAGACCGACACGTTCGGCAAGGTGGATACGATACATGACAGCATCCCGTACCCGGTCTATGAGACACTGGTACAAACAATACCTGAGCCGTTCCCTGTTTATATCACGTTGGACGGTGACACGGTAAAGGAACCTGTATATGTTCCGGTACCCATAACCAGCAAGGAGTACAAGACAGATGATTACCGGCTGTCAATATCCGGCTATAAGCCTAATCTTGATTACATCGAGGTTTATAGAAGGACTGAGTATATAACCAAGACGATCACCCCACGTAGATGGGGAATCGGAGCGATAGCCGGTTATGGGATCGGTAAACACGGGTTATCTCCCTATGTCGGGATAGGCGGGTTTTATAGAATTTGGTGAGGCTTCCATGGCTCACGCCCGAGAAACCTCTGATAATAGAATGAATGCGTTATATGAATAACAAGGGCTGACGTTTTTTGTTCATGATTAATTTAATATTAGTTTGATGGTGACTTCGTGAGAACGAACCGGAAAGGGAGGATAAAGAAAAAGAATCTTCCCTAAATAATCGGATCGGAAGTTTGATTATTTTTTCATGCCACGCACGACGGGAAGATTCTTATATGTCTTTCTGCCGTGCATTTTTTGTGCCCGGCTTTGATAGTAAAACAAACCACGAAATAAAAAGTTTATGAATAAGGTGGAAATTTTTTACAAAAAAGTGATAGAGGCAGTCTGCAAGGAGTGCGGGACCGATCCGGTAATGATGTTTAGCAACAACAAGGAGAGGAACGTTGACGCTAGGGGAGTGGCTATAACCATACTGGCCGATCGCAAGTTGAGCGATAATATCATATCCGATCTGACGGGAATGACGAGGCAAGCCGTCAACCGGATGCGAAACCTGTACCCGGACAGGATAAGGAGGAGTTATTACCTGAGGAGGACGGTGGAGAGCGTTAAAGATAACATAAATGAATAGTTATGATTATATTACAACTTTTTCAAAGTTCAAATGTTATACTAATGATAGAAAAAAAGTTACCGAAAATATTGTAGGTGATAGAAAAATAGTTATCTTTGTGCGTTCATTCATCCAAGATGATGATTTTATTAACCAAAAGGATTAGCACATGGTAAGAAAGATCAAGGCTGTTATAGCCTTATTGGAAGCGAATGGATGGGCGCACATAAGAACTAGAGGAGATCACAGGATATTCAGGAAAGACGGAGAACCCCGTTCTATTCCTATTCCGGGGAGTCCTAGTGACGATCTAGCAATCGGTACGCTAAAATCAATATTAAAACAAGCCGGGCTAAGCGAGTCTGACTTTGATAAAATTTGATTAACATCCAATGGATAGCAGGACATATAGCCAGTCCTGCTTTCATTTTGGATGAGTGAATTTGCAAACATGAACCTAAAAAAAATATCAAGATGAAAACGTTGACTGTTATAATCGAGAGAACCGAGAATAATTACTCGGCATATCTGCAAGAAGTGGATGGCATCGTGGCAACAGGTAAAAGCGTGGAAGAAATAAAAAAATGTATAATTGATTCTATTAACGTGCTAATAGATGAATGTAATGAGTTTGGCGATACCATTCCAGAGGCGCTTAAGGGTGAGTATTGTTTGGCGTTTAAAATGGATGTTAAATCTCTTTTGGATTTCTATTCAAAGATATTCACCAAAGCAGGATTAGAGCGTATTACGGGCATAAACCAAAAACAATTATGGCATTATGCGTCAGGTTTGCGTAACCCACGCCCAGAACAAACCGTTAAATTAGAAAATGCCCTTCATAAACTAGGAGAAGAATTATTGGCTATAAATTTATAATTAACCGCTATCCTTATGCTTCCTATGGCCCCCAAAAATCTGGGGGCTTTTTTGTCTCATCCCCTTCCGCAAAGAACTAGCAACAACTTCGCAACAAGCTAGCAAGGAGATATTTATTTAGCAAGGCACTTCTATGGATTTTTGTGGTGTCCGGGATAACCCGGATATGACCATAAAAAACTTCACATATGGAAGCAGAGAAAATTATTAAGGAGAAAGAGATCGTCCATGAGGATGAGCACAAGGATTACGCAAGCAAGGGCGTGGGTAACGCCGGCTTGACATTGGGTATCATTGGTACGGCTCTTGGAGCTTGGGCGGTGTCACGTAACCGTGGCGGCTTGTTCGGCGGTGGCTGGGGAGCCGGTATGCCGGAGAACGTTAACATCAACACGACCACGGGAGGCGGTGGAGGTTCAGGGGCAAGCGCTCCGACGGCGTTCATGGCATGGGAAAAAGGTTGCGAGGAGGCGTTATCGCTTACAAACGCAATGTGGGGATTGAAAGTATCAGGCATGCAAGCTGATTACGACCATCGTAATACGGATGTAGCCGAGAAATTCCAGCTTTACCAATCACAGGTAAACGGCGATTTCGGGAACTACAAGGCTATCCGTGACCTTAACGACTATCAAACCGACAAGCTTAACAATGCGGCGTTTGGCCTGTACAAGAGTCAACGTGACGGTTTTGACGTGTTGAACGCCCGTATCAGCCATTTGGAGAAAGAGGTAGCCGTAGGTGCCGCTATCCGTCCTTACCAAGATCGTCTGATCCAGTGCGAGATCGACAAGGCGTTCACGGCTTCTGTCAACTACACGAGACAGCTTGATTGTCGTAACATCAAGGGTGAGCTGGTATTGCCTAACACCCCTGTCGTTACCGGTTATGGGAGTTACCGTAGCTGCTGTGGGTTTCCCCAGACAAGCGCCCCCGCTGAGACAGCTTGATAATCCGAGGCCCAAGCCCAAGGCGAAGGCTAAGGTTAGCAAGAGAAAGAAAAGTTAGTGGTAGCCCCTCGGGGCTTACCACTTTCCTATTACCAACCACTAACAAAAGATATTATGGCATTAAATAACGTATACATAGGAGGTGACCCGTTATTGGGGTCTAACGGTAACATGAGCAATGAGATGGAGGCTTATGAACGTCAGTTGCAAGAGACCCTCAATCAGATACAAATCCAGAAGCAGCGGGTGTTAAACCCTCAGAATAACCCCAAAAGAAGCCAATCTCCCTTATGGGATGAGATGGACAAGGTCGTTAATGATATGACGGACATGGAGATCGAGGCGTTAAACAACGACCCGGAATACCAGAAGGCACAAAACGCTCTGATGGGCATACTTAACCGGGAATACATGAGAATCATGCGCCCGATCGTGGAAGAGTCCAAGGACGGGAAGGAGATACTGGACAGCCTTATGACAATCACCAAGAGGGTCAAGAAATCGGCCTCGGAGGAAGCGAACAAGAATATAGCGCTCTTTAATGAGTATACGTCTAAATACGCCGATATGCCCTACGCTGAGTTCCTGAAGCTGAAGAATAGCGGCAAGAAGAAACAACCTAATTAATCGGGATCATGGAAATTAAACAGCAAGCTTTGGAATTAAAGAGCCGGTTGGTGAACTCGGTGGAGATATGGGCGGAGGAAAGGGTTGACTCTTTCGTATCAGGAAACACGGCTTTCAAGCCCCTTGGCAAGTATCTGAAAAGGGGTGTCCATAACATCCTCGTGCAAAAGGATAAGGAGATCACTGAGAAAGTGGAAGGATTCATGTTGTTTGCGGCTGACGAGAATGGCAATTATGACAAGGAAGAGCTATTCGATGACGCCATGAACGTATTCAAGAGCATGAAGCCGTACAAGTTCGAGCAAGGATTCTTGAAGGGTACGATCGGGGAGGGCTCCATCTTGATAGAGCTCCCAGATAACGGCCTCATGAATTTTATCCTTGGTGATACTAACGCTATCCGTATAACGGAAGCGGATTTTCTGGAACTGAAATCAATATTCACAGAATAAAATAAATGACAGGGTATGAGATACAAGGAATTGATGAAGGACTATCATTCGAAAGGGATGGTATCCGAGAAAAAGATGTGGGAGGCCATATGCGAGCTGGACGAGGCTATGGAGTGTCTAAAAGAGAAAGATCCCGACACGTATGACGAGGCCATACGTGATATACATGAGGTTTTTTGCGGTCCTCATTATAATGAGCATTTCGCTAAGATGGACGTGGCGGCAATGCACCATAAAGGCAAGTCGGGGGAGGATAAGGGTGAGCACTGGAACATCCAGCAAGTAACCGCCGTCGCTAAAGGCATGAGCGTACCGGGCAACGCTAATATTTGGGATGTTTACGTTGCGCTAAATTCAGCGTGGCACGACAAGGAAGTAAAGTTCACGGAATGGTTCGGTCCGGATGCCGAGAAAAAGATCATCGAGGACGCTGTCAATTTCTACTTCATGGATGATGACGCTCCTGAAGGCAAGGTCTGGATTTACATGTGCGCCATGGATGACTAAGACACGATCACATAACAAGAAAAGAAACGATTCTGTAAGACGGGAAATAGACCGCCTTATAGAATCGTTGTCGTTCGAGCCTGTCAACTTCTACGAGGTTATGGCCAGAATTAGGCACTTGATGTGCCTGTTATGATATCTCTGAAATTAGGCAACTGCAAATAGAACGAGAATCTGCTTAACGGTCTCCATCGTTCAAGCAATGATCGGTTACACTCATTCCATCCATCTTTTCCGAAGCGGATATCCAAGGCATTAGTTATCTTACGCACGATAGACTGGATGTATGGTACATTTGCCCTGTTCCCAATGGAAGGGGTATAAATACATATTTTGTATATTCCTCCATTATTACAATCCCAGTTTCCCCTGTAAAAAGTGATATGGGCTTTGTCTAGTATCGCCTCGTCTGACAAGCTTATAAATCCGTTGTAACATCCGACGTACCTAGCTTCGAATACTTTTAATCCAGTGGACGATCGAAGAAGCTTTTTCAATCCTCTCTCGTCCCGGACAATTTGGCTTATTCCCATGAATTAATGATTATATAGTCCCCGCAATCTTCAATATACTTTATTCCGGCACTATCAAGAGTATTCTCTATGTCCACTTGGCACAGGCAAGATTCCGGTATGATATTGTCATACCCTTCCGCTGGGATCATTTTCGTGATTTGCGGGAAATGATCCTCTAGTTGTTTAGGGGATTGTATTTCTACATCCCCGTCGTAAATAAGTACGCACATGTTATTAGAGGTTAAATTATAGTTGTTTGAAAATCCGGAGTATCATTTATATTGAGGCTATTCACGATATCTACTCCGCACCAGTCTTCTGGATCACCATTCTTTTCACCATCCACAGATACATAACCGATACCCTCTATCATGTTTTCTGTGCCGAATGCAGTGATGTACCATGCTATCTGCCGGAGCATATCTTCTTCACTGGCACCGTCCTCTATCGCATCCCGATAACTTTCAAGTGAATCCTTAAATTCTTCTGATTCCGGATCGTAATTCATGCTAATGGTAGCACTGACCTCTACATCTATCTGTTTCATATCTTTTTAATTATGAGCCTTCCCGTGAAGGCTCGGTTAATACTATTCCTCAGATCGAGTATAGGCATCCAATGGGTAACACAAATTTTATCACCATTAGTATCATACCATTCATTACATTCTCTGCAATACCAACCCTGTTGTAAGTATTTAAAATAATCAGTACACCAGCAGCCAGTTATTACCAGATCTTCATCATCAGGTAACTTATCTTTTGTGCTTATCCACGGTAATTGCTTTGCCTGCCATTCGGCACCGGCTTTGAAGTCCTCACGACAATTATCTTTGCGAAGCACATAGTCATCCGCATCCACTTCTTTGAGAACATTCTTGCGAAAACTCGTTTTTCTTATGGCGTAATCCTTTGCCGCTTCTTCTACTGTCTGTCTCATATCAATCTTGCTCATATTTATTTATCTTTTTGAATTTTATATTCCTCCTTGGAAATCTGTCTGTAATAGTCAATGACCGCATTTTCCACTCTTTTATCCTTGGCTATACTCTCTTCCATTTCCCAGACTTTAAACTCATCGCATGCGATGAATATCCGTCCTCTCTCTCCCCCGGGAAGCCAATACGAAGCGAAGTAGTATTTTTTCTTTGGGTTGAGAATACCATAGATGAGATATATACCGTAAACCAAAAAGGCAATCGTAACCCAGTACCTTGGGATGATAAACCCTATGGACCATGTGATGAACACGAAAGAAAGAACTATCAGTATGGAGGTTATCAAGCACTCGATCTTATTCTTCATTTGATCCTCCTTTCAGCAATTCGGGGTTGTCATAAACATTCCCAATAACACTTCCTTGGCACACCTCAAAGTCTAGCAGTCCACATGGATTAACCCCATCTAGGGATATGCACCATCCTGTATGTTCGTAGATGTCAATCACTTTGAAAAATTCTCTTTTCTCTTCATATTTCCATGTTGAGAATATAACGGCATAAATACGTCCGCTTGGGGCTTTTATTAAATCCCCCTCGTAAATCTCCTTTCTGCTCTTGTCTTTTAAGCCTGTGAACTGGCCTACGGTGTCTTTATGAATGTAATCCCATTCCATAAAAAACGGAGAGGCAGAGCCTTCATTGAATACTCCTTCCTTTTTTATGATTATCATATCTTGCTTTTCTGCCCCTAAATCCTTTAGTGTCGTAAGCATACCATGTACCCATTTCCCGCTTGTCGTACTTTTTCCTCTGAATTTAATCTCACGCATTTGACTCTCCTTTCTCTAATATATCCTCACAAGCTCTACTATCGCACCTTACCGGCTTTTGATGGAAGGCGCACCAAGCTTCCCCGTTAGCGTCTTCATACTCGATAAGTCGGCAATCGCCGCATAATTTCTTGTCAAGGTATCCTTCCTTGATAAGCCATTCAATCATTTCAGTGATAGCATCAAAAAAGCTTTCCCTGCAATATGACTGGGCAAGGTTACTTCCTGCGGAATACTTTATAGTGAATTCTTTATCTCGTGGAAGTATGAATAGGTAATAGTTGTATCCCTCATATTCTATTTGATCGGGCATCATGTTTATCAGCTTAGCCAAACTCCATGCTGGGACATCCTTGCCCCATAGATTGTCAAACACTTCTTCCCCCGTCATGTGTGTGCCATCAGGACGCCTATTAAAAGGCATTGCAAGTTTAGCTATTCTTTGCGGTGTCCAAAACTTACCTCTCAATGTAGGCGGTTTTGTTTGTAGTTCCCACTCCAACGTAGGCACTCGGCTTCTCGTAAAGTGATACGACATGTCCGCCGTCTCCGGTCTCCCCCCGGCCTCTAATAGCCGGGATGATTGTTTTTTATTCGTGCATATTTGATTCATGATTGTTTATTTAATTGTTAAATCGGTCATTGAACATTATTTTCTTCATGCTTTATTTCTCCTTCTTGTTGATCGCCTCATGAAGCGAATTATACACCCGGGCGAATATTTTTCTTTGCTCTTTGTCTTTTAATGAATCGGCGAACTTGTGCATGACCATCTTCTTCTTGTTATCCCAGATTATCCGTGCCTTATCCACTCCGTCAACAAACAATATATGCGGATATTTACCCCATTGTATCAATATGCCATTATCGATAAGATCTGTGATCTCCTTTGGCATTAGCTCCTTATTACGGGCCATGCCTATGAGCTTACCTTCCTCTCGCTCTATGGCCGACTTGGTTTTGTCTATCTCCTTTTGGAGATTGGATATAGCGTTGTTCTGCCTGTCCCATCTTCGCATGGTGGCCGGGCCGTTCCTCTTATCGTTAAGAGGTTGCCCGTTAGCGGAGGCTACATCCCCAAAGTGGTCGTTGATTTTTTTGTTGAATTTATCCTCTTTCTTTTTAAGAGAGGATTTTAGTATTTTTAGTCTACTCATATCTACCCCTCCTGAATAATTACACATTCTATCTCTTCGTCCCATGTTACATCCACCGGATCGTACTCATATTGATCGTCGGACGTGCGTATCATTACCTCCGCTTC
>OATA01001701.1_pt1 | contig 11968 bp, 14 predicted proteins | sample 1516451 | NCBI WGS metagenome assembly OATA01 (sample SAMEA2579905, study PRJEB22360) | human gut metagenome | biome: human gut; feature: human-associated habitat; material: faeces | place: Denmark | collected 2008/2010 | reverse complement strand
GCGTCCTCGTGCACCTCCACAACATCAACGAGATTATGAATACCGCCGTGACCGGCTGGAAGCCTTTTTCCAATCCGAGGATGTTCGCCGGGTACGGCAGGCAGAGGGGATGGGAACGGGAAGCCGGTTCCGGCAACGAAGTCCCCGGCAACGAAAGCGGGTTTGTGGAGCTGACAGAGGAAGAATGCCGCCAGTTGGAGCTTCCCAAAGAATGGATCGCTTAAAATCTGCGGCCTGTTGCCGGGCAGGTTGCCGGTTCGTTGCCGGGTTCGTTGCCGGGGAAATCCCCCTAAAGGATGCCGGAAATGCCGTAATATCAAGGTATTTCCTCATCTTCTTCTATTTATTTTTATCTATGACAACGAAAGCAACAAAGAAATCAAAGAAAATCAGGAAAGGAAAAACAGGGAGCCGGATATTCGCTTGCAGGTTTTTCGGGGTTCGTTGCCGGACTTCGTTGCCGCAGGCGCTGTCAGGCTCAAATTCATTTATGGAGGATATTTGCCTATGGTAAAAAACAAGGAAAATCAGCAGCAGAAACAGAAAGACCGGAAAAAGGTGCAGTTTATCGTCACACGGGAGTTCTCCGGCAGCCAGACCATGCGGGAAGCCTTTGAACAGCTCATTGAGCGGCAGGCGTGCGGGCAGTTCGAGGAATGGCTGGGCAAAAAAGCCAGCTAAAACCCGTTGAAAGATCGGCAGGGGCATGGTATTATAATCATATCGTGTCCCTGTTCATAGATAAGGAGAACGACTATGAACAGGAAAAATCAATCCAGTCAGAAGATAACTGCCCTTTATTGCAGGCTCTCCCTTGAGGACGGGCGTGAAAATGAGAGTATGAGCATCAGCAACCAGAAGCTCATGCTCAAGGACTATGCCGAGAAAAACGGCATGTTCCAGTATGAATACTATGTGGATGACGGTTATACGGGCCGCAATTTCAACCGCCCCTCTTTCCAGCGCATGATCGCTGACATTGAGGCGGGAAAGGTCGGCTGCGTGATTACCAAAGACTTATCCAGGCTGGGACGGAATTATATTGAAGCAGGCAGCTATATCGAAATCTTTTTCCCAAAGCACAATGTAAGGTATATTGCGGTGACGGACGGTGTGGACAGCCTGACCCGTCAGGAAATGGACATTACGCCGTTCAAAAATATCCTGAATGACATGTATAGCCGGGATATTTCCAAAAAGGTGCTGGCGGGGCGCATGACCCGTTCCAGACAGGGGAAATTCTGCGGCGGTCAGCCGCCTCTCGGACTGATGCGTGACCCGGACGATAACGGGCATCTGATCCTCGACCCGGAGACTGCGCCGGTAATTCGCAAAATCTATGACCTTGCGTTGGATGGCTGGGGCTGTATGCGGATCGCAAAGAAGCTGATGGAGGACAGGGTTCCTATCACGAGAGTAAAGGGCAATACGGAATGTGACGTCAACTACTATGCGTGGGGCGGCGCAAGGATCAGCCATATCCTGCGGAACCCGTTTTATAAAGGAGCACATCTGGTCTGCCGGACACACCAGAAAGGCATCCGTTCCAACACCTATGACATCATCCCCCGTGAGGATTGGGAGGTCATAGAGGGCTGCCATGAGGCGATTATCCCACCGGAGGAATGGGCGCAGGTGCAGGAGATCATTGACCGCAGGCCAACCATCATGGAGGGCAACTCCTGCCCTTTTTACAATCTCTTCCACGGCATTCTCTACTGTGCCACCTGCGGGAAGTCCATGCAGGTACGGTATGAGAAGGTTGGCAGAACCGGAAAGAACCGCTTTACCGGCGAACAGCGGGAGCCGATTGACAAGGCGTATTATATCTGCCAAACCTATAACCGGCTGGGAAAGGACGCCTGCACCAGCCACAAGATCGAGGCAAGGGATTTGTATAACCTTGTCCTGAAGGACATCCAGGAACTGGCGGCAATGGCGCTGAAAGATGCGGATGCGTTCTACAGGCGGCTTTCCAGCCGCATGGAGCGCAGGTATATGGCAGACGCCTCTGAAACGCAGAAAGAATGCGGACGGCTGGAAGCGAGAAATCAGGAAATCGACAGCATGTTTCTAAGCCTTTATACCGATAAGGCGAAGGGAATCCTGACGGAACAGCGGTTCATGAAGCTGACATCGGCACTGGAACAGGAGCAGGAAGCCAACCAAAAGCGCCTGCAAGACTTAGCCCTGATGATGCGCCGCACAGACGAGCAGGAAAGCGATGTGCGGACATTTATCCGGGAAATCCGCAAATACGCCGCCATTCAGGAGCTGGACGAAGCGGTGCTGAACCGGCTGATCAGCAAGATTCTGGTGGGCGAGGTTCAGAAGGTAGACGACCAGAAATTCCAGCAGGTCAAGATCATTTATAACTTTGTCGGTGAGATACCGGTGATAAAAGAATAAACGTGGCAGCCTCTTCCATTACTGGGAGAGGCTGTTTTCATGAATATGGCGATTTATTTGTAAAAATCCGCTATTTGTCTTGACAAACGTGTCTGGCCACTGTATTATAACATCGTTACATAGCACTGTTATATGGAGGCTGTCATGGAATCAAAAACACCAGATACATTAGAAAAAATACAACAGGCCGCCTTGGATGAGTTTTCCGAAAAGGGCTTCCTTGGGGCTTCTCTGCGTCAAATTGTAAAACATGCCGGAGTGACCACAGGAGCCTTTTACGGCTACTTTTCCAGTAAAGAAGCTCTGTTCGCCTCCATTGTAGAACCTCATGCAGCGATCCTGATGAGTAAATACATAGATGCTCATATTTCCTTTGCCGAGCTTCCTGCGGAGGAACAACCGGAGCACATGGGTGTGGAATCAGGCTCTTACATACACTGGATGGTAGACTATATCTGCCAGCATAGAGAACCAGTAAAATTACTGCTGTGCAAAGCGGAAGGCACTGGTTATGAAAACTTTGTTCACAACATGGTTGAAGTAGAAGTTGAAAGCACGCTGGAATATATGGAGACACTCCACAGCCTGGGGTATCACTTTCCTGCGCTGAACCGATCTTTATGCCATATCATTGCCAGCGGTATGCTGGGCGGTATCTTCGAGATCGTGATCCATGATATGCCGCGGGAGCAAGCCATGCGGGATGTGGAACAGCTCCGGGAATTCTATACCGCCGGGTGGTTAAAACTGATGTCGCCATGACATGGGATACGACGACGATAGATCGGGGCGCTCTGCTCTCCCTAATGAGCAGAGTGTCACAGGGTATCCCCTATTTTTTTATCCTTGAGTTAGCATAAACTAACTATATATTTTCACTATAAGGAGGTCATTTAATGAAACAAGAAAAAAAGAACGATGTGGCTGTCCTGCTGGAATATGCGGGAAGCCGCAGGGGCCTGACCTTTTTAGGGCTGGTCTTATCGGCAGTATCCATGCTTTTGAGCATGGCTCCCTACATCTGCATCTGGCTGGCGGCCCGTGATCTGATTGAGGTAGCTCCGGAATGGACGCAGGCGCAGAATGTTTCCAGATATGGCTGGATCGCCTTTGCGTTCGCAGTAGGCGGTATTATCCTGTATTTTGCGGGCTTGATGTGTACCCACCTGGCTGCGTTCCGCACAGCTTCCAACATACGAAAACAAGGAGTTGCTCATGTGATGAAGGCTCCGCTGGGATTTTTTGATTCCAACGCTTCCGGTCTGATTCGCGGGCGGCTGGATGCTGCGGCAGCCGACACCGAAACATTGCTGGCTCATAATCTGGCAGACATTGTAGGCACTATCGTGCTGTTTTTGTCGATGCTGGTTCTGCTGTTTCTCTTTGATTGGCGCATGGGGGCAGCCTGCTTTTTATCGGCGGTCATTTCAGTAATTGCCATGTTCTCCATGATGGGAGGTAAAAATGCCAAGCTGATGGCGGAATATCAGGCGGCTCAGGATCGCATGACGAAAGCGGGAACGGAATATGTAAGGGGGATTCCTGTAGTTAAAATATTCCAGCAGACGGTCTACTCGTTCAAGGCGTTTCAGGAGGCGATTGAAGATTACAGCAGTAAGGCCGAACATTATCAGGCAGATGTATGCCGGGTTCCTCAGTCTGTCAATTTAACCTTTACCGAAGGAGCTTTTTTGTTTCTGGTTCCGGTGGCTCTGTTCCTTGCCCCAGGCGCACTGGCAAACGGCAGTTTTGACGGATTTGTTACCGATTTCGTTTTTTATGCGGTATTTTCAGCCATCATTTCTACTGCGCTTGCAAAAATCATGTTTGCTTCTTCCGGCATGATGCTGGCCAGTACCGCTTTGGGACGTATCAATCAGGTGATGGAGGCGCCGACACTGGAAGCACCCAGTCACCCGCAGAAACCTCATAATAATAAAGTAGAATTTAAGGATGTGAGTTTTACCTATAACGGAGCGGAAAGCCCGGCGCTCTCCCATGTGTCCTTTACAGCACAGCCGGGGCAGACCGTAGCTCTGGTGGGGCCGTCCGGCGGCGGAAAGACAACGGCAGCCAGCTTGATTCCACGTTTTTGGGATGCGACGTCCGGTGTGGTGGAAGTCGGCGGGGTCAATGTTGCCCAGATCGATCCGCATGTTCTGATGGATCAGGTGGCTTTCGTATTCCAGAATAACCGTTTATTCAAAGCATCTATTCTGGAAAATGTCCGAGCCTCCCGCCCGGAAGCGACAAGAGAACAGGTAATGGCTGCGCTGATGGCTGCCCAGTGCAAGGATATTCTGGATAAAATGCCAGATGGCCTTGATACACAGATCGGCACCGAAGGAACCTATCTTTCCGGCGGCGAACAGCAACGCATTGCATTGGCCAGAGCCATTTTGAAGGACGCGCCTATTGTCGTGCTGGACGAAGCCACTGCTTTTGCCGATCCTGAGAATGAAGTGCTGATCCAGAAAGCCTTCGCTACACTGACGAAAGGCCGCACGGTTATTATGATTGCCCACCGTCTGTCCACCGTTGTGGGCGCAGATAAGATTATCGTTCTGGAAGAAGGTCATATTGCCGAGCAGGGCACTCATGCGGAGCTGACTGGTTCAGGAGGTCTGTATGCCAGGATGTGGACTGACTATAACAAGGCGGTTCAGTGGAAAATTACCAGCGAAAAGGAGGCGGAGTAAATGTTTGGAGAGAAGTTTCAGCGAAAATATGCCCTGACCGATCAGGGTGTCAGGAACACAAAGAAAGGCACATTCTGGACAGTGATCGTGAATCTGGTTGTCATGGGCAGCGTCAGCATTCTGTATCTGGTCATGTCTGGATTTATGGGGACTCTGACGGAAGGAAGTACGCTGCCCGGTTCAGCGCTTGTCATCGGGCTGTTGGTTCTCTTTGCCCTCTTGTCCTTCGTGACCCATTTGCAGCAATACAAAGCTACCTATGGGCTGGTATATAATGAGGTCAAAACCACACGTCTTAGTCTGGCGGAACGGCTTCGTAAACTGCCGCTGGGGTATTTTGGCAAGCGGGATTTAGCAGACTTAACCGAGACCATCATGGGCGACGTGAATCGGATGGAACATGTCTGGTCTCATGTGCTGGGGTATCTGTACGGCGCTTACATCTCTACGGCAATCATCGCCGTGTGCCTGTTGGTTTACGACTGGCGGTTGGCGATTGCTTGCCTGTGGGGTGTACCGGTAGCCTTTGGCCTGCTGTTTGGCAGCCGCAAGATTGCCGCCCACAATGCGGAACGGACGAAAAAAGCTGCCGTCCGGGTATCCGATGGGATTCAGGAAGCATTAGAAAATGTCAGAGAGATTCGTGCCACAAACCAGGAGGAACGGTATCTGAACGGACTGAATCAGAAAATTGACGAACATGAACGGGTTACGATTCAGGGTGAGCTGGGAACTGGCCTTTTTGTCAATGCTGCCAGCGTTATCATGCGGCTGGGCGTGGCAACGACCATTCTTGTAGGTGCGAATTTGATTCTGTCCGGCAGCATTGATTTCATGCTTTTGTTCCTGTTCCTGCTTGTCATTACTCGTGTCTATGCTCCATTCGACCAAAGTCTGGCGCTCATTGCGGAAATGTTTGTTTCTCAGGTGTCGGCCGACCGTATGAATGAAATTTATGACACACCTACAGCAGAGGGCGCAGAAAAATTTGAGCCGCAGGGGCATGATATTGTCTTTGAGCATGTGGGCTTTTCTTATGATGAAAAAGAGGTTCTGCATGATGTGAGCTTTACCGCGAAAGAGGGCGAAGTCACAGCGTTGGTAGGCCCCTCCGGTTCCGGAAAGAGCACCTGCGCCCGGCTTGCCGCAAGGCTGTGGGACATTTCCAAAGGAGTGATCCGTGTAGGCGGCGTGGATATTTCTACTGTAGACCCAGAGGTACTGCTGCGGGATTATTCTATGGTGTTTCAGGATGTGGTGCTGTTTGATGATACCGTGATGGAAAATATCCGTCTTGGCAGACGTGGCGCAACGGATGACGAAGTGCGGGCGGCGGCCAAAGCGGCAAACTGCGATGAGTTTGTTCATCGGCTTCCCCAGGGCTATAACACCCCTATCGGAGAGAACGGGGCGAAGCTTTCCGGCGGTGAACGGCAGCGCATCTCTATTGCAAGAGCCTTGCTGAAAGATGCGCCCATCGTCCTCCTTGACGAGGCAACTGCCAGTCTGGATGTAGAAAATGAAACAAAGGTTCAAGGGGCGCTCTCCCACCTGCTGGCTGGAAAGACTGTATTGGTGATCGCTCACCGGATGCGTACTGTGGAGGCAGCCGATAAAATCGTTGTTTTGGCAGATGGTCGGGTTGCGGAAGAAGGAACGCCGGTAGAACTGATGGACAAAAACGGTCTTTACCGCCGCATGGTGGAACTACAGCGGCAGAGTGCCGGGTGGCAATTAAATTAAGCGATTTAGCCTGAGAGTTCTTAAAAAGTTCTCTCAGGCTTTTTGTGTATAAGAAAGCTCAAGGTTCAAAAAAGACAGACACACTATGAAAGATAGATTTCTTTGATAGTGACCTGTCTTTTTTTAATTCACCACTTGACATTGTGGCAAAGAGCTTATGACACAGGACGAAATCGCGGTCATGGACGGTGGAAAATGTATCTTGCAGCTTAGAGGTGTGCGCCCGTTCTTTTCGGATAAATTCGACATCACGAAGCACCCGAACTATAAATATCTGTCCGACGCAGACAAGAAAAACACCTTTGACATGGAGAAGCACCTACGCCGCCGCCCCGCTATCGTAAAGCCGGACGAAGTTTTTGACTATTACGAAATCGACGCGGCAAGCCTTGACGGGGACGCAGACCATGAATGAGCGGCAAAAGGAAACACCCCGCTTTACCGTGATTGAGGGCGGGCGCAGGAAGAAAGACCGGGGGGAAGCCGCGCGGAGGGCTGAATTGCAGCAATTCATACGGGCTTGCGAAGCCCTGTATGAGAAGAACCGGGCGCGGCGGGAAGTCTGATTTTACAGGAGGACAACACCATGAGCAGACAGAGGACAAAGACCGAGATTATGCGGCATGAACAATATTTTGCGAAGCTGATAGAAAAAGCAGACAACGCCATGCGGGAATACCAACAGGAGCGCGGCGGGGAACACCGCCTTTACGTTGACGAGTATATCCGGCGCAAGGGCTTTCTCTTAGGACAGTGACAGGGAGGACACGCCATGAACAGACGTATCAGAAAAAAGAAACAGAAACAATGGGAGCAGCAACAGGCGCGGATTGAACAGGCGATTGTCAATCTCTTGGAACTTGTCGAGGAAGCGCGGCGGGACTACTGGCGGCGTTGGGCGGAGGAAAGCACAAAGCAGTTTGTCGCGGAAGTCATGCGCCATTATGAGCCGCGAGGGAGAAAGGAGGAATTGCAGCAATCACAAATGTAAACGTCGGCTACATGGTACGCGCCCCTACTCTTGGGGCGGCATGAAAAGCCGCAGACCGAAACCTTGCTTACAACTGAATACCGCTGCGCCGCAGAAAGGACGCGGCGCGGGGAACCCGCCAGAATCCGGCGGGCTTACGACCGCGGCAGTTTTCAAAGCTGACCGTCGTTTTTTATGCCCTTTTTTGGGGCAGCCGCTTTTTGGGCGGCAGAAAAGGAGAAATCTTATGGCATTTTTCAACAGCGCAGTAGACGTATTACAGACCCTTGTTATCGCACTGGGAGCCGGGCTTGGTATCTGGGGCGTTATCAATCTGTTAGAGGGATATGGTAACGACAATCCGGGCGCGAATGCTCATGTACAGTAAAGAAGCAAACAACCGAAAACAAGAGATAGACCGCCAGCACCACACTATTCCGAACCAAAGAGCAAACGACAAGCACCATGGAAATGTGTATAACTTGCTATTCCGTTATGGAAAAGTCCGTTCACAGAACATGGAAAAGCTAAAGAGCAGCTTTCCCACATTCTGCAAACGGACTTTCCCACAACTCCATAAGATAGCAAGTTATGCACATTACGCACAGTGCCGACTGCTGCGGAAGCCCTCTCATTTCATTATCTATTCAAGAAAATAAATTATGAATTTTTTTCTTAACACTACTGCGGTAGTGTTGACAACCGATTAAGAAAGGTGTAATGTGTAATCAAGCAGAAACTACTGCGGTCTTGTGGAAAGGAGGAAACAAATGGATATTAAACTTTTCGATTCAGAATTGAAAGTAATGTGTGTGCTTTGGAACGAGGGCGACACCACTGCAAAACACATATCCGACGTTCTGAAAAAAGAAATTGGCTGGAACATGAATACTACCTACACACTGATAAAAAGGTGTATCAAAAAAGGGGCGATTGAACGTTCCGAGCCTAATTTCATGTGCCATGCCCTTATTCCCAAAGAAGAAGTACAGGAAGCGGAAACAAAAGAATTGGTTGACAAGATTTATGACGGTTCAGTTGACAAACTGTTTGCAGCCCTGTTAGGCAGAAAAAAGCTTTCCGCTGAACAGATTCAGAAGCTCAAGCAGATTGTGGAAGATTTGGAATGAGGTGGTATAAATGAATTTACTGCAAATGAGCTTTTCGGGGGCTGCTTTCATTACTGCGGTAGTGATTATCCGTGCGGTGGCAATCAATAAACTGCCGAAAAAGACTTTTCTTGTTTTATGGGAATTGGTGATATTAAGACTGCTTATCCCGTTTTCGATTCCGTCAATGTTTAGTGTTTATACGTTGGTAACTCATAGCATATCTTCTACAACATTGCCGGAAGCTGGAACAGATTACAACATTCCCACTATGCAAGGGCTGTTTGTTACGACACAGGGAGCAGAACAGCCGCCAGAGAATATTTTATCATCTGTTTCCATGTGGTTTATTGTATGGTGTGCAGGAATAATACTTATCGCATTGTTTTTTGTAATATCCTATTTGCGTTGTCTGATTGAATTTCGGACAGCTTTACCCGTCCACAACCATTATGTAGAAAAGTGGCTGGCGGAACGCCCATTGAAACGTCCAATTTTGGTAAAGCAATCTGATAGGATTTCCGCCCCATTAACTTATGGCATTTTCCGTCCTGTTATTTTGGTGCCGAAAAAAATGGACTGGAAAAATGAAAAACAACTGCAATATGTCCTCTCACATGAATATGTGCATATTTATCGCTATGATACTGTAACAAAGCTGATTGCGACACTTGCCCTTTGTATTCATTGGTTCAACCCCTTTGTGTGGGTGATGTATATTCTTTTTAACCGTGATATAGAACTGGCTTGTGATGAAAGCGTCATACGACAATTTGGAGAAAAATCAAAATCTGCCTATTCGCTAATGCTTATCAACATGGAAGCAACGAAAAGTGGGCTATTGCCATTTTGTAACAGCTTTAGTAAAAATGCTATCGAAGAAAGGATAACTGCTATTATGAAAACAAAAAAACAACTATTTTTTCGCTGGTACTGGCGTGTCTGATTGTTGTCGGGGTAGCTACAGCATTTGCAACTTCCGCCCAAGCTAATAATAATCCAATTTTTGAAGAACAGGAGTACAAACCAATACATGCTTCCGAGAATGCTTCAGATTACGATACGGCGGCAGAACTGCCCGGCGGTAATATTGACTATGGGATATATGAAGAATATGGATTGATTTATGATAAGAATAGCAAGTGCTACACTTACAAGGGAAATGTTGTCCGATTTTTTAATGACCCAGTGGGCGGCGCAAGTTTTACCAATTTCTTTACGGGAACAGTGGATATTGAAGCGGAACGGGATACAAACGATAAACTTATTGGTATTCGGGAATGCACAAAAGAAGTTTATGACAGGCATACAGAAAAGTATGAAAATTCAGGACTTAAATCAATGCCCGCTGGCACTTCTACAGAAAATGGAGATATGATTAGAAATCATGAATCTTACAGCATGGAATCTGGAGATAAGACAGAAAACATGAATACGCTCCAAGATTATGAATCCTATGGCATAGTTTATCACCCAAAAGATGGGTATTGGTACTACAACGACCAGATAATTGGTATATTCATTGATACTAAAAAACCCATCATCTATTTTAATAACAGTGGCAGTATATATCTTTCCATTGCTGAAAATAGTGAAAATGGAGTTATGGAGATTAAGGAAATTTCCGAAGCGGAAGCACAAAAACTTTTACGGGATAATAATTCGGGCAATTCTGCTTCATTCACAGTAGAAACCTTGAAATAACAAGTGTCTTATAAACCATACGCCGTATTATGTGGGAGAAAGGGGGAACTATTTATGCCTTGCACAGAAGCATATAAGGAGCATATCGAGTACACCTTTAATGCCTTTTGCAGAGTTGTCATACACTATGCAGCAATCAACGCATGGCGTGACAGGGATAAACGGCGGCAAAGGGAAATATCCTTTGAATATCTCACAGAAGAAAAGTTTTATCCATTTTGTACGTCAGACACATATTTCATAGACCCTTACAAGCAATACCCTGTTACGATATGCGGTCAGAGGGTTATCCTCACAAATGGAAATCTTGCCGAAGCCCTGTCCTCTCTGCCAGAGAAAAAGAGGGAAATCATTTACCTTTATTTTTTCGGGCGTTACACACAGCAGGAAATCGGGGAACTGTACGGACGCTGCCGGAGTACGGCGTGGCATCACATACACAGTGCCTTGCAAATGCTGCATGAAGAAATGGAGGTGCTGTCCCATGAGTAGCCTACTTCTCCCCTATGACACGATAATAAAAGCACATGAGGGCGACCCCATAGCGATACAAGCTGTCCTTGACCGATATGCCGGGTATATCCGCTATTTCTCCAAAATGAACGGCTATTATAATTCTGATATGGAGGACTACATCAGAACAAAGCTGATTGAAAGCCTGTTCAAGTTCCGGCTTGACCGATAACATAAAAACTGAATATCCCGCCGCCCCGCAGCAGCACATGAAGCAGTAAATCCGAAAAAGATTTGCTGCTTTTTTTGCGCCCATTTTTGGCAAATTTCCAAAAGTTCCGTATTAGACATTGAAGCTAAAAAGGCTGCCATTTTTTTAGACAGCGGGCAAAACGCAGCTTCCGAAACGCCTTATTGTCGGGAAAGACCGAGCCGCCGGAAAAGTTCTTGCCGGAAAGTCCGTCATTTTTGCTTTTTGCGGTGTTGTAGGGAGTAAGGGGGAGAATGCCAGCCCGCAGCCTTTTATAAAAAAGCTGGTTGCGATTTTCTGAAAAAGTGGCAGTAGGAAGTGAACGGCAGTCCGGCAGTTTCTTAGAGCAAGATTCTACCGCAGTACCAAAATTCGCTTTTCGCTCATTTTGCCCCTGCGGGAATCTTGTTGGGGAGTGCCTTCCCCAAACCCTGCTTATGCGGCTTGCGCCGCTTAAAAATCCCTCAAAATATTTTTTCGGATTTTTCAAAAACAGTTCCGCTTCACACCCCGTTTTTCTCCTATTAGTGAGAGGACACCACGCACAGAAAGGAGGTTTTACCATGCGAAAACGATACAACACGCCGCACCGCAGCCGGGTAGTCAAGACACGCATGACCGAGGAAGAATA
>OATA01001692.1_pt1 | contig 11992 bp, 7 predicted proteins | sample 1516451 | NCBI WGS metagenome assembly OATA01 (sample SAMEA2579905, study PRJEB22360) | human gut metagenome | biome: human gut; feature: human-associated habitat; material: faeces | place: Denmark | collected 2008/2010 | reverse complement strand
CGCCGCACAACCACCCGCCGGCGCTTCGCGCCACCTCCCGCCAGCGGGAGGGCGTATGGTCCGATCCTGCTGTTCAGCTCCGTTCTGACCACATTTTGGCATTTTTGTCTTGAACAGTGATGCAAGCAGGGGGTTTCGTGCCACGAAACGGTAAAAAACGCTGTTTTCGGCATTTCGTGGCATTCCCTGTGCCACGAAATCGTTTTTAACCGGTTACATGCCGTTTCGGGGCGTGAGGGCAAATCTAAGAATCATTGGAAAATGGACGTTTCGCCATTCTCGTTCTCAACACTGTTCTCGCTCATCGTACAATTCTTCTTGCCAGGCACCCCCCTATCATCCCCCCGTCATCGCCACGGACCCGTGCGTTCCCGGCCGAGAGAGGCCGCCGAGCGCAGTGAAACCGCGCACAATGTTCGAGCGCGTAATACTCAAGGATGATGGGCACGATGGCGATTCACCCCGCCGCACGATGCCGGTCCGAGCCCGCCATCCGTATGGTGAAAGTAACGTTCAGGGAAAATCCCTGTATTGATATGGAAGAGGACGTTATGGAACAGCAGATCATGCAGCCGCAGACCAATGCCGGTGCGGCGCAGGAACAGCGGCACCCCATCGCCATCGAGGCGATCGACCTGGTCAAGGACTACGGGCATGGCGAAAACGCGGTGCATGCGCTGCGCGGCGTCAATGTGCGGTTCGAGCAAGGGAGGTTCACCGCGATCATGGGCCCGTCCGGCTCCGGCAAGTCCACGCTCATGCACACGCTCGCCGGACTCGACTCGGCCACGAGCGGTCATATCGTGTTCGACGGCGCCGACATCACCACCATGAACGACAATCAGCTGACCATGCTGCGCCGCCACAAGATCGGCTTCATCTTCCAGAGCTTCAACCTGCTGCCGATGTTCACCGCCGAGCAGAACATCCTCATGCCGTTGACTCTGGCGGGTCAGAAGCCCGACCGTCAGTGGTTCGACATGCTGACGACGACGCTGGGACTCAAGGAACGTCTCACGCACCGGCCGAATGAACTGTCTGGCGGCCAGCAGCAGCGCGTCGCCATCGCGCGTGCGCTCATCACCAAACCGTCGCTGGTGTTCGCCGACGAGCCCACCGGCAACCTCGATTCCGTCTCCAGCGCCGAAGTGCTGAGCTTCCTGAAGCGATCCGTCAAGGAACTTGGGCAGACCGTCATCATGGTCACCCATGACGCCGTCGCCGCATCCTATGCCGATCGTGCGATCGTGTTCGCCGACGGCCAGATCGTCGCCGACGAGCAGCGCCCGACCGCCGAGAGCATGAACCAACTGTTGATGAACGAGCGCGAGCGGGCCACCCAACTGGTCGGCGGGCCGTCCGCGGGCACCACCGTTCCAAGACCGCCGGTGGCGGCTCTCAAGGGGCACACCGAAAAGGCGTCTTTCGTTCCGGGTGCTCCAAGCGTTCCGGGCGCTCCGCAGCACGCCGCCGTCGCCCAGCACCGCCGCTGACCCGCCCACAGCATTAAGGACTTCTCATGTTCTCCATCACCATCAAACTCATGAAAAAAAGCGCGAGGATGCTCATCCCCGCAGGCATAGCCATCCTTATCGGCACGGCGTTCATCGCCGCCACGTTCCTGTTCTCCAACTCCATGGACGACTCGCTGCGCAGGCAGAGGACCGCCCAGCTCGGCGAAGCGAACTACATCGCCACGATGAAAACAAACAGCAACGGCGCGGTCTCCGAAAACGGCTCGGCCGACAGAACCACCGTCGCCGATTTCAACCTCGACCGGATACGCGCCACGAAAGGCGTGAAGGGCGCCCGCATCGACACGTCCGTCAGCGTTTCGATCTCCGCAGCGGGCAAGCGCTCGAACGGATACGCCGTCGGCACGTCAACCGACCGCAAGCTGCTGCCGGTCCGCATCGTCTCCGGCGACCAGCCGGTCGACAACAACGAGGTGGCGTTGCCAAAATCCGTCGCCAAACAACTTGGAGTGGGTGTCGGCGACAAGGTGGACGTTGCTCCGATATCCAACGGCAGCGCTCTGAGCGGCACCGCGGTGCGTGACGTGCGCGTCGTTGGCCTGACCAGCGACCCGTTTGGTGTGTACTCGTTTTACGGTGGCGCTTCGGTGCTGTCGGAGAACGTCGTCGCCGCGGTATACGGCGTGGATGATTTCGACCATATGCAGGCGTACATGCTCCTGCTTGACATCGACGACGCCGACGCCGCTGCCGCGCAGCGGACCGTCGACGAGGTCTCCGGGCTCCTGCCGAAATCCTATGGCGTGGAATCGCGCCGATCGGTCGAGGCGGAGGCCGTCAGGGACCTCAGCTCGAACAACACCAGCTTCCCCACCATATTCCTGCTGAGCTTCGGTGTGCTCGCACTGTTCGTTGCCGCCCTGGTCATCGCCAACACGTTCCAGGTGCTGGTGGCGCAACGCAGGCGCACGCTGGCGTTGCTGCGCACAATCGGCGCGAAGAAGGGCCAGCTGTACACATCCGTACTGATGGAGGCCGGATTGCTTGGCCTGATTGCGTCGGTGCTGGGCGTCGGCTTCGGCGTCGGTCTGATCGCGCTGGTCACGAACACGGGCGTAATGGAAATGATGGGAATGCAGGCCAGGCTGATTCTCTCGTGGCAAGCGTTCGTGGTTCCGATCGCATTCGGCCTGATCATGACTGTACTCGCCTCACTCGGCTCCGCACGGTCCGCCACCAGCGTGACGCCGCTTGAGGCCCTGCGCCCGATCGAGCTGACCGATACATCACGCGCCGGAAAGGTCCGCGCCACGATTGGCGTTCTGACGATCATCACGGGATTGGCACTGGCTGGCGTCGCCGTATGGCAGCTGTCCGGCATGCTGAACGGTCTGGACACCATGGCCAGCGACAATTACAGCAGTGTGCTGCTGATGTCCATCGGCGGGGCCGCGCTGGTGTTCCTCGGGCTCGTACTCACCGCCACGTTCTGGCTGCCGGTGCTGATGCGCGGCGTCGGCGCGCTCGTCTCGATGTGCGGTCCGAGCGCCAAAGTTGCCCACGCCAACATCCAGAAGAACCCGCGTCGCGTCGCCGCCACCGGCACCGCGCTGCTGATCGGCGTGACCCTGGTCGCCACCATCGCCACCGGTGCAGCCAGCGCCAAGCAGACCATGGGGGAGGCGCTCGCGTCCCGGTACAGTGTCGACATGATCGCCACCGGCGACGGCCTGAAGACCAGCGCAGTCAAGGAAGCGGCCCAGGTCAAGGGCGTCGCGGCCACCATGTACGCGCCCACGGCGACGGTGACCGCGGAAGGCGTGAACGGGGGAACGATGTCCCTGCTGCTCGTCGGCGTCAAGAACACCTCCGACCCGGCCGGCGTCATGCACGCCGACCTGAGCGGCGTCACCGTCGGCGACGACACCGTGCTGCTGCCGAAATACCGTGCCACCTCAGGCAAGGAGATCACATTCGGCTCCGATGCGAAGCTGCGGTTCACCGCTGCGGAGTCGAATGGCATTGCGGCAAGCACCGAGCAAGACGGGTCCGCCAGCGCAAGCTCGACGAACGGAGGCGTTTCCTCATCAATGCGTCTCAAGCCGGTGCAATCCGATTACCGCCGCGTCTCGTCCAACTATGATGCCGTCGCCTTCATCAACACCAGCCATTTCAACAACGGCGACGTCACCGCGACCGGCCACATGCTGCTCATGCGTGTGGATACCCAGTCGGCCGGCGTCTCCCTGAGTGACGTGTTCAACAAGATTCAGGACGTATTTTCGTATGACTCCACCGTGTCCATCACCGGTCCTGTGGCGGAACGCGCACAATGGGAGACCATCATCAACTCGATGCTGATGCTTCTGGTCGCGCTGATCGCCGTCGCGGTGCTCATCGCGCTGATCGGCGTGGCGAACACGCTGAGTCTGTCGGTGATTGAACGCACCCGCGAATCCGCGACATTGCGGGCTATCGGCATGACCCGCGGGCAGCTGCGGCGCTCGCTGGCCGTCGAGGCGCTGCTGCTGTCGCTCGTCGCAGGTGTGGTCGGCGTGGTGCTCGGCACGCTGTTCGGATGGCTGGGGTCGTACATGGTGTTCAGCCTGTACGGCAAGACGGTGTTCCCCTTCGAATGGGGCATGAACGGCATCGTGCTTGTGGTGGCCGCCATCGCGGCCCTGCTCGCCAGCGTGTTCCCGGCCCGTCGTGCAGTCAAGACGCCGCCTGTCGAGGCTCTGGCTGAAGCCTGAGCCTCTTAGGCGGCCTTCGCGGCAAGCCGCTCACTTCACCTACAGACAGTCCACCGGACTGTCTGTTTGACGGTTCAGCCTGTCGAGGCTCTGGCTGAAGCCTAGTTCGTAGAGCCGGTGGGTGGTCAACACAGCCGCCAGTGCAATGAGGTCCCTTCTTTCACTCAAAAGAAGGGACCTCATCGCCTATACGGCGTTATACCGCACGACCCGTGACACGCGGCTCCCGACGCGCGATGTTATAACCTGAACACGCGAAAAATCGGTACGTTGCAAAATGAACTGTTCATTAATCGAAGGTGATTTTCATTATCTTTCAGCGGTCGGAACCTGACAGTTGGTCTACAACAGAATCGGTTCCATATCAACCAACACACAATGGAAGCTGAAAGAATGCACAAGACAATGCGTAAGTCCGCGGTCCTCAAGGGCGCCGTGGCAGGCATCGCATCCATCGCGATGCTGATGTCCGTGAGCGTCACCGCGAACGCCGCGGACACTCCCTCGTACGGCAGCGCGGTCAAGCCGAACATCACCTCGCTGCTCGGCGAGTATTACAACTGGTGGACCCCGAAGAAGGTCGTGAACAACACGCCGCAGGGCGATGCCTTCCGCGGAAAGGTCACCGATGCCGGCAAGAGCGTGCTCGGACAGAACGACAAGACCGTCGTGGCCATCAACAACAAGGCCGCCGCCGACACCACCAAGGTCGACGGCACCTACACGCAGGCCGAGCGCGCCGCTCTCGACGCGAGCGACGGCGACGCACTGCGCATCTACAAGGACGCGTTCGGGCCGATCATCGGCCAGTACGTGGCCGAGGGCGTCGCGCAGGGCGAGCTGCCCAAGACCTCCGACCTGGTGTTCAGCAAAAGCAGTAAGGACTCGTTCGCGGGCTTCGTCGGCACCGGCAGCGCCAAGAAGGACTTCAACTACCCGCGTCCGTACTTCAACAAGGAGAACGAAGGCGTCGACCGCACGATCGGCGGTGACACCGACCTCAACGGTCTGAGCTCGACGCTCGACATCAAGCGCATCCCGATGATCAATATCGACGGCCAGGAATACGGCGAGGATTACACCGACTATCAGGAGCCGTCGCAGTCCTTCCCGTCCGGCCACACCACCAAGACCTACAACCGCGGTCTGGGATTGGCCACGCTGCTGCCCGAGCTCGGACCGGAACTCGTGGCCCGCGCCGCCGAAGGCGGCAACAACCGCGTCGTGCTCGGCGGGCACTACCCGATGGACGTGATCGGCGGACGCATCTCCGCCAGCGCATCCGTCACCGCTCTGTGGTCTGATGCCACGTTCCGCCAGAACGTGCTGCTGCCGGCCCATGACGAACTTGAGAACTACATCGCCGCACGCTGCAAGGCCGACGGCAACGGCGACACCGTCGCCGCGTGTGCGAGCAAGACCGGCGCCAACGACAAGAACGGATACAAGAACACCTTCACCGACGCGGTGTCCACCGAACCGGTGACCGACCGCGCGTCCGCCATCGACGCCTACACCGCACGCATGACCTACGGATTCTCGCAGACCTCGGCCTCCGGTCAGGCGCCCGTCGTGCCGCAAGGCGCGGAGAACCTGCTGCTCACCGCATTCCCCGACCTGACCGACGCCCAGCGTCGTCAGGTGCTCGAAGCCTCCGAAATTGACTCCGGCTACCCGCTGGACGCCAGCTCCAACGGATTCGAGCGCATCAACCTCGCCAAGGCTTTCAGCGCCAAGGTGACGCTGAGCGAAGACGGCAGCACCATCACCGCCATCTCCTTCGGCGCCAAGGCGCCGACCGTGGTGAAGACCGCATCCTCCAAGGACACGATCACCGGACTGCTGACCGACTTCAACGAGTACTACGTCGCAGGCAAGGGCGTGACCGATGAGGGCAAGTCGGTGCTCGTGCACGACGACCAGCTCACCGAAGACATCAACAACAAGGCGTACGGCACCGACGGCAACACCGCGCAGGACCAGCGCGCCCTGTCCGACGCCCAGATGAACTCCACCAACACGCTGTACGACGCGCTCGGTCCGGTGCTCGGCAAGTACTACAAGGACGCCGCCGACGCTGGTAAGTTGCCGAAGACCGCCCAGTTCCTGTCCGACATGAACAAGTCCGCTTCCACCGGCGTCGCCAAGGCCACATACCAGCACCCGCGCCCCTACGTGGACCGCGTGAACTTCAACGGCACGACGCTGAACATGAACGGTCTGAAGCAGACGCTGAACATCAAGAAGGTCCCCGGTTACGAGAACTTCGACTGGGGAGACGGCGAAGCGCCCGACAACGAGTATGACGGACTGTACAACTCCGGCTCGTTCCCGTCCGGCCACACCACCTTCGCGTTCACGCAGGGCGCCGGCCTGGCGTACCTGCTGCCCGAGCTCGGCCCGGAGATCATGACCCGCGTGTCCGAGGCCGGCAACAACCGCATCGTGCTCGGCGTGCACTACCCGCTCGACATCATGGGCGGCCACATCGCCGGCCAGTACGGCGTCGCCACCGCGGCCAGTCGAAGGAAGACCGCACAGGAAGGCGCGGCCGCCCGCGCCGAGCTCGTCGATTACCTGACCGCGCAGTGCAAGGCCGACAACCATGGCGATACGCTCGACGCCTGCATCACGAACACCGGCGCGAACGCCGCCAACGGCTACCGCAATGATTTCACCGACGAGGTTTCGACCAAGCCGGTTACCGACCGTGCCTCCGCACTGGCCGCGTACAAGGCCCGCATGACCTATGGCTTCCAGGCCACGGGCACGACCGGACAGGCGCCGGTGGTGCCTGACTCGGCCGTCCGCATGCTCGACAACGTCGCCGCGTTCAAGTCGCTGGATTCCGCGCAGAAGAAGGCCGTGCTCGCCGCGACCGAAGGTGACTCCGGCTATCCGCTGGACGCCTCGTCGCAGGGCTGGGCGCGAGTCAACCTCGCCGCGGCCTACAGCGCCAAGGTCACGCTGAGCGCCGACGGCAAGAACGTCGTCAAGGTCGAGCCCGGCCAGGCGCAGGCCTCGGTCGTGCGCGAGACGAGTGGCAACAACGGCAACAACGGCGGCAACGGTAACGGCGGTAGCAATGCCGGCAACATCGGTGTCAACAATGCCGCTGGCCGCAACCCCTCCGGCACGCAGCCGCTGTCGAAGACCGGCGCGGACGTGTCCGGCATCGCCTCGGCGTTCATCCTGATCGCCGCCGCCGGCGTCACGATCATGATGATCCGCCGCAAGCACGCGATCTGACAACTAGCGCCCCCGCTGGCGGACTGAGCATCGCGCCCCCGCCAGCGGGGGCGTTTTTATATTCGCCTTATACCAGACCGTTGTCGTAGGCGAAGACGACGGCTTGGACGCGGTCGCGCGCATTGATTTTGGCAAGGATATGCGCCACGTGCGTTTTCGCGGTTGGCAGGCTGATGAACAGCTTGTCGGCGATTTCCTGATTCGACAATCCATGGGCGATCTCCACCAGCACCTCACGCTCCCGCTCGGTCAGCAGGTTCAGCTCCGGGTCAGTGTATGCCACCGGCCGGGCGACGGGCATCGTGGACGAACCGTCCGCATAGCCGTCAGTCGCCGTCAACCCATGCTTGGTGTACCCGTCCTCCATCATCTTTTCGATGAGTCGCTTCGTCGCCGAAGGCGCGATAATCGCGTTGCCCTGATATACCGTGCGAATAGAACTCAGCAGCGTCTCCGGCTCGGTGTCCTTGAGCAGGAATCCGGATGCGCCGGCGTTGATAGCCGCCATCACGTACTCGTCCAAGTCGAACGTCGTCAGGATGATCACGCGGGTCTTGCGCGGCGCGTCTCCGGCGGCCGCTTCCAGCGCGCTGATGCGGCTGGTCGCTTCCAGTCCGTCCATGCCGGGCATGCGCACGTCCATCAGCACCACATCGGGGTGCAGCGATTCGGCCAACGACACCGCCTGGGCGCCATCGCCCGCCTGCCCGACCACCTGTATGTCCGGCTGGGATCCGATCACCATTGCGAATCCCGCTCGCACCAGTTCCTGATCGTCGGCGATGACCACCCGAATTCTTTGCAACTCACTCATGCCTTCCACTGTATCCAACATCGGCGAACAAGTCCCGCATCACGCCCCCTGATTTAACCCTGAATTCATGTCGGATGATCCCCGGCGGGCCGTGGAGCGCCGTCTCATTACGACGCGATGCCGTGCAGCTGGCTATCGTGCAGCTGCTTGTCGAGCGATGCCGCGGGCCTGAGCTGCATGCCGGGCTGCTCTTGCCGGTGAGCCTCATCGCTGAACCCGGTCTCGCGCAGCACGCCCAGCAGCTTGCGCATGTGGGCCAGCGCCGCACGGCCCTGTGATCCGATGGCCGCGAACGCCTCGGAGATGGACCCGGACGACGGTTGTTCACCGTGACGCTCGCAATCGTCAAGCATGCGCAGGCCGGCGACCGCCTGGTCGATCACGCTGGTCAGCGTCATCGTCACCTCGGACTGGATGCTCTCGCTGATGCGGTCACGTTCCATGTTCGCCGCCAGGATGCGCTGCTTGGCCTGCTCCGCGCGCAACGCCTCCTCGCGGGCTTGCAGCACCAGCGCGTTCGATCCGCTGGATCGGTCCCATCGTGCCATGGCCGTCGCGCTTATGCACAACGCCAGCGATATCACCATGAACATGATTGCCGATGCGAACGCGGCGGGCGTCGTCGCGAGGGAATATGCCGGGCGGGGATGAGTCAGCATGCTGAAGATGCTTCGATACCCGGTTTGAGCGGCGAAGATCTTGCAGCCGAACAGCACGGAATCCGATATTGCGGCGATCCCCGTCCATCGCCATGCCTTGTCACGGCCGTACAACACCGCGGAATACAGGGCCACAAGGGAAGCGAGGATATCGGCCAGGCTGACCGGCTCGAAGAACAGCAGCTGAAGCGCGGCGAGGATGGCCACCGCCAGCGCGCTGGATTCCGGGAACCTGCGGCGGAAGATCAACGGAATCAGGATGATGATCGTCAATGCGCGGTCGAAACGGTTGTCGAGCTGCAGTCCCTCGGCGTATATGACGGATGGATTGATGGAAAGCAGCATCCAGGCCACCAGTATGGTGAGCAGCAGGTCGGTCAGCAGATAATGCCGCTCGGTCCACTGCGACATGCGCTCGATCCAGTTGAGCCGCTGCTCCCCGGTAGCGGATGCCTGCTGGATCGGCTTCGAACGCAGGGCGGACAGAATCGTGCGCAGGCGTATGGTGATGGGCACCGGCGGCGCTTGTGTCGGGACCGATGACATCTGCGACACCGGACGGGGCATCTTTGCGCCGGCCGGTGTCCGTCATATCTTGGCCCGGGCGGGTGTCGTGACACCGGCCGGTTGGACGACACCGACTTGACTGGCGACGGCGGATTGCGGGGCGTTCGCGACATTACTGACGACCCCGGTATTCCCGGTATCCGTCGCCATTGAAACCGTTCCGGTCGTCGGGGCCGCCATCGGCATGATTGCCGCGCCCGAAGACACCGCAGCGGAAGACGCTACGTTCGGGCTTTCGGACGCCGGCGCAGCAGCCTCGGACTGCGTTGAGAGTGCTGTACGGCACGAAGCCGGACACCACGAAGCCGCCGCCAAGCTGCGGTCCACTGGTCACGCTGCCGCCGACCGCGCCGATTCGCTCGCGCATGCCGATCAGTCCGTAACCGGGCTTGTGGCCGTCCAACGACGATGACGCGCCGCGGCCATTGTCGGCAACGGTGACGTGAAGTCCGTCAGCCCCCCAGATCTCGCTGATCTGCACGGTGACGTTCGGGCCGCCGTATTTGCGCACGTTCGTCAGCGCCTCCTGCACCATGCGGTACATTGCGGTGCTCGCCTGTGCGCCGAGCGCGGCGGCCCGCGGCTGGCCGGACACGGTCTTGCGAATCGTGCACCCCATGCCGGCCGCCGCCCTCGCCTGGTCGATCAGCGCGTCCACATCCGCGTAATCGGCATGGTCCGACCCTCCGAACACGCCCAGCAGACGTTTCATGTCGTGCAGCGCGCGCTCCGATTCATGACGGATCGTCTCCATGGTCTGCCGGGCCAGCGCCGGATTGTTGGCGCCCGCGTACCGGCCCCCGTCGGATTGGATGATGATGATCGACAGTGTGTGCGCCACCACGTCATGCATGTCACGCGCGATGCGGGCGCGTTCGGCGAGCGCCGCGATATGGCGTTCCTCATCCTCTTTTGCCTGCAAGGCGTCGTTGCGCTCATGCATCATGCTGACGGTGATGCGCCGGGCCCGCTGCCAGTACGCGACGATGATCGCCGCGAACAGATACACGGCGATGAAGATGAATATGGCCACTGAGCTTGTCGCTATGGTGGTGGCGCAATCACCGCTCAGACCATAGATGTATGTCCCCGAACATGTCTCCAGGGGGCTGAGTCCATCGAAGGACACGCCCTGATTGAGGATGGGACCCGCATCGGCGGACCAGATGATGACGGGCGACGCCAAGGCCCCGATGGCGACGGCGAGTACGATGAACGCCTTCGAATTGCGCGGATCCGCATATACGATGGCTGAATACAGCATCCATGGCGCCATCAGGTCGGCATATACCATCGACGGCCCGAACGCCAGTTGGACGACCACCAGACCGGCGAACAGCAATGTAGCCATCTGCGGCTTCCACCGGCGCATCGCGACGGGAACCATCAGAACGAAGCTCCAGAAGGCCATTACCGTATGGTCGAAATAGGCGATGATGCCGGGATTGCTGTCATTGGTACCGGCCATGAGCGTGAAAAAGATGGAGATGATCACCGCATACAGGGCATCTGCGAGCAGCACATGCTTCCTGTTCCACGTGGTGATTCGTTCCATGATTCCCATACGGTTCAGCGTATCGCGTGCGGTGACCCGACCCACATCGGTCGGCCGGATGATTCATTGCGATGCGGGGTGTCGGGCGGGGTGCGTTTCGTTGGTGGGAATCCCCTCGGGTTTCCGCCGCCGGTCGGCTACAGTGGTACCGAGAATGGTACGGCATCGTGGGATGCCGGGGTGCATCAATGAAAGGGAATGTATGACGCTGCTTGCCGAATATTACGTGCCGGGGCTGCATATCGAGGATCGGTCGGTCAAGGTCCCGCTTGATTGGGTCGGTCATGAGCCGGGGCGCGGCTTTGACGGGGAATCGATCAGCCTGTTCTACCGCGTGGTGACCGCCCCCGAGCACGTGCATGACGATCTGCCTCTGCTGGTGTTCCTGCAGGGTGGTCCGGGAGGGGCCGGACCCAGGCTGCTGAACCCGTCGAGCGACGGATGGATTGCGGAGGCGGTCAAGCATTTCCGTGTGGTGCTGCCGGATCAGCGCGGCACGGGCCGCTCTTCGCGCGTCGACTCGCATGCCATGGCGAGGCTCGCCGCCGGGGGAGCGCGTGCGCAAGCGGATTACCTCAAGCGGTTCCTCGCAGATTCGATCGTGCGGGACTTCGAACATCTGCGCCGCACCGAGTTCGGCGGCTCGCCGTGGGTGACGCTTGGCCAGAGTTATGGCGGATTCCTGACGCTGACCTACCTGTCGTTGTTCCCCGAAGGAGTGGCCGCGAGCTTCACCTGCGGCGGCATCCCGCATGTCCCGGCGAACGCGACCGAGGTCTATGAGCACACGTTCCCGCGCATGGCCCGCAAGACCGCGCAGTTTTACGAGCGCTACGGCGTCGATGCCGATCGTGTCGCCGCCGTCGCGGATCAGCTGCCGACCGTGGCTGAGATCGCGGAAGCCGGGGGGCGTAGATGAA